>Ga0247818_10002910_pt1 | contig 11052 bp, 9 predicted proteins | sample 13C_Glucose_Day1_FD_192424 | JGI IMG/M metagenome (GOLD analysis project Ga0247818, IMG submission 192424) | Soil microbial communities from agricultural site in Penn Yan, New York, United States - 13C_Glucose_Day1 | ecosystem: Environmental > Terrestrial > Soil > Agricultural land | place: USA...
CTGGCCGGCACGTTCCGGGCAGCCGTCTTCGGCGCGAACGACGGCCTGGTCAGCAACCTCTCCCTGGTGATGGGCATGGCGGCGTCCGGCGTGGCCAGCACCGTGGTGCTGCTGAGCGGCATCGCCGGGCTGCTGGCCGGTGCCATGTCCATGGGCGCCGGGGAATTCATCTCCGTGCGTTCCCAGCGCGAGCTGCTGGCGGCCACCCGCCCCACGCAGATCACGCTGGCGGCCGCGCCCCAGCTGGACCTTGAACACAACGAACTCCTCCTGGTGTACCTGGCCCGCGGGATGTCCCGCGAGGCGGCGGAACACCGGGTGGCCGAGCGCATGGGGCTGCTGTCCTGCGACTGCGACCCCAGCCTGTCCCTGCAGCCGGATCTGCCGGAGGAAGAGGACCAGCACGAGGCCGTGGGGACGGCCTGGGGTGCGGCGCTGTCCAGCTTCTGCTTCTTCGCCTCCGGCGCCATCGTGCCCATCCTGCCGTTCCTGTTCGGCCTGACCGGGGTCGCCGCATTGGTGGTGGCCGGGGTGCTGGTGGGCATCGCCCTGCTGGCCACCGGTGCCGCCGTCGGCCTGCTGTCCGGCACCTCCCCGCTGACCCGCGGCCTGCGCCAGCTCGCCATCGGCCTCGGCGCCGCCGGCATCACCTACCTGCTGGGCCTGCTCTTCGGCACGGCGGTCGGATAGGGCTCAGCCCCGGAGGACCTCCACGGCCTGATCCACCGTATCCACCAGGTGAATGTAGTCCGCCATGGGCCGCCCGGCGGCCAGGCTGCGCAGCATGGGCCAGGCCGGGTACTCCTGCTCCCAGTGGCGCCGCCCCACCAGCACCATGGGCGCCACTTTCTCGCGGGCGCCATAGTAGTTTTCGCAGGCGTCCTGGAAGATCTCCTGGACGGTCCCGGCTGCTCCGGGCAGGAAGACGATTCCGCCGTGGCACAGTTCCAGCAGGATGGCCTCCCGGATGGCGTTGGCGAAGTATTTGGCGATGTGCGTGGCAAAGTAGTTGGGCGGTTCGTGCCCGTAGAACCAGGTGGGGATCCCCAGGGATGCAGTCCCGCCCGGATGGCGTTCGACGACGGCCGCCGCCGCGCGTGCCCACGCCGACACCGAGGGACGGAACCCGGGGACCGCGGCAAGCGTGCCTAGCGCTGCGTCCAGGTCGCCGTCGGACGCCTGGCTCAGGTAAGCGCCCAGGTTGGCCGCCTCCATGGCGCCGGGCCCGCCGCCGGTAGCCACCGAATACCCCTGGAGGGCCAGGAGCCTGCCCAGCCGTGCCGCCTCCGCGAACTCCAGGCTGCCGCGCGGCGCTGCATGGCCGCCCATGACCCCGACGATGGAGCGGCGGGTCCAGGCCGCCGACCCCGTCAGCTCTTCCAGCGCGTCCCCGATGGCATGGTCGTGCAGGGCAGAGGCCAGGGTCGCATCCACGCGGCGCCGCTGGCCGGACTGGATGCTCCAGTGGTAGATGCGGGCGTCCGGCAGTTCCTCGTAGGGAGACGATGCCAGTCCGGCATACAGTTCAGCCGGGGAGTACAGCGATGCCCGGTAGGGGTCGAAGGGGACGCCTTCCAGCCGGGGAAAAATCAGGGCACCGCGGCTGCGCAGGTTGCCTTCCATGCCGTCGTCGAACAGGCAGCCGAGGAACATGGCACCTTCGACGGTGACGCTCTTCAGGGCGGCCGACCGGCCCCGCAGGTCCAGCGACTGCGCGTGCCAGCCATGCAGGTTAACTGCGCCGCCGGCCACCAGGCGGTCGAAGCTGGCCAGATCCTGGACCTCGAGGTTGCGGGGACGGGGACCAAGGCTTCCGGCGAAATTCACGGCTGCCGCCTTCCAGTCCACATCATGGAGCCAGCCTAGGCCACGCAACGCAACGCTGGCCGGACCTTGTTGCCTCTCAAATTCTCCCGGGGACCGGAAGCCTGCCACCGCGCCTGCTTCTGCCTGCCTCCCTTGACCCGGGAGTAGCGCCTGTTACGATCGTGGAAGAAGAGTATGTCCTATCAAGCGAACATATGGTGGCAGTGCGCCACTGGCGCAGGCGCCGGTCGGGCGGACGCGCAGACATGAACATGAGGGAACGCACCGTGGCGAACAATCTGGGACTCAGCATCGACCGCTCTTCTCCCGTGCCCCTGTACCACCAGGTGGTCCAGGGCATCGAAGCGGCCATCTACAGCGGGGTGCTGGAACCCGGAAGCCGGCTGGAGAACGAAATCGACCTGGCCGCCCAGCTCAACCTGTCCCGGCCCACCATGCGCAAGGCCATGGACGAGCTGGTCCGCTCCGGACTCCTGGTCCGTAAACGCGGCGTGGGAACCCAGGTGGTCTCCAGCCAGGTGCGCCGTCCGCTCGAGCTTTCCAGCCTCTACGACGACCTCACCAACGACGGCAAGAAACCCACCACCGAAGTCCTGAGCTTCTCCCACGTTGAAGCCGACGACGCCACCCGGGCAACACTGCAGCTTCCGGCAGGCTCAAAGGTCTATCACTTCACCCGGCTCCGGAAGGTAGGCGGCAATCCGCTGGCCCTCATGGAGAACTGGGTTCGGGACGACATCGCGGAAATGGATGAGGCCATGCTCGCCGCTGAAGGTCTGTATTCGATCCTCCGGCGCGGCGGGGTCAACTTCCGCCTGGCCAACCAGCGCATCGGCGCCGTCAATGCCAACGACTACCAGGCCTCCATGCTGGACACGACGCCGGGATCCGCGCTGGTCACCATGGAACGTACTGCCGTCGACGACACCGGGCGGCGCGTGGAAACGGGCCACCACGTGTACCGCGCCGATTCCTACAGTTTTGAAATGACTCTCGTACAGCGATAATCCAAGGAGCCAACTCCATGACCAACTGGGTTTACCCCCTGGGCACCGCCGCTGACGGCAAATGGGACATTTCGATCGGAACCTCCGACTCCTCCCTCGCCGTGGACGGCTGGGCGCACACCGGCCTGAAGGTGGCCACGGTGCCGGCCGGTGCCGCCGTCGAACTCTCCGCCGCGGACGAGGAACGGATCGTGGTGCCCCTCAACGGGGCCTTCACCGTGACGGTTGACGGCACCGACTATCCCCTGGCGGGCCGGCCCTCGGTCTTCTCCGGGCCCAGCGACGTCCTTTATTCCGGCGCCGGACGCGCCGTGAGGATCAAATCCGCCGACGGCGGCAGGGTGGCAGTGGCCACGGCCCCCGCGAAAGCCTCCTACCCCACCCGGCTGGTCCATGCCGCGGAGACCCCCGTGGAACTGCGCGGCGCCGGCAACTGCTCGCGCCAGGTCCACAACTTCGGCACCCCGGCAGCGCTGGAGGCCGACCGGTTCATCGTCTGCGAGGTCCTCACCCCCGCAGGGAACTGGTCTTCCTACCCTCCCCACAAGCATGACGAGGAAAAGGACGGCGAGACCCAGCTCGAAGAGATCTACTACTTCGAAACCCAGGTGGCGTCCGGCTCCGCAGCGCCACCCGACGCCGACGCCATCGGGTACCAGCGCGTCTACGCCTCCGATGAGCGGCCCATCGATGTGTCGGCCGAGGTGCGCACCGGCGACGTGGTCCTGGTCCCCTACGGCTGGCACGGCCCGGCGATGGCCGCGCCCGGCTACGACCTCTACTACCTCAACGTCATGGCAGGTCCGGGCCCGGTGCGGGAATGGCTGATCAGCGACGATCCCCACCATGGCTGGGTGCGTCAGACCTGGGAGACCCAAAACATCGACCCGCGGCTTCCGTTCGGTGCCTAAGGAACCCCGCCGCCTAGCGGCTGGCCAGCTCCTCGACAGGCACCGGCACCTGGCCTTCAAGCTGCCGTTCCCGCTTGGCCGCGGCGGCGGCGAACGCCATGACGGCCAGGCCCGCAACGGTGATCACGGCGCCCGCCCAGATGGGTGAGGTGTAGCCGAGGCCGGCGGTGATGGTGACCCCTCCCAGCCAGGCGCCCAGGGCGTTGCCCACATTGAAGGCACCGATGTTGGCGCCGGAGGCCAGGGTGGGAGCCCCGGAGGCATACTTCATCACGCGCATTTGCAGGCCCGGCACGGTGGCGAAGCCGAAGCCGCCCATCAGGACCAGCGACATGACCGCCAGGACAGGGCTGGCGGCCGTCAGAGCGAACACCACCATGACCACGGCCAGCGCCGCGAGCACCACCAGGAGCGTCCGGTCCACGTTGCGGTCTGCGGCTTTGCCGCCAAGGGTGTTGCCGGCGAAGAGGCCCGCCCCGAAGACAATGAGCAGCCATGGCACGGTGGAGGCCGCAAATCCGGACACCTCGGTGAGGGTGTACGCAATGTAGGTGAACGCGCCGAACATGCCGCCGAAGCCGAGGATGGTCACCAGGATGGAAAGCCACACCTGGCCGGAGCGGAAGGCCCGAAGCTCGGAGCGGAGGCTTCCCGCCTGCCCCGCTTCACGGGCCGGCTTGGGAACCAGGGCCAGGATGCCGGCGAGCGCAGCCACGCCAATGACCGTGATGGCCCAGAAGGTGGCACGCCAGCCGGCCGCCTGGCCCAGCAACGTCCCGAACGGCACGCCAAGGACGTTGGCCGCGGTCAGTCCCGTGAACATGAGCGCGATGGCGCCTGCCTTCTTGCTGGGCGGGACCATGCCGGCCGCCACCACTGCCCCGATGCCAAAGAAGGCGCCGTGCGAGAGGGCGGCAACAACGCGGCCCAGCATCATTGGCCAGTAACCGTCAGCAGTGGCGGAAAGCAGGTTTCCGGCAATGAACAGGACCAGCAGTGCGGCCAGTACGGGCTTGCGCTGGAATCGCGTCACGGCTGCCGTCAGGCCCAGCGCGCCCACCACCACGGAGAGTGCGTAGCCGGAGATGAACCAGCCGGCCTCCGCTTCGGTGACGCCAAAGTCGGTTGCCACCTGCGGGAGGAGGCCGGCGATGACGAATTCCGTGAGTCCTATGCCAAACCCGCCCAGGGCGAGTGCTATCAGGCCAACAGGCATGCGAATGCTCCTTTGAGCTGTACGTGTGGTTGTTCCGTGAAGTGGAAGGCGCCTAAGATAGTTGCAGGCGCGGTATTTATTGTTGCACATGCAAATATGCCGCGCAAGCAACTATCTCTACCCGCGGCTGCCGGAGGGCTCTCCCGCCGGGACAATTCGTAAAGGAGCAACCATGGGCATCAAAGACGACGCCGTCGAGGTCCGCGCCCAGGGCTGGCGCACCCTGGCGGCCCTGCATGGGCTGATCGAAGGCGAGCTGGAGCGCTCCCTCCAGGCAAAGTCGAAGCTCTCCGTGGTGGAGTACACAGTGCTGGACGCCCTCAGCCGACAGGACGGCTGGCACATGCGGATGCAGCAGTTGGCGCGTGCCACGGCGCTCAGCCCCAGCGCCACCACCCGGCTGGTGAACCGGCTTGAGGACCGCGGCCTCCTGACCAGGATCCTGTGCGACGACGACCGCCGTGGAATTTATACGGAACTGACGCCCACCGGCCTGCGCCTCCTTGAGGAAGCACGGCCCGTCCACGATGCCACGCTTGAGCGGGCCCTCGGCCAGGCGATGACCATGCCGGAACTCGCACCGCTGGTTGACGCACTGCCCGGGCTGCATGCGCGCGCATAAGACAGCAACGCCCCTTTGAGGATCCTCATAGGGGCTTTGCAAGGAGCAGCGGGGCGCTGGTCCGGTCAGGGAACCTTCGCCGCGGCGGCCCCGGCCTTGCTGCCGGCCACATTCTTGAAGTAGTGCTCCAGGTCCTCCAGGCTTTTGTCCTTGGTCTCGGGCACGTATTTGGCGGCAAAGGTGATGGCGCCAACACCCAGCACGGCGAACACGAAGAACGTGTTGGAGATCCCGATGGCCGCAAGCAGCTGCGGGAAGCCGAAGCCGATCAGGAAGTTCACGATCCACAGCAGGAAGGCCGACGCGCCCATGCCCAGCCCACGGATCTTCAACGGGGTCGAGGCCAGCCAGCGTGGACTCTCGGGCATGACGTTCATCCCGATCCACAGCGCGATGGCCGGCAGGGTGGCGATGACCAGCATCCAGCGCCAGATGCCGTGCGATTCGCCGAAGGAGTTGCCCACGTAGGCGTTGAAAATGAAGGCCAGCAACTGCCCGGTGACGATCATGAGTTCGTTCTGGGTGACGATCCGGCCGCGCCGGTCGCGCGGCGATATCTCGGCCAGGTGGACCGGAACGGTAACGGATGCCCCGCCCACGGCAAGCCCCAGGATAAACCGCGCGGCGATTAACACTTCGGTGTTCGGCGCGAAGGTGCAGCCCAGGGTGCCCAGCAGGAAGACGACTGCCAGGACCATGATCATCCCGCGCCTGCCGTTGCGGTCTGCCAGGCGGCCGCCGAACAGGGCGCCAAACGCGGCGCCGAACAACAGGGACGAGGCCACCAGGCCCTCGGTCAGTGGGGTGAGGCCCAGATCCTGCTGCATATAGGGCAGCGCGCCGTTGATTACGCCGGTGTCGTAGCCAAACAGCAGGCCGCCAAAGGTGGAGATGATCGTGGCGGTCCGCAGGGCGCGCTGGTGGTTGCCGGGCTGCCGTATGGTCGTTTTCCCCTCCGTCCCCTTCTCCTGTCCTACTTGTAGAGGTCGGGCTTCGCAGCCAGCTTCACGGCGACCTTTTCGCCGTTCTTCTGCGCCTCGACGCCTGCCTCGCAGCATGCGGCGGTGGCGTAGCCGTCCCAGGCGGTGGGGCCGCCGATCTCATCGCGGAGGGCGGCATCCACCCAGGACTGGATTTCGACGTCGTACGCTGCCCCGAAGCGCTCTTCGAAGCCTGGGGTGACGCTGCCGCCCCAGCGGCCGGAACTGCGGGTGTAGGGACCCTTGTCGCCGCCGATGCTGACGATGCCGTCCTCGAAGGAGGCCTGGGTGGCCACCTCGTAACCGAATTTGGCGTTGACGTAGATCTCGACGTCCGCCAGGACGCCGGACTCGGTCTCGATCAGGACGTGCTGGGGGTCGTGCTGGCCGTTGGGAGCATTGCGGGTGGGCTTGCCCAGCCGGACCTGGATGCTGGTGATTTCCTCGCCGGTGAAGAACCGGATGGCGTCGAATTCGTGGACCACGGAGTCATTGATGAGCATCTCGTTGGTGAAGCCCTCAGGGGTGTTGGGGTTGCGGTGCTGGTGGTGCAGCATCAGCAGTTCGCCCAGCTCATGGTTGCGGATGATGGAGCGGAGCGCTGCGTATTCGGCGTCGAAGCGGCGCATGAAGCCCACTTGGATGCGCTGGTGGCCCAGCGCCACTTCGGCTTCGACAATCTTCCAGGAGGATTCGGCGTCCGGGGTCAGCGGCTTTTCGCAGAGGATCGGAATGTCCCTGGCGATGGCCTTGAGCAGGATGTCCTGATGCAGGAAGCCCGGGGTGGCGATGAGAACGGCGTTGACGTCGCCGTTGTTGAGGGCTTCGTCAGCGTCGGCCAGGGCGACTGCGCCGGGGATGTCTTCGACGGCGGCCTCGGCGCGGGCGAGGTCGACGTCGACGACGGCGGCCACTTCGGCGCCATGGATCCGCTTGTTGAGGCGCTGGATGTGGTCGGCGCCCATGCGGCCGGCGCCGATGACGGCGACGCGGAGGGTTTCAGTCATTGTTTGGTCCTTTTGGCGTTAGCAGGAAGAGGTCAGTTGACGGCGGTGCGGGAGCCGCAGGTCAGCAGGTAGTTGCGGGTGCGCTTGGCGATCGGCATCGGGACGTCGAAGGCCACCGGGTACATGTCCTGTTCCACGATCCCGAAGATGGGGCGGTTCAGGGCTTCCACGGCCTCGATGACGGCGCGGAGGTCGGGCAGCCCGCTCGGCGGTTCGGTCATGACGCCGGCGAGGTTGGCCGCGGCCCAGGTCATGTTGTCCTCGTTGACTCGCCTGAGGATGTCCGGATTGATCTGCTTCAAATGCAGGTAGCCGATGCGGTCAGGGTAGTTCTTGATGAGCTCCAGGCTGGAGGCGCCGCAGTATTCCGCGTGGCCGGTGTCCAGGCAGAGGTTCAGGTACTGCGGATCGGTAGCTCCCAGCAGCGTTTCGATGTCCTCCTGCGCGCCAACGTGGGAGTCAGCGTGGGAGTGGAACTGCTGCTTCAGGCCGAAGTCCTCCAGCAGGGTCTTGCCCAGGCGGTTGTGGCCTGCGAACAGGTCGCTCCAGGCCTTGTCGCTCAAGGTGCCGCTCTCCACGGCCTCGCCGGTGACGTCGTCGCGCCACATGGCCGGAATGACCACGATGTGCCCGCCGCCCATTGCCGCGGTGAGTTCGGCCACTTTGCGGGCTGGCTCCCAGGCGGTCTCCCACTGGTCCACGCCGCGGTGGAAGGCGGTGAACACGGTGCCGGCGGTGACTTTCAGGTCGCGCTGCTTGAGTTCCTCCGCCAGGCGGGCCGGGTCGGTGGGAAGGTAGCCGTACGGGCCAAGTTCGATCCACTTGTAGCCGGACTCGGCCACTTCGTCGAGGAAGCGTTCCCACGGGGTCTGCTTCGGATCGTCCGCAAACCAGACGCCCCAGGAGTCCGGCGCCGTGCCGATGATCAGCTTGTTCTCAGTCATGACAGCGTTGTCTCTCTGGGTGTTAGTTGGACGGGAAGTTGTAGGAGGCTTCGGAGGCGTGGTGGGTTTCGGGCCAGCGGGAGGTGACGACTTTGCCGCGGGTGTAGAAGGAGACGCCTTCGGGGCCGTAGATGTGTTTGTCGCCGAAGAGGGATGCTTTCCAGCCGCCGAAGGAGTGGTAGGCCACGGGGACCGGGAGGGGCACGTTGATGCCGATCATGCCGACGGTGACGGAGCGCTGGAACTTGCGGGCGGCGGCGCCGGAGGAGGTGAAGATGGCGGTGCCGTTGCCGTAGGGGTTGGCGTTGATCAGCTTGATGCCGTCTTCGAGGGTGTCAACGCGGACCACCACGAGGACCGGCCCGAAGATCTCTTCCGTGTAAGCCGTCATTTCGGTCTTGACGTGGTCGATCACGGTAGGCCCCACCCAGAAGCCGTCTTCGTGGCCCGGGACCACCAGGTCGCGGCCGTCCACCACCATGGCGGCGCCGGCGGCCTCGGCTTCGGTGACGATCCGTACGATGCGTTCCTTGGAGGCCGGGGTGATGACCGGGCCCATTTCGGCGTCGGGGGCGGTGCCGTTGTTGACCTTCACGGCCAGGGCGCGTTCTTCGACTTTCTTGACCAGCAGGTCGGCGGCGTCCCCGACGGCGACGGCGACGGAGATGGCCATGCAGCGTTCGCCGGCGGAGCCGAAGGCGGCGGCAGCGAGGTGGTCGGCGGCGTTGTCCAGGTCGGCGTCGGGCAGGATGATGGCGTGGTTCTTCGCCCCGCCCAGGGCCTGGACGCGCTTGCCGTGTTTGGTGGCGGTTTCGTGGACGTACTGCGCGATCGGGGTGGACCCGACGAAGGAGATGCCGTCCACGTCCGGGTGGGTCAGGAGCCCGTCGACGGTTTCCTTGTCGCCGTGCAGGACCTGGAACACGCCGTCGGGCAGGCCGGCTTCCTTCCAGAGCCTGGCCAGCAGCAGGGACGCGGAGGGGTCGCGCTCGGAGGGCTTGAGGATGAAGGCGTTGCCGGTGGCGATCGCCATCGGGGCCATCCACAGCGGCACCATGACCGGGAAGTTGAACGGGGTGATGCCGGCGACCACGCCGAGGGGCTCGCGGAAGTTGAACACGTCGATACCGGTGGAGACCTGGTCCGAGTAGTCGCCCTTGAGCAGGGTGGGGATGCCGCAGGCGTACTCGATGACTTCCAGGCCGCGGCCGATTTCGCCCTTGGCGTCGGAGAGGACCTTGCCGTGCTCGGCCGTGATTAGTTCAGCGAGGTCGTCCATGTGGGCGGCGACGAGTTCGCGGAACTTGAACAAAACGGCGGTGCGCTTGGCCAGGGAGATGTCACCCCAGCTGTCGGCAGCCTTCCGGGCGGCGGCGATGGCGGCGTCAAGGTCGGCGCGGTTGGCCAGGCGCAGCTCGCCGGTCACGGCCCCAGTGGCCGGGTTGTATACAAGGGTGGTGCGGTCGCCAGCGCCGGCGGTTTCGGCGCCGTTGATGAAGTGGTTGATCACGGTGGTCTGGGTATCGGTGGTCTGGGTGGTGGCAGTCATGGGGACTCTTCCTTGAGGGGGTGGTGTCTGGAGGAGGGTTAGCCGAGCAGTTTGCGCTGGCGGGACTTGTGGTCGACGTAGGTATGGAAGGCCTGCTTGGTGGAATCCAGTTCGGAAACCTGCGCGACCGGAACGTCCCACCAGGACTCGGAGGATGGTGCGTCCAGGAGCGGATCGGACTCGACATGGATGAGGATGGGCCCGCTGCCCTCGGGGGCGGCCTTGGCGTCGCGGATGGCCTGCTCCAGTTCGGCGATCACCTTCTCCCCGGGTTCGATCCGGATGACCTTCACGCCCAGGGACTCGGCGTTCAGGGCCAGGTCCACCGGCAGGGTGTCCCCTTCGTCGAAGCTGTGCTGTTCTTCGTCCAGGGCCCGGTAGCGGGTGCCGAAGCGCTGCGAGCCCAGGGATTCGGACAGGGAGCCGATGGAGGCGTATCCATGGTTCTGGATCAGGACCACGATCAGTTTGATGCGTTCGGCGACGGCGGTGACCAGTTCGGTGTGCATCATCAGGTAGGAGCCATCCCCCACCATCACCACGACGTCCCGCTGCTCGCCGCCGCGCGCGGCTTCGGCCAGGGCTGCGCGCTTGACCCCGAGGCCGCCGGGGATTTCGTAGCCCATGCAGGAGTAGGCATATTCGACGTGGTAGCCGAACGGGTCCCGGACACGCCACATCTTGTGCAGGTCCCCGGGCAGGGACCCGGCCGCGCAAATCACCACATCCGCAGCGTCCATGGCCCGGTTGGCGGCGCCGATGATTTCGTTCTGTGCCGGCAGCGGGGTGTAGCGGGTGTCAAAGGCCTCGTCCACAGTGGCGTTCCAGCGCTTTTTCTCGGCGGCGACCTTCTGCTCCAGGTCGGCGCCTACCCGGTAGCCGCCCAGTGCTGCGTTGAGCTTGACCAGTGCCTTGCGGGCGTCGGCGACGATCGGCAGCGTGGTGCCGTGCTTGTACGCGTCGATCGGGGCAACGTTGATGTTGATGAA
>Ga0247818_10002912_pt1 | contig 11047 bp, 9 predicted proteins | sample 13C_Glucose_Day1_FD_192424 | JGI IMG/M metagenome (GOLD analysis project Ga0247818, IMG submission 192424) | Soil microbial communities from agricultural site in Penn Yan, New York, United States - 13C_Glucose_Day1 | ecosystem: Environmental > Terrestrial > Soil > Agricultural land | place: USA...
TCGGGAACTCGATCGACAACTGGCTGGTCCTCGCGCCCTACCTCGTCAACCGGGGCTACTGCGTCTTCTCGCTCGACTACGGCCGGCTCCCGGGCGTGCCGTTCTTCAACGGACTCGGCCCGATCGACAAGTCGGCAGAACAGCTCGACGTGTTCGTCGACAAGGTGCTCGGCACCACCGGCGCCCCCGAGGCCGACCTCGTCGGCCACTCCCAGGGCGGCATGATGCCCAACCACTACCTGAAGTTCCTCGGCGGCGCCGACAAGGTCAACGCCCTCATCGGGATCGCCCCCGACAACCACGGCACCACGCTCCTCGGCCTCACCGCGCTCCTCCCGTACTTCCCCGGGGCCGAGGACCTCCTCACGGCCAACACCCCGGGCCTCGCCGACCAGATCGCCGGCTCGGCCTTCCTCACGAAGCTCAACGCGGGCGGGGACACCGTGCCCGGGGTCCGCTACACCGTCATCGCGACCCGGTACGACGAGGTCGTGACCCCGTACCGCACGCAGTACCTGGACGGGCCGAACGTACGCAACGTCCTGCTCCAGGACCTGTGCCCGGTCGACCTGTCCGAGCACGTCGCCATCGGGACCGTCGACCGGATCGCCTTCCACGAGGTGGCGAACGCCCTCGACCCGGCGCGTGCCACCCCGACGAACTGCGCCTCGGCCGTCGGCTGAGGCACCCCGCCTGGCCCCCGGAAGCTCCCAGGGACCAGGCGGACGCGGGATCAGGCGCGGTGCGCGCCGCCCGAGGCCCGTCGCCGGACCGAGACGAACAGGGCACTCGCACCGAGGGCCAGCGCGGCGGCTCCGCCCATCGCGAGGTACGAGGTGCTGCTGCTGCCACCCGTCTCGGCGAGCACGTCACCGGCGGGTGCCCCGGAAGCGGCGGACGCGGCGACGTTGTTCGGCTCGGGGGCGTTCGCCTCGGTCTCCTCGGCCGGGGCGGCCGCCTCGGTGACCTCGGCATTGGTCGAGGCGTCGTCGTCGCCGTGGCCGTCGTGCTCGACGGACGACTTGTCGGCGCCCTCGTCGATCTCCTCGTCGGACGGGGCCGAGGCGACCGGCGCCGGGGCCTCCTCGGTGGTGCCGCCCCCGGCGCTCCCACCCCCGAAGACCACGTCGGAGCAGGCGTAGAAGGCCTCGGGGGAGTCCGACCGCTGCCAGACCGTGTAGATCAACTGCCGCCCCGAGGCCTGCGGCACGGTGCCGTCGAAGACGTACGACCCGTTCTCCAAGGTCGGGTCGGTGGCCGTGGCGAACGGCTTCTCCTCCAGGTCCGACCACTTCAGGGGCTGCGTGGGGTCGTAGCCCGCCTTGGTCAGGTACAGCTCGAACGAGCCCTTGTGCGGCGCGGTGGCCCGGAACCGGAAGGTGTGGCTGCCCGCCTCCATGGGCGTGGACGGCCAGTCGGCACGCGGCAGGTCGAGCCCCTTGAACTTGTCGTTGCCCGCGCTGCACAGCTTGCCGTCCGGGATCAGCGAACGGTGGTTGCCCGCCGCGTTGGCGATGTTCACCCCGTTCCAGTCGTACAGCGCCTGGGTCCCGCCCGCCGCCACCGCCGCCTTGCACGCCGCCGACTGCGGGTTCTCCGGGCCCTCCGCGAAACAGGCCGAGACCCGGCTGACCGGATCGCTCAGCGAACCGTGTGCGGCGGCCGGGGCGGCAAGGAGCCCGGTCAGCGCGAGCGGCGTGACACCGAGGGCGACGATGCTTCCGGCGAGCCCGCGGCGAGCGGTGGTGATGACGGCCATGGTGGTGGTTCTCCTTCGGCGGCACGGCTGTTGGCTGCTGGTGACCAGGTCTGGTGATCAGCAAGCTAGCCGCCGCCGAGAGGGGATTCGGGCGTGAAAAGGCGCAGGTGAGGATCGTTATGGTGCGCTTAAGGGGAGGTTAGGGGAGGGCTCAGGAAGCGCCCGTCCAGGGCCCCCGCCGGACGGACCGGCCCTCGGGGGACGGGGCCACCCAGGAGTGCATGACGGCCCGTCTGCCTCGCGTCGGTGACCTCCGTGAGGCTGCCGCCGGGCGTCGTGCTTGGTCGGGCCGAACAGAAGCCGGGCACGTCCGGGGAACAGGGGACGGCCGGCCGGTGGGGGTGTCCTGTCTCCCTGGCGGACGGTCCGCGTCGGCGGGCAGGGGGCCACGGCTGTTCCACCGGTCGGTCCGGGCGCGCGAGCCCGAGGCGCGCACCTCTCGCCCGAACGGCCGAGTGGCCGGCCCCGGCCCGTGCGGGGATCGTGGAGACGGAAGGGGGGCCCACTCCCCGGTTCCTGGGGAGCACCTCGTCATCAGGGAGTCAGTCATGACACCAGACATCGATGCCGCAGAACTCGCCACGCCGGACCCGCTCGCACGGTACCTGGCCGAGTCGGACCTGTCAGGGCGAGAGCACACGCAAAGCCCGTCGCAGTCGGTTCGCACGGCGCAGCACGAGGGTCACAGGATCACCCTCACCACGACCTACGACCTCACCGTGGACGGGACATCCGTGCCGGCCCGGCTGCACGTCGGTGACGGGGGCACGCTGTACAGCCCCGGTCTGCCCTATCACCAGTTCACTTCGGCCCTGGACGCCGTGCGGGCGTTGATGTCGGCCTACCCCCACCACTTCGGGGGAGGCAGCTGAGATGGTTCCGGTCCGCAAGAACGTGCTGTCCGACGAAAGCTCGCTGAACGAGTTCCTCACCGGCGTCTTCCTGCTCAAGAAGGAGCTCACCCGGTACACCACCAAGGCTTTCGGCATTCCCGGCCCGAGCAACCCGGTGTCCACCTACGACGTGCTCGTGATCGCGCATATCGGCGCGACGAATCTGGCCATCCCGCGGAACGGCGATCCGTCGCTGCGCAACGCCGCACACCGGGGGCCGGTCTTCCTGCCGTGGCACCGGCTCATGCTGATCAGCCTGGAGGGGAACATGCGGCGGGTGCTCGACAACCCGGAGTTCGCTCTGCCGTACTGGGACTGGTCGGTCGACGGCGACAACAGCTCACCGATCGATGCCCAGATCTGGACGGACGCCTACATGGGCGGGCAGGGCGTACCCGTCACCGACGGGCCGTTCGGCTACTACGAGCATGACCTGGACCGCTTCACCGTCCGCATCGAGAGCGACGTCGACGGAAAACCTGTGCAGGCCGGGGGAGGTGACGGCCGGGGACTGGAACGGAAGTTCGCCCGGAAGCCGCCCGATGGCTGGGCGACGCTGCCGGACAGCGCGGACGTGAAAGCCACTCTCGGCTACACGCCTCCCGGCATCAACCCGGAAGACCGGTACGACACACTCGACTTCAGTGCCGGCTCCGACGGGTTCCGCGGTCGGCTCGAAGGCTGGCTCCCCGAAGGGCGCCCCTGGATGCACAACCAGGTCCACCAGTGGATCGGCGGAGACATGGATCCCTCGAGCTCCCCCAACGATCCGGTGTTCTACCTGCATCACTGCAATGTGGACCGGATCTGGGAGAGCTGGATGCAGCAGTACAGCCGCCTCTACGCCCCGACGACAGCCCCGGACCCTCCGTACGGAGGTGAACGGATCGACGACATCCTCAACTTCCCCGGCAGTCAGCAGTTCACGCCGCGGTACATGCTGGATGTGAGCAGGCGCTACACCTACGATCACCTCCCCTGAGGGCGAACTCCGCGTCCACCGTCGCGTCGAACCGGCGCCGAGGGCGCGCCGCCTGCCCGCGGCGCCGCGCTCCCGACCGTCCCCCCAGGACCGCGTCCCGTGCGGCGCCCGAGGGGCGGTCAGGGGTGAGGACGAGTTCCCCCAGGCCGATTCCCGGCGTCGCCGGAGTCCTCGGTGCCCGGTGGCGGCGCGGCCGGGTCAGACCTGGACCCCCGGCGTCCCGTCCTCCACGACCACGCTCGCGCGCGTGCTGATCGGAGCGTCCGGCTTCGTCACGAACGGCAGGACGCGGAAGTCGCTCGTCCACCGCTCGCGGTCCACCGTGACACGCACGTAGCCGCGCTGGCTGTTGAAGAACTTCATGTGCGGGTTCGCGTCGAGGAACGTCCGGCCCTGGGCCGTCATGTCGGCACCGTCGCCGCCGCTCGTGATCGAGGTGCCCACGAACTCGGAGCCGACGGTGGCCGACCCGGGGTCGCTGTAGTCGCGCTTGAGGTCCCACGCGTAGTTCTGGTGGCGGTCGCCCGTGATGACGACCAGGTTGCGCACCCCGCGGGTGTCCGCCTCGGCCAGCAGCCGGTTGCGCTCGGCGACGTAGCCGTCCCAGGGGTCCATGAAGACGTTCGTGGCCGGGCCGGGGTCCTGGTCGGTCTGGCCCATCGGGGCCTGGTTGCCGAGAATCTGCCAGCGGGCCTGCGAGCGGCTGAAGCCCTTGAGGACCCAGTCCCGCTGCCGGGCCCCGAGCAGGGTCCGGTCCGTGCCGAAGCGCTCGTCGCAGTCGGCCGAGGAGCCGTCGCCGCACGGTTGGTCGTCGCGGTACTGGCGGGTGTCGAGCATCGTGAAGTCGGCGAGCCGGCCGTAGGAGAGCCTGCGGTACATCTGTACGTCGGAGCCGTTCGGCAACTGCGCCCGGCGCAGCGGCGCGTGCTCGTACAGCGCCTGGAAGGCGGCGGCCCTGCGCAGCAGGAAAGTCTCCGGGGCCTCGTCGTTCTCGGAGGTCTCGTCCGCCCAGTTGTTCTCCACCTCGTGGTCGTCGAACGTCATGATCCACGGGAAGGCGGCGTGCGCCTCGCGCAGGGGAGCCTCGGACTTGTAGAGGCCGTACTGCAGGCGGTAGCGCGCGAGGTCGAGGGTCTCCGTGTGGAACTTCGGATCGGTGCTCACCCCGCGCTTGTTCGTCTTGACCCCGTACTCGTACAGGTAGTCGCCCAGGTGCACCACCAGGTCGAGGTCCTCCTGGGCCATGTGGTGGTACGCGGTGAAGTAGCCGTCCTGCCACGCCTGACAGGAGGCGAAGGCGAACTTCAGGTCGCGCGGGGAGTCCGAGGGGGCCGGAGTGGTGCGCGTACGGCCCACGGGTGAGATCGCGGAGCCGGCCTTGAAGCGGAACCAGTACGTGCGGTCCGGGGCGAGCCCGTGCACCTCGGGGTGGACGGAGTGCGCCAGTTCGGGGGTCGCGACGACGCTGCCGCGGCGTACCACCCGGTGGAAGCGCTCGTCGAGCGCCACCTCGTACTGCACGCGCACCGGCGTGGCGGGCATCCCGCCGAGACCGTCCTGCGCGAAGGGGTCGGGGGCCAGGCGTGTCCACAGCACGACGCCGTCCGGCGTCGGGTCGCCCGAGGCGACACCCAGGGTGAAGGGGTCCCCCTTCAGGGTGGGCGCGGCGTACGCGGACCGGGTGTCCCACGCCCCCGTCCCGAGCATCAGTGCGACGGCCGTCGCACCGCCGTAGCCGAACATCTGCCTGCGGGACACGGAATGAGCGATCACGGGTCCTCCTCGGTCGATCTGCGCCAACCTCGGACACGCTGCCGGGAATTGATGTCATGCTCACGCGTAACGCATGACCGGTTGCCGAGCGATACGTGAACACCGCAACCAGTGCGGCCGGAGGCTCAGGGCACCGTGCGGAACACCGCAGTTGATGCGGCGGGTCGGCTCACCACGCCGCGTGAAACACACCGGCTGATGCGGCCGGCGGCTCAGGGCACCGTCGTGCGAAACACCGCAGTTGATGCGGCCGGGCGGCTCACGCGCGCCGCGCGAGACACCCCGGCTGATGCGGCCGGCGGCTCAGGACACCGCGCGGTAACGGCGCTCGGGCCGGCCCGTCCCGCCGTACCGCAGCGACACCTCGGCCCGCCCCGTCTCCGCGAAGTACTCGAGGTAGCGGCGTGCGCTGACCCGTGACAGGGCGCCCGCCTCGGCGCACTCGGAGGCCGAGAGCCCCGCGGGGTGTTCGCGCAGGATCCGTTCGACCAGGTCCGCCGTGTGCGCGGCCAGCCCTTTGGGGAGTTCGCGGGAGCCAGGGGGGCGGGTGCCGAAGATGCGGTCCACGTCCTCCTGGCGGGCTTCCCGGTGTTCCTCGTCCAGCGCGTCCAGACGGTTGCGCAGCGAGGCCACGTGCTGGACCTGCTCCTGCAGGGCGGTGCGGTGGAACGGCTTGATCAGGTAGTGCAGGGCGCCGGCCCGCAGGGCCGCCCTCACCACCCCGGCCTCGCGGGCCGCCGTGATGAAGAGCGCGTCGGCGCTGTGCGTGTTCCCCTCCCGCTCCTCCGTGGCGCGCAGTTCCCGCAGGACCTGGATGCCGTCCATGTCGGGGAGGTAGATGTCGAGGAGGACCAGGTCGGGGCGGAGCAGGCGGGCCGCGTGCAGCGCCTCCGCGCCCGTGTGGGCCACGCCCACCACCGTAAAACCGTCCATTGCGGACACGTAGCGGCTGTGCAGCTTCGCGACCATGAAGTCGTCGTCCACCACCAGCACTTTCGTCACCCCGACACGCTAGGGCGCGACCACAAGGACCACAACGTCCATTGATTCCGGAACGGCGACAGCTTGCCGTCGCGCAGGCAACATGTGGGCCACCTCACACGCACACACGGCTCGAAAGGCGGCATCCGGTGCGACTGCGCACTCCATTCGCCCTGTTCGGGGCAGCGCTGCTGGTGGTCGTCGGCCCGCCCCTGCTCTCCACCGGCAGCGGCTCCGGCACCGGCACGCAGATCCCCGGACTGCGCTTCATGGTCCCCAACACACCCGGCGGCGGTTACGACATCACCGCGCGCACCGCGGCCAAGAACGCCGAGGACGCCGGACTCACCCACGGCATCGAGGTGTTCAACCTGCCCGGCGCGGGCGGCACCGTAGGCGTGACCCGGCTGGCCGCCGAGCACGGAAACGGCAAGCTCGCCATGTCGATGGGCCTCGGCGTCGTCGGCGCCGTCCACACCAACAAGTCGGCCACGACCCTCGCCGACACCACCCCGATCGCCCGGCTCACCGAGGAGCAGGACATCGTGGTCGTCGCGAAGGACTCCCCGTACGAGACGATCGGCCAGCTGCTCACCGCCTGGAAGAAGGACCCGGGGAAGATCCCGGTCGGCGGCGGTTCCTCGCCCGGTGGCCCCGACCACCTGGCGCCGATGCTGATGGCGAAGGCCGCGGGCATCGCGCCCGCGAAGGTCAACTACATCCCCTTCGACGGCGGCGGCGAGCTTCTCGCCTCCATTCTCGGCAACAAGGTCGGCTTCGGCGTCTCCGGTGTCGGTGAGTACCTCGACCAGATCGAGGCCGGTGAGCTGCGCCTGCTCGCCGTCACCGGGCCGAAGCGGGTCCCGGGCCTCGACGCGCCCACCCTCCGCGAGGCGGGGCTCGACACCGACTTCACCAACTGGCGCGGCATCGTCGCGCCGCCCGGACTCTCCGACTCCGAACGGGACAAGCTCATCGGCCTGGTGAGCGAGCTGCACGACTCGAAGCAGTGGCGCGACTCCATGAAGAAGAACGGCTGGGACGACGCCTTCCTCACCGGCGACGACTTCGGCGACTTCCTGGACGCCCAGGACCGCCGCGTCGCCACCGTCCTGAAGGAGCTGGGACTGTGACGGACGAGACCGGGCCCCGGCCCGCCACCCCACGCGCCTGGCTGCGCGAGCACTCCGAACTCGGTGTGTGCGTCATCCTGCTCGTCCTGGGCGCCCTCGTCCTGACCGACGCCCTCACGATGGACGTGGACATCACCCAGCGCGGGCCCGTGGGCCCCAGGACCGTCCCGATCGCCGTCGGCGCAGGGCTGCTCGCCGTGGCCGTCCTGCTGGCCGTCGACGTGCTGCGCGGCGGTCGGGGCGAAGCCGAGGGCGGCGAGGACGTCGACCTCGCCGAACCCGCCGACCGGCGCACCGTCGCCCTGCTCACCGGCGTCTTCCTCGCCTTCGCCGCCCTCATAGGCCCGCTCGGCTTCCCGATCTCCGGCGCGCTGCTCTTCTGGGGCTCCGCGTACGCACTGGGCAGCCGCCACCACGAACGTGACCCGCTCATCGCCGCCGGGCTCTCCCTGGTGACCTACTTCGTCTTCGACAACCTGCTCGGGGTGCCCCTCCCGGGCGGCCCGCTGATGGGGGTGCTCTGACCCGTGGATTCCCTCAACTCCCTCGTCGACGGCTTCGGCACGGCGCTCACTCCGGTCAACCTGCTCTGGGCGGCGCTCGGCGTCCTGCTCGGCACGGCGATCGGCGTGCTCCCCGGCATCGGCCCCGCCATGGCCGTGGCCCTGCTGCTGCCGGTGACGTACGGACTCGAACCGACCGGCGCCTTCATCATGTTCGCCGGGATCTACTACGGCGCGATGTTCGGCGGCTCCACCACCTCGATCCTCCTGAACACCCCGGGGGAGAGCGCGGCCGTCGTCGCGGCGATCGAGGGCAACCCGATGGCGAAGGCGGGACGCGGCGCCCAGGCGCTGGCCGCCGCGGCCATCGGCCACTTCGCCGGCGGCATGATCGGCACGATCCTGCTGGTCGTCCTCGCCCCGACCGTCGCGTCGCTCGCCGTCGACATCGGCGCACCCGACTACTTCGCCATCATGGTGCTGGCCTTCATCGCCGTCACCTCGGTCCTGGGCTCCTCGCGGATCCGCGGCCTCGCCTCGCTCCTCATCGGCCTCACCATCGGCCTCGTGGGCCTGGACCAGATGACGGGCCAGCAGCGCCTGACCTTCGGCTCGCTCCAACTGGCCGACGGCATCGACGTGGTCATCGTCGCCGTCGGGCTCTTCGCCATCGGGGAGGCCCTCTGGGTCGCCGCGCACCTGCGCCGCTCCAGCGGGAAGCCGATCCCCGTCGGCCGCCCCTGGCTGGGGAAGCCCGACGTCCGGCGCACCTGGAAGCCGTGGCTGCGCGGGCCCTTCATCGGCTTCCCCTTCGGCGCGATCCCGGCCGGCGGGGCCGAGATCCCCACCTTCCTCTCGTACGTCACCGAGAAGCGGCTGTCCAGGCACCGGGACGAGTTCGGCAAGGGCGCCATCGAGGGCGTCGCCGGACCGGAGGCGGCGGCCTCCGCCTCCGCCGCCGGGACCCTGGTCTCCATGCTCACCCTCGGACTGCCCACCACGGCCGTCGCCGCCGTCATGCTGGCCGCCTTCCAGCAGTACGGCATCCAGCCCGGACCGCTGCTGTTCGAGCGCGAACCCGAGCTCGTCTGGGGCCTCATCGCCTCGCTCTTCGTCGGCATGGTGCTGCTGCTCGCGCTGAACCTTCCGCTGGCTCCGGTCTGGGCGAAGCTGCTGCGAATCCCGCGCCCCTACCTCTACGCGGGCATCCTGTTCTTCGCGGCCGTGGGTGCCTACGCGGTCGGGGGAGAGGCCGTCGACCTGGTGATCCTGCTGGTGATCGGACTGATCGGCTTCGGTATGCGGCGGTACGGCCTTCCCGTGCTCCCGGCCGTCATCGCCGTCATCCTCGGCCCCTCCGCCGAACAGCAGTTGCGGCGCGCCCTCCAGATCAGCGACGGCAGCGTGACCGGTCTGGTCGACACCCCCTTCTCCGTGACCGTCTACGCGATCGTCGCGGTGATCCTGCTGTGGCCGCTGGTGAGCAAGGTGAGGGGACGCGACAGGACGTGACGGGCTGTCGGCGGCGGCTGCGACAATCGTGGGTATGACCACGACCGACTGGGACGCCGCCGCCGAGTCCTTCGACGACGAGCCCGACCACGGGCTCCTGGACCCGGTGGTCCGCAGCGCCTGGGCACGCCGGATGGAGACCTGGCTGCCCCCCGCCCGCTCCGAGGTGCTCGACCTCGGATGCGGCACCGGAAGCCTGTCCCTGCTCGTCGCAGGTCAGGGGCACCGGGTCACCGCGGTCGACCGGTCACCGCGCATGGCCGAGCGGGCGCGGGACAAGCTGGCCGGTACCGGCGCCGAGGTGCTCGTCGGCGACGCCGGCCGTCCGCCGGTCGGCAACCAGCGGTTCGACGTGATCCTCGCCCGGCACGTGGTCTGGCTGCTGCCCGACCCCGCGGCCGCCCTGCGGCACTGGTTCTCGCTGCTGCGTCCGGGCGGACGGCTGGTGCTGATCGAAGGGGTGTGGGGCGGCACCGGCCTCTCGGCGGCCCGTCTCACCGCCCTCCTGGCCGAGCACACGGAGCGCGTCCACCACGAGCCGCTCTCCGGCGACGCCACGCTCTGGGGCAAGGAGGTCGACGACGAGCGGTACGCCCTGGTGGCCCGCGCCGAACCCCCGCGCAGGCACGCCGAGGTCGTCGACGTCCACCTGATCCTGCGCCGGGGCTCCGAGGTGCTGCTCGCCCGGCGCGCCGGCACGGGATACGCGGACGGACTGTTGCACGCCCCCTCCGGCCACGCCGAGGAGGGCGAGGACGTCCGGGAGGCGATGGTGCGCGAGACGGCCGAGGAGATCGGGATCGTCCTCGACCCGGACGAGCTCCGGGTCGCCCTGGTGATGCAGCACAGGGGACCGGGCGGTAACCCGAGGATGGGATGGTTCTTCGAGGCGCACCTCGACCCCGCGCGCCCGCCCCGCAACGCGGAGCCGGACAAGTGCTCCGAGCTCGCCTGGTACCCCCTGGACGCGCTGCCGGACGACATCGTGGCGTACTGCCGGGCGGGACTCGACGGATACCGCGCGGAGGAGCGCTTCCTCATCCACTGGCACGAGGACGGCGACACCGTCGCCTACGCCCCGGAGGGACCTCGGCGCGCCGTCCCGCTGCCGGTGGCGGCGGCCCCCACCGGCCGGGTGCACCACATCGAGCTGTGGGTCCCCGACCTGGCGGAGGCCGAGGCGGAATGGGGCTGGCTGCTCGGCGAACTCGGGCATGTCCCGTACCAGAAATGGGCCCACGGCCGCAGCTGGCGGCGCGGCGACCTCTACGTGGTGGCCGAGCACTCACCCGACCTGACCGGCGGGACGCACGACAGACTGCGCCCGGGCCTCAACCACCTGGCGTTCCACGTCCGGGACCGCGCCACCCTGGACGCCCTGGCCGCACGCGCTCCCGGACACGGCTGGCAGCCGCTCGTGCCCGGCGGCGTCCCGGGCGCCGACGGGGGGCACTACGCGGCGTACCTGGTGAACAGCGCGGGATTCGAGGTGGAGTTGGTCGCCTCGTGAG
>Ga0247818_10002913_pt1 | contig 11046 bp, 13 predicted proteins | sample 13C_Glucose_Day1_FD_192424 | JGI IMG/M metagenome (GOLD analysis project Ga0247818, IMG submission 192424) | Soil microbial communities from agricultural site in Penn Yan, New York, United States - 13C_Glucose_Day1 | ecosystem: Environmental > Terrestrial > Soil > Agricultural land | place...
GATGTAGATGCCGACGTGGTGGACGGGTGACCCGAAGGCGAGCACGTCTCCGGGTTGGGCCTGCGCGAGCCCGGCCACGGGCCGTCCCGCCCGGGCCTGGTCGCCGGAGACCCGCGGCAGGTCGTAGCCGAGCTCGCCGTAGACGTGCTGCACCAGGCCGGAGCAGTCCAGGCCGCGGGCGGGGTCGGTGCCGCCCCAGACGTAGGGGACACCGAGGTACTTGCGGGCCTCGGCGACGACGGCCTCGCCGGTGACGCCGGTGGAGCCTGCCGCGGTGGGCGTGCTGTTGCGCAGTGCCGTGGAGAAGTCCGCGGCCGCCGTCGCTCCGGAGGAGTGGGCGGGCGCCAGCAGCGCCAGCTGGGCCTGGATCTGGTTGATCCGTGCCGTCACGTCGAGGACGCTCACGGGGTCACCGTCCCGGAGCCGCGACGTCGCCAGAGGTCCTCGGCGACCGCGTCGAGCCGGCGGTCCTCCTGCCGGCGCTGCTCGTGCCGGTGCTCGGCCTCGCGGCGCTCGAGGAGCGACTCGACGGCCGCGAGCCGGCTGCGGTCGGTGCGCCACCGGTCCCGCGCGGCCTGGGCGACCACACGTGTCGAGTCCAGGCTCGCGCGAGCGAGGGTGAGGGCGTCGGCGAGAGCGGTGACGGTCCGTTGCCGGGTTGTGAACTCAGCCAGGTCGCCCGTCTCGAACGCCGTGACCGTGGTGAGCTGCTGCTGCAGGGCATCCACACGGGCCTCGGCCTCGCGCTCCTCGCCGAGTGCCTCGACCAGGCCGAGCCGGCTGTCCCTCTCACGGACGCCACGCACGCGGGCCACGACGCGGAGGCGTGGTTCGGGGCTCATGGGCCCACCAGCTCGTGCAGGGCCTGCCAGGTGGCGACGGGCGGAGTGACGTCTGCCATGCCTTGGCGCAGGAAGGCCTCGATGCGCGGCATCAGCACCAGGGCGGCGTCCGCGTCGGCGTCGGCGCCGGCCACGTAGGCGCCGATCTCGACGAGCTCGCGCACGGACCGGTACGCCGCGAGCAGCCGCCGCAGCCGGGTGGCGTCGGCGCGCTGGTCGGGCGCGGTGACGGCGTTGGCGACCCGGGAGATCGACTCCAGGACGTCGATGCTCGGGAAGTGGCCGGCGGTCGCCAGGTCGCGGGACAGCACCACGTGGCCGTCGAGGATCGAGCGGGCCGAGTCGCCGATGGGGTCCTGCAGGTCGTCACCCTCGACGAGCACCGTGTAGAGACCGGTGATGCTGCCGACGGGGGAGGTGCCCGCGCGCTCGAGGAGCCCGGGCAGCAGCGCGAACACGCTCGGCGGGAAGCCACGGGTGGCGGGAGGCTCGCCGGCGGAGAGGCCGATCTCGCGCTGGGCGAGGGCCACCCGGGTGAGGCTGTCCATCATCAGTACGACGTGCCGGCCATGGTCGCGGAACCACTCCGCGATCCGGGTGGCGACGAACGCGGCCCGGAGCCGGACCACCGGCGGCTCGTCGGAGGTGGCGACCACGACGACCGACCGGCTCAGCCCCTCGGGGCCGAGGTCGTCCTCGAGGAACTCGCGGACCTCGCGACCGCGTTCGCCGACCAGGGCGATGACCGAGAGCTCCGCGTCGGTGCCGCGGGCGATCATCGAGAGCAGGCTGGACTTGCCGACGCCCGACCCGGCCATGATCCCGAGCCGCTGGCCGCGGCCACAGGGGATGAGCCCGTCGAGCGCCCGGACCCCCAGGCCGAGCTGCTGGTCGATCCGGGGACGGTGCAGTGCAGCGGGGGCGCGGTGCTCGACCGGGACCAGGGGCAGCCCGGTGAGCGGCGGCCCGTCGTCCAGCGGCCGGCCCAGGCCGTCGAGGACCCTGCCGCGCAGGGCCTCGCCCACACTGATGCGCAGCCCACCGCCGGTGCTGCGCACCGGGTCGCCTGCCCGCAGGCCGGTCGTGCCGGCCAGCGGGAGGCAGGTGAGCGAGCCGCGTCCGCTCGCCACGACCTCGACCGGGACCGTGCCCTCGGGCCCGAGGACCTCGAGCAGGTCCCCGACGGCCGCGGCGACACCGATCACCGTCACCCGCAGGCCGAGCAGCTCCGCCACCCGGCCGTGCTGGCGGGGGCGCACGGCGTCCAGCGCGCGCACGCGGTGCGCAGCGGTCAGCGCGCTCATCGGAGCACCTCGCGAAGCCGGTCGAGCGCGGCGGGGATCCGCAGGTCGATCACCGTGTCGTCGGTCTCGACGACCGCATCGTGCGGCTCGATGGTCGGGTCGGGGACCACGACGAGGCCGCGGTCGGCGAGATGGGACAGCGCGGGCGAGGCGCCGACGGAGGGGTGCAGCCGCACCTGGGGGGTCGCACCGTCGGGCACCACGGCGAGCACGCGTCGTACGACGTCGGCGCCGGGGTCGGCGGCCGCGGAGAGCTCGCGGCCCACCAGCTCCTCGGTGACGGCCAGGGCGAGCTCGGTCGCCTGCTCGCCCACCCGGGCGCAGACCTCGGTGACCGCGGCCCGCAGCTCGTCGGCGGCGAGGACGAGCGCCTCGACGACGGCCCGGTGCTCGGCCTCCCGTCGCTCCTCGGCGCGGCGTGCCAGCTCTGCGGCGGCCTCGGCGTCCTCGACGGCGCGGGCCCGGGCCTCCCTGCGGCCCTCGGCCCAGCCCACGGCGTACCCCTGGGCACGCGCGGCGCGGCGGGCCCGATCGGCGAGGGCGCCCAGCGCGTTCTCGGTGACGTCGTCCCCGAGCACGTGGGAGCCGCCCAGGCGGGTCCAGTCGCCCGTGCGCAGGTCCGGGATGTCGGCGGGGTGCAGCGGGGCGGACACCTCGCTCACCCCGGCCTCAGACGACAAGCTCATCGTCGTTCCCGCGACGCACCATGATCTGGCCCTGCTCCTCGAGCTGGCGGATGGTGCGGATCACCGACTGCTGGGCCTCCTCGACCTGCGTGAGGCGGACCGCACCGAGCAGGTCGACCTCCTCGAGCAGGGTCTCGGCCGCACGCTCCGAGAGGTTGCTGGTGACCTTGTTCCGGACGGCCTCGCTGACGCCCTTGAGGGCCAGCGCGAGCTCGCCGGTGTCGACCTGGCGCACCACGAGCTGGACCGAGCGGTCCTCCAGCGTGACGATGTCCTCGAACATGAACATCCGGCTGCGGACCTCGTCGGCGAGCTCGGCGTCGAGCGCCTCCAGCCCCTCGACGATCGCCCGCTCGGTGAGCCGGTCGGAGCGGTTGATGATGTTGACCAGCGGGTCGACACCGCCGACCCGCGACATCTCCGCGGGCTGCAGCACCGACGAGAGCTTGCGCTCCAGGCTGGCCTCCACCGTGCGCACGATCTCGGGCGAGGTGCGGTCCATGACCGCGATCCGGTGGGCCACCTCGGTCTGCTGCTCCGGGGGCAGCCCCGAGAGCACCAGCGAGGCTTTGTCCGGGTTCATGTGCGCGAGGATCAGCGCGATCACCTGGGGGTGCTCGTCGGCGATGAAGCTGCGCAGCTGGGTGGGGTCGGCCCGGTGCAGGAACTGGAACGGCAGCTGGACGGCGGCCGCCTGCAGGCGCTCGATGATCTGGGCGGCGCGCTCGGGGCCGAGGGACTGCTCGAGCAGGTTCTGTGCGAAGGCGAGCCCGCCCTGCGCGATGTTGATCCGGGCGGTGACCATCTCGCGGAGCTCGCTCATCACCTCGTCGATCTCCTCCTCCTCGATCGAGTCGAGCCGCGCGATCTCGGCGGAGATCTCCTCGACCTCGGAGTCGGACAGGTGACTGAGCACGGCGGCGGCCTTGTCGCTGCCGAGCTGGATGAGGGTGATCGCGGCCTTGCGGACGCCGAGGTTCGTCTGGGTCGGGCTCATCAGCTGCGCTCCGCCAGCCAGCCGCGCAGCAGTGCTGCCACGTGCTCGGGCTGCTTCTCGACGAGCACGGACAGCTCGTCGCGGGTGCGCTCGGCCTCCGTGGGTTCGGGCCGCTCCAGGACGGCGAGCGCGGGCGTGGTCTCGAGCGCCGCGGCGCGCCGGGCGCGGTCGGCCGTGTCCTGGCGGATCTGCTCGGCCAGGTACGTCGTGGCGGCCGCCTGCGCGCGGTTTCGTCGCCGGCCGCGGACCCAGGCGAGCAGCAGGATCGCGAGGACGGCCAGGGCGATGCCGGCGTTGCGCAGCGTCTCGATCGTCTTGGCCCGCTTGTCGGCCGCGGCGGCCTGCGCCAGCTCGGCGGCGGCGGCCTTGTCGGCGGTCCGGTCGAAGATCATCGAGGACACCTGGACGGTGTCACCGCGCTTGGGGTCGATACCGACCGCGGCCGAGATCAGGCTGCGCACCTCGTTGGGGTCGATCGTGCGAGTGGCGGCGGCGTCGAGCACGACGCCCACGTGCAGCGAGTTGATGCTGCCCGGCGCGGTCTCCCGGTGCTCGACTGTCGACCCGACGGCGTTGTCCTCGGTCGTGGACTCCTTGACGTAGTTCGAGGCGCCGCCCGAGGTGGTGGTGCTGGCACCCATCTGCCCGTCCGGCCCGACCACGCCGGTCGAGCCGGCGCCACCGCCGGGACCGGAGTACTTCTCGGTGCTCGTCGAGGCGGAGAGCGGAGTCTGGTCGGGGTCCCTGTTGTAGGTCGTCGTCTCCGAGACCGACTTGTCGAAGTCGAGGTCGGCGGTCACCTGCACCGTCGAGTTCCCGGCACCGAGGACCCGGTCGAGCATCGTCTGGATCCGGTCGCTGGTCTGCTTCTGGAACTCGTCCACCTGCTGGTCGCGGGCGCCGATGCCGATGCCGCCGGTGCCGTCGCTCGTGGTGAGCACGCGCCCCTCCGAGTCGGCCACCGTGACCTTGTCGGGCGACAGGCCGTCGATGCTGGAGGCGACGAGGTGCACCACCGCCTGCACCTGTTCGGCGGAGAGCGTCGTACCGGGGGAGGTGTCGAGGAGGATCGACGCGGTCGGCGGGTCCTGCTCGTCGGCGAACACCTTGGCCGGCGGCAGCGCGAGGTGGACCACGGCGGTGTTGACGCCGTCGATCGCCTCGATGGTGTGGCTGAGCTCGCCCTCCATCGCGCGCTTGAACGCGGTCTGCTCCTGGAACTGCGAGGTGGACAGGCCCTGGCCGTCGAGCAGCGAGTAGCCGCCGCCGTCGCTGCTGCTGGGCAGGCCCTTGCCGCTGACCGCGATGCGGGTGTCGTACACCTGGTCGCGCGGCACCATGATCGTGCTGCCGCCGTCGGCCAGCTGGTAGCCGACGCCCTCGGAGTTCAGCTCGTCGATGATCGCCGAGGCGTCCTCGGAGGCCAGGCTCGTGTACAGCGGGGCGTAGTCGGGCGTCGCCGCCCACCGGAACACCAGGACGGCGGCCAGCAGCAGCGCGGCGCTACCGACCACGGCCACGGCCTTCTGCCCGGCGCTGAACGACTGGAACGTGTCCCACCGGCGACCCAGCCAGCGGATGAGGTCCTGCTTCATCAGACGGGCATCCGCATGATCTCGTTGAACGCCTCGAGGGCGCGGTTGCGGACCGCCACGGTGAGCTGCGTGGTCACCGAGGCCTCGGTGGCCGCCATCGTGTAGTCGTGGATGCTGGACAGGTCACCGGTCGCGGCCTGGACCGCGAGCTGGTCGCTGCGGTCCTGGACGGCCTCCAGCCGGTCGATGCCGTCGAGCACCAGGTCGCCGAACGCCGCGTTCGGGCCGGTCGGCCCGGTGGGGGCCTGGATCCGGCCGGGGGCACCGACGGCGCCGAGCGAGTCGGCGGAGACCTGGGGCGCGGCGTACGGCGTGAAACCGATCGCCTCGATGCCGGGGACGCTCATCAGCTCCGTCCGATCTGCAGTGCGGCGTTGTAGATGTCCTGGGCGTCCTTGGTGACCTGGACCGAGGCCTGGAAGCCGCGCTGGGCCATGACCAGCTGGGTCATCTGGCTGGCGAGGTCGATGTCGGGGGCGCGGACGTAGCCGTCCGCGTCGGCCAGCGGGTTGTCGGGGTCCTGGACCAGACGGCCCTGCGGGTCCCCGAGCGCGATCCCGGCCACCTCGACGCCGCCGTCGGCCGCGGAGCGCACGATCGGCATCTGGGCCTGGAAGGCGGACTGGCTGGTGCTGGTGACCGTGTTGACGTTGGCGATGTTGTTCGCCAGCGCGTCGAGCCAGGTCTGGTGCATGCCCAGCGACGAGCCGGCGATGCGGAGGAGGTCGAAGGCGCCCATCACTGAGCCGCCGACACTGCGCGGACCAGGTCGAAGCGGTCGCTGACCGCCCTGGTCAGCACCTGGTACTGGAACTGCGACTGGACCGCGGCCAGCGTCTCCTTGCGCAGGTCGACGTTGTTGTCGTTGGCGCCCACCGGGGTGTCGGTCGCGGTGGTGACCGGGGTCAGCTCCGCACCGAGGTCGCCCGAGGCGACGGCGGCCCGGAGCGCGCTCTCGAAGTCCACGCTGCTCGCGCGGTAGCCGGGGGTGTCGACGTTCGCGATGTTGTCGGCGATGACGCGCTGGCGAAGCGACAGGCCGTCGAGGGCAGTGCTGAGCACCGAGCCGACGGGGTCGGAGATGGCAAAGGACACGTCCGGCCTCCGAGAGGGACGTAGACGATGCCGATCCGTCGGCGGGGGCGAGCGGTCCGTGCTCCGACGTACCAGTCGGCACACGCGCTACCCACCTGAGGAGTTTTTCAAACTCCCTATTTTGGGGCGGTCCCTCAGGCGGTCACGTCGACGTAGACCGCCTGGGCGACCCGGGCCGTGGCGCGGTCCACCCGGTCGGCGAAGGCGTGCTGCCGGCCGAGCGCTCCCAGCGCGTCGACCAGTTCGGCCCTGACCTCCTGCTGGCGCGCCCGCAACGCGAGCGCACGCTCGACGAGGTCGTCGGGGATCGGGCCGTCCAGGTGCGGCTCGTCCCAGGGCTCGAGCTCGAACGTCGTCGGCCGTGCGGTCATCTGCTCGGCGCGCATCACGTCGAGCTCAAGCCGGTCCAGGGCGGTCTCCCAGATCAGGTGCTGGCGGTCCTGGTTCTCGCGGAGGATCATGCGCTCGCCGCCACGAGGGAGAGGGCGGCCTCGCGCCAGGTGGCGCGCAGCTCGTCGGCCAGGTCCAGGCAAACCTGCGTCGTCGCCCGGTCCTTGTTGACGTTGGCGCTGACGAGCTGGGTGAGCAGGTAGTCGTAGAGCGCGGCCAGTCCAGGGCCGCCCGACCACAGGTCGACCTTCAGGCTGGAGCGCAGCTCGACCACGATGTCCTGCGCGTGCAGCAGCGCCCCGTGGGCGGCGGTGTGGTCCGCGCTGTCCAGCGCCGCGACCGCGCGCTGCAGGTCGAGCGAGAGGCGCTCGCAGAGCATGACCAGCAGCTGGGCCGGGCTCGCGGTCGACACCGAGGCAGCAAGGTAGGTGTCGCGGGGGTTCTTCATCATCGATTGCCTTCCGTGGTCACGACGAGGAGGAGGTGGGGAGCGAGGCGAGCTGGCCGGCGAGCCAGTTGCCCTGGCTCTGCATGCTCGAGAGGGCCGTCTCGAGCGCGGTGAACTGGCGGGTCAGGGACGTACGCCGCAGCTCCAGGCGCATGTCCCAGGCGTCGATGTCGTCGCCGAGCCGGTCGATGCTGGACTGCCGGCCGGTGATCGCCGTGGTGATCGTGCCGGTCGTGGAGCTGCTGGCGTTCCTGGCGGCGGTCTGGAGCCGCGCCGCCCAGCCGTCGGGGACGGTCGGGGTCGTGGTCGTGCTGCCCGTCGTGAACTGGGAGGCGACGGCCGCGGGGTCGGCGGCGTACGCCTTGTCGAACGCGGCCTCGTCGAAGACGAGCTTGCCGTAGCGGTCGGTCTGGATGCCGACGCTCGCCATCGAGGTGGTTCCGGTGGCGCCGAAGACCGTGTTGAGGAGGGCACTGCGCAGGCTGCGGACCGTCGCGTCGCCCGAGAGGACGCCGGCCGTGGTGCCGCCCGTTGCGTTCGCGCTCTGGGTGTCGATCTTCGTCAACAGGGCGTTGACCTGGTCGACGAGCGCCTTGACGCCCGCCTTCACGCCGGTGGCGTCCTGGGCGACGGTGATCGTCGCGGTGTCGCCGGCCTTGGCGCCTGCTGCGAGCGTGAGGGTCACACCCGGCGTGATGTCGGCGAAGGTGTTGGACTTCGACGTCGCCGTCAGCCCGAGGTCGCCGATGCTGATCGCGGCGTCCTGGCCCCGGGTCGAGCTGGCAACGGTGAGGCTCACGCCGGTCAGGGAGATGTCGGTGGTGCCCGCGCCCGTGGCGTCGGCGGTGAGCTGCAGCTGGTAGACGCCGGGGGCGGTCTGCACGGTCGTCGCGGTGACGCCGGCCTTGGCGTCGTTGATGCCCTTCGCGAGGTCGGCGAGGGTGCTGCCGGCCGTCGTGATGGCGTGCGTCTTGCCGTCGGCGCCGCTGAGCGTGACAGTGCCGGTCACGACGTTGGCATCGAGTGCGGTCTTGTCGGCGTAGAGGGTCTGTGCGCTGGCCGCCAGGGCGGTCACGCCGATCGTGAAGCTGGCGGCCGTCGCGCTGCTGCCGGCGGTAGCGGTGACGGCGGCACTGGAGGACGTGGCCTTCAGCGTCTGCCAGGTCGTGGCCTTGGCGAGGTCGCCGGCCTTCGTGGCGAGCGAGGCGACGTCGGTGTTGAGCGACTGCAGGGCGGCGAGCACGGACTTCTGTGCGCTCTGTTGCGCCTTGAGGCGGTTCTGGGAGATCGCCTCCAGCTGCATGAGCTGGTTGATGATGCCGGCGGTGTCCAGCCCGCTCGCCAGGCCGCTGATGCTGCTGGTGGGCATCGGGTCCTCCGGGAGTCTGGGTGGGATCGGGGGCAGGCGGCCCCTGGGTTTCCCCGGGGAGGGCGCGCGAGGCGACCTCCCCGGGGAAGCTGGATGTCACCCGCGCTGCCGGGTGACGTCAGGATCAGCCGCGGAGCAGCTGGAGCACGCCCTGCGAGGCCTGGTTGGCCTGGGCGAGCATGGCCGTGCCGGCCTGCGACAGGATGTTCGAGCGGGTGAAGTTCATCATCTCGCTGGCCATGTCGGTGTCGCGGATCCGGCTCTCGGACGCGGACAGGTTCTCGATGGCGGTGTTGAGGTTGTTGATGGTGTGCTCGAACCGGTTCTGGATGGCACCGAGCTCCGCACGCTGCGTGGACACCCCAGTGATTTCCGCCTGCACGTCGTCCGAGGTGGACGTGGCGATGTCCAGTGCCGCGACGGTGGTCTTGAAGTCGGCGGCTGCGGTCGCCGAGATCGAGATCGTGTCGGTCGAGGCGTAGCCGACCTGGAAGTCCTTGGCGGCACCGTCGAACAGGGCGACCCCGTTGAACTTCGTGTTGTCCTGGATCCGGCCGATCTCGGTCTTGAGCTGGTCGAACTCCGCCTTCAGTGCGCCCTGCGAGTCGGCGTTCTGGGTGCCGTTGGCGTACTGGACCGAGAGGTCGTTCATGCGCTGCAGCATGGAGTGGACCTCGGTGAGCGCACCTTCAGCGGTCTGGGCGACGGAGATGCCGTCCTGAGCGTTACGGGCGCCCATCTTCAGGCCTCCGACCTGCGAGCGCAGGCCCTCGGAGATGGCGAGGCCGGCGGCGTCGTCGGCAGCCCGGTTGATGCGGTAGCCGCTGGACAGCTTCTCCAGCGACTTGCTCATCTGGCCCTGGGTGACCGACAGGTTGCGGTACGAGTTCAGGGCGTCGATGTTCTGGTTGATGCGAAGACTCATGGGTGATCCCTCCTGGATTCGAGTCACTGCTCGGAGCCCGTCCGTGGGCTCCGTCGAGATCACCGATCGGCCGTCACGCGGCGCGGTTGAGGAACTTCGGGAGGGAAAATGCTGCCGCGGCGAGACGCGGCGTACCGAACGGCGGGCAGTTCGTGAGGGTGGGCGCGGGCTCCACGCTCGACGTCGCCCCGTCCGTCGCGAACTGCCTCCGTTCGAGACGGGTCAGTCCGCGTGCCGGCTCCCGGCTCGCCCGCGGCTCGGCGTACTCGCCGCGTCGACAAGCGACGGGTCGGCGTCGTACCGCGTCAACAAGCGACGGGTCGGCGTGGGCCGGGTCAGACCGAGGCGTTGAGGACGGTGTTGGTGCCGCGGCGGAGCGAGGCGGCGTGGCGGGCGGCGACGGCGGCGAAGTAGGCCTCGCGACGCTGAGAGGCGCAGCCGTTGGGGCGCGGGTGCGGGGTGACCAGCTCGGGCTCGAGCTCGTGGTTGAGCGCGTCGCGGAGCAGGACCAGCGCCTCGGCACGGATCTGCGAGACCCGGGACTCGCTGACCCCCAGCGTCTCCGCGATCTCGGCCATCGGCCGCTCCGCGAGGAAGTACTGCTCCACGACGTGGCGCAGCCGCTCGGGCAGCTCGGCGATCGCCTCGGCCAGGTAGGTGAGCCGCTCGGCGTGCTCGGCCATGGCCTCAGGGCCGGGCGAGGCGGACATCAGGGTCTCGCCGATCGAGGAGTCCTCCGAGGCGTGCAGCGACAGCACCTGGGCGCGCGCCACGTCCTCGTCGTTGGCGGTGACCTCCTCGGCGCTCAGCCCGCACGCGCTCGCGACCTCGGCGTCGGTCGCCGGGCGGCCGAGGGCGGAGGCGAGGCTGGTGCGGGTGGAGTCGAGCTCGCGGGCGCGCCGGCGGACCGAGCGCGAGGCCCAGTCGATGCTGCGCAGCTCGTCCACGATCGCGCCGCGGATCCGGGTCGCGGCGTACCGCGCGAAGGGGACGCCCCGCTCGGGGTCGAAGGCGTGTGCGGCCTGCACGAGGGCAGCCAGGCCCGCGGAGCTCAGGTCGTCGCGGTCCACGTGGGACGGCACCCTGGCCATGGTCTCGCGGACGATGTGTCCGACCAGGGCCATGTGCCTCACGATCAACGTCTCAGAGCCCGAGGCGACGTTGTGTTCGGGGGTCACCGCACGGATTGTTCCGGCTTGTGACGTCCCTGTCCCGAATTCGGTCAAACGCGTAAGAACACGATCCGGTAACGGTCGCCGGATCGATGTAACAACAGGCGTTGATCGCTGCAAACGCGCGCGAGCCGACCCGCCGGTAATCGCCGCCGCAAACTCCTCAGCAACCGGCACCGCTGCCGATGGGTGGGGCATAGGCCGAGTCGGGGGGCAGAGGATG
>Ga0247818_10002914_pt1 | contig 11042 bp, 9 predicted proteins | sample 13C_Glucose_Day1_FD_192424 | JGI IMG/M metagenome (GOLD analysis project Ga0247818, IMG submission 192424) | Soil microbial communities from agricultural site in Penn Yan, New York, United States - 13C_Glucose_Day1 | ecosystem: Environmental > Terrestrial > Soil > Agricultural land | place: USA...
GCGTTTTCCTCAAGGCTTCAGGGGGGTTGAGCCGAGGCGATCTGTGTGGGCCTCGATGGAGCCTATTTGAGGCTCGCGAGGTATCGCGTCTGTGTCAGGAACAGGCGCGTTTCAATCGCTGTGTATCCCTGCCAGCGGGGGATACACAGCGATACAAAACCCAGGAAAATTGGCGTTTTTGCGTTCCCGTGTATCCGCCGATACGGCAGATACACTGCAATACAAAGGCAGGCAGGCGAGCCGCAGCAGGCTCGATACACTGCACGGCAGTCCCTTTTGATAGAGGTTTGCACCGATGGATCATGTCGATCACATTCTCATCGTCGACGACGACCGCGAGATCCGTGAACTGGTGGGCAACTACCTGAAGAAAAACGGTCTGCGCACCACCGTGGTCGCCGATGGCCGGCAGATGCGCAGCTTTCTCGAAGCCAACACCGTCGACCTGATCGTGCTCGACATCATGATGCCCGGCGACGATGGCCTGCAGCTGTGCCGCGAACTGCGCGTGGGCAAACACAAGGCCACGCCGGTGCTGATGCTGACCGCGCGCAACGATGAAACCGACCGCATCATCGGCCTGGAAATGGGCGCCGACGATTACCTGACCAAACCGTTCGCTGCCCGCGAACTGCTGGCGCGGATCAACGCCGTGCTGCGCCGCACACGGATGCTGCCGCCGAATCTGGTGGTCACCGAAGCCGGCCGTTTGCTCGCTTTCGGCCGTTGGCAACTGGACACCTCAGCGCGCCACCTGCTCGACAAGGACGGCACCATGGTCGCCCTCAGCGGCGCCGAATACCGTTTGCTGCGGGTCTTTCTCGATCACCCGCAACGGGTGCTCAGCCGCGATCAACTGCTCAATCTGACCCAGGGCCGTGATGCCGATCTGTTCGACCGCTCGATCGATTTGCTGGTCAGCCGTTTGCGTCAGCGTCTGTTGGATGATGCGCGCGAGCCGGCCTACATCAAGACCGTGCGCAGCGAGGGTTATGTGTTCTCGTTGCCGGTCGAAATTCTCGGTGCCCCGGCATGAGCGTCAATCTGCACTGGCCGCGCACCCTCGCCTCGCGCCTGTCGCTGATTTTCCTGATCGGCTTGCTGCTGGCCCAGGCATTGTCGTTCGGCGCGCAGTATTACGAGCGTTACCAAAGCGCGAAAAACACCATGCTCGGCAATCTCGAGACCGACGTGTCGACCTCGATTGCGATCCTCGATCGACTGCCTGCCGAAGAGCGTCCTGACTGGCTCGAGCGTCTGGCGCGAAAAAACTATGGCTACCTGTTGAGCGAAGGCGCACCGGGCACGCCGATCGCGGCCGGGGATGTGCCGGTGGCCGTTACCTCGATCACCGAAGCCATCGGTGAACGCTATCCGCTGACCTTCACCGACATTCCCGGGCCGAAGAAACACTTTCAGGGTCATCTGCGCCTGAGCGACGGCAGCCCGGTGACCATCGACGTGCGCCCCGCCATGGTCCCGTTGTCGCCCTGGTTGCCGGTGGTCTTGCTCGGCCAGTTGGCGCTGATGATCGCCTGCACCTGGCTGGCGGTGCGCATTGCGGTGCGTCCCCTGACCCGTCTGGCCAACGCCGTGGAAACCCTCGACCCCAACGCCCACCCGATCAACCTCGACGAAAGCGGCCCGAACGAAGTGGTCTACGCCGCTCGTGCATTCAACACGATGCAGGCGCGCATCGCCGCTTACCTCAAAGAGCGCATGCAACTGCTGGCGGCGATTTCCCACGACCTGCAAACGCCGATCACACGGATGAAACTGCGCGCCGAACTCATGGACGATTGCGCCGAGAAAGACAAACTGTGGAATGACCTCAGCGAGATGGAACATCTGGTGCGCGAGGGCGTGGCGTACGCGCGCAGCATCCATGGTTCGACCGAAGAAAGCCGCCGCACCAACATGGATTCCTTCCTCGAAAGCCTGGTGTTCGACTATCAGGACATGGGCAAGCAGGTGCAACTGGTTGGCAAGAGTGCAACGGTTATCGACACCCGTCCTCATGCGTTGCGCCGAGTGCTGGTGAACCTCACCGACAACGCGCTGAAGTTCGCCGGCGCCGCCGAAGTCTGGGTCGAAGCCAACAAAGGCAGCCTGGCGATCACCGTCATGGATCGCGGCCCGGGCATCGCCGACGCCGAACTGGCGCAAGTGCTGCAACCGTTCTACCGCGTGGAAAACTCTCGCAATCGCGATACCGGCGGCACCGGACTGGGACTGGCCATTGCCCAGCAACTGGCCATCGCGTTGGGCGGCTCGCTGATCTTGAGCAACCGTGAGGGTGGCGGATTGTGCGCTGAGTTGAAGTTGCCGCTGCAGCCCTGAACATTTCAACGGCGCTTGTTTAAACGCTACCGACAGGCGCCGGTCGGTAGCCTGCACATTGCCGCGCCAATGCCTACAACCTCATCAGAATCCGCTGACTGTGCGCCTGAGCCGTTGCGCTTATGGTTGTGCTGCCCGTTTCGCAATGATCACCATTGGTCGCCACTGTCAGATCTGACAGTGGCGAGTCAGCGCCGGGCTGCGGTTCCATGACGATTGGCCCAACCTGCCGAGGCGCAACATGAATCTGCTCGAATCGGTAACACAAGTGTGTAGGCGACTGGCGCCCGGCGGCTGGCATTCGCTGATGCTCGCCCATGGCCTGGACCTGCTCGCCGACCCGTTGGCCGCGGAACTGAACAAACCGCTGAACATCGACCGTTCAATACCCGGGTTTGCCGATTTCGCACTGGCCGGGAGCCGCGCGATCGAAGCTGGGGCACCGGCGCGCAGCCTGCTCTTTCACGCATTGGCCTCGCCACAGGTCATTTGTGATGAGAACGGGCAAACATTGCAGCTGTTTCCCACTGCCGCTGAGATCGAGACAGTGCTCGACCATGTCTTCAGCGTCAGCCCGCCCACGCTCGACAACCTTCGCCACAAAGCCCGGGGCGCACCGTTGGCAATGGTCGCGTACGCCAGTGAATATCGCTGCGCCGCCGACACCGTGCATGGCCGGCATGCCGACTTGTGTTTCTCGCGTACCGGCATTGCCCGCGTCGGCACCGCCCCCGCGTTTTATGACGCAAAGCTGCGCAGTTTCCTGCCCTTCGTCGACGGTGACCCGAACGGCATTCGAGTGATGCCAGTTCGATACAGCGCCTACATCGCCGTCCAACTCAAGGGCGATGCCGAACGCTTCGGGCCAATGGATTTCCAGCTCGAGGTCGATGCCGAACTGGATTTCTGGGTACCGTTGCACAAGTTGTTCAATGGCTCGCAGTGCCTGCAAGGCATGAATCTGGCGTTAACGCTGGACAACCACCAGATCAACGAAAAACTGCGGCATATCCATTTACGCCACAGCGGCACCGGCTGGCAGGAACCGCAGATCAGCCTGCCACCTTTCGTCGTAACTGAAAATCTGGCGCGTTGGGCAGCGGTTACCGATGTCGGCCCGGGGTTGCTGGTGCCCGACGCCAAATCACGGCTGGTCGAGCCGGTCGTATATCAGGGGCAACCGTTGTCTTTTGTGATGCCGGCCAACAGTGGCGGCATGATTCACGGGCGTCACCGGGTCGAGGACGATGGCAGTATCGAAGACCTGAACGAGTACGAGAATGTCGAGGAATTGGTGCGTCAGGGCGGTTATCGCGCCTTGCACTATCAGGACGGCACCGCCGATGGCTGGGTGCGGCCACGCTGCCCGACGCTGGAAAACAGTTTGCCGACGGTGGCAGCGTATTCGGTGATCGGCTCTCCGGATTTCTACCCATTGTGCAGCCAACGCAAGCTGTTGCACTGGATCAGCGACGAGCCGACGTTACCGAGTACCGGTCTCTGGCACGCCCGACTGGAAGCGCTTTCCAATGTCCGCTATTGCGCCAACCTGGACTTGCAGGAGCACCTGTTCTCCCCCGCCGATCGTGGAGTGAGTACCATCGTCGGTCTCGCCGATCAAACCGGCATGCTGCAATCCATCAGCACACTGCCGTCGCCGTCGCGCCCGACCTCGCTGCCCGACGGCGCTGCCGGGGTGTTCGGGCCAGGCTGGGAGGTCGGTTGGGTTCGTCAGCGGACTGCGGACGACGAATGGATCAACGTTCTTGCCGGTTATCAGATGGCCAGCCCGTTTCCCGAAGATGCGAAGATTTGCGCGGCGCTAGGTTCTTTCTGGCCCGGCGTGGCACCGGATTCGGCGCGGGTGTTCGAGCCGCGCTCGACCCTGCACAGCATCATTCCCCTGACCGATGAGGAAATCGGCATGGGCGGCGGTGTGGCTTGGGATCACCAGCGCGCCCCGCAACTGATCACGCATGACAATGGATTGTTCGCCCAATACCGCGCGTACGCCCATGCCGACTACACACAAGTGGCGCTCGATAACCTGTTTTCCCTGGGCATGACCGGTCACACCTCGCAAACGGCGTATCAACGACGCGTGCTGTCGATGTATCGCGTGTACCGCGTGCTCGGTGCCGCCAGCGACAAACCATTGCGCAATACATGGCCGCTGTTGTCGTTCATTGAAGTGCAGCGGCCGAATGCCGAACTGGACACTGCGCAGGCGGAATCCGGGCAGGTCCTCGACGGCTGGGTGCAGCGCTTTTTGCTTTACAAGCGCGGCGCCGTGCAGATCGCTGAAAGCGATTTCAGGTTGCGTCACGTCGAAGTCGAAGCGTTGGTGATCCTGCTGCTCAGCACCGATGCGATCCTGATCAAAACCGACATGCTGCCGTGGCAGGTCGCCGATGAAGCATTTTGATGTGGTGATCGTCGGCGCCGGCCCTTCGGGATGCGCAACGGCAATCAGTTGCGCCCGGCATGGCTTGCACGTGGCCTTGATCGAACGGCAGGCGTTCCCACGGTTTCGCCCCGGCGAAAGCCTGCATCCGGGCATCGAACCGCTGCTGCAGCAACTGGGAGTCGCCGAGCAGTTGTGCGGCCTCTCGGCCCGACGCTTTGACGGCCACTGGGTAACGTGGAACGGCGCGCCGCGTTTCAACGCTTTTGGCGCCGATGACAACGGCATCTGGCGGGGCTTTCATCTCGAACGAGCGCAATTGGACGCGACGTTGCTGGCGCAAGCCGTTTCTTTGGGCGTTGAGGTAAACCAGCCCTGCCGGGCCCGACGGGTGCTGACTCAGGCCAATCGAGTGATCGGCGTCGATACCGACAGCGGCTGCCTGTACGCGACCTGCCTGATCGATGCCAGCGGCGCTCGCGACTGGCTGAGCCGCCAACTCGGTCTGACGACCCACCATTGTTCTGCGCCGCTGGTGGCACGCTACGGCTATTTGCAAGGCTATAAGGCAGCCTATGCCACGACAGCACACTTGCTGGCCGACCCTGATGGGTGGACGTGGATCGCCCAGATTGAGGATCGTTTGCTGCACTGGACGCGCCTGACCTTCGAACGCAACACTCGGTCGGTGATACTCCCCTCCACCCTGCAATCATTGCCAGCGGTGGGGGTCGTGCGTGGCGCCGATGTGACCTGGCGCCTCACCGCGGCTGCCGCCGGTGCCGGTTATTTTCTGGTGGGTGATGCCGCCAACCGGCTCGACCCGGCGTCTTCCCACGGCGTACTCAAGGCGCTGATGAGCGGCATGCAAGCCGCGCAAGCGGTGACGGTTCTTCTTCGCCGGCCGGCCTTGCAAATACCTACCCAGATACACTATCGCCAATGGCTCATCGATGGGTTCACACGCGATATGGCGCAACTGCGCAACTTCTATCGGCAGCATCCCTGCCCGCCATCGTGGTTGCCTGCCGATTGATTCAAACGACGCTGCCAAGCACGCCGTCCTTATGCAATTGCCGCAGCAATATCGATCCGTTGTCCATGAACGCAGCGGTTGCGGCCACCCCCGCCTCCACGGCCAAAGCTTGCAACTGCCGACGGCCATCAAGGGCGGGAAACTCGTCAATGCGCTGCAGCAAGCGCCAGGCCAGCGGGCTCAGTTCGGAAAACTTCACACTCCAGTCTGCCGTACGCCGCACCAGCAAAAACGTCGGTTGGTCCGGTGGCGTGGCGGGCTGATTGTCCGGATCGAGCTCATGCACTGGCCACACATACGCCAGCGGCCAGGCCAGTGCCGAGATGTGCAGCGGGCATTCCAGCAAAAGCGCCGGGTCGGTTGCCGGCAGCGCCAGGGCATCCGATTGCTGCAAGACCATCTCGACCCATTCGTAATGCGCCAGCTCCAGCGAAAACGCCGGCCACTCACCTTCGCGCATTACCTGCGGTTGCGTGGCCAGATAGTCGAGAAAGGTTTCGGCAATCTCGCCAAACTTTGGGGTCTGCGCCCGCCAGTCGCGCAAGAAACCTCGCACCAGCAAGCGCCAGCGTTGCTCCCCGATAATCCGGATCAGCACCGGAAACGTGCCGCTTAACAGTTGCGATACGTTGTTGAACAGCAGATCGCGATAGACATTAACCCGCGCCGCGTTCATGTCGGCCGGCGGCAATTGATGGTCGGGATCGCGCAAATATCGGGTCAGCGCCTGTTGTTGCCGCATCAGGTTATCCACGATGGCGACCTCCCGCTTGCAAGTGGCGAATGGTCTGCAACTCGTCGACCAGTTCGGAAAACGCCGGGAAATTGAAATCCCGCTCCAATAACGTTGGCTGCGCGCCGAACCGCGCGTAGGCCTCAGCCAGCAATGCCCAGACCTGCGGTTTTACCGAGGCGCCATGGGTGTCGATTTTCAACGTGTCGGACTCATCGAAATGCCCGGCCACATGCATGCCGACCACTCGGCCCGGCTCGATACCGGCTAGAAATGCTTGCGGATCAAATCCGTGGTTGACCGCGTTGACGTAGACATTGTTGACGTCCAGCAGCAGGTCGCAATCGGCCTCACGCAGCACAGCATTGGTGAAGGTCAACTCGTCCATGTCCTGACGTGGCGCGGCGTAGTAGGAGACGTTTTCCACTGCCAGACGCCGGCCGAGAATGTCCTGAGCCTGACGGATTCGCGCGGCGACGTGGTGCACTGCCTCTTCGGTGAACGGCAACGGCAGCAAGTCATACAAATGCCCGTCATCGCTGCAATAACTCAGGTGCTCGCTGTACAGCGGCACGTTGTAATGGTCGAGAAACACCCGCACTTCCTGCAAGAAGCCGACATCCAGCGGTGACGAGCCACCGAGTGACAGCGACAAACCGTGACAGGACAACGGGTAGCGTTCGGCCAGTTCACGCAACGCCGCGCCATGGCCGCCGCCGACGCCGATCCAATTCTCCGGTGCGACTTCGAGAAAGTCGAAAGCGCCGGGGTTGGCCGCTTGCAGGTCTTTAAGTAGGCCTCGACGCAGGCCGAGACCGACGCTGGGTGGCCGTGATGAGGGCGGCGTATACATGGGATCTACCTCAGCAGTGGGTTTCCCCCATTTGAGCCGCCGGCTGTATCGCGGCTGTGTACACATGACCGGGCATTTGCAACCCTGTGTATCCGGCGATGACGGCGATACACGGTGATACAGACTCACTGCCGATCAATATTGTGGGAGCGAGCCTGCTCGCGAAAGCGTCGGCACTGCCAATATAAGAATTGCCTGAAATGCCGCTTTCGCGAGCAGGCTCGCTCCCACAGGTTTTTCAGTGTTTACAAATACAGCGGCAGTCGCGGACCGGGGCTAGACTCCTTTATTACCCAGTCGAGGGGGACGCAGGACGTCAGCCGTGCCCTGCCCAACTCCGTGACCACCGCCCGGTGGCGCACGCCTCGACCTTCGACGCCGCCGGACCGTGATCCTGTTTCAGGAGCACACATGATGGACGAGGCGAAGCTCAACCAATTCATGGGCAAACTGGTCAACGACATGGGCGGCGCGGCGATGCTGGCCAATGTCATCGTCGGCGAAGAACTCGGCTTGTACCGGGCCATGGCCGACAGTCAGCCGATCAGTGCCGATGCCCTCGCGGCGAAAACCACCTGCAACCCGCGTCTGGTGCGCGAATGGCTCAGCGCTCACGCGGCATCGGGTTACATGGAGCACCACGACGGCCAGTTTCGTTTACCGGAAGAACAGGCGCTGGCGTTGGCCGTCGAAGACTCGCCGGTTTACGTCGCTGGCGGTCTCGGCGTGGTGGCATCGTTTTTCCACGACAAGGACAAACTGGTCAAAGCGATGCGCGGCAACGGCGCCCTGCCTTGGGGCGACCACCACCCGTGCATGTTCACCGGCACCGAGCGATTCTTCCGGCCCGGCTACAAAGGCCATCTGATCGCCGAATGGCTGCCGGCGCTGGACGGTGTGGTGGCGAAACTCGAAGAAGGCGCCAAAGTCGCCGACATCGGCTGCGGCCATGGCGCCTCAACGGTGATCATGGCCCAGGCGTTTCCCAACTCGCGCTTCGTTGGCTATGACTATCACGCGCCGTCGATCACGGTCGCCACCCAGCGCGCCGAGGAAGGCGGCGTCAGCAGCCGGGCGAAGTTTTTCCAGGGTTCGGCCAAGAGCTACCCCGGCAATGACTACGACCTGATCTGCTATTTCGACTGCCTGCACGACATGGGCGACCCGGTCGGCGCCGCCCGTCACGCCTATGACTCGCTGAAAGACGACGGCACGGTGTTGCTGGTCGAGCCATTCGCCAACGATACGCTGGACGACAACATCAACCCGGTCGGGCGGCTGTTCTATGCGGCCTCGACGTTTATCTGCACACCGAACTCGCTGTCGCAGGAAGTCGGCCTCGGCCTGGGCGCGCAGGCGGGGGAAATGCGTTTGCGCAAAGTGTTTGTCGAGGCCGGGTTCAAACACTTTCGTCGGGCCACGCAAACACCGTTCAACCTGATTCTGGAGGCACGCAAGTAAGCCTCGCGGGTCACGTGCTAACCTGCTGGCACTGCCCATTTCGGAGCGCTGACCATGCTTGACAGCCCGACCCGCGACCACCTCGACACCCTGCACAAGGTGATGGCCGATGGCGACTTCCTCGTCCTGACCGGGGCCGGCATCAGCACTCCGTCGGGCATTCCCGATTACCGCGACAGCGACGGTGTACGCCGTGGGCGGCAACCGATGATGTATCAGGAGTTTCTGGCCGCCGCCGAATCACGCCGCCGCTACTGGGCGCGGGCCATGCTGGGTTGGCCGAGGGTGCGTCAGGCGCAGCCGAATGCAGCGCACGAGGCGTTGGCCGGTTTGCAGCGCCACGGGCTGATCCACGACTTGATTACCCAGAACGTCGACACCCTGCACGATCAGGCTGGCAGTCACGATGTGATCGAACTGCACGGCAGCCTGCATCGGGTTCTGTGCCTGGACTGTGGTCAGCGCAGTGAGCGTGATTCGATTCAGCAATTGATGGAACGACAAAATCCGTATCTGGCCGGGGTCGATGCCGTGCAGGCACCGGATGGCGACACCCTGCTCGATCCGGCGTTCGAGGCGCGTTTTCAGGTACCGCAGTGTCCGCATTGCGCTGGCGAGCGGATGAAACCGGACGTGGTGTTTTTCGGCGAGAACGTCGCGCAGCCCACGGCGGCTCGGGCGATGGCGGCGGCGGAAAATGCGGCGGGGATGTTGGTGGTGGGGTCTTCGTTGATGGCGTATTCGGCGTTTCGTTTGTGCCGGGTGATTGCCGATCGTGGCAAGCCGTTGATTGCGATCAATCTGGGCAAGACCCGCGCGGATGACTTGCTCGATTTGAAGATTGAAGCGTCGTGTGAACAGCTTCTACCCCTGTTGGTCAGGGAGCTGGATCGGTGAGTTGCTGCACTCTGCGCTCGACTCAGGACCCAGGCCCCTCACCCTAGCCCTCTCCCAAGGGAGAGGGAACTGACCGAGTTGTCAGGACTGAATACTGCGACCTGAAAATGCTGAGTCGAGCTCACGAGCTGAATATACCTCGATCAGCTCCCTTTCCCCTAACACTAGGCCTTGCCCTCGCCCAAGGGAAAGGGAAAAGGAAAGGGAACTGACCGAGTTGTAGTCAAGCGATACATCGACCTGAAAATTTTGAGTCGAACCCATTTTCTGAAATACCCCCGATCAGCTCCCTTCCCCCTCGCCCCCTTGGGGGAGAGGGTTGGGGTGAGGGGGTAGATCTCACAGTCGCCCCAGATCTTCAGCCTTGAGAATATCGAACCACGCCTGCGCCGCTGCCGACAGTTCATTGCCGGGCTCGGTCAGCACACCAATCGCCCGCTCCACCGAGTCGTCCAGCGTCAGACAATGGGCGCCCAACTCCTGCATCTGCTCGGCGCACAACGCCGGGACGGCACTGACGCCCAGACCGCTGGCCACCATCCGCCCGACCGTCGCCAATTGATGGCTTTCAAACTCGACCGGCAACTTCATGCCGCGCGCCTGCAGGTGCTCTTCGAGCATCACCCGCACCGTCGAGGGCCGCTGCAACGTGATGAACGGCTCCTGCAACAACGTCTGCCAGTCGATCTCGCCGCGCTGCGCAAGTGGCGAATCCTTCGACACCACTGCGACGAAGCGATCCATGTATAACGGCGTAAACGTCATTGAAGTGTTCTGCATCGGCTCGAACGCCACGCCCAGTTCCACCTGACGATCACGAACCATCTCCAGCACTTGCTCGTTGATCACGTCATTGACCGTGACGTTGACGTTCGGATAGCGCGCGCGAAACGTTTTGAGGATCGGCGGCAGCAGATTACCGGCAAACGACGGCATCGCCGCCAGCGTCACTCGCCCGCGCTGCAAGCTGAAGCGCTGGCGCATTTCGTCTTCGGCGTTGTCCCAGTCGGCAATCAGCCGTCGCGCCAGAGGCAGCAAGGATTCACCTTCGGCAGTCAGCGCGACGTTGCGCGTGTTGCGGCTGAACAGGCGTCCGCCGAGGCCCTCCTCCAGCGCTTTGATGGTCAGGCTCAACGCCGATTGCGACAGGTGCAGGCGCTCGCAAGCCACGGCGAAACTCAGGCTTTGAGCCACGGCGAGGAAGGCGCGGATCTGTTTGATGGTCATGCTCGCTTCGCTCCAGTTGTAAGCTACAAGCGTTAAGCGACAAGCCATGATGATCGTTCCCACGCAGGAGCGTGGGAACGCAGCCCGTGAC
>Ga0247818_10002917_pt1 | contig 11039 bp, 15 predicted proteins | sample 13C_Glucose_Day1_FD_192424 | JGI IMG/M metagenome (GOLD analysis project Ga0247818, IMG submission 192424) | Soil microbial communities from agricultural site in Penn Yan, New York, United States - 13C_Glucose_Day1 | ecosystem: Environmental > Terrestrial > Soil > Agricultural land | place...
CAGGTGATCTATGCCGTTTGAAACCCCTTCGCTGCCGGTGCTGATCAAGCGCACCCAAAGCGACCTGGCCGGCGATTCGCTGCGCCAGTCCGATGCGCAAGTGCTGGCCCGTACACTCGGTGGCGCAGCTTATGGTCTGTACGGTTATCTCGACTGGATTGCCGAGCAGATCCTGCCCGACAAGGCTGATGAGTCGACGCTTGAGCGTATCGCCGCACTGCGTTTGAACCAACCGCGCAAACCCGCGCAAGTCGCCACCGGCAGCGTCAGTTTTACCGCTACTGCCGGCGCGGTACTCGACGCCGATACGCTGCTGCAAACCAATGACGGCCGCACCTACAAAGTCACCGCCGCGCGTACCACGGCCAATGGCAGTAACACCACCACCATCGCCGCTCTGGATGCCGGCAGCCTCGGCAATGCCGACGCCGGGCTGGCGCTGACGCCGGTGCAGCCGATTGCCGGTGTGGTCGGCAACAGCTTTGTCGTGCTGGCGCCGGGACTCAGCGGCGGCGTGGCGCGGGAAAGTCTGGAGTCGCTGCGCTCGCGGGTGATTCGTTCCTACCGCGTGATTCCCCATGGCGGTTCGGCCAGCGACTACGAGACCTGGGCACTGGAAGTGCCAGGCGTGACCCGCGCCTGGTGTCGTGGCGGCTTGCTCGGGCCGGGCACGGTGACGGTATTCATCATGCGTGATGAAGACCCGCAACCGGTGCCCAACGATGAGCAATTGGCGGAAGTTCAGGACTACATTGAACCGCTGCGTCCAGTGACGGCGGAAGTGCACGTGCAGCGGCCGATTCAAGTGCCGGTGGTGTATCGCTTCAAGAGCGTCAACCCTGACACCAGCGCCGTGCGCGCTGCGGTTGAGGCGCAACTGCGCGACCTGCACAACCGCGAGGCCGATCTGGGCGTGCCGTTGCTGATCAGCCATATCCGCGAAGCCATCAGCAGCGCCGGCGGTGAGTACGATCACACGCTGACCGCGCCGGCCGCTGACGTGCCTGCCGGGCAAAGCGAACTGCTGACCTTCGGAGGTTGCGTATGGGGGGCATGAGAACCGCCGCGCAATATCAGGCGCAATTGCGCGCCTTGCTGCCCAGCGGCCCGGCGTGGGACCCGGAGCGCGTACCGGAACTGGAAGAGGTGCTGCAAGGCGTCGCCGTTGAACTGGCACGCCTCGATGCCCGCGCCGCCGACCTGCTCAATGAGATGGACCCGGCCGGCGTCAGCGAACTGGTGCCGGACTGGGAGCGGGTGATGAACCTGCCCGACCCGTGCCTGGGCGCGACGCCGCTGTTCGACGACCGCCGCCTCGCCGTACGCCGGCGCTTGCTCGCGGTCGGCAGCCAGGCGGTCGGTTACTACATCGACATCGCCAAAAGCCAGGGCTACCCCAACGCGACCATCACCGAACTCGAAGCCCCACGCATGGGCCGTTCGCGTTTCGGCTCGGCGCACTGGGGCACGTGGGAAGCACAGTTCATGTGGACGCTCAATACTGGCGGACGCTTGCTGCTCGGCCGGCGTTTCGGCGCGAGCTATTGGGGTGAGCGTTTCGGCGTCAACCCGGGTTCGGCGCTGGAATGCCTGATCCACCGCAGTGCGCCGGCGCATACCAAGGTGCATATCAATTATGACTAGGGAGGAATGAGGGATGGATTATCCGAAGAGTGTGCCCAGCGCCGGCTTGTTGAATGGGAAGTTTGTTGATGAAAACCCGATGACCGGAACCCCGGGATCGCTGATCCCGGCGGATTGGGGTAACGGAGTTACCCAGGAAATTCTCAGTGTGATCAATGCGGCGGGTCTGACGCCGGACGAGAGAAAATACGATCAGTTGCTGCAGGCGATTCAATCGGTGACGGCCAAGGGCTGGAATCAGGATCTGGCGTTGCCTCTGGTGGCATTGCCGCTGCCGACGGTGGCCACCGCCGATGGTCGGTTGACGGTCAGTCCGGCTGCGGCATCCACCAGTGGTGGCAGGGTGTCGATCGCGGCAGGCACTTATATCAGCCTCGGTCAGGAAGTCGTGAATGGTCAGTTGGGTCGTTCGCGCACGTTTGTGACGTCTGCCTGGAGCAGTGCGGATCTGTTGCCCAGCAGCCATTACTTTCTACGCGCTCAAGTCTCTGGCGGTACGCTGACGTTCTACGTGCAGCGTGGAAACATCCATGACGTGACGCCCGAGTCGTTGAAAGGAACGGTAAACGGTGCCGCCGGTGGTGGCTTCCAGTCAACGGCACTGGACATGTGCCTGGCCTGGGTCGTGACCGGCGCACCGGGTTCGGTGCCGACGGTGCGAACGATCTACAACCGTGCCCGCTTGACCTGGACCCAGACCGTCAACGGAACGGGCGCAATTTTCCTGCCACTGGATCCCCATGCTCGTTCTGCACGATTGGTTGCCGGCAACCCGACACCGTCGTCAACTGCAGTGACGGCTGTTGGTTTTCCATCAACTGGTTGGGCGGGGGGCAACTATTGCTTCCTGTCGCCCATTATCGCTGGCAGCTCCAATAACGCAGGTGGCTGGAACCCCGCAACGGTTACTCCTTGTGTGTTGTTCACTAACAACATCGTCAACGACGTGACGGTTTCAACGCTGGCCGCCAGCTTCGATCACGCCAATTTGCGCTCGCTGTGGCAGTGCTATCAGGCAGAGCACAACCTGGGACAGTCGAATGCCGACAGTGATGAGTTGTTGCTGAGCATGGGCATCAAGAGCCATCCGGTCACTGATTACAGTGTCGGAATCGCGGTCAATTTTTCCGATGCCGTCAACGTCCAGTTTTCCTGGGAGCTTATTCGATGATCGTAATTCAGGAGCTTCATCAGTTAGACGGCGAAATGCGCCTTCCTCAACCTTCTGCCGCCCATGACTGGGACGGTGAGGCATGGGTTCTGAACGCTGACAAACAGACTGAACTGAATGCGCAGGAAGTTGAACAGATTTGCGTCAAAGTCGACGCCGCTGCCGACAGCACTCGCATCGCATTGGCCGGCGACCCGCTCAAAGCCATGGAATACGCCCAGGCCGCCGCTGACGCGCAGGCTTATCAGGACGCCGGTTACCCGAAAAAAGAAGTGCCGCTGTCGGTCGCCGCGTGGGTGGTCAAAGGGCGCACGGCCAAACAGGCTGCCGAGCAGATTCTGACCAAGGCCGATCAACTGACCGACCATCTGCTGGCGCTGCGTACGTTGCGCTTGAAGGCCAAAGCGCAAATTCGCGCGCAGGCTGCCAAGGGCAAAATGGATCTGGCGCGCAGCGCTGGTGACGAAGCTTTGGTCGCCATTCGCGAATTGGCCAGCGGCCTTTCCAGCTAAGCCGAAAAGCCTTCGTTCAGCGTCACCCAAGCCCACTTCATTGTGGGCTTTTTATTTTCGGAAAACGGACCGTGGACAGACACGCAGAAGACGCTGTGTCGACGCCGGTCATTTGTCATTTCAAAGGAACGAACAACCTATGGATTATCCAAAAAGCGTTCCCAGCGTCGGCCTGGTCGACGGCCGCTTCGTCGATGAAAACCCGGTGGCGGGAACGCCGGGGTCGTTGATTCCGGCGGTGTGGGGCAATAGTGTCACCCAGGAGATTCTGAGTGTGATCAGCGGTGGCGGGCTGGTGGCTTCCGAGGCGGATACCAGCCAACTATTCAAGGCGATTCAATCGATTGTTGGCAGCACTAGTCCGATGCGTTCGGTGATTACCCGGGTTGGAGCGTCCAGGTCATTGACCATTGAAGAGTTGGGCCTGGTTCTGATTGATGCCGGAGCCAGCGCACTGACCGTCAGTCTACCTCCAGCCAATACCAGTCTGGGGGTGCGCGACGTCATTGTGCGGCGTGTCGATAACAGCGGTAACCGATTGGTCGTGAAAAGTGCAAGCGGCGATGCGATCAAGTTTCACACCCATTTGAGTGCTTTGGGTTATCCGTTTCTCGTATTGATGGGAGCCGGTGACTGGTGGCACTTGCGCAGTGACAAAGCGGGCAATTGGTGGCCGATCGGTCGTCTGGACGGTTCGTCACTCGGATACGTAGCCTTCGAGACCACTCTCGCTGTGCTGCCCGGTGGTTATGCCGCATTGAATGGTTCCTTAATGAACCGCGCGGAATGGCCATGGCTTTGGGACCACGCGCAGCAGTCGGGGATGCTGCGTTCTGAGACCGATCGGGGCGGTGCGTGGACGCCAGGAGACGGCGCCACTACGTTTCGCTTGCCGGAAGCCCGTGGTGAGTTTTTGCGCGTACTGGCCGAGGGCGGTTTGGTCGATACCGGTCGGGCGCCGGGGTCTTGGCAAAAAGGCTCTTTGGTTCAGGGCGACAATGGCATTGGCGACAATATTCTGTTCGCGACACACATCGGTACTCAGAAGACCCAGTTGGGTTTCGATATGGGTAACTACGCCGATTACGCGGGCGCTACCGTCAAGTACATCACACCTTCAGAGCTGGTTTCGCCAATCTCGGATGCTGATTTGCTGAACCACGGAGGTATTACGCGCCCCCGCAACATCGCCTATCCCGGGCGCATCAAACTTATCTGAGGCACACCATGTTCAATTATCTACTTGATGGCTCGGGTGCTCTGTGCGGCCCCGTCGAGTTTCCCGTTACGCCCGGAATCGGGATTCAGCTTCCCGCCAACGCCGTTCAACTGACGTACGAGTTGCCCGCGCCGGAAGCCGGTCGCATTTGGGCGCTCATCAACGGCGTACCCCGTGAAGTGATTGACCGCCGCGGTGTGTTTTATCGCAAGGACGGCGGCGCTCAACAAACCTGGACAGAACTGGGGGAATTGCCTGACAGCCTGACCGCACAGCGTTGGCCTGGTGAGTTCCATGTCTGGCGGGACAACGCCTGGGTGCTGGATGAGCAGACTCGCCTGGCGAGCGTCAGACAACACAGTCTCGACTTGCGTGATGAGTTGCTGCGCGACGCCGTCCTGCGCATCGCGCCCTTGCAATACGCCGAAGACATTGACGATGCCAGTCATGACGAACAGTTGCTGCTGATGGAGTGGAAGCTCTACAGCGTCGAGCTGAACCGCATCGAAAAACAGGCTGGTTTCCCCGATGAAATTACCTGGCCAGTCGCACCTGGCACAGCCGTAGCCAACTGATTTCAGCACAGGGAGCAGTGCAATGGACTATCCAAAAACCATCCCCGGCGTGGGACTGGTCAACGGCGCCTTCGTCGATGAAAACCCGCTCGCCGGTTCCCCGGGATCGTTGATTCCGGCCGCTTGGGGCAACAGCGTCACGCAAGAAATTCTCAACACGATCAAGGCGGCCGGGCTGACGCCTGATGAAGCCAAAACCGATCAGTTGGCCACCGCAATCGGTGCACTGGTCGATTTCACCAAACTGAAAAACACCCCGACGACCTTGAGTGGCTACGGCATCACCGATGCGGTGGGGCGCCTGCTGGCCGTTCGGCAGATCGAGACGGTCGGGATCACGGTTTACAAGCCGAACCCGAGAGCCAGGCGGATTCGCGTGAGGTTGGTCGGGGCGGGTGGATCGGGCGGTGGTTGTGCGCCGGTGGCGGCGGGTTATCACAGCATCGGCGGTGGCGGTGGTAGTGGTGCCTATGGCGAGAGTTTGTATGACGTGAGCGCGGAAATGATGGCCGGTGTACCGGTTTCACTGGGAGCGGGTGGCGCTTCACGTAACGCGATGGGACAGGCCGGTGGTGGCGCTTCTTTTGGCAGCTACATGAGCGCGGCGGGAGGCATGGGCGGGCAAATCCTGACCTTCCCCGTGACAGCGGCGGCAGTCAGCTTCGTCCAGGGTGGCGCCGGAGGGCAAGCCGTCACGGGGGGCAACCTCGCTAACGCGCGTGGAATTGGCGGTGGATACGCCATGTACAACGCCAATTGGGGCGTATTGGCCGGTGGTGGTGGGGCGAGTCCATTCGATGGCGGTGGCCCGTTGATGGGCCTCAGTGGCCCCGGTACTCCGGGGAGCCGAGGCTCGGGTGGAAGTGGTTCTTGTTCGACCAGTGCGTCCGCCTCTGTTCTTAGCGGCGTTGGCGGCAATGCCTTCTGTGAAATCTGGGAGTTCGAGTAATGGCCCGTTATGCACGATTGGAAAATGGTGTTGCGGTCGAACTGATCGATACCGGTGACTACGCGATTTCCCAACTGTTTGCCCCCGCTTTTGTGGAGACGATGGTGCTGGTGCCGGAGGGCATACAGATCGAAATCGGCGCGCCCATCGTCGAACTGCGCCAAGAGATTGCGCCGTTGCCGATAGTCGACAATCCGGTCGTTTCCACCGAAGTCATCATCGAAGAACAGGAACCTTTGGCAGCAGCGCGCACTTGGCGTCAGTCCCGCCTGTCGGCCACGGAATGGTGGGTGACGCGGCATCGCGACGAGCAGGCGCTGGGGCGTGGGACAACGCTCAAGGCTGCTCAGTATCTGGAGTTGCTGGAATACCGCCAGGCGCTGCGCGACTGGCCTGATTCAAGCCAGTTTCCTTCGGCAGTTTCCCGGCCTTCGGCCCCCGAGCGGCTCGCCGCTGATGTTGGCTAACGCCATCAAGTTGCATGTGTTTCAGATCAGGAGATGAGTAATGGATTATCCAAAAAGTGTTCCCAGTGCGGGTCTGGTGGACGGCAAGTTTGTCGATGAGGATCCGGTAGCGGGTAAACCGGGATCGTTGATTCCGGCGAGTTGGGGGAACGGCGTCACGCAGGAGTTACTGAAGGTCATCCAGACTGCCGGTCTTACGCCTGCAGAGTCCGCCAATGATCAACTATTGGGGGCTTTACGCAGTAACAAGTTATTTGTGACTGCGCCGCAATTCGACAGTGGCAAATCGGTTGCAACGACTGAATTCGTAACCCGAACCGGTTTGCAGTTTTCCGGTTTCGCGTCCTATGGAGCGAGCACAGTTCTGAGCGCTGCCACTATCGGTGGAGTCGCCAGCTTTGCGAGTAACTCGCCGATCACGGCGACGTTGCCTTCAGTCAACGGAATTGCCCACGCCAGTACCCTTCACGTGATCAATGCGGGCACCGGTATTTTAACGATCAGTCCGGCAGCCAATGAACAGATCGAAACCTGTAATGGCACATTCGGACCGCTGAAGCTGGATCTTGGTGATTCCGCTTATCTGATCAAGCTGAGCAATCAGTGGCGTTTATATGGGGGATCGGTCAGCGATAGGTATGCCACAGCGCATTCCGGTGTCGTAGGCAACGTCGGTTATCAACGCTATCCCAGCGGTAACATCGACCAGTGGGGGGTTGGCACCACGGATGCCAAGGGCGAAGTTAATGTCAGTTTTCCTATCTCTTTTCCCAACGCGTTTTCCTCGATCGTGGCCATCCACTCGGGTGGCGACGGCGCGATGGTGATCATGCTCTCCACCTCTGCGACGAAACAGGGCTGCCGGCTGAAGGTCCGCAGCTACAACGGTGACGTCAGTGCGAACTGGGGTGTTTTTTACCTTGCAAAGGGCTACTGAATGAATCCGTTCAATGTTCTGTTCAGCGCCAGTACCCGGGGCGCCTATGTACCGGGTATCAATTCGACGGATATTCCCGACGACGTTATCGAAATTCCTCAGGGTTACTGGATCTCACTGCTGCAGCAGATGGCGGTCGCCCCGAAAGCTATCGGCGTGCGTGCCGATAACGGCTATCCGATTCTGGTCGATCCACCGCCGCCTTCACCGGATGAAGCTGCTGACATCGAGCGCTCGTGGCGTACGGCGCAACTCGCCGCCACCGACGGTCTGGTGGCCCGTGATCGTGATGAGCTGGAGGACGGCGGCGGCACCACATTCACCACCGAGCAATACGCCGAATTGCAAACCTATCGCCGTGAGTTGCGGGACTGGCCGCAGGGTTCTTTATTTCCGCTCAGTGAGCATCGTCCGGTTGCGCCGAAGTGGTTGGCTGCTGCGCTGTAAGTCATCAGGGAAGTTGCAATGGATTATCCGAAAAGCGTTCCCAGCGTCGGGCTGGTGAATGGCAAATTCGTCAATGAAGACGTCGTCGCGGGATTGCCCGGATCGTTGATCCCGGCAACCTGGGGCAACAGCGTCACCGATGAGTTGTTGAACGTCGTCAAAGCTGTCGGCGTTGAACCGAGCGAAGACGATGCAACCCAATTGTTGCAAGCGGTGAAAAAACTCAGTCAGGCAGGTGAAGACAAACATGCCACTGACATCGGCGCGGCCAATCTCTATATGGCCAATTATGTGCCTGCCGTCACTGTATTGAAGGACGGCTTGGCGCTGCGCTTTACTGCCGGTAATGCCAATAGCGGGGCGAGTACGTTTGCACCGAACGGCTTGATGCCCAAGCCGCTGGTCAGTCTTGCAGCGAGTGCATTGCGGCCTGCCGAGATTGTCGGCGGTAGTGTGTGTTCGGTGGTGTACAGCGCAGCACTGGATAGTTGGGTGCTGGTGTATGCCAGCGGCGGTAATGCTGTAAGCGGCCGGTTGTTGGGAGTGAAGACGTTTACCGCATCCGGCACCTATGAGCCGACAACCGGGATGAAGCATGTTCTGGTCAAGGTGGTGGCCGGCGGTGGCGGAAGTGCGGGAGTCGGTGCGACCACAACCTCCCAGTATGCAACCGTGGGTGGCGGCGCATCCGGAAGTTATGCTGAAGCATGGCTGTCTTCCGACACGATTGGTTCTCGTCAGGTCGTCACGGTGGGGGCTGGCGGAAGCGCGGGACTGGCAGCGGCGAATGCCGGAGGTGGTGGTACCAGTTCTTTCGGTTCGCTGGTTTCTGCTGCCGGTGGTGGAGGGTCGCCGTGGATTGGATTTGTCGCGAATCAGGGCATGGGGCTTTATACCGGAGGCTATCCCGGTCAGACGGCTAGTGGAGGCAACATCGTCAATAGCGCGGGAGTTGCAGGCGCCCCCGGGATATCTGTCAACGGCTCGACCCTTGCTGGGCACGGTGGCAGCTCGCCGTTGGGCGGAGGTGGTTTTGGCAACAGCGCAGCAGGCTCTCTGGCCGCACCAGGTTCTGGTTTCGGCTCCGGTGCGGGAGGAATCGCCAACGCCCCCAATCAGCCTGGCAGACCAGGTGGCGCAGGTGCCTCGGGCGCCGTGATCATCTACGAGTACGCCTGATGAAAACCTACGCACGCATCACCCAGAACACCGTGGTCGAACTGTTCTCGACCAACGGAAACATGGCCGAAATGTTTCATCCGGATCTGCTCTGGGTCGACATCACAGAAATCACTCCGGCACCGCAAATCGACTGGACTGCCAATTTCGGAACCCTCGGTTGGATGTTCACATCCCCCGAAGAACTTGCGCCGGAGAACTCACTGAAAACTCTGGCAAGAAAATGGTTCACAGGTGTTGGTCGTCAATCGTGATTCAATCGGGGGCAATATCCAGGGAGGATCCAGCATTATGCAAATAACTGAAAACAACCTTATCGACATCATGCCCAACGCCCGCTCCCAAGCGGGCGTTTTTGTTTCTGCACTCAACAGTGCCATGGCTCGGCGGCGTATCGACACGCCTAAACGTATTGCTGCGTTCCTTGCACAAGTCGGCCATGAGTCGGGGCAGTTGCGCTATGTGCGCGAACTGGGCAACAACCAATACCTGAGCAAATACGACACCGGTACGTTGGCCTTGCGTTTGGGCAATACACCGGAGGCCGATGGCGACGGGCAAAAATACCGAGGTCGCGGGTTGATCCAGATTACTGGCCGTTCGAATTATCGCCAGTGCAGCCTCGGTCTGTTCGGCGATGAGCGTCTGCTGTCGTTGCCCGAGCTGCTCGAGCAACCGCAATGGGCCGCCGAGTCCGCGGCATGGTTCTGGGAACAGAACGGCTTGAACGAACTGGCCGATCGCGATCAGTTCAACACCATCACCCGGCGCATCAACGGCGGGTTGAACGGGTTGCAGGACCGCCTGGAAATCTGGGCGCGGGCGAGGGCGGTGCTATGCCAATCCCCTGGCGAGTGATTGGCGTTGTGGTGCTGGCCACTGCTGCTTTTGTAGCGGCCTGGCAGTTTCAGGAATGGCGTTATGGTCGGCAACTGGCCGAGCAGGCCCGGTTAAACGCCGAAACCCTCAATCAACTGACGCAGAGCGCCGCCACCGCGCAACAGGCCGAGCAGGATAAACGTCTGGCGCTGGAGCAACGTCTCGCGGCCAGTGAACAAACCCACTATCGAGCGCTGAGCGATGCCCAACGTGATCAGGATCGCCTGCGCGATCGTCTTGCCACTGCTGATGTGCGCCTGTCAGTCCTTCTCGACGCCAGCGACGCTGCCCCAGGTTGCAACGTGCCAGCCACCCCCGGCGCCGGCAGCGTGGATCATGCAACCGTACGCGCCCGACTTGACCCGACGCATGCTCAACGAATTATCGCTATCACCGACACCGGCGACCGTGGACTGATTGCCTTGCAGGCGTGTCAGGCGTATGTCAGAGCGCTTGCACCCGAACATTTTGAATGAGTCTGTGTATTGAAAGCGCAACCGGGTCGTGTACGGTGGAGGCATTCCACACGATCCGGAGCATGCCGTGAAAGAGATCACTCAACTGGCCGCCGACCTTGGCCGACGTCTGCAAGTGCTCAATGCCCATGTGACCACTGCCGAGTCCTGTACCGGCGGCGGCATCGCAGAAGCGATCACGCGGATCCCGGGCAGTTCAGCGTGGTTCGAGGCGGGCTATGTGACGTACTCCAACCGGCAGAAAACCCAGCAGTTGAACGTGCCAGCCGAGTTGTTCGAGACGGTGGGTGCGGTCTGTCGCGAGGTGGTCGAAGCGATGGTGCGTGGCGCGCAGGACAAAAGCCTGGCGCGATTTGCCGTGGCGGTCAGTGGCGTAGCGGGGCCGGACGGCGGCTCGCCGAACAAACCGGTCGGTACGGTGTGGCTGGCGTGGGGCGTTGGCGAAACGGTCACCAGTGAGGTTCAGCACTTCCCCGGCAACCGTGATGAAGTCCGCCGACAAACGGTGAAGGCCGCGCTAGAGGGGCTCCTGCGACTAGCGGCACGAGAAATCGAAAATCAGGGGTAGGCGATCCGCGAACGCT
>Ga0247818_10002918_pt1 | contig 11038 bp, 11 predicted proteins | sample 13C_Glucose_Day1_FD_192424 | JGI IMG/M metagenome (GOLD analysis project Ga0247818, IMG submission 192424) | Soil microbial communities from agricultural site in Penn Yan, New York, United States - 13C_Glucose_Day1 | ecosystem: Environmental > Terrestrial > Soil > Agricultural land | place...
CATCGGCATGGCGGTCGATGCCAACGTCCTTGTCTTCGAGCGGGCGCGCGAGGAGTACGCGGACCGCGGCAAGGGTTCGCTCCGCACCGCGCTGACCGCTGGATTCCGGGGGGCCTGGAGCGCCGTCGCCGACTCCAACGTGACCACGCTGATCGCCGCCGCACTCCTCTTCTTCCTCGGCTCGGGGCCGGTCAAGGGCTTCGGGGTCACGCTCGCCATCGGCGTCCTGGTCTCGATGTTCTCCGCGCTCGTCATCGCCCGCGCCCTCACCGAGATCGCGGCGGGGTCCCGGTTCGTCAGCGACTACCGCGGGGTCAACGGCATCGCCCGGCCGGGCCGTGTCCGCACCTGGCTGAACAAGCGCGAGCCCCAGTTGTTCAGGTCGCCGCGCCGCTGGCTGCTGACATCCACCGCGCTCGTCCTCGTCGCCGTCACCGGCATCCTCGTGCGGGGTGTCGACCTGGGAGTCGAGTTCACCGGCGGACGGCTCGTGGAGTACTCGACGAGCCGCCCCGTCGACGTCGAGACCGCCCGGGACGCGATCTCCGCCGCGGGATTCACCGACGCCGAGGTCACCACGGCGGGCGAGCGCGACATCTCCGTACGCACGGGGGAGATGGACAACGACGGGGAGCACGCCCTGAGAGCCGCGCTGGCCGACGAGGGCGGTGCGACGGAGAAGGTACGCGACGAGCTCATCGGCCCCAGCCTCGGCGACGAACTGCGGCGCAACGCCCTGATCGCTCTCGCTGTGGCCGTGTTCGTGCAACTCGCCTATCTCGCGGCCCGGTTCCGCTGGACGTTCGCCGTCTCCTCGGTCGGAGCCCTGGTGCACGACGTCATCATCCTGGTCGGCGCCTTCGCCTGGCTCGGACGGCCCGTCGACGGGATCTTCCTGGCGGCCCTGCTCACCGTCATCGGCTACTCCGTCAACGACTCGGTGGTGGTCTTCGACCGGGTGCGCGAACTGTGGGCCAGGAACCGGCGCACACCGGTCGCCGACGTCGCCAACCGGGCCGTCCTGCAGACGATCCCGCGCACCGTCAACACGGGGATGGGCGCCCTGTTCATCCTGGTGGCCCTCGCCGTGCTGGGCGGGGACTCGCTCGCGGACTTCGCGCTCGCCCTGCTGATCGGCATCTGCGTGGGCACCTACTCCTCGGTGATGACCGCCGTGCCGGGGGCGCTCCTCCTGGAGCGGAGCAGCAAGGCTCCGCCGCCGGCCCGTAAGCGGGCACCACGCCGCGGGGCGGGAGCCGGACGCGAACGCCGGGATCCCGCCGACAACGGCGCGCGCGTGTAACGCCGGTGTACGACGCGCCGGGCGGGGTCCGTGCGGTCCCGCCCGGCGCGTAACGCCCGCACCGACGCCGGGCTGCGGCACAATCCGGGCACAACGAGTGATCGGAGTGTGCCGCTCATGCCCGTCGTGCTGCGTGAAGCCCGGGACACGCTGGTACCCGACATGGACGGACCGCAGGGTCCCCTGCCACCGGTGCTGCTCGCCCTGACCGTGGTCACCGGCCTGGTCGACGCCTTCAGCTATCTGCTCCTCGGGCACGTCTTCGTCGCCAACATGACGGGCAACGTCGTCTTCATGGGCTTCGCCCTGGCCGGCGCACCGGGCTTCTCGACGTTCGCCTCGGGAGTGGCGCTCGCCTCGTTCGCGGCCGGGGCGCTGGCCGGCGGTGTCACGGTGCATCTGGCGAGGGCGCACAGGGGCCGTCAACTGCTGCACGCGCTGTCCGTCCAGACGGCCTTCGTCATCGCCGCCCTGGTCGTCACGCTGATCTCGGGCGCGCCGTACACCGGGGGTGTCCGCTTCGCGCTCATCGTGCTGCTCGGGGTCGGACTCGGCGTGCAGAACGCCGCGGCCCTGGCGCTCGGCGTACCCGACCTGACGACGACCGTGCTGACCCGCACCCTCACCGGTGCCGTGTCCGACAGCACGCTCGCCCGGGGGCCGGGCAGCCGGGCGGGACGCCGCGTGCTCTCCGCCGCGGCCATGCTGACCGGCGCCTTCGCCGGTGCCCTGGGTGCGCTGCACGTGCACCCGGCGCTGCCCCTGGTGATCGCCGTGGTCATGCTGGCGGGCGCGCTCACGGCCGTCGGCCTGCTCTCCCGCGGCGACGCCCCCTGGACACGACCGTCCGCCGGGAGGTGACCGTCCGCCGGGAGGCGACCGGCACGAGAGGCGGAGCGGTGCTCTCCCGCGCGAGCCCCGTGTCAGGCGCGACAGCCGACGCACCCGGACCGTAACGTCCCCCTGCACCGACGTCCGTCCGCACCGACGTCCAGCACCGCCGCAGACCGCACCGATACGCCTCAGGAGCCGCCGTATGCCCACCGAACCCCTGTCCGCGCACGACGTCGAGGCCGGCTTGGGCGAACTGCCCGGATGGCAGCTGGAGGGGGACCGGATCACCCGTACCTACCGGCTGCCCTCCCACTTCGCCGCGGCCGGGCTGACCGTCCATGTCGCCCAGATCCAGGACGAGCTCAACCACCACTCGGACCTGACCCTGGGCTACAACACCGTGGCCCTCGCCGTGCACACGCACGACGCGGGCGGCGCCGTCACCCGCAAGGACCTCGCGCTCGCCGCGCGCGTCGAGGCCGTCGCCGCCGGGCACGGGGCGCGGTAGCCGGATCCGCCTCCGGGAGCCCCGGTGAACACGACGGCGCCCCCACCGCGCGGATGCGGTGGGGGCGCCGTCGTGAGCCGGAGGGGTCAGGCGCCGAGGTTGAATTCGGCGGGGTCGGCGCCGAGGCGCTTGCCCTCGTCGAGCGCCGCGAACGCGGCCAGGTCGTCGGCGTCCAGCTCGAAGCCGAAGACGTCGATGTTCTCGGCGATCCGGGACGGCGTCACGGACTTGGGGATGACCACGTGGCCGGTCTGCAGGTGCCAGCGGAGCACCGCCTGCGCCGGGGTCCGGCCGTGCTTCTGCGCGACGGCGACGACCGTCGGGACCTCCAGGAGGCCCTTGCCCGAGCCGAGCGGCGACCAGGCCTCGGTGACGATGCCGTGCTCCGCGTGGAAGGCGCGGGACGTGGACTGCTGGAGCTGCGGGTGGAGCTCGATCTGGTTGACCGCCGGGACGACGGACGTCTCGCCGAGCAGGCGCTCCAGATGCTCCGGGTGGAAGTTGGACACACCGATCGCCTTCGCCCGGCCGTCGGCGAGGATCCGCTCGAAGGCCTTGTACGTGTCGACGTAGGCGTCCTTGGCCGGAACCGGCCAGTGGATGAGGTAGAGGTCGACGTAGTCCAGACCCAGCTTGTCCAGCGAGGCGTCGAACGCGCGCAGCGTCGAGTCGTGGCCCTGCTCGCTGTTCCACAGCTTGGTGGTGACGAACAGCTCCTCACGGGCCACACCGGACGCGGCGATCGCCTTGCCGGTGCCCGACTCGTTGCCGTAGATCGCGGCGGTGTCGATGCTGCGGTACCCGGCCTCCAGGGCCGTGGTCACGGCGGTCGTGGCCTCGTCGTCCGGCACCTGCCAGACACCGAAGCCGAGCTGCGGCATCTCGAGACCGTTGTTGAGCGTGATGGTGGGGACCTGGCTCACGAGCAGTCGATCCTTGTCGTCGTAGGTTGATCGTCCCCGGTGGAACGAACGGAGAGGCTCGAGCATTCCCGGTGGCCGGATCATGCTCACCGCGGTCCCCGCGTCCGGCCCGGCGTCGCCGTCCACGGACGGCGCTCACCGGTAGAGGGCGTCCACCTCGGCCGAGTACGCCGTCTCGATCGCCTTCCGCTTCAGCTTGAGGGACGGGGTCAGCAGACCGAGTTCCTCCGTGAACTGGTGGGCCAGGATGCGGAAGGTCCGGATGGACTCCGCCTGGGACACCGCCGTGTTCGCCGCCACCACGGCCCGCCGGACCTCCATCTCCAGGTCGGGGTCGCGCACCAGTTCGGCGGCGCGCATCGGTGTGCGGCCCTGCATGGCGAGCCAGTGCTCCACCGCCTCGTGGTCCACGGTGACCAGGGCCGCGACGTAGGGCCGGTCGTTGCCGACGGCGATGCACTGGGCGACCAGGGGATGGGCGCGGACCCGCTCCTCCAGGCCGCTCGGGGCGACACTCTTGCCCCCGGAGGTCACCAGGATCTCCTTCTTGCGCCCGGTGATGGTCAGGTACCCGTCCTCGTCGAGCGCGCCGATGTCGCCGGTGGCCAGCCAGCCGTCGTGCAGCACCGCGTCCGTGGACTTGGGGTCGCCCAGATATCCGGAGAACACGTTGGCGCCGTGCACCCAGATCTCGCCGTCCTGCGCGATGTGCACCGTGGACCCGGGGATGGGCTGCCCGACGGTGCCGTAGCGGGTGCGCTCGGGCGGGTTGGCGGTGGCCGCGGCGGTCGTCTCGGTGAGTCCGTAGCCCTCGTAGACGGCGACGCCCGCACCCGCGAAGAACAGTCCGAGCTGCCGGGCCATGCCGGAGCCTCCCGACATGGCGTGCCGCACCCGGCCGCCCATCGCCTCCCGGACCTTGCGGTAGACGACCTTGTCGAAGAACTGGTGCTGCATCCGCAGGCCGGCGGACGGACCGGGTCCGGTGCCGAACGCCCGCTCCTCCAGCGCCTCCGCGTACTTCACCGCGATGTCGACGGCCTTGTCGAACGCCCCCACGCGGCCCTCGGACTCCGCCTTGCGCCGGGCGCCGTTGAAGACCTTCTCGAAGATGTACGGCACCGCCAGGATGAAGGTCGGCCGGAAGGACACGAGATCCGGCATCAGTGCCTTCGCGGACAGCTCCGGCTGGTGTCCCAGCTTCACCCGGCCGCGCAGGGCCGCGATCTCCACCATGCGGCCGAAGACATGGGCGAGCGGCAGGAAGAGCAGCGTCGCGGTCTCCTCACCGGGCTTGGAGAGGAACACCGGATGCCAGCGGGCGACCATGGTGTCGGCTTCGAACATGAAGTTGGCGTGGGTGATGACGCAGCCCTTGGGGCGCCCCGTGGTGCCGGAGGTGTAGATCAGGGTGGCCACCGAGTCGGGCGTCACCGCCCGCCGGTGCCGGTGGACGACCTCGTCGTCGATCAGGGCACCGGCGTCGACGAGTTCGTTCACCACGTCCGCGTCCAGCTGCCACAGCCGGCGGAGGTTCGGCAGCCGGTCGATCACCGAGCCGATCGTCATGGCGTGGTCCTCGTGCTCGACCATGACGGCCGCGACCTCGGCGTCGTGCAGCATCCACAGGACCTGCTCCGCCGAGGACGTCGGGTAGATCGGCACGGACTGGGCGCCCACCGTCCAGAGGGCGAAGTCGAAGAGGGTCCACTCGTAGCGCGTGCGCGACATCAGCGCGACCCGGTCACCGAACCGGATCCCCTGCGCGATCAGACCCTTGGCGACAGCGAGCACCTCGTCGCGGAAGTCGGCCGCCGACACGTCGTGCCACCGTCCCTCCGCGTCCTTGCGGCCGAGGGCGATCCGGTGGGGATCCTCCTCCGCGAAATCGAAGACGGTGTCGGCGAGACCGCCGACTTGAGGGGCAGCGGCCATGGGTGGGACAGTGAATTCGCGCAATGACCTGCTCCTTGTGGCGCTCCGCACGGCGCCGCGACGCTACCTCACCGCGTGGGGCTGCGGGAGGGGCAGAAGTCTCCGGAAAACGTGACATCTGGCCAGGCCGACCGTAGAAATCGGGCCAGATGGGCAAGGCTCGGGCGCACTTCTGACCGCGGAGTAAGCAGCTCGGGAGGGAATCTCCACCGAATCTGTACGCGGAACCTACGCCGGTTCCGGGTGCGCGGGCGGGGCCGGAGCACGGTGGAGACGGTCGCCGCCCGCCAGGATCGCCGCCGCGAGAGCGTCCGCGGCGTCCTGCGCGGCGTCCCTGCGCCGCCCGTGCAGCAGCACGAAGTCCACATCTCCCAGCTCCGGCAGACCGGCCCGGGACGGCACCGGCGCGAGCCCGGGCGGGACGAGCCCGCGGGTGTGCGCCATCACCCCCAGGCCGGCCCTGGCCGCCGCGACGAGTGCGCTCAGGCTCGCGCTCGTGCACGCGAAGCGAAAGGCCCTGCCGTGCTCCTCCAGCACCTCCAGCGCCCGCGCCCGGGTGATGCCGGGAGGGGGGAAGGCGATCAGCGGCAGCGGGCGGTCGGGGTCGATCCGCAGCCGCGGTGCGCCGATCCAGGTGAGGGTGTCCCGCCAGACCAGCTCGCCGTGGGTGTCCCCGGCGCGGCGCTTGGCCAGCACCAGATCGAGCCGGCCCGCCGCGAGCTGCCGGTGCAGGGTGCCGGACAGTTCGACCGTCAGCTCCAGCTCCACCTCGGGATGCTCGCGCCTGAAGGACTCCAGGATCTCCGGAAGCCGCGTCAGGACGAAGTCCTCGGACGCCCCGAAGCGCAGCCGCCCGCGCAGCCGGGTCCCGGTGAAGAACGCCGCTGCCCGCTCGTTGGCCTGCAGGATCGTCCGCGCGAAGCCCAGCATGGCCTCGCCGTCCTCGGTGAGGTCGACCCGGTGGGTGTCCCGGCTGAACAGCTGGCGGCCGGCCTCGGACTCCAGCCGGCGCACGTGCTGGCTGACCGTGGACTGCCGCACGCCGAGCCGGCGCGCCGCCTGGGTGAAGCTCAGGGTCTGGGCGACGGCCAGAAAGGTACGGAGCTGGACGGGGTCGTACATGGACCCGAGGTTATCGCGCATCGTGATGACAGTGAGTGCGGTGTACGGGATTCCCGATCGCGGTGTCCGGGAGCAGGATGGGGAGGCCACGATTCCGCCCAGAGAGCACGGAGCACATGAACCGCCGCACCAGCCGCCGTATCCCCGCGCTGCCGTCCTGGCTGCCGGTCGACCCCTACATCCTGGCGCTGATCGGCACGGTGGTCCTCGCGGCCCTGCTGCCCGTGTCCGGGACGGGCGCGGATGTCGCGGGCGGCGCGTCGACCGGAGCGGTGGCCCTGCTCTTCTTCCTGTACGGAGCCCGTCTCTCCACTGCCGAGGCACTCGACGGCCTGAAACACTGGCGGCTCCACCTCACCGTCCTGGCCTGCACCTTCCTGGTGTTCCCGCTGTTCGGACTCGCCAGCCACGGGCTGGTTCCCTACGTCCTGACCCCGCAGCTCCAGGACGGCTTCCTCTTCCTGTGCCTGGTGCCCTCGACCATCCAGTCGTCGATCGCCTTCACCTCGATGGCCCGCGGCAACGTGCCCGCCGCCATCTGCGCCGGCTCCTTCTCCAGCATCGCCGGGATCCTGCTGACCCCGCTGCTGGCGGCGGCACTCCTCGGCGGGACCGGGGGAGGGTTCTCCGCGGACTCCCTGATGAAGATCGTCCTCCAGTTGCTGGTGCCCTTCCTCGCGGGACAGCTGCTGCGCCGCTGGGTCGGAGGCTTCATCGGCCGCCACCGCAAGGTGCTGGGCTACGTCGACCGCGGCTCGATCCTGCTCGTCGTCTACACGGCCTTCAGTGAGGGCATGGTGGCGGGGATCTGGCACCAGGTCACCCCGCTCCGGCTCGGTGCGCTGCTCGGCGCCGAGGCCGTACTGCTGGCCCTCATGCTGGCGGTGAGCTGGTACGGGGCGAAGCGGCTGGGCTTCGCCCGGGAGGACCGGATCGCCATCCAGTTCGCCGGCTCGAAGAAGAGCCTGGCGGCCGGCCTCCCGATGGCCAGCGTCCTGTTCGGCGCGCACGCCAGCCTCGCGGTGCTGCCCCTGATGCTCTTCCACCAGATGCAGCTGATGGTCTGCGCGGTGATAGCCAAGCGCCGCTCGCGCGACCCGCTGCCGGACGGCGACGCGGTCTCGCGGCAGGCCGTTCCGGTGGGCTGAGGCCACCCGGTCCGGATGCCGTGCCGTCACCGCCCGAGGTCCTGCGGCCCGTCGGTGGGCGGGGAGCCCCGTATGTCGCCGAGTCCGAGGCCGGTGCGGCTCCGGGCGTTGGCCTCGGCGACGCGGGCGCTCAACAGCTCGGCGGGGCCGAGCGGCCGTAGGCGGGCCGGGTCCGCGTCCCACTCGCGGCCACCGCCCAGTGGGCGGAGCTGGAGGTACGGACCCTCGTGGCCCATGACCAGACCCACCCGACCGCTGTCGCCGTCGTGCACGGCCGTCCCGACGCGGAGGGCGCCGCCGTCCGTCACCCGGCCGCGCCCTTCCTGATCACTGCCGCGAGGGCGTGCGCCACGGGGGCGGAGCAGACGCCCAGGTGAACGAGGGCGTAACGGGCCGGCCGTGAGCTGTCCTCGCCGTCGGTCTCCGGCCAGGGGGTGCGCACATCCAGCACCGGAAGCTGGACGCCGGCACCGCTCAGCGCGGCGGCGAGGTCGTCGCGCGCGGCCACGGCTTCCTGGATCTTGGCCGTTGCCGGGTCCTCCGCCCGGGGTGTCCGGCGGGGGAGGGCCGGCTTCTGCTGCTGCGGTGTCATGGCGTCTTCCTTCGGTTGTTCTTTCGCTGATTCCTCTACCTGGCCAGGCCTCCGCGAACTACTTTGCGTGAGGGGCTGATTACGAGAATGGCCCGGTCAGGGCCGTGACACACCGAGCGCGGGGTGTGCCTCTCCGGCGGCTCCCGTACGTTCCACACGTTCCACGGAGGACACGATGCCGACGAGGCGAGCGGTCACGGGCCGCAGCAGGGAACCACGTGCACGGTTCGCGGAAGAGCTCCGGCATCTGCGTACCGAGCGTGGCGACAGTCTTCGCCAGCTCGGCGAACGGATGGGCTGGGACTGGTCGCTGTTCGGGAAGATGGAGAAGGGCGAGACGGTCGGCGGCCCGGAGGTGGTGCAGGCGCTCGACCAGTACTACGGGACCCCCGGTCTGCTGCTGGCCATGTGGGAGCTGGCGATCAGCGACCAGTCGCAGTTCAAGGAGCGGTACCAGCGGTACATGGCGCTGGAGGCGGAGGCGACGAGCCTGTGGCACTTCGCGGTGAGCGTGTTGCCGGGACTCTTGCAGACGCCTGGCTACGCGCGGGAGTTGCTGGCGTCCGGTGGGTTGAGTGGGGAACGGCTGACACAGCAGGTGGAAGCGAGGATGGGACGGAGGAGCCTGCTGGAGGGAGAGGGCGCACCGGCGTTCCGGACCATCCTGTCGGAGGCGGCTCTTCGGACGGCCCTGCGAAGTACGGAGGAGTGGCGAGACCAGCTCGCTCACCTGTCGGAGATGGCGGAGCGGCCGAATCTGGCGCTTCAAGTGCTTCCGCAGAGTGCGGGGTTGCACGGGTTGTCGAGTACGGACGTCTGGTTTCTTCGACTGCCGGACAGCCGTACTGTGGCGTACACGGAACACGGGTACGGAGGGGAACTCCACGAGGAGAGCGCTGCTGTGGAGCGCATGCAACGTGCGTACGATGCAACACGTGACCTCGCGCTTTCCCCAGTCGAGTCGCAAAAATTCATCCGGCACGTGTTGGAGGAACTGTCGTGCGATCCATCGACCTGAGCACAGCGACCTGGCGCAGGAGCAGCCACAGCAACCAGGACGGTGGCGCATGCGTAGAGGTCTCCGACGACTTCGCCGCCGTCGTCCCCGTCCGTGACAGCAAGAACCCGCACGGCCCCGCCCTCGTCTTCGCGGCGGACGGCTGGTCGTCGTTCGTGTCCGCCGTCAAGGACGGCGCCGTGGGCGCCTGACACGCGCCGCGACAGGAGAGGGCCCGGCCGGCCCAGGGGGCGCTCCCCGTCGGCCGGACCCCTGCCCCGTGCAGCGGGTGGGCCGGATCAGCCCTGGCCCACCGTCGCCCCGAGGGCGATGCGGTGGTCACCCGCGTACACGTTCATGGACTGGCCCCGCAGGAAACCGACGAGGGTCAGTCCGCTCTCGGCCGCGAGGTCCACGGCCAGCGACGACGGTGCCGAGACCGCCGCGAGCATCGGGATCCCGGCCATCACCGCCTTCTGCACCAGTTCGAAGGAGGCGCGACCCGACACCAGCAGGATCGACTGCGAGAGCGGCAGCCGGTCGTCCGTGAGTGCCCGTCCCACGAGCTTGTCGACCGCGTTGTGGCGGCCGACGTCCTCGCGTATGTCGAGCAGCTCGCCCTCCGGGGAGAACAGCGCGGCGGCGTGCAGGCCCCCGGTCCGGTCGAACACCCGCTGCGCCTCGCGCAGCCGGTCGGGGAGGGCGGCGAGCAGTGCGGGCGTCACCCGGACCGGGGGAGTGTCGGCGACGGGATGGCGGGTCGTCGTACGGACGGCGTCGAGGCTCGCCTTGCCGCACAGGCCGCAGGACGACGTCGTGTAGACGTTGCGCTCCAGCGTGATGTCGGGGACCACGACGCCCGGGGCGAGCTTCACGTCCACCACGTTGTACGTGTTCACACCGTCGGCCGTCGCCCCGGCGCAGTACACGATCGACTGCACCTCGGAGCCCTCGCCGATCACGCCCTCGCTCACCAGGAAACCCGCCGCGAGCGCGAAGTCGTCGCCCGGGGTGCGCATCGTGATGGCGAGCGGCTTGCCGTTCAGCCGGATCTCCAGGGGTTCCTCGGCGACGAGGGTGTCGGGGCGGGTCGTGACCGCTCCGTCCCGGATGCGGATGGTGCGCCGCCGCTCGGTGACCCGTCCCATAGGCGTCAATCCCGATTCTGTACGTGGTGGAAGCCGAAACGGCCCTTGATACAGAGGTTGCCATGGTCGCCGGGTTGTCGTGTGGTGAGGTGACCTTGACGATCTCGTCGTCCTGCACGTGCAGGGTCACGTTGCAGCCCGCACCGCAGTAGGCGCAGACGGTCGTGGTCCGTGTCTGCGCGGGCCCGCCCCACGTCCCCGCCGCCCGCATGCCGAACTCCGTGCTGAACGAGAGCGCCCCGGTGGGGCACACCTCGATGGAAGAGCTTGGTACCGGTGGAGGTCTCCGTGCCGGTGGCCGCGTACGCCTCGGCTCCCCGCTCCGTGGCTCAGGCGCTCGAACGCCCGGGGGGCAGTACTCGTGACAACAGGGGTGCCGCGGCCGTCCGTGATTTCCGTGTGGCCGCCGGAGTGTCAGGGAAAGTTCCCGGGAAGCTGTTCGAGACGCTCCAACCTCGCGCCCGGATTCCTGTGGGGTTAGGTGCCCCTGTACCGGTGGGTAGCAACCAAGACTGGATAGTTCCTGCC
>Ga0247818_10002924_pt1 | contig 11029 bp, 9 predicted proteins | sample 13C_Glucose_Day1_FD_192424 | JGI IMG/M metagenome (GOLD analysis project Ga0247818, IMG submission 192424) | Soil microbial communities from agricultural site in Penn Yan, New York, United States - 13C_Glucose_Day1 | ecosystem: Environmental > Terrestrial > Soil > Agricultural land | place: USA...
CACTGATTCAAATCGTGCGGTTCAGCACCCAGACAAGAGCGTTTGAAATCTCAAACGAATCCTAGGATCAAAGGGGGTAAAGGACAATAGGCCGTTCGAAAAAAAGAACGAAAACCTCTTTTTTGCTGCAAATTTCTGATCAACGTAGCAAACGCAGGTTACGCTTTAAAAAAACACAGGCGATTCAGCAGCATGGACGCCTGCAACGCATATGAGTATCATGGCGCCCGCTGCACCAGTAGCTCAGCTGGATAGAGTACTGCCCTCCGAAGGCAGGGGTCGTGGGTTCGAATCCCGCCTGGTGCACCATACGTAAAAACGAGAAAGCCTCAGGCCGTAGGGTCTGGGGCTTTTTTGTGGGTGCTCGGTTTATCTGAACGGCTACGAAATGATAAAAGGTGCAGCGAACGTCGAGTTGCCTCTAACGCTGAATTCAGCGTCCTGCACAACTCGCTGCCAAGGAGTGCAAGGTGATATGCAAATGATGCAAGGCTATCCAAAGCCGTGGCAGAGCTACCAAATGCAGCTTGATTTGCTGATGGTTCGAGGAATGGTTGTAACAGACCAAGCCAAAGCGCTGGAATATCTGGAGCGCATAGGTTACTACCGCCTAAGCGGTTACTGGTTTGCATTCCGCGAACGCACTGAGCTCTGCTGCCCACTCGATCAACAAGCTCGTACAAAGCCAACCAGGACGAAGCCGACTCGACTTCCGCTCGACAGTTTCAAGCCTGGCACGACATTCCAGAACGCAGTCGACCTGTACGTCTTCGATAAGAAACTGCGACTGTTGACCATGGATGCCTTGGAGCGCATTGAAATTGCTTTACGGGTGGACATTTCCCACGGGCTCGGCAAACACGAAAAGTTTGCCTACCTACGACCTGATCTGTTCCATGAAAGCTTTTCCACTCGACTGGACGGTAAAACCGGACTGACTAAACATCATGCCTGGCTTGGTAAACACGCTGCGTTGATCAATCGCTCGAACGAAGACTTCATTCGCCACAACAAGGAAAAGTACGGACTTCCATTGGCGGTGTGGGTGGCATGCGAGGTTTGGGACTTCGGCACGCTTTCGACGCTTTACGCTGGCATGGCCGAGGCAGACCAAGATGCTATTTCGCAGGAGTACGGCATCAGCAACGGCAGGGTTTTCGCCAGTTGGCTGCGCAGCCTGAATTATCTACGCAACGTCTGCGCCCATCACAGTCGTCTGTGGAACCGAAATATTGTCGATCAACCGAAGCTGCCATCTGAGGACCAAGCGCCAAACTTGTCAGCTTTCCATGATGACGCACACCGCCGGGCTCGTCCGTTCATGCTTTTGTGCATCACCCAGCATCTGATGAAAGTCATCAACCCATCATCGAGTTGGGGAAAACGATTGAAGGCGTTGCTGGAAAACGATTTCCCTGATCTGACGCATCTGGACCTCAGCCTGGAAGGGATGGGAGTCGACCCAGACTGGAAAAAGCGCGACTGGTAAGCGGAAAAATTTCAGGCAATAAAAAACCCCTGAGCAATCTCAACGCCGAAGCGCATCAACCGACAGGGGCCGTGTTGTGGGCGATTATAAGGTTTGAGGACATCTCGTCAACTGCCGACAAGCAGGCCATGACTCCCGACTTTCCGTTCCGCAATATGAAAGAGAAACCATACATTCAAGAGTGTCTTGCGACTCGTAACCCTTCGAATTGCTGTTAATCATCCTTTGGCGGCAGCAGCTTATTCACTCCGTCGTCCAGTCAAACTCGTCGTATTCATCATCCTCATCGTCCTCGAACTCTTCCTCTTCAAGAACGTCTTCTTCCTCAGCATTACCCTCTTCCTGCTGACTCAGCAGAAAATCCTTACGGCTCTCGGTAATTGCCCGCCGTAATTCCTCGCCCTTTTCCGGGCAGTTGAGCATTTGGGCGATGCGGTCGATTTTTTTTGTCACGGCATCCTCCAACGCATCGACTATGGCCCGATAGTGCGCGCTTTCGGGCCTTGATGCCAAATCGTCGAGCGTCGGGTCGATCAGTTTTTCTGCAGCTCCTTGAGTCGTGCGCTGAGGTTTTCGTTGGGAAAGCGTTTGTGCAAGTCGGCCAGCAGCTTATCGGCGGCTTGCGGGTGCCCGGTTTTTTCCAGGCGCAGCACTTCGCGCAATTGCTCGTCCAGGGATTTCACTGGGGCCGCGGCACGCTTGCTGGCTTTAGCTTCGTCCGCCATATCGGCGCTGAAGGATTCTGCCTGGGCTGGGGCCGCCGATTCCGCCATTGGCGCGGCGGGGGCCGGGGCGGAGAGCGCGCCGGCCGGGGCGTTGAGGGAACGGGCCAGCGCTGGCGGCGCTGCTTCGGCTTCCTGTTTGGCGACCGGTGCCGCAGGCGCGAAGTCGTAGCTGGGCACTTGCTCTGGCGTGCGCTGGACCAGCGAGAGCATCAGCGCGATGCCGACCAGGCTGGCGAATGCCACTTGCCAGCGGGGTTGCTGGCAGGCTCGAAGCCAGCGTTGCCACAAGCCTGGCTTTGGCGCGGGCACCGCGCTACGCGCGGCGGCCAGGATCAAGGCGTCGAGATGCGCAGGGGGTTCGCCGGTGGCCTGCTCGCGGTAATGTTCGAGCGTTCGGTTCGGTGTGTGCTTGGCGTCAGTCATGTCAGTACCTCCTCGGCCAGCAGCCGACGCAGTTTTTGCTGGGCGTAACGCAAGCGGCTCTTGACGGTTTCCAGCGGTGTTTCGGTGAGGGTGGCGATCTGCGGCAAATCGAGATCGCTGTAGGCGCGCAGCAGGAACACTTCGCGCTGGTCGGCGGGCAAGGCTTGCAGGGCGGCCTCAAGACGCTGGCTGTCACGGCTCAGGCTCAGCAGTTGCTCAGGATCGGTGGTGTCATCGGGCAGCGCATGGGCCTGTTCGTCGTAGCTGTCGTGCAGCGGTTGATGGACGCCGTGTTTGCGCCAGTGATCGATCAAGCGGTTGCGGGCAATCTGGTAGAGCCAGGTACGAAAAGTCGCCCGACCGTGTGGCTGACTGCCGCTGCGGATCAGGCTCAGCCAGGTTTCCTGATAGACCTCCTCGGCAAGTTCCGCCCTGCCGCTCAACCCCAGCAGAAACCGGTACAAGCCCTGACGGTGGCGCGCGTACAGAATCTCGAACGCCGCGCCGTCGCCCTCGCGATAAAGGGCCAGTAGCGCTTCGTCGCTGCTGGCCTCGGTGCTGCTTGCGGGCGCAAACAGCTGGCTGATGAACCCCTTCAATCGGCTCACTATTCAATCCGTCGTTCAGTGGCGGTTGGATTCAACGCTGTGGTGGTGCGCAAACTCTGCGCCAGCTCTACCAGTTGCACAAACTCGCTGCGCAGGCCGAAGCGGTCATCACCCCGGGCGCCGCGGGCCAGCGCTTCGGTGTCCTTGAGGTTGAACTCGCCGGTGTAGCGTCCGTCCTTGAGCTGTTGGGAAAACGCCGCCACTGCCGCTGCAAAACGCAGGTCATCGCTGGCCTTGGTGGCCGGGTCGTTAACGATCGGCCGTTCGATCAAGCGACTGTTCCCACCTTCGGGCAACTGATATCGCACACGCAGCATCGCCAACTCGCCATGCTTTTCGGAACCCACTGCGCCCGATTGAGCGTAGCGCAGCGGCTCCAGCCAGCCCTTCTCGCCCTTGGGGACAATTTCGTACAGCGCAGTCACAGTATGTCCTGCACCGATTTCACCGGCATCGACCTTGTCATTGCTGAAATCTTCACGTTTCAACGCCCGGTTTTCATACCCCAGCAGTCGATATTCGCTGACATGCGCGGGGTTGAATTCCACTTGCAGCTTGACGTTTTTCGCCACGACGGCAAGGGTCGAGCCGAGTTGATCCACCAGCACCTTGCGCGCCTCACGCAGGTTGTCGATGTAGGCGTAATTGCCATCGCCGGCATCGGCCAGTTGTTCCATCAGGTGTTCATTGTAGTTATCCACACCGAAACCCAGGGTGGTCAGGGATACGCCCGTTTTACGTTTATCCACAGCCATTTGCTTGAGGCTGTCGAAGTCGCTGACGCCGACGTTGAAGTCACCGTCAGTGGCCAGTAGGACGCGGTTGATGCCCTTGGGGATAAACGCCTGTTGCGCCTGTTGATAAGCCAGTTCGATGCCCGAGGCTCCGGCAGTGGAACCGCCCGCGGTCAGTTGATCGATGGCTGTACGAATCTTCGCCTTTTCCCGTCCGGAAGTGGGCTCCAGTACTACCCGCGATTCCCCGGCGTAGACCACCAAGGACACCCGATCCTGATCGCGCAGTTGATCGACCAGCAACTTCAGGGTGCTCTTGACCAGCGGCAGGCCCTCGCGGCGGTCCATCGAGCCGGACACGTCCACCAGAAACACCAGGTTCGCCGGGGCCAGTTCCGCGAACGCGCGGTCCGAGGCCTTGATGCCGATGCGCAACAGGCGTGTATGCGGATTCCAGGGTGACGCTGCCAGCTCCGTGGTCACGCCGAAGGGCGAGCCATCGGCGGGCAAGGCGTAGTCATAAGGGAAGTAATTGACCATCTCCTCCAGCCGCACCGCCCCTTCCGGTGGCAGTCGCCCCTGGTTGAGCAGACGGCGGACGTTGGCGTAGGCGCCGGTATCGACGTCGGCGCTGAAGGTCGAGACCGGCGTTTGGGCGACGCTGTGGATCGGGTTGTCGGCCAGGGCCTGGTACTGCTCGCGCTGTTCGTCGCGATAGCCCTGTGGATAAGCCTCGCCCGCGGGCACTGGCGCGAAGCCCGCCATCGGTGCCGGCCTGACGCTGCGCTTGCTCATCGACGCATCGGCGTCGAGCCTTTCTTGCTGCACTAGCGGCTCGGCTTTCAACTCGGCCTGGGCCGGCGATGACACGGCGCCGGCATCGGGCTTGGACGACACACCGCAACCGGCAACGGCCAGTAACAGCCCGGCGGCGAAACCCTGGGCTACCGGACGAAGAACATGCAGAGGGAGGGACATGGGGCTGACCTCAGGAGGAAATTGATCCATTCATCCTGTGAGACGGACAGCCCGGAGAGTTCGGGTTAACCCGCGCTAAAAATTCTTCAGCGGTGGTAGCGCCGTACCACGCTGCTGTTTCTCAGCACGTGACCTTTGATTTTTTCCAGCAACTGGGCGCGAGTCAGGCCGGCTGGCAGCGCATCCGGCGCGAGGTCCAGGGCGTAGAGCTGGATGATGTAATGATGCGCGCTGTCGCCAACCGGTGGGCAAGGACCGACGTACCCCGTCGTGCCTTTGCTGTTGGTGCCACCCACGCCCTCGAGCGCGGATTTGGCGCCGACACCCGCCGCAATCTGGTGAGTGCCGGCCTTGATGCCGTAGTGCACCCAATGGTCGACACCCTGGCCTTTCTGGCCATCCGGATCGTGCATGACGATGGCGTAGCTGAGCGTGCCTGCCGGACCAGCGTTCCAGTTCAGCGCTGGCGAGACGTTGTGCCCACCGCAACCCTGGGCATCGCTGGCGGCGGCCGACGTGAACAGTCGGTCATCCGAGACGCCCGGGATGTTCAGGGTGAAACGCTCCTGGGCCGCCTGCGCCGGAAATTGCACGCAAAGGACGACTGTTACGGCCGCTAGCCAAGGGGTCAGAGAGGTCAATCGGGTCATACCGGGAGCACCTAGTGCGGGGTGGGGCCGTGGTCGGCGAGCAGACTATAGCCGGACCGTTCACGCGGTGGCAGTGGGAATTGGATGAACCTCGCGTTAAGCGCCAGACTCATAACTGAAACGCCTGTCTGGAGAGCGATCATGACCCTGCATCGCGTTGCTCGTGTCGCCGATATACCCGAAGACCGTGGCCTGGAAGTCAGTGTCCAGGACAGCAAGATCCTCCTGCTGAAAGTCGGCGATCAAGTGCGCGCCTATCAAGGCGAATGCCCCCACGCCGGAGCGCCCCTGGCCGAAGGCGCGCTGTGCCATGGGCGGCTGACCTGTCCGTGGCACAAGGCGCAGTTTCGGATCGAGGACGGTGGGTTGTGTGAACCTCCCGCCCTGGACAGCCTCAAGCGCTATCCGCTTGAAGTGCGGGACGGAGAAGTCTGGGTGGGCGATCAGCCGCTGCGGGATGCCCATACGCCACCGGCCGATGACGAGCGCACCTTTGTGATCGTCGGTGCCGGCGCTGCTGGCACGGCGGCGGCATCGGCGCTGCGCGAGAAAGGTTTTGGAGGCCGAGTGCTGCTGATCGACCGCGAAACAGCGGGCTATGACCGCACGGTGCTGAGCAAATTCGTGATCGCCGGGCAAACCCCACCGGACGAAGTCCCGGCCCTGCGCGATGAAGCGTTCTATCGCGAGCAACGTATCGAACGGATCAACGCGCAAGTGACGAGCCTGGACGCTGAAAACCGGGTATTGCAGTTGGCCAACGGCCAGTCACTCGAATATGACGCCGCGTTGCTGGCAACGGGAGGCAGCCCCAAGCCCCTGGAGCTACCCGGCGCCGAACTTGCGCAGGTATTCGTATTACGCTCCAGGGATCATGCCCGGCAGATTCTGGACAGCGCCAAACCCGGTCAGCGCGCGGTGATCATTGGCGACAGCTTCATCGCCATGGAGTCCGCTTCATCCCTGCGCCAATACGGTCTGGACGTCACGGTCCTGGCCCGGCAACCGGTGCCTTTCGCCAAACAGTTCGGCGAGACGGTGGGCAAGGCGATTCTCGCCCTGCACGAGGCCAACGGCGTGGTGTACCGCACGGCGGGCGAGGCAGTGCAGATAGAAGGAACGACGCGAGTCGAAGCGGTACGCCTGGATAATGATCAGCGTCTAGCGGCAGACCTGGTACTGGTCGGAATTGGTGTCACCCCGGCGACCTCGGCGTTTGCCGATCTGCCGAAGGAAAAGGACCAGTCGCTGCTGGTCGATGGCGGGATGCGCGTAGCCGATGGCCTTTGGGCTGCTGGTGATATCGCCACTTTCCCGCTCAACGGTCATCCGCAACGCATCGAACACTGGCGTCTAGCCCAACAGCAGGCACGGATTGCCGCGGCGAATATGCTCGGTGGCGATGAGCATTACCTCGACGTACCGTATTTCTGGACCTGGCACTTTGGCAAGAACTACGACTACCTCGGCCACGTCGAAGCGTGGGATGAAGTGGAGTTCAAAGGTGATCCATTCAATCCGCCCTTCATCGGCCTGTTCGGTAAAAACGGCGTGGTGATGGCGGCCGTGGCCTGTGACGAAGAGCGCACGATGGCAATGCTTGCCGAACGAATGAAACAGCCGTTACCTGTGGACGAAGCATGGCGGTTGATTCGCGGTTGAAACGGACCCGTAGGAGCTCGGCTCGCCGGCGAAGGCGATTTCAAAGACGCCTTCGCCGGCAAGCCGGGCTCCTACAGGGGACGGTTATGGCTCTTGGACTAAGCCAGGATTACCGAACTTGCTCATCAAGAAACTGACGAACTCCTCGACGGTCATTTTCTGGCCGTTGAACTCCACCTGGTTATTGGCGTAGTGCAGTTGGCTGACAACGTTGTTGTTGTCCAGTTTTGCCAGTTGCGAGCCGACCGCCATGCTGCTGAACATGTCGGCGGTGGCGGTGGCCTGATCGGCAATGAGCTTGGCGTCGGTCTGACCGTCGATTTGCGACTGTACGGTGAGCAGGTCGACCAGCATCGGTTTCGACACTTTCAAATTGACGTCCAGCAGCGCGATCATCTGGCGGACCAACTGGTCGGCCGGCAGGTCGATCGATTGCGGCTTGGTCAGGTCCAGCACCAGGTTGGCGCGGCTTTCGCCATTGGCGGTGTTGAACGACAGGTTCTCCAGGGCCACCTGCGGGCCAGCCGCCAGCAATTGCTCCAGGCTGTTTTTAAGCTGCGCTTCTTCTGCTTCGGTCAAGTTCAGCTCGGGGACCGGTTGACCGGCCTCGACAGCTTCGGCGGCGACCTGCTCATAGGGCTGCAATTTAGTCTGGTAGATCTGCATCAACGACATCGTCGCCGGGATGTCGAGGTTCTTCAGGCTCATGGCCAGTTGGGCAGAACCCACGGCCTTGCCGTTCAGGGACACTTCGGCAATCTTGTAATCGGCGCGCCCGGAAGCACTGCTACCTGATTCCTCGGTATGGTTCTTCATTTCGAAATTCTTGAAGCCCAGTACCGACTGCTTGGGACCAAAGGTGGTTTTGCTGTTGCTCAGCTCGACGGTGTTATCGCCGGTGTAATAACCGTAGGTGCTTTTTGCCAGGTTGCTGGCCAGGGTAAGACCACTCAACTCGACCTGCACAGGTGTCTGGTCTTCGGCAACGGTGGTCAGCTTCAGGCTGTCCATGTAGCCGTCGGCCTTGACCTTCTGCGCCTGGGCGCTGGCCGCTACGTCAACTTTCAAACCGGAAAACTTCAGGCTGGACTTGTCATCCAGTGCCGTTTCCAGCGGCAGCAATTCAAGCGTGCCATTGGTGGAGTTGTCGTAGCCAATGTTGACCACACCCTTGAGTGGTGAAGCGTCCTTGGTGGCGGCGAACCATTTTTCCGTGATCGGGGTCTTTTCCAGTTCGTAGTGACTGGTAGCCATGACCGGCAACCACTTCAGCGACACCAGGCGCGAGAACGGCAGCGGGCCGTGTTCAATGTGATCGACAAACAGTAATTCGACCGGGGCCTCGCCGAACATCTCGCCCTCACCCTTGAGGCGGTAATGCGCCGTGCTGCTGAATACATGGCGTTCCAGGGATACCAGCTCCAGCGAGGCGGTGCCTTTGTAACCGACCATGGCGGCCTGCAATTGCTTGTTGGCATCCGCCAAGGAGGTGTTGAGCACACCTTCGATCTTGGTGCCGGTGAACCAGGCGCCGCCGGCGCTGATTGCACCCATGGCGACAACGATTCCCAGGAGCACGCCTGCTGATTTATTCATGAATGACCCGTTCAATGTCCGTTGTTGAAGGTGTGGTCGTCTTCCCTGGACCCATGACGGGTTGCGGTCACGACAGCGCTGAAAGTGGGGTGCAGGTTAGCATCAGGCGCGATGGGTGGCCCAATGGTTAAGGGTGAAAAAGTGTCTTGGCGAACACAAGATCGCCTTCGCTGGCAAGCCAGCTCCTACAAGGATCACCTCATACCTGTAGGAGCTGGCTTGCCAGCGAAGGCGTCAGTCCTGCCAACACGGAATCAGGAATACTGAACCTCGATCTCATCAAGCTGATGATCAAAGGTTTTGAGCCGCGCCGTCCACGTATAGATCAGCACTTCGAAATCCCGGTTGATCACCGCCCCACCCGTCACTTCCCCGCGCGGGTCGCAGAAGTCCAGCTGATAGCGCTCGCGAGCCATGGCGGTGGCGACGTCAGCCAATTCGCGGGCATTGTTGAGCCAGTGGCGACCGTCGTCAGCCACTTGTTTGTCCAGCTCGAGGCATTGCTTTTTCAGGGTCTCGAGGCTTTTTTCCAGCGGCGTGCCCGTGAGCTCCCCCATGACTTCCTGGAAGGTCCTGCCCGGTTGCCAATAGCTGCCCCAAAAATAACGATCGAAGACCGATTCGACACGCCGTAGCGCCACCTTGGTGTCCCAGATCATCACCAGGGTCTTGCCTTGTTCAAGCTGTCTTTTTTTGGTTCGCTGCCCTTGGACCGTGGCCCAGGCCACCACCGAAATGGACATCGCGGCTATCAACAGGGCGGCACTGTCGAGGAACGTCAGCGCCGTGTCGATCTGGTTAGCCAGCATGATGCCGTAGAAATAGGTGCCCGTGAGCAGCACTAACGCCACCACGGCGCACCAGAAGCCGAGAGCATAAGGGTTTTTCATTATTGGTTTCCCCATGACCTGCGCGAGCCTTGTGCGAATCGAGGGCGCTTTTGCAGGAACGCCCTTTCAACACTTCAAAGCATAGCAACGGCCTCAGGGTTTGCTGGAGTTCGACGCTTGCGTTCGTCCGCTTTCCCAACCGCCACCCAAGGCGAGGAACAAATCGATCTGGCTGATGGCAACCTGAGTGTTGGCGGCGGCCAGTTGCGCGGTGACGTCGGTGTAAGTGCGTGTCGCCTGCAGGTCCGCCAGGAAAGACGCACGACCGGCCTGGAAGAAGCGATGGGTCTGGTCTGCGGCCAGTTTCGCCGACTGCTCGGCGTCCGCCAGGGCCTCGCGGCGTTGCAGCAAGGCGGAGTACTGGGCCAGGCCGGTCTGGGTTTCACGAATTGCGTTGAGCACCACGCCATCGAAGTGCGCCAGCGTGGCCTGGGTGACTGCCTCGGCCTCACGAATACGTGCTCGGGCGCCGTTGGTCGGCACGTTCCAGGTCAGCGACGGGCCGAACCCCCAACGGTTGGTGGAGGGTTCGCCAAGGTTTTCCAGGATACCAACCGTACCGATGGTCGCGCCGATGCGGATGTCCGGGTACAGCTCACCGGTGGCAACACCGATACCAGCGGTCGCGGCCGCCAGTCGCCGTTCGGCCTGGCGGATGTCGGGACGGCGCTTGAGCAGCGATGCACCATCACCCACCGGCAACAATTGCGCAATTTTTGGCAGTTCGGCGCAGCTATCGGTGCCGGCCGGTAATTGATCCAGCGGTTTGGCCAGCAGCATCGACAGGCGGAACAGCCCAGCCTGGCGCGCAGCTTCATAGCGCGGCATGTCGGCGCGCAAGGATTTGAACTGGGTTTGCGAACGGGTGACCTGGGTTTCGTCACCACGCCCGGCATCGCGCAAACGCTGGATGAGTGTGGTGCTCTGGGCTTGCAGGTCGAGGGAGTGCTGGGCGATTTCCCGCTCTTCGTTGGCCGCGCACACTTGGGTATAAGCCCGGACCACATCGGCCACCAAGGTGATGCGCGCCGTATCGGCGGCCGCCTGGGTTGCGTCGGCATTGGCCTTGGCCGCTTCGATGCCGCGCTGCAAGGTGCCGAACAGGTCGAACTGATACGACGCACTGATGCCGATATCGCCAATGTTGGCCACCGGCACCTTTTCCGGAAGCAAGAACGCCTCACCGGATTCCTGCAAGCGCTGGGCGCCCATCTTCACCCCACCGCTCCAGCCGCCCGCTGCCTCGGCCGCGTCGACCTGAGCACGCGCTCGCA
>Ga0247818_10002925_pt1 | contig 11025 bp, 10 predicted proteins | sample 13C_Glucose_Day1_FD_192424 | JGI IMG/M metagenome (GOLD analysis project Ga0247818, IMG submission 192424) | Soil microbial communities from agricultural site in Penn Yan, New York, United States - 13C_Glucose_Day1 | ecosystem: Environmental > Terrestrial > Soil > Agricultural land | place...
GCGCGCAGCGGCCCCAGATTTCAGCTTCGCCGCAGATATTGCCGGGGCCGCTGCGCGCCCCATCGCGACACAAGGCCGCTCCTACACGGAAACCGTGTCCGTGTTACGGACGGCTGGTCAGATGCTGCTGCGCCGTCACGCAGCCGTTGGTGTCCACGGCCTTCTGCAGCAGGCTCTGGCGATGCTGCGGGTCCAGGTCGCCGAGCAGGCGGTAGACCTCGGCCTGGTAGTCACGCTGGCGCCCCCACTGCATTTCCAGGCCTTGTGGCCGGTTGCGGTTGCAGGCCAGGCGCGTGGCCGGCTGTGGGTAATAGGGCGCATACAAGGTGGCCATGTTGGGGATGGCCTCCAGCGCAGTCCGGTACTCGTTGCTGACGTTATAGGGCGGGCACCAGGTAGCGATGGCCGGGGCTGGTGCGGCAAAGCCCTGCCTGAGGCTGGCTTCGAGCAGCGGGCAGGCGGCATCCGGGATTTGCGCGGCGGGCAGGTAGGTCATGTAGTACAGCGCCAGGCGGTACTGTGCGACCGGGTGGCCCAACTCCACGGACTTTTTCAGCAAGGCGACTGCTGTCGGCAGGGTGTGGGCCATGGCCTGGCCCTGGCGGCTGAGCTCCGGGTCGCCGCCGATGGCCGTGCGCAGCGTGCTGGCGCCGTCGTCCTGGCTGTCTGCCTGCTCCAGCAAGGGCAAGGCCTGGCGGTAGAGCAGGTCGGCATGAGGGTCGATGCGCACTTCCAGCGCATGCGTGGCCAGTGGCATCAGGGCGATCAACAGTGGGGGCAAGCGCAGCATGCGGCTCACAGGCAAGCTCCATGGGGTGCCAGGTACTGATGGATGGCTTCGATGTTCATGGCGGTCAAGCGTGCGCCTCGGGCAGATCGGAACGACGGCCTATTCTAGCCACCCAAAGGGTCTGGCCGAAAGTCCACCCGGCAACTGTCAGACGAGCTTGATCGGCGTGACCTTGCGCTGGGCATGTTTTTCCTGGGCCAGGCCAAGCTTGGCGGTAATGACCTTGGCCAGGGCATTGTTGCCCAGGTCGTTCAGGTGCAGGCGGTCGATGAACAGGTCGGCGCCGAACACCGGTGAGCTGCTGAGCATGCAGTTCATGTCGTAGCAGGGGACCGGTTCGGCCTGGCTCTTGATACGGCGGAAGAAGGCCGAGTGCAACTGGCTGTCGAACGCGCCGTCCAGCAGCCGGTCGAAATTCGCCGGTCGCCGCTGTAGCGCGTCCAGCATGGCCTGCTCGCCAGCGGGCAGGCTATCCCGGCACCAGGGCAGCAACGGCTGCAGGATGAAGGTGAGGGTGGAATGGCTGTCTGCCAGCAGCCGGTCCCATTGGCGCAAGGTCCGGCCAATGCTGTCGGCGGCACGGGCCAGGCGCTTTTCCGGGGGCGACAGCGGCCAGGTCGCAGGTGTTGCGACCGAGGGCGTGGCCAACGCCTGGCCGATACGCTGCCATAGCGATTGCCGGCGGGGCGACGTCGAGGGCTGCATGCCTTCGCTGAAACTGTTGAGAAAATCCTGGTAGGCCTTGGCGTGCTGAGGGTCATTCAGGTTGGCGAGGACCTCGCAGAGGGCTTCGTGGGCCAGGGTGTTGAGGCCGCTGAGCACCACCACATGGCCGAGCTGGCCAAGGCGATGTTGGTGGGTCAGGAACATCAGCAGTTCCTGGCTGGCATTCAGCCCGCAGCCGGCCAGGCTCAGCCAGACTTCGCCGGTAAGCATCGACAGGTGCGAGGCCACTGTGTGTCCGTCGGAGCTGGCGCCGATGCCCAGGGCAGCGGAGCCGCCGACCAGCAGGTTGATGCGTGACGCCCCACCGCGTTCGGCCACCGAAAAGCGCTTGCCGGCGCAGTGGCTGTAACGCAGGCCCAGGGCATCGGTGTTGATGGTGCCGGAGCGGTAGCCGGTTTCGTGCACATGCACGGTGTGCGGGGCACGCCGGCTGCCCAGCAGCAGAAAGCGCTGGTAGTCCTGTTGCAACGGCGAAGGCGAAGGGCTCGTGTCAGTCGCGGTCATGGGTTCTCCTTCTGTTGCAGCGGGCGCTTTGCATCACATTCAGGCCGCCAGCTCCTTGACGTTGTACAGCAGGCCGCCAGCGGCGATCAGCAGCAGGGCGACCCCCGAGGCCAGGCTGATCATGCGGTTGCTGCGTTGCGAGGCGATCTTGCCGATGGCGAAGATGTACAGGCTCAGCACGGCAAAATCGATGGCCACCCACAGCATCGACAGCACCACCATGCTCTTGCCGAACGACTCGGTGATCTGGATGAACTGCGGGAAGAAGGCGATGAAGAAGATGATGTCCTTCGGGTTGGAAATGCCCACCATGAAACCTTGCAGCAGCCCGCCGCGGCCAGGCTTGGCGAGCTCGCCCGGTGCCTCGGCTGCTGGCGCCTGCAGGGCGTCCCGCAGCGTGCCGACGGCAATGTAGCCGATGAACAGGCAACCCAGCAGGCTCATGGCGCTGAGCCAGGCCTTGTCGATGGCGGCGCTGGTGAGGATGATCCAGGCCGCCGCGCCGATCAGCACCAGTGATGCCCAGTTGGTGCCGACAGCCGTGAACATGGCCTTGCGTGAACCGGAGGCGGCCGCGGTGTTGACGATCAGTGCCACCACCGGGCCGGGGGTGGCGATCAGTAGCAGGACAGTAAGGGCGTAGGTAGCGGTGAGTGCGGTATTCACGGTCAGGTCTCGATCAGTATGTCGGGTGTTGCCGGCTGTACGGCATGGGCGTGGAACGGGCAGCGGGACGGGTTGAGCGACCCTGCCTCCTGCAGTTGGTACTGCTTCCACTCGTAGTTGTCGGCATCGCCGAAGAAACCAAGGGTGTCGGGCATGACGCCGTCGTTGTAGTGGTGCACGCGCTCGCGGATGCGTTCGCGGATACGATGGCCGCTTTCGGTGTTGACGTTGGCCACTTCGTCGAAGTTCGCCCGCGGGTTGATGACGAAGGTGATGTGTGGCCCCAGGTTGCGGCTTTTCATCTGCTGGTGGCCGGGGAAGTTCATGTTGATGAACAGCGGCATGCCGGCAAAGCAGAACGACCAGGCGTTGTCGTCGGGGTCGGTCGGGATGCCCTGCGGCCAGGGATGCGGGTCGCGCGCGTGCACGCCACGCAACACCTTCCAGGCCAGCGCCTGTTGCTCGGCCAGTGTGTAGTCGGCGGCGGTTTCGAGAAACACCACCAGTGGGCTGCCGATACGCTGCTTGGGTGGGATAGGTGCGACTGTGCGCACGTAGTCGGCCAGGCCCATGGCGATGTCATCGGCCAGTTGCCCGGCGCGGGCGAAGAGGATGTGGCAGGTTGCGCCGTTTACCGCCTTGCGGCCGAACAGGCAGGGAAACTCGGGGTTGGCGAGGACACTGCGAAAATGTTCTACGGCTTTGTAGGTCCAATGTTGCGTGTTGCGCACATGGTCAGCGGCCAGCTCTAGCGCATCCAGGCGATAGCAAGTTCCATAACCCGTCGACATGATTTCCCCAGGCGTAAATTCTATGAACGTTCAAGTCACATGCAGGCAGGATCTTGGTTATGTTTGTTATTTACCTGCATTTTCCGAGACGTCCTTGGCGTTGTAAAACGCGTGGAACTATGACCTACTATTAGTCTTACTCATGCTCAGGGCGTCGCCATGTCGGAACGGATTCAGGCTTTGCACGCGCTGCGTGCCTTCGAGGTGGCCTCTCGCTATGGCTCATTTACCCGTGCCGCGGAAGAGCTGGCCCTGACCCAGGGCGCCGTCAGCCACCACATCAAGACCCTCGAAGCCATGTTCGGCTGCGACCTGTTCGAACGCCGCGGGCCGAAGCTGGCCCTGACCGAGCACGGCCGCCTGCTGGCGCAGGAACTCAAGGTTGGCTTCAAGATCATCGAAAATGCCTGCGCCCTGCTGCGTCAGGACCGCTACGGCCTGCGTCTGAAGGCGCCGTCCACGCTGACCGTGCGCTGGCTGCTGCGGGCGCTGGATGCGTTCAAGAAGGTCGAGGACAACTGCAGCGTGCAGCTGTCCAGCGTGTGGATGGACATCGACAGCGTGGACTTCTACTCCGAGCCCTACGACTGTGCGATCCTCCTGGCCAACGGGCGTTTTCCCGCCGATATCGAGAGTTTCAAGCTGTTCGATGAATGGCTGATCCCGGTGTGCCACCCGGATTACATGGCCCAGGCTCAACCGGTCCTTGCCGACCTGGCCCAGTGCGAATTCCTGCACCCGTCCCCTGACCGACGAGACTGGCGGCGCTGGCTGGCTCGCATGGATGCGCTGGACATCAGCATCGACCACGGGCAAGTGTTCGATACCCTCGACCAGGGCATCTCGGCCGCACAGCAAGGCCTGGGTATTTCGGTGGTCGACCTGGTGCTGGCCAGCGCCGACCTGTTGGCCGGGCGCCTGGTAACGCCGTTCAAGCACGCGGTGGCCACCGGCGACGGCTATTACATGACCTGGCTCAAGGCCAGCCCCAAGGCGCGGCAGATGCACAAGCTGCGCGAGTTCCTGCTGGGCCAGGTGCCGCCGCTGGCCTGCAAGGACATCAATTACCTGTACGGTTGAATACGCGTTCGAGCATGAAGTCGATGAAAACCCGCAATTTCGGCGGCATCTGCCGCCCGGACGGCCATAGCAGGTAGAAGCTGCCACGCCGCTCCATGAAGTCGTCGAGCACGCTGACCAGCGCACCGCTGGCCAGTTCGCGGCGTACGGTGAAGTCCGGCAGGCAGGTGATGCCGCGGTGGTTGACGGCAAAGCAGACGCGCGTCTCGACGTGGTTGCAGACCATCGAGATAGGAATGTCGTAACCCTGCTCGGGGTGTTCCTGGCGCAGCGGCCAGGTTTCCAGCTTGCCGTTGCTGGGAAAGCGGTAATGCAGGCAGGTATGCGCCGCCAGATCGCGCGGGTGCAGCGGCGTGCCGCGTTCGCGCAGGTACTCGGGCGAAGCCACCAGGCAGTGCTGGAAGTACCCCAGAAACTTGGCGTTGAGCCGCGAGTCCACCGGCTGCCCACCTCGCATCACCACGTCGAAGCCTTCGCCGACGATATCCACCATGCGGTCGGAAAAATCCAGGTCCAGCTCCACCTGTGGGTACCGCGCCATGAACTCGGCCAGTGCCGGCATCACCAGCCCGGTGACCTGCGGCATGCTCACCCGCAGGCGGCCAGTCGGGGTCGCGCTGGCCTGGGACAGCTCCTGCTCGGTGGCCTCGATTTCAGCGAGGATGCGCCGGCTGCGCTCAAGGAACAGCGTGCCTTCGGCGGTGAGGGTAATGCTGCGCGTGCTGCGGTGGAACAGGCGTACCCCCAGGCGGCTTTCGAGCCGCGCCACGCGTTTGCCCACGGCCGAGGCACTGATGCCCAACGACTGGCCGGCGGCGACGAAACTGCGGGTTTCAGCCACCCGGTTGAAGACCACGAAGCCGCTGAGGCTGTCCATGCTGCATTCCTGATTGCGGACATTGACGTCCTGGGTAAGCGGCATTGTACCCATCTTTTTCCATAATGCTTTTGGCTTGCAGACTGTTCGCCTCGTTTTCCAATCAAGGCATCTGCAATGTCCCAGACATCTTCCGCACCGCTGCTGGCCAACGGCAGCGAACGCTTGCCCACCAGTGGGCTGCTGGCGCTGGCCATGACCGGCTTTATCGCCATCCTCAGCGAAACCCTGCCGGCCGGCCTGCTCGACCAGATCGCCGATGGCATGCACATCAGCCAAGCCATGGCCGGGCAATGGGTCACGGCGTATGCCCTCGGCTCGTTGCTGACCGCCATCCCCTTGGTGACCCTGACCCAGGGCTGGTACCGCCGCCGTGCGCTGTTGCTGGCGATCGTGGGTTTCGTGTTGTTCAACGGGTTGACCGCCGTGTCGACTTCCAACACTTTGACCTTGGTGCTGCGTTTTTTCACTGGCGCCGCGGCCGGGCTGGCCTGGGGGCTGATTGCCGGCCATGCCCGGCGCATTGTGCCGGTGGCGTTGCAGGGCCGGGCCATGGCCATGGCAATGCTCGGCCAGCCCATTGCCCTGTCGCTCGGGCTGCCGATAGCCACCTGGCTGGGGGCGGGGCTGGGGTGGCGGGCCACTTTCGTGGTGGTCACGGTGGTGGCGCTGCTGCTGGTAGCCTGGGTACTGCGGTCGGTGCCGGACTACCCGGGGCATGCCGCTGGTAAACGCCCTGCGGCCCTGCAGGTGTTGCGCACGCCGGGGGTGTTGATCGTGCTGTTGGTAATCCTCAGCTGGATCCTTGGCCACAACATTCTCTACACCTACATCGTGCCACTGCTGGCGTCGGCCGGCATGGCTGCCGACATCGGTCCGGTGCTGATGGTGTTCGGCCTGGCGGCCATGGCCGGAATCGGCTTGGTGGGGCTGCTGGTCGACCGGCATCTGCGAACCCTGGTGCTGCTGAGCCTGGCCGGTTTTGCCTTGGCCACGCTGGTAATGGGGCAGGCGTCGCCGTGGGCGATGTACTTGAGCATTGCCTTGTGGGGCGTGACCTACGGCGGTGCGCCGACCCTCCTGCAGACTGCCTGCGCCGATGCTGCGGGCGAGGGTGGTGATGTGGCGCAATCGATACTGGTAACGGTATGGAACAGCGCCATCGCCCTGGGTGGGATCATTGGCGGGTTGTTGCTGAACGGGGCGGGGGTAGAGTGGTTTGCCGGGGTGGTGTTGGGGCTGATCGCGCTGGCCTGGCTGCTGGCTTGGGCTGGGCGTCGCAGTGGGTTTGTGTTGGGAGCCCGCTAGACGGGCAGTACCTGTCACAGCACTATCGCTGGCAAGCCAGCTCCTACAGAAGCTGCTCCGGTCTGTAGGAGTGGCCTGGTGTCTCGAAAGGGCTGCGAAGCAGCCCCAGGTTTCCAGCGCAAACGCACAAGTGCTGGGGCTGTTTTGCAGCCTTTCCGCGACACAAGGCTGCTCCAAAAGCCCGCGCAAGGCCAGGAAATTGATGTAAGGCAGTTGCCTTTAAAATCCCTGAGCTTCAGCGCAAGGTATTCTTGGTCAGCTCAACCTCGTTCATCAAGGCCTTGGCCAGTGTCGTGAGGTAATCGGCGGCGCCCAGGAACTTGTGGTCGTCCTCCATATCGCCTTCGCGCAGCAGGTGCTTGATATAGCTCAGCAGGATCGACACTTGCTCGTAGGCATCATCAATAGGAATGCCCGGCTGGACCCGCAGCAGATTGATCGGCGGGTTGCCGACCTCGAGGAAGGTCTCTGCGCCGATGGTGAGGATGACTTTGGGTTCGTCTGTCATGTCGTCACTCCTCTTCCTTTTCCTTTGCGCCGAACAGCCACGCATGTGAATGCGCTACCAGCGAGTGAGCGATTTCAGTTGCATGCAAGGCATTGCACAGGCCGGGCTCGCCAGCGTAAGTGCGGCAGTGTTCGTCGAGGGTATCGATAACGCCGCGTAGTAGTTCGATGACGTGGGCGAGGGCGTGGGGAGGGTAGATGTCGGATTTGACGGTGAAGAACGGGGTATTGACGGGACGGCGTGGTGAATTGGGGACGATCTTTTTCATTGTGTAATTCCAGCTTCTTAGCACAAAGGAACTACCACCCGAATCTTTCTCATGGATTTGAGGGTGGCAGCCGTACGCGGGTGTGAGAAAGCCGAGAAGAAGCTAGCAAAGACCCGGCCAGGCGAAAGCCCGCCCACGTACGGCCACCATAGAGGTGCTGCTAGCTTATCTGTCGGGTTCTCATGCCCGGTCACCGAAGCGACCCGGAAACGTTATCCGTGAGGTGTTTCCCCGACAACAGCGATAGTTCGGCAGCGCGCGTAGGATAATTCCTAAGCGGGTTCATTCTGAAGCATTTGGTTTCATGTTCAGAAATGTCTTACAGGATGGCTTTGTTGGCTGTGGGGTGTAGGGCGAGAGGTTGGAGTCAGGGCTACTATGTGTCCGGCACTACATTTTCAGCGCCTGTGAGATCGAGCGCCGCCCGCGCGGCGCTTCGCAGCACAAGGCTGCTCCTACATCTGTTTCTGGCCAGTAACGCCTGTGCCAACGCGCGCGATCGCCTTTTTTGTCCGGCACAATATCGAGGTCGAGGCGAAGGGGGCGCGCCTTTGCTTCAGAAGCGGCCTAGTGTCGCGATCGGGCCGCAAAGACCTCGCTGGCGGTGTTGATCAGTTTGGCCAGCTGACCCAAGGTATTTCCTCACCGCTGGCTTGAGTTGGGGGCGGCGGTACAGGATTTTTGGTGAAATGCCATACCGCCGCCTCCGCTTGTTTTTCGCACTTTAGCGATGGACGCTGCCGTCTGGTGTTAGTTCCTGAGATGTCATGGTTCTGGGTCACTTGCTGTCATGGATATTAATTAGCTTGAATTTCTCTGAAAGCTCAAGAATTCTCTCGATGAGTGCCTCGCTATTTAGTTTGATAAGCGGCGGGAGTTCGTCGAATTTTCCAAACACATTGGCTGGAATAAGCTGTCCCTTTGATACAACTAGGCGAATGTCGGGCCTGATCTCAGATACCTGCTTCCTTGGGGGTGGCCATGCTGAGTCTTCGTTTGGGAATGGAATATTTACGACTCTTGGCCATTCACCGCTCTCCATGGGCTTTCGTATGGTCAGGACATCTTGGTAAGATGTTAGATCAGCAAAGTCTGAAGCGTTTAATAATATTTCTCTTGAGATTATGGGGAGAATTGCTATGTCGGGGTCTTGATATGCCCGGATATAGCCGTAAAGCGGCTCTCGTGTTGACAGTGGAACCGCGAATACGTCTCCGGTAATAATTCTAATTTTTTTCGATTTCATTTTGATAGGTGCCTTTCTGCACATTCTATATAGGTCGGTTTGTTTTTATTTCGATTCCCAATAGGGTTATTCTGTTTGGTCGCTCTGTCTCCGAGTTGAACCTTTTCCATGTGCTCAATGCCCCTTACCGCTGCATATGAGTCTGTAGTGTGTATGATAGTGACAGAACTTAGGTCAATTTTGCGGTGATGGCCACCGCTGAAACGTCTACTGAGAACGCTTGTTGGTACCCCGTAGCCTGAGGCTTTTCCTGTATAAATTAATGGATTTCCGTCTGCATCGGTATGTTTTGGGTCTGGAGCTTGATATACGATGTGAGTCTTGCCGTCATCGGCGCAGGGGTCAATCTCTATTGGGCAGCAAGAGGATACGGCTTTCTTCTTAAGCCCGTATGGGTCAATCCACTGGACTGGATTGACTGCAAAGATGAAGATGTTTAACCCGCCGGAGAAACCAATTGGATCTCTGCCTACAAAGCGGCCAATACTCGGGTCGTAATATCGATATCGGTTGTAGTGGAGCTTGGTTTCGATGTCGAAATACTGACCTTGGAAGCGGATATTGGTGTATCCATTCTCTGGCGGGTCGATACTGATCTGATCTGCTGTGGATCCCCAGGCTTTGTAGCTTCCCTTCCAAAATACCTGGCCGCTGGCGCCGGTAGTTTCCATTGGAGTGCCGAGCTGATCACACTGGTACCAGCCAAGAGTGTCAAACGGCTTCGGCGTTGGTTTTTCCTGCCATACCGGATCCCGGTTGATGTTATAGGGGAAATCATAGCTCGGCTGATGCAGCATCTCCTCAATATGATTCATCACTCCCTGTGCCACAGGAACGAAGGTCCCCGGTTCAAACACATAGTGCGTGGTCTTTCCCTTACCATCCCGACCGCGCTGCTCGAACGCCAGCGTATCGCCGTCCCAGATGAACAGCGTCAGATCGCAGCCCAGCTTTTCATCCAGCGCACGCCGCGCATTCTCGTTCCAGACCGGCCCTGCTTGTAACCGTTTGCGGTATTTCGAGCGTGAGTCCTTGTACACCCGGCGGCCTAACGCGTCATACCCGAACTCGACAACCAGCCGCTCATCCTCGTAGCGCCGCAGCCGGTCATACAGGTCCCAGGTAAACTTGCCTGTCTTGCCGTTCTCAATCCGCTCCTGCAGGTTGCCGCGCTCGTCGTACCGATACTGCGTGCCGCAGTAGCTGCGCAGCACGTTGTCCATCAACTTGTGCGGCGAGTGCGGATTAGGATTGGGTGGTGCCTCGGGGTCCAGCAGGTTGCTCGCCGGGTCGAAGGCGAAGGTTTCCTTCTCGTAATTGCGGCTGGCTTCAAGCAAACGGCCAACCGGGTCGTAGCGATAGTGCAGGTCGCCACGGTTCAGGTCGTCGATGTGGCACAGCTGGCCGGCTTCGTCGTAGCGGTAGCTGCGCGCCGCGATGCGTCTGGATTCACCTTGGCGAACCAGTGTCTGCTCCAGCAACTGGCCATTCGGGCTCCAGGTTTGGCGCTGGACCAGGCCATTGCCTTGCACGCGGCCGACCTCCCGGTGCAGATCATCTCGCTCGTAGCTGATCAACTCCTGGTCATCGAGCTTGAGCGCAAGCAAGTGGCCGCTGCCGTAGGTCAGCCAACTGACCCGATGCCCATCGGGGCGGGTGGTGGCGATGCGTTGGTTGAGGACGTCGTACTCATGCCTGAACACGGCAACCTGTGGCTTGACCAGGTACTCCAGCCACTGATGCTCGCGCGTGTTGTTGCCGGCAGCATCGTAGAACCATTGCAGCCTGCAGGCCTCATTGTTGGCCGCCAGCAGATTGCCATTGCCGTCATAGGCAAAGGTTTCAACCTCCCACTTGTCACCGCCACGCCGAGCGGCCTTGCGCTGGATAAGGCGACCCATGGGGTCGTACTCGAAGTGCGTGGTCCGGTCGCCATCCACGCGGCGGGTGGGCAGGTTGCTGCCGTTGTCGTAGAGGTAGTGAGTGGTCTCTTTGTCGAAGCCGGTTTCCTTGAGCAGCCGCCCGACAGGGTCATATTTGAAGCTGGCTTCGCTGTTGTTCTCGTTGCGCAGGCGTACCAGTTGGCCGAGCTTGTCCCAGTGGTAGGTGAGGGTGGTGTCGTTGGCGTTGTGACGCTGGTGAATCAACCCTGCTTCGTTGTAGGTCCAGCGGGTGCGTCGATGCTGGGCATCGGTGTGGCTGAGCAAGCGGCCTTCGGCATCACGTTCGAAGCGTTCGGTGGTCTTGTCCGGGTGGATGAG
>Ga0247818_10002926_pt1 | contig 11022 bp, 9 predicted proteins | sample 13C_Glucose_Day1_FD_192424 | JGI IMG/M metagenome (GOLD analysis project Ga0247818, IMG submission 192424) | Soil microbial communities from agricultural site in Penn Yan, New York, United States - 13C_Glucose_Day1 | ecosystem: Environmental > Terrestrial > Soil > Agricultural land | place: USA...
GGTAGTAATCGAAGAACACCGAGCGCTCGGCGTCGGCGCACAACACCCGGGTGCAATGCTGGCGGTAACGCACGTAACGACCCAGGGTCGCGGTGGTGCCGCCGGTGCCGGGGCTGGAAATCAGCCAGCTCGGTTCCGGGTGTTTCTCGAAACGCATCTGCTGGAAGATCGATTCGGCGATGTTGTTGTTCGCCCGCCAGTCGGTGGCCCGCTCGGCGTAGGTGAACTGGTCGATGAAGTGGCCGCCATGCTCGCGGGCCAGACGTTCGGATTCGGCGTAAATCTGCGTCGGATCTTTCACCAGATGGCTCTGGCCACCGTAGAAAGCGATCTGCGCGATCTTCTCTTTCGAGGTGGTCGCCGGCATCACCGCAATGAACGGCAAACCGAGCATGCGCGCGAAATACGCCTCGGAAATCGCCGTCGAACCGCTGGACGCCTCGATCACCGGCGCGCCGGGTTTGAGCCAGCCGTTACACAACGCATACAGGAACAACGACCGCGCCAGGCGATGCTTGAGGCTGCCGGTGGGATGGCTCGACTCGTCCTTGAAATACAACTCGATGCCTGCAAACCCCGGCAGCGGCAAGGGGATCAGATGGGTGTCGGCGCTGCGCTGGAAGTCCGCTTCGATGATGCGGATGGCTTCGCGGGCCCACTGGCGGTTGTCGCTCATGGTCATGCTCTCGTTGAATCGGGCAGGAGTAGCCTTGTCACAGGCTCAGTCCCCCAGCATAGGAAAAAACCGGCAAGGCTCACAGATACAGCTGAGGCTCAATTCATCCACCAACTGCCAGGTTCTGGGCAAATGGGTATCAGGCTTTTGCAGTAATTGCGCAGAAACCTATCCCCCCGTTCTTTGAACTGAAGCGGCCTGCTCGCCCCCCTGCCTGACAAATAGCGAACAATCCGCACTTAATCAAAGATCCGTCCTACAGCCAGCATTTGTCCGCTTCGTTAACGTCGCACAGCCCTTTCGAAGGGTTGTCGATGGATGAACGAAAGGACGCTCAGTGGCTCGCAACAAGGACATTCCCCGGGTCCCCAACCCGCCGGCGGGCGACGGGCATCACGTCACCTGGCGCTACATGACGGCCACTGAACTGGCCGAGCGCGACGCCCGACAAAATGCATACGACGCCATGCTGGCGCGGCAGGAGGCTTTCGAGCGCAGTCGAGAGGTTGCGGCGAAAAAGCCTGATCCCGTACGCGCCGGGTGCGTGTTCGCCAAGTCCTGCAAGTTGCCGGACGCGATCATCGATTACTCGAATCCTTCGGGGATGGTACCCACCGACAGCCTGAAAGATTACGGAGATCTGGTCCTGCTCGGCGGCCGTGAAGCCGATGACAGCGGCGGCGTTCCACTCAAGAAAATCAGCGGCACTGCCATCCCGGCAGGCCTGGGCACCTTCGCCCTTGCGGGTGAGGCGTTCAAGGTATTGCCCGCCATCGCTTCCGCCGCCGTTGTGACACCTTTGGTCGGGCTGGTGGCGTTGCTCATGCCATCGAACCTGGGCGACAGCGCCCTCTACACCGAAGACCAGTTGCTCGCCCTCAGACACGCTCGAACCCGCGTGCGCCTACATGTCGAACAACAGGCCGACGGCAGCCTCAAGGGTTATGGTTTCTACACCGGCAAGAATCGCGACTGGGAAATGGTCGATGTCGCGCAGTTCACCGCACGTGATAACCGCTTTGTCGCAGACCTCGGCGAAGGCATCGAACTGATCTGGACGCCCGCCGCGGACGGCTCCGACATCCTCGGCATCCCCGCGCTGGAGGCCGCTCCGCAGGCACCGCATATCTGGGTGTACCCACCGACAAAAGCGGCGGACGGGATTCTGGTGAATCCGGTTTATCCGCCGGAGTATCGGGATTTCATTCTGGTGTTTCCGGCGGATTCGGGGGTCGCGCCGATATACATCGTTCTGAATATTGCCGGGGATATCAAATATCATCCGGCCCCAAACTCCCTTACAGCCTTTCCTGAGGCCAAATCCGCACCAATGAAAACCGCTGTTCGTGGGGGAGGAAAAAAACGCAGGCGATGGAAGGATCTATCAGGGAAAATTTATGAATGGGATTCCCAGCACGGCAAGGTTGAGTTGTACACCAAACAAGGAAAACACCTTGGAGAATATGACCCGAGAACCGGGGAACAGACCAAGCCTGCTGACCCCAAAAGGAGAGTAGAAAAGTGAGACATATAGTTGAGGTATTTGATCAAAAAACCGAGGTTTTACTCCTAAGCGTTGATATCGCCGAACATCATGAGGACGCGCTGAAGGTACTCATGAACTGGAAGCAACCGGAAGATGAATTTGATGGGTACGACCTGTCTGAGGAACAGATTAATATTTTGGAAGACTGGACCGGGAAACAGCTATCAGGTGTAAATCGTATAGTTCAACTGGTATGCATCGAATGACATGTCGCTACCCAAAACTTAATCATACTGTCGATGCCTATGATAAAAAAACGTCACTCCTTGTTTTCGAAATACCTGTTCCAGACGGGAAAATCGACCAGCTCAGAACAATCATGAAGTGGACCGTGCCAGAAGACGAAATCTACGGCTACGATCTCGACCCCAAGCAAATAACACAACTCGAAGTTTTAATCGGCCGGCCATTTTACGAGCCGGAATATGACTTTCAATTGAGCTGTTATGGAAGTGAGTAATACTGATTAGTCTTGACAAAAAAAACCCGACCAGTCACCTGATCGGGGTTTTTCTTTACCGCTCGTTGCCGCTTAGTGCGAAACGCGGCTGGTGCCACCGACGGTGGAGATGCGTACGCGCTCACCGACACGGAACACTTCGTTTTCCTGAACCTGTTGCACGTAGGCGCGCATGCTGCCGTCGTCTTCGCGCACGGTGATTTCCACGCCCTGGGTGCGGGTCAGGCCTTCTTCAGTCGCGGAACCGATCAGACCACCGGCCACAGCACCGATGACCGCCGCCACGATGCTGCCCTTGCCGCCACCGATGGCGCTGCCGCCGACACCGCCGACCACTGCGCCAGCAGCGCCGCCGATCGGAGTCTTGGTGCCTTCGATTTTCACCGGACGCAGGGATTCGATGGTGCCCATGCGAATCGTCTGCACACGACGCGCTTCGTCACGGGAGTAGGAGTCACCGGTCAGGCTCGACTGGCAGCCGGTCAGCAACATCGCCATCGTGGAAAAGGAAGCAACCAGCAGAACAGACTTACGCATAGCATCAACTCCAAAAGAACAGGTGTTCATTAAACCCCGCTGCTTGACGCCTGTCACGACGCAGCCCGGATAAACTTGATTTTATTCAGGCCCGGTACAGGCACCTGCAGTCCCACCCAACAGTAGCGCCAAATCGCCCAATCTGCCCTGCCGACCCAAGGATTTTTCATGGACTACCTGATCATTTTCGTCACCACCATCGCCGGCCTGTACTTCCACGGGTGGCTGTACGTGCGGATCAAACGCTGGATGGAACGTGATCTGGCACTGTCGCTGGCGGGTAAAGATGAAGACAAACGTGCCTTCATGCTGGAACGGCTGGCCGATGCCCGCGCGCAAAAAATCAAGCGCCGAGACCTGCCGAAGTGGCTTGAGGCCGCTGCGGCAGGCTACCCCGCTCGGTAGACTGCTCAGGGCGCCAGACGTTCAAGAATCCAGTTGGCACCTTGCTGACGATAGTTCAGGCGATCGTGCAGGCGACTTGGACGGCCCTGCCAGAACTCGATGCGCTCGGGCAGCAAGCGATAACCGCCCCAATGCTCCGGGCAGTCGGGCTGGGTATCACTGAAGCGCTGCTCAGTGGCCTTGAGCAGGTCTTCCAGCTCGTCGCGCCCGTTGATCACTCGACTCTGCGGTGAGGCCCAGGCCCCAAGCCGACTGCCCAGCGGACGCACCTGATAATACGCGTCGGACTCTTGCGGCGTGACCTTCACCACGCGCCCTTCGATGCGCACCTGGCGTTCCAGGGTGGGCCAGAAAAACGTCATGGCCGCGAAAGGATTCGCCGCCAGATGCTGGCCCTTGGCGCTGTCGTAGTTGGTGAAAAAAGTGAAGCCCTGCGTGTCCAGGCCCTTGAGCAGCAGAATGCGGCAATGCGGCCGCCCGTCCGAATCCACCGTGGCCAGGGTCATGGCGTTGGCTTCCACTGGCGCCTGTTCGGTTTTCACCGCGTCGGCAAACCATTGGTGGAACAGCGCAAACGGCTCCGCAGGAGCTTGCGCCTCGGTCAGTCCGTCCCGGGTGTAATCACGACGCATATCTGCCAGAGCCTGGGTCATGGCGCATTCCTTTTCGTTAGCGGATCACTGCTTGGAAGTATCGCTTGCGGCAACTTTCTTGTCAGTCGCCGCGGCTTTGGCCGGAGCGGTTTTCTTGGCAGGCGTTTTTGCCGGTGCCTTGGTCGCCGCTTTTTTCGCCGGCGCCTTGGCGGCGGCTTTCTTCGCTGGAGCCTTTTTGCTCGCAGGTACGGCGGCCTTCGAAGCAGCCGGCGCCGGGGTTACCGGTTTGGCTGCAGGCTTGACGTCCTGTGCCGCGATCATCGTGGTCGGTGCCGGCGCCGGCATGTTGTACTTGCTCAGCAGTGCAACCATGGTGTTCTGCGGGGTCACCAGCAGTTCGACGCGACGGTTCAGGGCACGGCCTTCGGCGCTGTCGTTGGCGGCACGCGGGGCATCGCCGCCCATGCCACGCAGCATCAGGCGATCGCGCTGCAAGCCGCTCAAGCGGAAGATCGCCGCCACGGACTGGGCGCGTTCCTGGCTGAGCTTGACGTTGGCCGGCGCTGCACCGGTGTTGTCGCTGTGACCGAGCACCAGGACTGCGGTTTTCGGGTCAGCTTCAAGGATTTTCGCGACGTTGGTGAACGGGCTGAGGGTCACCGGCAGCAGCATGGCTGGACGCTTCGGGTTGAACGAGCCTTCAACCGGCGCGATCACCACCAACACGTTGTCACGACGCTCGAGTTGCAGATTGCTGTCCTTGATCGCCGCACGCAGGCGAGGCTCGTAGTCATCCAGCCAGGCCTGGGTGACTTTCGGGTCAGGCATCGGCACCACTTTGGCAGTGGACTGATCCTTGCCGCCGAACGGCCACCACCACTTTGTGCCGGTATCGGCATCAGCCTTGGCCACTACCGCCGGTTTGGCTTCTGGTTTTACTTCGGCTTTCACATCGCCCTTGGCGGTCGAATCATCGGATCCGCCGAACGGCCAGTACCAGTGGCTGCCGCTTTCAGTCTTGGCCACTGGAGCAGTAGCGGCAGGCTTGAGCGGGGCCGGAGCCGGTGCCGGCTCTTTGGCCGCCACTTTGTCGGAGGATCCGAACGGCCACCAACTGCCGCCGTCCGCATCGTTTTTAGGAGTCTGTGCACAACCGGTAATCGCAACACACAGGGCCAGGGCGAGAGTTTTTTTGGATGACATTGAAAATCCACAAAGTGAAGTAATAAAAAATCAGAGCTCTTTTGCCCGGATAAACTGACGCTTTGAATCGAAAAACCGGATCTGGTTCCAACCCTGGAACCTCATGTAAAGCTTTACAGACAAGTGGCAAGTACCCGCGCCAGTTGCTGTGCGCGCGGATCCATCAAGACGTACGGCCCAAGGGTATTTGTCACAAAACCGAATGCGACATCGTGCTCCGGATCAGCAAAACCCACCGAACCACCCGCCCCCGGATGACCAAACGCCCGCGGGCCGAGACCGTAGGTCGCGTTCGCCATGTCCGGCTGATCGAGCATGCAGCCCAGGCCGAAACGGGTACGGGTCAGCAAGGTCTTGTCCTCGCCGTAGCTGTGTTCGCGGGTCAGCTCTTCAAGCATTTCGCTTTCGAGCAGACTGCCGTCAAGCAAACCGGCGTAGAAACCGGCCAGGCTGCGCGCGTTGCCATGACCGTTGGCGGCAGGCTGCTGCATGCGTCGCCATTCCGGTTTGTTGGTGCTGGTGAGCACAGACGGCGGATTGGTGAAGGCGCGAGTCGTCATGGCGGTCGGTTCGCGCATGGTCACTTGCAACAGGCGCTGGGCCGCGGCATCGCCGACGTTGCCCTTGCCGCGAGCGATGTGCGCCACGCGGTGGAACTCTTCGTCAGCCAGACCGACATGGAAATCCAGCCCCAGCGGCCTGGCGACACGGGCGACGATCGACTCGCCCGGCCCGCGACCGTCAGCGCGACGCAGCAACTCCCCGACCAGCCAGCCATAGGTGATGGCGGCATAGCCGTGGCCGGTGCCGGGCGTCCACCAAGGCGCTTCGGCCGCAAGGGCGTCGACCATGGTTTGCCATTCGTAGAGGGCCGCGGGCGCCAGCAACTCCCGCAGGGCCGGCAGACCGGCCTGATGGCAGAGCAATTGGCGCAGGGTGACGATTTCTTTGCCGGCGGCAGCGAATTCCGGCCAGTAACGGGCAACCGGTGCATCCAGTTGCAGTTTGCCTTCGGCGACCAATTGCAGCGCGGTGACTGCGGTGAAGGTCTTGGTGCAGGAAAACAGGTTGGCGATGGTGTCGCTGTGCCAGGCCTCGGTGCCGTCCTTGTCGGCGGTACCGGACCAAAGATCAAGGACGGTTTCGCCGCCGACCTTGATGCACAGGGCTGCGCCGCGCTCCTGGGGATCGTCGAACAGTGCCGCGAAAGCCTCGCGCACCGCTTCGAATTGAAGCTCGTAATGTCCCTGAATCTGCACCCGCAACTCCCCCGCGAAAACGCTCTACAAAGTGGCCCGCATTGTTCCAGCCCTTGAGGGATTTGGGAACAGCTGCGGGCCGGGTGGTCATTTCCAACTAAAATCAAAAGATCGCAGCCTTCGGCAGCTCCTACAGAATCAAGCATTCCCTGTAGGAGCTGCCGAAGGCTGCGATCTTTCAAGGCATCAAGTCTTAGTGACCATTGCCCGAATGCCCACCCGCATGCCCGGCCCCCGGACCTTTGCCGGCTTCACCCTTGCGCCCGCCCTCCGCTTCATGACCGGCGGCGGCCGCGGCCTTCTCAGCCTCTTTGCCCAACTGATCAACTGCCTGCAGGTTGCTCTTGCGCACCGCCTCGACAAAGCCCTGATACGGCAGATCGGTAATCCCCACCAGACCGAAGTGCCCGTTCTCGCCATCAAGCAGACGCCCGGTCACCGGTTGGTCCAGATACTGGAACCAGTGCACGCCGACAATCGCCGGTTCGCTCAGCGCCTGTTTGAGGAAATTGGCATACGCCGGGCCGCGATCTTCTTCCCGCGGCAGTTGGGTCACGCCACCCCAGAACGGCCCACGATCACTGGAGCCGAAGTTGAATTCGGTGATCAGCACCGGTTTGTCGAGGGCGCGCAAGGCGGCAAAGTCATAGCCGTCCTGCGGTTTCAACGTGTACATGTTGAAACTCAGCACGTCGCAATACTGCGCGCAGGACGCCACCGCTTCCGGAGTGCTGGTGGCGAACCGGCCACCGAGCAGCAACTGATTCGGCGCATGCCATTTCAGCGAATCGGAGATGGTTTTGAAGTAGGTGTCGGCGAACACCTTCTGGAAGTATTTGAAGTCGTTTTCGATTTCCGGGTGCTCCGGATTCGGCATCGGCGGCACGAAACCCGGGTCTTCCATCAATTCCCACGCTGGCAGATCAATGCCCCACGCTTTGGACAGGCCCGCCTGGTTGCGGTACTTGTCGCGCAACTGCTTGAGGAATGCGCGTTTGGCCGGGACGTCGGTGGTCATTTTCAACGTGCCATAGGCCAGCGCATAGCGCGACTGCGGGTCGTCGCCCGGACCGGCCCACGCCAGCTCGTTATCGGCGTAGTAGCCAATCAGCCACGGATCATCACGATGATCGCGGGCGGCAATGGCCACGGCGCGCTCGGTGGCCATGGCGAAACGTGGGTCGAACGGGTCGGGCATGCCGCCCCACCAGTCGCTGCCGGTGCTGATGCTGGTGTAGTCGCCGACGATCGACAGCGGCAAGGTGTACGGCACCCGCTCGGCGTCGGCGAGCGAGTCGGCACTCCAGTTGCCGACGGTGTTGAAACCCCAGGCCTGCAGGCGATCGAGGGTGTGCGTAGCCCACTTCTGCTCGTCGACCGTGGCTTTGCACGGCGCAGCGACGGGTTGATCGGCAGCCTTTTCAGCAGTCGTCGCTACGGCGTCTGTTTTCGCCGCTGCGGCGACACCGGCCTTCGCCTCGTTTGGCTTTGGCGCAGGCTCGGCAGCTTTCACTGCGGTTTCTTCAACGGCACCCGCCTTGGCCGCTTCAGCAATCCCGGCCTTGGTGTAACTGTCCGGTTTGCATGGCTCGCCGTACAGGCGTTGCAGGTTGGCACCGTAAAAATCGTACCAGCGCCCGTTACCATAGCCTCGGCCCTGATCGGCGCCGTTGCCTCCACGGTTGTCGCCTTCGCCGAAATGACTGGCAAGTGGCTCGTCAGGCTTGGGCAGGGATTCGAACATCCACTCACGTCCGGCGACGTAGGTCTGGTTGACCTGCGGGCTGACGGTGTTGACCCCCAGCGAATAGAACGGATGTCCTTCAGGGGTCACCAGATACCAGCGACCGTCGCGTTTTTCGGTGCGGAAAAAGCCGCTGGCCTTGAACGCGGGGCCTTTGTTCCAGCCACCGAACTTGTCCAGCGAAGACTTTTCGCGCTCGGCCAGCCAGGTTTTCAGCTGTTGCTCTTCCTTGGCGGCGGCGGATTTCAGCTGTTCGTCGTTGCTGACTTTTTCCGGCCATTTGCTGCGGGTCGATTGACCGTAGGCATCCACCAGATTGCCGTAGACGGCCTGGATCACGGCATCGCCGTCCTGCACGCCGAAACGTTCGAGCAGCAGGCTCTGCGCTGCTTTCGGCTGATCCATCCACAAGCTGACCGACACCACCTGGCTGCGATCCAGTTCACCGCTGCTGCTGGCCAGCAGAATTCGCTGGCCATCGACGGTCATCGGCATCGGCGGTCCGGCCTTCATGCCCTGGCTCAGCGGCGAAGTCGCCACCAACGGCACCAAGAGGGTTTGCGCCGGGCCTGCCGGCAAGTCGACGCGGCTGGTCAGCGTCTGCCCGTTGTTGCTCTGGATTTGCACGTAGACCGTCACGGCCCAGTTCATTGCGCTTTGCAGACGCAGGCTCATCATGCCCGACTGCGACCAGTCCCAGGCGCCGGTTTGCGGGGTCAGGCGCAGGGTCGGACGGGCTACCGGATTGAACGTCACCCGGCGCAGCACTTCACCTTCCGGGGTTTGCTCGGCGTTGGCTTGTGGCAGGTCAGTGTTTTCGGTGACGACTTTCACCACGTCGGCAGGACGGACGAAGTTGAACAGGGTCTGCTGACCCGCAGGCGCCGCCAGTAACGGGGCAGCGAAAATCAAGGCGAATACGGCAGGCAACGAGCGGCGAATCATAAGAACGGAGTTCTCCCTAACGACCAACTAAGGCCAATGGAAAAGCATGGCAGAGAGATAGACAGCGCGGCGGGCAAAACTGCCCACCGTTGTCTCAGGATATTTCACGACGGAATGGAGGTAACGCATTGAGGATCGCCTTGCCGTAGCGCTGGGTGACCAGGCGCCGATCGAGCAAGGTGATGGTGCCGCGGTCTTCTTCGGTACGCAGCAGACGCCCGCAGGCCTGAACCAGTTTCAGCGAGGCGTCGGGCACCGAGATTTCCATGAACGGATTGCCGCCACGGGCCTCGATCCACTCTGACAGCGCGGCCTCGACCGGATCGTCCGGCACCGAGAACGGGATCTTGGCGATCACCACGTGCTCGCAATAGGCACCTGGCAAATCCACGCCTTCGGCGAAACTGGCGAGGCCGAACAGCACGCTGGAATCGCCACCATCGACCCGCGCCTTGTGTTTGTTCAGGGTTTCCTGTTTCGACAGGTTGCCTTGAATGAACACCTGCTTGCGCCAGTCGCGGTCGAGGCCGTCGAACACGTCCTGCATCTGTTTGCGCGAAGAGAACAGCACCAGCGTGCCCCGTGAGCCTTCGACCAGATCCGGCAACTCGCGGATGATCGCCGCGGTGTGAGCAGCGGCGTCGCGTGGGTCGGCCTTCAGGTCAGGCACCCGCAGCACACCGGCATCGGCGTGATGGAACGGGCTCGGCACCACGGCGGTGACGGCTTTTTTCGGCAGGCCGGCGCGCATGCGGAAACGGTCGAAGGTGCCCAGAGCGGTCAGAGTTGCCGACGTTACAAGGCAGCCGTAGGCCACGTTCCACAGGCTGCGACGCAGGGTTTCCGCCGCGAGAATCGGGCTGGCGTTGACCTCGATGTCGAACAGCGAACCGCTTTCGGCCAGCGTCAGCCAGCGGGCCATCGGCGGGCTGTCTTCCGGGTCTTCGGCGGTGAATGCGGTCCACAACTCCCAGTTGCCCGACGCCCGCGACAACAGGCTGCCGAACAGCGGATACCACTCTTCGGCCTGGTTGCTGGCGATGCCGATGTTGACCTCGCCGTCCATGCCTTCCTTGAGCAGGTCGGTCAGGCGGGTGAACAGATCGTTGAGCCGCGAGTAACCCTTTTTCAGCTCGATGCCCATTTCGCGCATGTGTTCGGGAATCACCCCACCGACGAAACGATGGCGTGGCCGCTCGCGACCTTCGACGTCTTCGCCGGGTTTGAAATCGGCAATCTGCTCGCACGCGGTGAACATGAACTGCTGCTGGGTCTTGATCTCGCGCGCCAGCTCGGGCACTTGCTCGATCAGCTTGCCGAGATCGCCCGGCAACGGATGCTGGGCCAACAGTTTGGTGAGGTTCTTGGCGGTGGTTTCCAGCCAGTCGGCGGTGGAACGCAGGCGCGTGTAGTGGGCGAAGTGGCCGATGGCCTTGTCCGGCAGGTGATGGCCTTCGTCGAACACATAAATGGTGTCGCGCGGATCGGGCAGCACCGCGCCGCCGCCGAGCGCGAGATCAGCCAGCACCATGTCGTGGTTGGTGACGATCACGTCGACCTTGCCCATGCCTTCGCGCGCCTTGTAGAAGGCGCACTGGCCGAAGTTCGGGCAATGACGGTTGGTGCACTGGCTGTGATCGGTGGTCAGGCGCGC
>Ga0247818_10002927_pt1 | contig 11019 bp, 9 predicted proteins | sample 13C_Glucose_Day1_FD_192424 | JGI IMG/M metagenome (GOLD analysis project Ga0247818, IMG submission 192424) | Soil microbial communities from agricultural site in Penn Yan, New York, United States - 13C_Glucose_Day1 | ecosystem: Environmental > Terrestrial > Soil > Agricultural land | place: USA...
GAACTGCCCGACGGCGCTGTCGTGCGGGTAGTACTCGGCGACCCACCGGCCGCCGGGGCCGACCTCGATCACGACCTCCGGATCCTCGGCGGCGGGCTGCACCAGTCCCTCGGAGAGGTCCCGCAGCTCCAGCTCGGGCGGAGCCGACGGGGCGTCGAGAAGCCTGATCTCGGCGACGCGGTCGAGCCGGAACGTACGCCGGGCCTCGGTGAGCCGGCACCAGCCCTCCATGTAGGTGTGGCCGACCGCGAACAGCCTGATCGGATCCACCTCGCGCTCGGTGAGCTCGTCACGGGCGGGTGAGTAGTAGCGCAGCCAGAGGCGGCGCCGCTCGGAGATCGCCCGGTCCACGTCGGCGAAGACGCCGCCCTCGGACTCGAAGGTGACCGAGAGCCGTGAGCTGGCCGCCCCCACCTCACCGGCCGCCGTCTCCAGCTTCGCGGTCGCCCGGACCAGCGCCTGCCGGTCGCCCTCCCGCAGGCCGGGGAGGGTGGCGACCGCGCGGGCGGCGACGAGCAGGGCCGTCGCCTCGTCGGCGGCCAGCCGGAGCGGCTCGGCGACGTCGTCGGGGTTGTGCCACCAGATCCGGTCCCCGTCGGTGTCGATGTCCAGCAGGTCGCCGCCGCGGAAGCTGGTCCCGCACATGGGCAGGACGTCGAGGTCGGAGATCAGCTCGTCCTCGGTGATCCCGAAGGCCCGGGCCACGTCCTGCACGTGTGCGCCGGGGCGCTCGCGCAGGTAGGTGACGAGGGAGAGCATCCGGCGGGTCTGGTCGATCGCGTTCGTGGCCACGAGTACGGGTCCCCTCAGTCCTTGGCCACGGCGCGCAGCCGGTCCATCACGTCGGCCCGCAGATCGGCGGGCTCGCTCACGATCACGTCGGGTCCGAACTCCACGAGCCAGGCGTCCAGCCCGTGCCCGTACGGGATCTCCAACTCGTCCCAGCCGTCGCCGAGTTCCCGTACGGACGTCGCGCGGGAGCGCAGCGGGTAGCCGGAGCCGGTGCGCAGCCGGATGCGGGCGGTCCGGGTGGCGGTCTCGCCGGCCCAGCTCTCCACGGTCTCGCGGACGGTGACGACGTCGGGGACACGGGCTGTGAACGCTCCGGCGCGGGAGCGGACCCGGCCCGCGATGCGGGACAGCCGGAACACCCGCTCGGCGCCCCTGTCCCGGTCCCAGCCGGCCAGGTACCAGTGGCCGCGCCAGCATTCGAGGGTCCAGGGCTCGACCTGGCGCTGTTCGGGGCGGGCGGCGTTGCCCTTGCGGTAGTCGAAGGTGACCGGCCGACGGTCACGGCAGGCGAGCATCAGCGGCTCGAACGCGGCTTCGTGCACGGGGATGCGCGGTTCGAGCGCGCTGTGCGGCTCGTAGGTGTCCTCGGCCTCGGGCATGCCCGCCGCACGCAGCTTCTGCAGGGCCCCGCTCGCGGCACCGGCCAGGCGTGCCTGCTGCCAGACCTTGGCGGCGAGCCCGAGGGCCGCGGCCTCCTCGGCGTCCAGGGTGATGGGAGGCAGCCGGTTGCTGTCACGGCGGGCGAGGTACCCCGTGTCGCCGTCCAGGTTCTCGACGGTCTCGATGATCAGGCCGAGTTCGCGCAGATCGTCCTTGTCGCGCTCGAACATCCGGTTGAAGGAGTCGTCGTTGCCCGCCTCCAGGTAGGCCTCGATGGACCCGCGGAGTTCACGCTTGCTGAGCGGACGCCGGGTACCCAGCAGACACAGTGCCAGGTTCATCAGCCGTTCGGCCTTGGCAATCGCCATCGACGCCCTTTCTCGACGTGCTCTCCGACCGTCGACCGTACCGCCCCGGGGTGTCCGGGCCAAAGCGAGGGCCGAAGCCAGGGCAAAAGCCAGGGCCCGTACCTTGCGGCACGGGCCCTGGCTGCTGTTGACCGACCGATCAGACGCCGACGAGGTCGCAGACGAAGATCAGCGTCTCGCCGGGGGCGATCGCGCCGCCGCCCGCGCCGCGGTCGCCGTAGGCGAGGTGCGCGGGGATGGTCAGCTGGCGACGGCCGCCGACCTTCATGCCCTGGACGCCCTTGTCCCAGCCGGCGATGACCTGGCCGGCACCGAGCTGGAACTGCAGCGGGGTGCCGCGGTTCCAGGAGGCGTCGAACTCCTCGCCGGTGGAGAAGGCGACACCGACGTAGTGCACGGAGACGGTCTGTCCCGCCTGGGCCACCGGTCCGTCGCCCTCCCAGATTTCCTTGATCTCCAGGTCGGCCGGCGGCTCGCCACCCGGGAAGTCGATCTCGGGCTTGTCGATGCTCACTGAGCTGCTCCTCTTACTGATGAACTGCGTAACCGGGACAGTCTTACATCTTCGCCAGAAGGTCCACGGCGAACACGAGGGTGGACTTGGCGGGGATGGACTGCTGCGCCTCGTTGCCGAAGGCCTGGTCCGGCGGGATGACGAGCAGCACGCGGCTGCCGACCTTCTTGCCGACCAGTCCGTTCTTGAGGCCCTTCAGGGTGACCTGGGCGAGCGGGAAGGTCTGCGTCTTGCCGGTCTGGTAGGTGCTGTCGAAGGCCTTGCTGTCCTTCCAGAGCAGACCGACGTAGTTCACGACGACGCTGTCGGTCTCCTTGATGACCTCGCCCTTGGACTCCAGGATGTAGTTGGAGACCAGCTTCTTCGGCGGGTCGCTCTTGGGGATCGTGACCGTGGGGGCCTTGCCGTCGGTCTTCGTGCCGACCTTGGGCAGGTCGATGTTGTCCTGGGCCACCTCGGATCCCTCGGCGGACGCCGGGATCTGTGTGGCCTTCACGATGTCGACGACGAAGACGAGGGTGGCGTTGGGCTTGATGTCGCCCTGGCCCTGCTCGCCGTAGCCGAGATCCGGCGGGATGACCAGCTCGACGCGGCTGCCGACCTTCTTGCCGACGAGTCCCTTGTCCCAGCCCTGGATGACCATGCCCGCGCCGAGCGTCAGGTCGAACGGCTGCTTGCGGTCGAAGCTGTTGTCGAACGGCTTGGTGGAGTCCCACGCCTGCCCGAGGTAGTTGACCTGGATCGCGTCGCCGTTCTTGAGCTTCGCGCCGTCACCCTCACTGATGACGTCGGTCTTCAGCTCCTTGGGGGGATCGCCCTCACCCTTCGCCAGAGTGGGCTTCTCGCCGAACTTCGCGCCCGCGGTGATCGCGGGGAAGCCCTTCTCGGTCGAGGCGGAGTCGGAGGCCTTGTCATCGCCGCATGCAGCCGTGGACAGCAGCAGAAGGGGGACGACGAGAAGGCCGGCAAGTCGGCGCACTGGTTCCTCAGATCTCAGACGGCACGTGAACGGTCCCCGACACTCTAGGCCGAGCGAAGGGCCCCGTACGAGGAACGTACGGGGCCCGGTCGCATTCGGGAGGGACATTCCGGTCCCGGATCACATGCCCGCGATGAGCTTCTCCACCCGGTCGTCGACGGAACGGAAAGGGTCCTTGCACAGCACGGTGCGCTGCGCCTGGTCGTTGAGCTTCAGGTGCACCCAGTCGACGGTGAAGTCCCGCCGCTGTTCCTGGGCCCGGCGGATGAAGTCGCCGCGCAGCCGTGCCCTGGTGGTCTGCGGGGGCACGGACTTGCCCTCGAAGATCTTCAGGTCGTTGCAGATGCGCGCGGCCTGCCCCTTGCGCTCCAGGAGGTAGTAGAGCCCGCGCCTGCGGTGGATGTCGTGGTAGGCGAGGTCTATCTGAGCGACCCTCGGGTTCGACATCGTCATGTTGTGCTTCGCCCGGTACCGCTCGATGAGCTTGTACTTCATGACCCAGTCGATCTCGGTGCCGATCCGGTCGAGGTCCTCCGCCTCGATGGCGTCCAGCGTGCGGCCCCACAGCTCGAGGACCTGGTCGACGGTGCCGGTGCGGATACCCCGGCGCTCGACGAAGTCGACGGCCTTCTCGTAGTACTCGCGCTGGACCTCGATGGCCGACGCCTCCCGGCCGCTGGCCAGGCGCACCTTGCGCTGTCCCGTGGTGTCGTGGCTGACCTCCCGGATGGCCCGGATCGGGTTCTCCAGGGTCAGGTCGCGCATCACCGTGCCCGCCTCGATCATGCGCAGCACCAGGTCGGTGGCGCCGACCTTGAGGAGCATGGTCGTCTCGGACATGTTGGAGTCGCCGACGATGACGTGGAGGCGGCGGTACCGCTCGGCGTCGGCGTGCGGCTCGTCCCGGGTGTTGATGATCGGGCGGGAGCGCGTCGTCGCGGAACTGACGCCCTCCCAGATGTGCTCGGCCCGCTGGCTCACGCAGAAGACGGCACCGCGCGGTGTCTGCAGCACCTTGCCGGCTCCGCAGATGAGCTGACGGGTGACGAGGAAGGGAATGAGGATGTCCGCGAGCCGGGAGAATTCCCCGTGCCGTGCCACGAGGTAGTTCTCGTGACACCCGTAGGAGTTTCCTGCCGAGTCGGTGTTGTTCTTGAACAGATAGACGTCGCCCGCGATTCCTTCCTCGTGCAGGCGGCGTTCTGCGTCGACGAGCAGGCCTTCGAGAATGCGCTCGCCGGCCTTGTCGTGGGTGACCAGTTCGGTCACGTTGTCGCATTCCGGTGTTGCGTATTCCGGATGTGATCCCACGTCGAGGTAGAGGCGGGCGCCGTTCCGCAGGAAGACATTGCTGCTGCGGCCCCATGACACGACACGGCGGAAGAGGTAGCGCGCCACTTCGTCAGGTGACAGTCGGCGCTGTCCCCTGAACGTGCACGTGACGCCGTACTCGTTCTCCAGCCCGAAAATGCGGCGGTCCATGACTGAACATTACGCCTTATGGCCTGAGCTGAAACCGGGTTCGGCGGCACCGTTTCGATCATTTTCCGAACCGGCCACGACCGCGGGCGTACGCCCGGGAGCTGCGAGGACCCTTCCGGTGGCCAGCAGAACCAGCAGGGCGGCCACTCCACCGGCCCCCGCGACGGCGAAACTCCAGCCCGTGCCGCCGATCTCGACGGCCGGGCCGGCCACCGCCGTTCCGGCCGCCGCGCCGACGCCGAAGGTCGTCACGAGCCAGGAGAACGCCTCGGTCACCGTGCCCCGCGGCGCGTGCCTGTCCACGACGATGAACGAGCAGGCGATCGCCGGGGCCAGGAACACCCCGGCGAGCGCCGCCAGCGCGGTCATGGCCGGCACCCCGGGGGTGAGCATCAGCGGCAGATAGCCCAGGGCCAGCAGCGCGACGATGACCCGCAGTCTGCGCTCGGGCGCCCCGGCCCACTGCCGCGCCCCGTACACCGCTCCGCCGACCAGCGCGCCGAGGCCGAGGGCGGCCATCAGCCAGCCGTACACGGACTCCCGGCCGTGGTCGTCGGCGTAGGCGACACCGGCCACCGTGATGGAGCCGAGCGCGAGCCCGACGAAGAAGAAGGCGCCCAGCAGCGCGAGCAGTCCGGGCGAGCGGAGGGCGCCCAGCCAGTGCGCCTCACGGGGCGCCGAGCGCCAAACCCTGGAGGGCTCGGACAGGACGACGGACAGCGCGCCGAGGACGCCTACGGCGTTGATGACGAGGAGGGCCGCGGCAGGCGACCAGAGCGACACCAGGACCGTCACGAGGAGAGGGCCGACGGTGAACATGACCTCCTGGGCCACCGCGTCCATGGCGTAGGCACGGTGCACCCGGTCCTCGCGGCCGAGGACGGTCGGCCAGAGCGCTCGCAGCCCGCCTTCCAGCGGCGGTGTGAACACACCCGCCACCACGACCGCGGCGTACGCGGCCGGCAGCGACCCGAGGCCCATGAGGGCCAGCACCGCCATGCCGAGCGCGGAGACCACGGCCGCCGGGAACTGGACGCGCGGCTGGCCGTACAGGTCGACGGCGCGGCCCAGCAGGGGCTGCCCCACCGCCGTGGCGAGGCCGTAGGCCGCCGCGAGGGCGCCCGCCAGTGTGTAGCTCCCGCCCTCCGCGCGGGTGAAGAGAACGATCGCGATGTGGGCGGTGCCGTTGGGCAGCCGCCCCACCAGCGTCCCCGTCAGCAGCCGGGCGGCGTGCCGTGTCCGGAGGATGTCCAGGTACCCCGCGGCCATGTCCGCCCCTCTCCCCCGGCGGTCCCACGACCTCGGGGTTTTACGTATAACGTCGAGGCTCATACGTACCATGTGGGCAGCCCGGGAGTCCATCCCGCCCCATCCGACCGGACCAGCACGGAGGCACGAGTGAGCAGCGCGCGGCAGCCCGCACCGACCCGGCCCACCAGCCGTGACGTGGCACGGGCCGCGGGTGTCTCGCAGGCCACGGTCTCGCTCGTGCTCGGCGGGAAATGGCGCGGACGGGTGTCCACGTCGACCGCCGAGCGGGTGCGCGGCAGCGCCCGGGAACTCGGGTACCGGCCGAACTTCGCGGCCCGCAGCCTGCGGATGGGCCGCACGCGTACGGCGCTGCTCGTCGTCCCCGCGCTGACCAACGAGTTCTTCGCCCGCGTGTACACCGGGGCGGCGGCCGTGGCCGCCGAGCACGACTTCGGGGTGGTCCTCTACCCGTCCCCCGACGGCACCGGCCCCGCCAGGGACCCCTTCGCCTCGGCCCGCGCGGCGCTCGACGGGGTGATCGCCTCGTCCATGGCGGCGGACGCCCTGGGCGCGCTGCGGGGCGCGGAGCTGCCGCTGGTGATGCTGGACAGCGACCCCGAGGACCATGGGGCGGCGGCGCGCGTGAACCTCGACATCGCCGACGGCATGCGCCAGGTGACGGAACATCTGCTGGGCCTCGGTCACCGCCGGTTCACGCACCTCGCGTCCGCCGTGGACACCTGGACCTTCGCGGTGCGTGCCCGTGCCCTGCGGGAAGCGGTGGAAAGCGTCCCGGGCGCCGTCCTGCACACCGTGACCGCCCCTCTGGACGTGACCGCCGGACGCGAGGCCGCCGAGAAGGTCCTGAGCTCCCCCGGCCCCCTGCCCACCGCCCTCGTCTGTGACGACGACATCCTGGCCGCAGGCGCCTGCAAGGCGGTGCGCAGACGGGGTCTGCGGGTCCCCGACGACATCTCCGTGACCGGCTTCGACGACCTGGCACTCGCCACGGCGGTGGAACCGGAGCTCACCACCGTGCGCCTCCCGGCCGAACAGGTGGGCGAGCGGGGCATGACGGCTCTTCTGGACGTCCTGGAGGGCCGTCGTGCGGAGCCTGGCGATCTCCCCGTCCGTCTGGTGGCACGTGGCTCCACCGCGCCCCCGCCCAGGGCATGAGAATGCCCTCCGGACGCCGTGCGCGGTGTCCGGAGGGCATCCTGCGACGTCGCCTACTCCTTCGTTCCGTCGTCCGGGGCGTCGGCGCCCTTCGCGGGGGTGTCGGTCCCGGCGGCAGGGGTGCTGCCGCCTTCCGCGTCCTCCGCGTCGGACGGCGCGTCCGTCGGGGTCGCCCCCGCGCCGTCCGCGTCCAGCAGCCTGGTCAGCTGCCGGCCGACGATCCGCTTGAACTTGCGCTGCTGCGGCCTCGTCCGGTCCAGGACCGCGACCTCGAGCCGCTCGGCGGGGATCTCCCGCTCGTTGCCGTTGGCCTCGCGGGACAACGCCTGCACGGCCAGCTTGAGCGCCTCGGCGAGGGACATCCCGTCGCGGTGGCGCTGGTCGAGGAAGCTGCTGATCTGTTCCGCGTTCCCGCCGACCGCGACCGAGCCGTGCTCGTCCACGATCGAGCCGTCGTGCGGCAGCCGGTAGATCTGGTCGCCCTCGGGCCCGGCGCCGACCTCGGCGACCACCAGCTCCACCTCGTACGGCTTCTCCGCCGCGCTGGAGAAGATGGTTCCCAGCGTCTGCGCGTAGACGTTGGCCAGCCCGCGGGCCGTCACGTCGTCACGGTCGTAGGTGTATCCGCGCAGATCGGCGTACCGGACCCCGCCGATGCGGAGGTTCTCGTACTCGTTGTACTTCCCGGCGGCGGCGAAGCCGATCCGGTCGTAGATCTCGCTGAACTTGTGCAGCGCACGGGACGGGTTCTCGCCGACGAACACAATGCCGTCGGCGTACTGCAGCACGACCAGGCTGCGACCACGGGCGATGCCCTTCCGGGCGTATTCCGCCCGGTCGGCCATGGCCTGCTGGGGTGAGACATAGAACGGCGTCGACACCGGCTATCCGTCCCTTTCTGTCAGTGACGAGTGCATCTCGGAAGCATCGGGCAGGTCAGAGCAGCGCGGCACGGGGGCCGTCGGGCTGCTCGAGCCGGCGCTCCAGGATCGCGCGCGCGATCTCCGAGGATTCCGTGTCGTTCAGCCTGCGGAAGCCCTCGTCGGTGATGACGGTGACGATCGGATAGATCCGGCGGGCCACGTCCGGGCCACCGGTCGCCGAGTCGTCGTCGGCCGCGTCGTACAGCGCCTGCACGACCAGGGTGAGTGTCTGCTCCTCCGTCAGGTCGGCGCGGTACAGCTTCTTCATCGAACCCCGGGCGAAGACGGAGCCGGAGCCCGTGGCCGCGTAGCCGTGCTCCTCGGACCGCCCGCCGGTGACGTCGTAGGAGAAGATCCGGCCCTTCTCGCGGTCCACGTCGAAGCCGGCGAACAGCGGGACGACCGCCAGCCCCTGCATGGCCATCGCCAGATTGCTGCGGATCATCGTCGAGAGCCGGTTGGCCTTGCCCTCCAGGGAGAGGGTGGCGCCCTCGACCTTCTCGAAGTGCTCCAGCTCCAGCTGGAACAGCTTGACCATCTCCACGGCGAGACCGGCCGTGCCCGCGATCCCCACCGCCGAGTACTCGTCGGCCGGGAACACCTTCTCGATGTCGCGCTGCGCGATCATGTTGCCCATGGTCGCCCGCCGGTCGCCGGCGAGCACGACCCCACCGGGGAACGAGGCCGCGACGATCGTGGTGCCGTGCGGGGCCTCGACGGCGCCCTGCAGCGGCGGCAGGCTGCGGTTGCCGGGAAGGATCTCGGGTGAGTGGTCGGACAGGAAGTCCATGAACGACGACGAACCCGGCGTCAGGAAGGCAGCTGGTAGACGCCCGGTGCTACGAGTGTTGGCTTCCACGCGTTTCCCTCCAGGTATGCGATGGCCCTGCGCAAGGAGTCAGGATCATCCCCAACTTGCCGATGGCCGAATTGCAGTTGAAGCACTACGCCACGGACCCTACCCGCACTGTGACGGTGATCAACATGATCCCGGCTGCGGAAGCGCCCTCCGCGGGACGCCCGTGCACGGACGGGGACGTCCCTCAAGGAGCGCCGGCCGACGGCCCGGAGGCGTCGGCCGGCGGTCCTGGCCGCCGAGTGCTACTCGCCGCCCTTTTGGACGAACGAGCGTACGAAATCCTCGGCATTGGACTCGAGTACGTCGTCGATCTCGTCCAGGACGTCGTCCACGTCGTCGCTGAGCTTCTCCTGCCGCTCCTTGAGGTCCTCGGACGCCTGCGCCTCCTGCGCCTGCTCCTCGGCCTCCTCGGTGGAACGTGTCGCCTTCTGCTGTCCGCCGCCGGTGTCCTTGGTCGCCATATAGCTCACCCCGCTCGGTTCGAAGCACTTGATCAGACCCTACCCACGGGGTCCGACATCGGCCCGCTACTTTCCTCAACGTCCGGAGGTCATCTGATTGATTCCCAGCCGGGACGCCTTTCAGGCCCCCGTCAGCGTCCGGACCAGCTCCTCCGCCGTGCGGCAGCGGTCCAGGAGCTCCTTCACATGGGTGCGTGTACCTCGCAACGGTTCCATCGTGGGAACCCGCTGCAGCGAGTCACGGTCGGGGAGATCGAAGATGACCGAGTCCCAGGAGGCCGCCGCGACGTCGTCCGCGTACTGCTCCAGGCAGCGGCCGCGGAAATAGGCCCTGGTGTCCTCCGGAGGCTTCGTGCGGGCCCGCTCGACGTCGCTCTCGTCGAGCAGCCGCTTGATCTTCCCCCGCGCCGCCAGGCGGTTGTACAGGCCCTTGTCGGCCCGTACGTCGGCGTACTGGAGGTCCACGAGGTGCAGGCGCGGGGCGTCCCAGTCCAGGCCGTCACGGCGCCGGTAGCCCTCCATGAGCTCGCGCTTGGCGATCCAGTCCAGCTCGCCCGACAGACTCATCGGGTCGTTCTCCAGACGGTTGAGGGTGTCCTCCCAGCGGGACAGGACGTCCTTGGTCTGGTCGTCCGCGTCCGCGCCGTACCGCTCCTCGACGTACTTGCGGGCCAGCTCGAAGTACTCCATCTGGAGCTGGACGGCGGTGAGTGTCCGGCCGCTGCGGAGCGTGACCAGCTGCTCGAGCGTCGGATCGTGCGAGACCTGGTGGAGCGTGCGGACCGGCTGGTCCACCGCCAGGTCGACGTTGATGAACCCGTCCTCGATCATGGCCAGGACGAGCGAGGTGGTGCCGAGCTTCAGGTAGGTCGAGATCTCGGAGAGGTTGGCGTCGCCGATGATCACATGGAGCCTGCGGTACTTCTCGGCGTCCGAGTGCGGTTCGTCGCGCGTGTTGATGATGGGGCGCTTGAGCGTGGTCTCCAGGCCGACCTCGACCTCGAAGTAGTCCGCGCGCTGACTGATCTGGAACCCGTGCTCGTGGCCGTCCTGGCCGATGCCGACCCGGCCCGCGCCGGTGACGACCTGGCGCGAGACGAAGAACGGCGTCAGATGGCGCACGATGTCCGAGAAGGGGGTCTCCCGCTTCATCAGGTAGTTCTCGTGCGTGCCGTAGGACGCGCCCTTGTTGTCGGTGTTGTTCTTGTAGAGATGGATCGGCTGGGCCCCGGGGATCGCGGCGGCCCGCTCGGCCGCCTCCGCCATCACCCGCTCGCCGGCCTTGTCCCAGAGCACCGCGTCCAGCGGGTTGGTGATCTCGGGTGAGCTGTACTCGGGGTGCGCGTGGTCGACGTACAGCCGCGCACCGTTCGTGAGGATGACATTGGCCAGGCCGATGTCCTCGTCGGTGAGCTGGCTGGAGTCGGCGGTCTCACGGGCGAGGTCGAAGCCTCGCGCGTCCCGCAGCGGATTCTCCTCCTCGAAGTCCCAGCGGGCGCGGCGCGCCCGGTGCATCGCCGCCGCGTAGGCGTTGACGATCTGGGACGAGGTGAGCATGGCATTGGCGTTGGGTTGACCGGGGACGGAGATCCCGTACTCCGTCTCGATGCCCAT
>Ga0247818_10002928_pt1 | contig 11017 bp, 8 predicted proteins | sample 13C_Glucose_Day1_FD_192424 | JGI IMG/M metagenome (GOLD analysis project Ga0247818, IMG submission 192424) | Soil microbial communities from agricultural site in Penn Yan, New York, United States - 13C_Glucose_Day1 | ecosystem: Environmental > Terrestrial > Soil > Agricultural land | place: USA...
ATGCTGTAGGGCCCGTCGCCGTTGTGCAGCTTGACCGGGATGCCCAGCTCGGCGCATTTCTCGAAGGCCGGACGCACCCAATCCAGGGCGCGGTCGGGACGGTAGGCGTGCATGTTGGCCTGCATCTGCACCATCTTGAAACCGTGTTCCTTGACGTAGCGCTCGATCGCCTCGACACCGTTTTCCACGCCGCAGCGCGGGTTGTAGACGAAGCAACCGATGAAGCGATCCGGGTAGGTCTGGACCATTTTCAGGGTGTAGGCCATGTAGGCGTCGATGGACTCGCGACCGGTCAGGTCGCCATCGGTCCAGGTGTAGATGGTGTTGCCCTGGGGCGGCTGGATGAAGGCTTTGTCGATGCGGCGAGGTTTGCCGTTGACCATGTACGGGCCATCCATCATCTCCAGCAGACGCTCGCCGGTGAACGGGTCACCGTCATGCCTCCAGGCGAGGTCCACCAGATCGGTGGGATAGCAGCTGATATCGATGATCATTGAAGTCGATCTCCTGATAGCGGGAAGGGAACCTTGCGGTTCACAAGCAGCCACGTCCGGGCAATCGGCCATTTCTATGCGTGAAGGCTCACGCATTCCCTCGCCTGGTCGCATCCGGCTCGGGACGCTGGCTGCTTGGGGAGGAGTATTGGAAGGGGGGGTGAGGTTCGTACAATATTAATTGGGCGGGGGTTTGATATGCGTTCGATATGGGGAGATGGGTGGCGGATGCGCCGGCCGCTTCGCTGGCAAGCCAGCTCCTACAAATGATCGCGATCCCCTGTAGGCGCTGGCTTGCCAGCGAAGGCGTCAGGATTGTGTACGCAAAGCCAACTCTTTGATCGCCTCAACCACCGGCGCCACCCGCTCACCGTGCCCCGGCGGCCATACGGCGTAAAGGTTGTAATGCGCCGCAATCCTCGCCTCGTTCAACACCACCAGCCGCCCGCTGCGCAAGGCGTCCGCCGCCAGCAACCCACGCACCAACCCTGCGCCAACGCCGGCTTCTGCAGCGGCAATCAGGTTCGCTGCGTTATCGAACACCACCCGTGCCGGTGGCTCGACGGGTGGCATTCCCGCCGCATCCAGCCATGGAATCCACGACCGTCGCGTGTAGCCCAATAACGGTAATTCAAGGATCTGCTCCGGACTCAACGGCCGTTGCACACCCTGGCGTTCCAGCAGCTCAGGCGACGCCACCGCCATCACCCGATCCCCGCAAATCTGCGTCATCTCGCAGTCTTCCCAATCGCCATAGCCGTAGCGCAAGGACAGGTCCACGCGTTCGAACGCACTGCGATCCGATCGCGGCATCGACAGCATCACCACCTCATGCCCGGGCAACAGATCCAGCAGCTGCGGCAGGCGCGGATTGAGCCAGCTCTGGGCCAGTTCGCTGTCGACATCCAGGGTCAGCCGCTGCGCCACGCTACGGTTCTTCACCGAAGACAGCGCCCGGTCGATCTGTGCCAGGCCGTCGGACAGCACGCTGGCGAAGAGTTGCCCGGCGTCGGTCAGGTTGCTGCCGCCGCCTTCGCGCACGAACAGCGGCTGGCCGATGAAGTCTTCCAGGGCGCGGATCTGCTGGCTGATGGCGCTGTGGGTGAGGTCGAGTTTGCGCGCGGCACTGGAGAAACTGCCGCTACGGGCCGCCTGGATGAACGCACTCATGGACTGCACCGACGGGTATCGCTTGTACATGCTGTTAGTCCTACTTACACAGGATGGCAGAAATCGTCGCTGGCCCGATTTTCCCAAGGCTCCCAATAATCGAGCACCAGGCCTGCACAAAGACGGGCCGCTCTCTTGGAGCCTGACAATGATCGAATTCACGGTAAACGGCGAACGACGCGAGCTGGTAGAGACATCGCCCTCCATGCCCTTGTTATGGGTGTTGCGTGACCACTTGAAACTCACCGGCACCAAGTTCGGTTGCGGCATGGGCCTGTGCGGTGCCTGCACCGTGCACCTGGACGGTGTCGCGGTGCGTTCCTGCCAGGTGCCGGTCGCCGCCGTGGCGGGGCACCGCATCACCACCATCGAAGGCTTGTCGCCCACCGAACAGCATCCGCTGCAACTGGCCTGGGTTGCCGAAGATGTGCCGCAATGCGGCTACTGTCAATCCGGTCAGATCATGTCCGCGGCCGCATTGCTCAACACCGGGGTGACGGTCACCGACGATGCGATCCGCAATGCCATGTCCGGCAACCTGTGCCGCTGTGGCACTTACGGTCGGATCAACAAGGCGATCAAGCGTGCGGCGTCTGCGCCGAAGGAGGCGTGATGACGATGTCCCCGATGAATCTTTCGCGGCGCATGTTTCTGCAGCGAACCGCAACCGTTACCGGCGGTTTGGCCATTGCGTTTTACTTGCCTTCGGGCCTGGCTGCGACTGACCTGAAAGTCCCTGCGCCTGTCGGCGAGTTCGAACCCAACGCCTGGGTGCGAATCCTGCCCGACGGTACGGTCAAGCTGGTGGTGCACAAACACGATTCCGGCACCGGCACGCACACTGCGTTGGCCGCGTGCGTCGCCGAGGAACTGGACGTCGACCCGATGACCGTGCAGGTGATCTCGCCGGAAGATCCGTTCTTCGAGACCTACATTCATCCGATCTGGAAAGTCTTCTCCACCGGCGGCAGCACCAGCGTATCGCTGGAGTACGAGCGTCTGCGCATGGCTGGCGCCACCGCCCGGGCGCTGCTGGTCACGGCGGCTGCCAGGCAATGGAAAGTCAGCCCCGACGGCTGCACCACCGACGAAGGCCGTGTGGTTCATGCAGCGAGTAAACGCAGCCTCGGCTACGGTGAACTGGTGGACGTCGCCGCGCATCTGCCGGCACCGGCCACGGTCGCGCTCAAGGACCCGGCGCAGTTCAAGTACATCGGCAAACTGCGGCACAAGCGCGACGCCCGGGCCAAGGTCTGCGGCCGCTTCAAGTACAGCATCGACGTGGTGTTGCCGGACATGCTGGTGGCGGTGATTGAACGGGCTCCCGTGGTGGGGGCGAACGTTGTGTCGGTGGACAGCGCGGCTGCGTTGCAAGTGCCGGGCGTGCGCAAGGTGATCAAGGTGCCGGGGCGTCCCGATGTCCTTGGCGGCAACGTCGAAGGCGTGGCGGTGTTGGCGGATAGCTACTGGGCCGCGTATCAGGGCCGTGAATTGCTCGAGGTGAAGTGGAGTGGCTCTGCGTTGGAGGGTTTTGACAGTGATGAACTGGCCAAGGCCCAGGCTGCGGCGCTGGATGACCAGGGCGCGCAGCGGGTGACCGCGATGGCTGCGGGTGATGTGAACGGACAATGGCCGGTCGCTGCAAAGCTGCTCGAAGCCGATTACCGCATGCCCTACAAAGTGCAGAATCCGCTGGAGCCGATCTGCATCACCGCGCAGGTCAAGGATAACGCCATCACTTACTGGGGCGGTGTGCAGGTGCCTTCATCGGCGCTGGAAGCCGCGCAAATGGTGTGCAAGATCGCCAAGGACAAAGTCACTATCAACGAGCTGGTGTCCGGTGGCAGTTTCGGTGCGCGGGAGGCCAAATACTGGTTGTTCGAAGTCGCCTACCTGGCGCAGCAGGCCAAGGTGCCGGTGAAACTGATGAACAGTCGCGAAGACGAAATGCGCTCGCTGTTCATGCACCCGGCCACTTTGCACCGGGCCAAAGGCGCGCTGGACGCCCAGGGACGCCTGACCGCGCTACAGCTCAACGCGGTGTCGCCGGCTTCGCCGGAGCAGTGGGAGCCGGGCTATTTCGAGCGCCCGGACAAGATGGACTACAGCACCACCGAAGCCATCACTGCATGGGACTTCGCCTATCGTCCGCCCCATCTGGATCTGGTCTGGGTCAAGCACGAAAGCGCCGTGCCGAGCGGCTGGTATCGCTCGGTGAGCTTCATTCCCAACGTGTTCGCCGTGGAGAGCTTCATGGATGAACTGGCCCACGGCGCAGGCCAGGACCCCTTGGCGTTTCGCCTGGCCAACATGCAAGACCGACCGCGCCATGTGGCAGTGCTCAAAAGCGCCGCCGAGCGTGCCGGTTGGGGCCAGCCACTACCGCCAGGGACGGCGCTGGGGATCGCCACCAACCAGGGCTACACCAGTTTCATTGCGGTGGTCGCCCGGGTGGCGCGCAAGGACGGCGAGACCAAAGTCGAGAAGCTCACCTGCGTGGTCGATTGCGGCCTGGCCGTTTCACCCGGCGGCGTCGAAGAGCAGATCTATGGCGGCCTGATGTGGGGCCTCGGCCATGCCTTGTTCGACCGCATGGATATCAAGCAAGGCAGGGTGGTGCAGAGCAACTTCCATGACTACCGCGTGACACGCATGTCGGACATGCCGGAGGTTGACATCCTGTTGGTCGAAGGTGAGCCATCCAAGCCAGGAGGTGTCGGCGAACTGGGCAGCCCATCGGTAGCCCCGGCCATCGCCAATGCCCTGTTCAGCCTGACCGGCGTGCGCCAGCGCTCGACGCCACTGACACTGGGGTAGCCACCATGGACTTGCGATTGCTGCGCTACTTCATGGCGCTGGCCGAGGAACTGCATTTCGGCCGGGCCGCCACGCGGCTGCACATCTGCCAACCGCCACTGAGCCAGCAGATTCGTTTGCTGGAAGAAGAGTTGGGCACGCCGCTGTTCGAACGCAGCCACCACCGGGTCGAACTGACAGCCGCCGGGCAGATGCTCAAGGAGCAGGCGCCACTGGTGTTCGAGCAGCTCAACCGTGCCCTGGACCTGACGCGTCAGACCGGTCGTGGTCAGTTGGGCGAGCTGGAAATCGGCATGATCAGTTCGGTGATGGTGGGGGTGCTACCACGGGCCTTGCACCTGTTTCGCGAGCGTTACCCTCAGGTGAACTGGCGCTTGCATGAAATGACCCCCGCCGCGCAGGTCAAGGCGCTCAAGGAAAAGCGCATCGATGCCTGCGTGTTCCGGGTCGGCTATGACGATCCGCAACTGCGCAACGAGCTGCTGATCTACGAGCCGATCCGGGTTGTGATGCCAATGGACCACCCCTTGGCCCGACGCGACAGCCTGGCACCCGCTGACCTTGCCCAGGAGCCGTTCGTGGCGCTGGAACTGAAGCAGTCGCGGTTTGCCGACTTTCTTTACCAGTGCTGCATCCAGGCCGGGTTCACACCGCAGATCCGCCAGCAGGTGATTGAAGTGCAAACCCTGCTCAGCCTCGTGCGCGCCGGTTTCGGCGTGGCACTGCTGCCTGCGTCCATCGAGCAGTTGGCGCCGGCCGGCCTGGTATTCCGGCGCCTGACCCCGGCCTTGCCGGAAGTGCCGTTGTACGCCACCTACCGTGCGGACGATGATTCTGCGGTGCTCAAGCTGTTTCTCGATACGTTGCGTGAACTGGTGATGCAAGACCGAATGGCTTGACACAGAACCTGTGGGGGCGAAGACGTCGAAGACAACGTTGAAATTTCCGACGATTCGTTCACTAGCAGTTCTGATAGTAGGCAAAAGTTGAAAAAACTCCGACGCTAGATGTCCTGCTTTATGGACCTTGCACGGAGCTCCGTTGATGCCAACTTCACACCGCGAAACCGTACTGTGTCGCTACCGCTACGATCCCCTTGATCGACAAGACACATGCACGCCATATGAGCAGGCCAACATCCAACGGTTTTACTGCAAAAGCCGCTTGGCCACCGAAATTCAGGACACCGTGAGGCATTGCATTTTCCAGTACGACGATCACCTGTTGGCGCAACAGCAATCTCAGGGCGCCATTTTCAACACCACCTTGATGGCAACCGACCATCAACGTTCGATATTGAATGCGCACGACGGGAATCGACCTGATCCCATCGCCTATACACCCTACGGACATCGAACTTCGGAAAATGGCTTGCTCAGCCTGCTCGGGTTCAACGGCGAGCGGCGGGATTCCTTGACGGGTCATTATCATTTGGGCAATGGCTATCGGCAGTTCAATCCGGTGTTGATGCGGTTCAACAGTCCGGACAGGTGGAGTCCGTTTGAGGAAGGAGGATTAAACGCGTACGCGTATTGCGAGGGCGATCCGAGGAATCGGGTGGATCCGACGGGGCACGCTCCTGTACCCAAAGTTGGGGCGCATATCAACAAGACGTTAGGGGGAGTAAGCAAGAAATCCAAAGCAATCTCAAGGCCATTGGCAGCCAGCGATGGGCTAACGGAAGGTGCCAGTTCGTCATCCCAGGTAATGAGTAAGCAGCAGTTACGGAGATTGAAACGAAGTGAAAATTCACGAAGAAATTACCACAAGAATAAGAATCTATTAGGCGTAATAAAAGACAATGAAGCCTTGCAGCCAAACCAGGGTCATTACAATGTCAGTGATGATTTACGCGATTTAGACTTGAGTAACCAAGCATATGAAACTGCGAAAAGTTCATACGGTTTTAAGCGATTCCCTGACCCAAAACAACCACATTATTGGACAGACCCCCAAGGCAACACCCTTTTGGACGTTGCTCATTTCGACGCGACAATTTCTCACTTTAGAAATATGGCAAACCGAGGCGTCAGCAGCCGTTCATATGCGTCGGTTTACCGACTGAAAATTTCTCGCGCACAGTACATTCAAAATTTTACACCTATCGATTTGATGGCTATTCGAAGGTAAAAGGCCTTCTTTGTGAGCAGGCCCAAATCGGGATGTGGCCTGCACTATCCCAACCCCATGCGGTCGACATATTCACAGGCAGGCGCACGCGCGCGCCGTCGCACCCTTGGAGGACCAATGAGCCAGGACGTCCTGACCACCGAAACCAACCGCCGGCAATTGCAGCAGATCATCGCCGGTCTGTCCGACGGGGTGATTTTGCTCGATCCCGACCAGAGCATCCTCTGGGCCAATGAGGCGGCGCTGGCCATGCACGGTGTCGAACGGGTCAGCGACCTCGGCGCCGATGCCAGGGCGTACGCCAAACGCTTCGCCTTGCGTTATCGCAACCATCACCCGGTGCCGGTCGACAGCTACCCGATCAGCCGGGTGGCGCGGGGCGAAACGTTCAGCGATGTACTGGTCGAGGTCACGTCCGTTGCAGACGAAGAGCGCACCTGGGTCCATCGCGTACGCAGCATGGTGTTGGCCGACAGCCACGATGAGCCGGAATCGCTGGTGTTGATCATGGACGACGTCACTGACTGGGCCAGTGCCGAGCAACGCTTCGAGAAAACCTTCGCCGCCAACCCGGCACCGGCCGTCATCTGCCGTCTTAGTGACTTGCGCTACATCAAGGTCAATCCCGGGTTTCTCGAAATGACCGGTTACTCCCGAGACCAGGTGATTGGTACTTCGACCTATGAACTGGATGTGCTGGAGCAGGCGCAAAACAAGGAGCTGGCCAAGCAGCGCCTGCGCGAAGGCGCGACCATTCCGCAGATGCAGGCCGAGTTGCGATTGGCCGACGGTGGCAACAAGCAAGTCATCGTGGCCGGCCAGCCGCTGGAGCTCAATGACGAAGCCTGCATGTTGTTTTCCTTTGTCGACATGGAGCCCCGGCACAAGGCCGAGGTTGCCCTGCGCCAGAGTGAGGAACGCTTTGCCAAGGCTTTTCGCCTGAGCCCGGTGCCGATCATGGTGTGCAGCGCCAGCGATCAAGTGGTGATGGATGTGAATGAGGCGTTTCTGGTTACCCTCGCGTACGCCAACGAAGAAGTGCTCGGCAAAACCATCGCCGATATCGACGTCTTCCATGACAAGGGCGCCCGGACACGGCTCTTCACTGCCCTGGAGAAAACCGGAAGTCTGGACCGCATTGACGTACGCGTGCGCAGGAAAGACGACGAACTGATCGATTGCGTCGTCTGTGCCGATACCGTGAATATCCAGGACAGCCCTTGCTACCTGCTGGTGTTGATGGACATCACCGAGCGCAAACACACCGAGCTCGAGATGCTGTCGGCCATTGAAGAGGTGATGAAAGACGCCTCCTGGTTCAGCCGGATGCTGATCGAAAAACTCGCCAACGTGAAACACGTCAAATCGCCGCAGCTGCCCAGCGTGGCTTTTACCGACCTGACGGCCAGGGAACGCGACGTGCTGGAATTGATCTGTGAGGGCCTGGCGGACAAGGAGATCGCCGCGCGCTTGAAACTGGCGCCTAACACCGTGCGCAACCACGTCGCGACGGTGTATTCCAAACTCGATGTGCACAGCCGCAGCGAAGCGATTGTCTGGGCGCGCGAGCGCGGGTTGTTTTCCAGTCAATGGGGCACGAAGGGCCAGCGGTAAGGTGCAAATGCACTAGTGTGTGGGGTGCAAATTTACGTTCTGAGTGGCTTTGCCAAGCAGTAGCCTAAGAGCGGGTGGATGACAGTTCTGGATCATTCCCCGTTTCTCGGATGCTAAAGGAACAGCCATGCACGACGAACGCCCCACCAGCGCATTTGATTGCAACACCGGGTTATCGCAATGATTCAGGTGTCCCAGTTGCGCACGCAAATTGAACGGACCTTTTCGCCCTTGGCTTGTGAGTGCAATGTCTCCGGCGATCATTCGTTGACCATCAAGCTTTACGACCCGGTGTCCGGACAAGTCGATCTGGTGGTCAGTGGGTTGAACGTGGCCAGGCTGCAGTCACCCGAATCGGTGGCGGCACTGCTCGAAGAATTGCGCTACGAACTGCAAAGCAACAGCCTGCAACGCCCGGACCCGGTAGTGTAGGAATTGCCAGGTTAGCCATGCCAGGACGGCTGAATGCGCGATAAAAAAGTACAAAAGTGATATTTCTGCGACCCCCCGTGAACTTTCCGGCGGGGTTCTGTTGTCACACAAATGTGTACATCCCTTATCGCGGGTCAACCTATGAAAAGTCTTGGGAAACGCGTTTTTGCACCCCTGTCGCTCTGCGCAATCATTCTCGGCGGCTGCGCCAGTCCGCCACCGCCACCGCCTGCCGCACCACCGCCACCGCCTGAAAAGACCTGCCAGACCTCCGATAGCACCCAAGTAATGGGCGATGTGCGGGCGGAAGGGCAGGTGACGCGCGAAACCACCGTGACGCGGTGCGTCACACAGTAAACAAAGCGCCAAGTTTGTGCAGGAGCGAGCCTGCTCGCGAAAAACGGCAACGATGACGCAGGGTGCCTGACACCCCGCGGCGCTCTGACCTCCATCGCGAGCAGTCTCGCTCATACATTGACAGGGTCGTATCAGGTCAGGACAGGAAGCCACCGTCCACGTTCAGCGAAACGCCGGTGGTGTAGCTCGAGGCATCGCTCGCCAGGTACAGCACCGCACCGGCCATCTCGCTCGGATCGGCTACGCGCTTGAGCGGGATTTGTTGCAGCGCGGTATTCAGGATGGCCTCGTTTTTCACCAGCGCCGAAGCGAATTTGGTGTCGGTCAGGCCCGGCAGCAGCGCGTTGCAACGGATGCCGAACTGCGCGCACTCCTTGGCGAACACCTTGGTCATGTTGATCACCGCCGCCTTGGTCACCGAGTAGATGCCCTGGAATATGCCCGGCGACACGCCGTTGATCGACGCGACGTTGATGATGCTGCCGCCGCCGTTCTCGCGCATCAGCTTGCCGGCTTCCACCGACATGAAGAAATAGCCGCGGATATTGACGTCGACGGTTTTCTGGAAGGCGCTGAGGTCGGTGTCCAGCACGTTGCAGAATTGCGGGTTGGTCGCGGCGTTGTTGACCAGGATGTCCAGTCGCCCGAACTGTTCCTTGATGCCGGCGAAGACCTGGCTGATCTGCTCCATTTCGCCGATGTGGCAGGCGATGGCGGTGGCTTTGCCACCGGCGGCGATGATCGCGTCGGCGACGTGTTGGCAGCCTTCAAGCTTGCGGCTCGAGACAATCACGTGGGCGCCTTGCTGCGCCAGCAGTTTGGCGATGGCTTCACCGATGCCACGGCTGGCGCCGGAGACGAAAGCGATCTTGCCGTCGAGGTCGAACAACTGAGTCTTGGACATGGTTTTTCCTTGTTATGGAGCCGAATCGCTGTTCGTAGGAGCCGGCAAGCCGGGCTCCTACAAGGGCTGTGTTGTATCAGAGGCTGGATTTGTGGATGACCTGCAGGCTCATCTGCTCCAGCAATTTGTTCATGTGAATGAACTGCGCGAAGCGTTTGTCCTGGGTCTGGCCATGGTAGAAGCGGTAGTAGATCTGCTGCACGATGCCGGCCAGGCGGAACAGGCCGTAGGTGTAGTAGAAGTCGAAGTTGTCGATCTCGATGCCGGAACGCTCGGCGTAGTAGTCGACGAATTCGCGGCGGGTCAGCATGCCCGGAGCGTGGCTGGGCTGGCGGCGCATCAGCTGTACCGGCGCCGGGTCACTCGCTTCGATCCAGTAGGCGAGGGTGTTGCCGAGGTCCATCAGCGGGTCGCCCAGGGTGGTCAGTTCCCAGTCGAGCACGCCGATGATCTGCATCGGGTTGTTCGGGTCGAGGATGACGTTGTCAAAGCGGTAGTCGTTGTGCACGATGCTGGAGGTCGGGTGATCGGCCGGCATCTTGTCGTTGAGCCAGGCTTTCACCGCTTCCCAGTGCGGCGCGTCGGGGGTCAGGGCTTTCTCGTAGCGCTCGCTCCAGCCTTTGATCTGCCGTGCCACGTAGCCTTGCGGCTTGCCCAGGTCACCCAGGCCATAGGCGTTGTAGTCGACACGGTGCAGCTCGACGAACTTGTCGATGAAGCTCTTGCACAGGGTTTCGGTTTTTGCCGAGTCCAGCCCCAGTTCCGGCGGCAGTTCGGAGCGCAGGATGATGCCGTTGACCCGCTCCATCACATAGAATTCGGCGCCGATCACCGCTTCGTCGGTGCAGTGCACGTAGGCCTTGGGGCAATACGGGAAGCCGTCGCGCAATTGGTTGAGGATGCGGAATTCGCGGCCCATGTCATGGGCGGACTTGGCCTTGTGACCGAATGGCGGGCGACGCAGGACGAATTCTTGCTCGGGGTATTCGAGCAAATAGGTGAGGTTCGACGCACCGCCCGGGAACTGGCTGATGCGTGGCAGGCCGCTCAGGCCTGGAATGTGGGCCTTGAGGTATGGATCGATCAGGCTGGCATCGAG
>Ga0247818_10002930_pt1 | contig 11013 bp, 18 predicted proteins | sample 13C_Glucose_Day1_FD_192424 | JGI IMG/M metagenome (GOLD analysis project Ga0247818, IMG submission 192424) | Soil microbial communities from agricultural site in Penn Yan, New York, United States - 13C_Glucose_Day1 | ecosystem: Environmental > Terrestrial > Soil > Agricultural land | place...
ATATATTACTAAATTGTTACGAATTCGAGACATTCCTCTGTTCGTATATTTGGTTTAACGGAAGTAACCGAGGTTTATCCCGCTCTACCCGCCCGATTCTCGTAAAAATATTCCTCTAGGCATATTCCGTTAAAAGTTGAATTGAGCTGCCGCGGCCATCCCGGTTTCCATTTCGCGAACAATTCCGATGTTAGGTAAATAAAGAACCTCGACCTGCGTACCTTCTCCGCCATTCCTGCCTTTGCCAATTTCGATAATCCCGCGGCCGTCCAGCGTATCTATGCCGAAAGTGTTCGCAGCATCTTCAAGGACCGCCTTCGTTTTCTTGATTTCCGCACGTTTCGGCGGTCTGATTTCGCGATTACCTTCTTCGTCCGTATCGTCGCGAACCTCTTCCGCCTGGGTAATTACGTGAATCACCGACTTAGTATAGCCGGCCAGATGGCGCAGTTTCTTGCTCGTATTAGCTACGTCGCCGCCCGCCGTTTTCGAAGTGTTCGCTTCATAGTCTAGGTAATAAATCGGATCCACTACGACTACGTCCGCCTTCGTTTGCAGAATATCCGCCTCTAACTGCTTAACTCCCCGCGAATAAAAATCATCGTCATCTACGGCCCGCACCGTAATATTGCCGGGTACTATCTCGTTCATCTGCGAAAGGAACTGCTCAAGCCCCGCCTCATACCCTTCGCTCAGATTACCCATCAATAGCGCTTTATTTTCGAATCCTACTTCGTAATTTACGCCGTCTATGGTTTCCGTCGTTCCGCTAACTCTGGCGCTAATCGACGAGTATGCCCGAGCCATCCATTCGAATCGCGACATCTCCATCGCCCATACGAGCACGTTTGCACCTTGCATGGCGGCTTCAATCGCTTCCTCCATCGTAAATACCGACTTACCGCGTCCAGATCGTCCATACCAAGTATATAAGTTGCCGCTTAAATACCCGCCGATCTGTTCGTTAATACCCATAAATTTACTATTCCAAACTTTGAACGACTCGCCGTTCTTGCGCTTTCTGTATTCGTCTAAGAAGGAACTGGCGTCTGCTTTTAGGTCCGTCCCTACCTTATTCAGAACACTTGTTCTCATTCTAATACTTTGTGCCTCCGAAATCAAGTCATCTAGGATTTTATTCCCATCTCGCTCCGAGTTAAATTCTGATGTGAACCGGCCCTGCACGTACTCCAGTAGCTCCTGCTTTGCGCTGAACGCCTTGATTTCCTTCGCCAGAAAGTCGTAGCTGTCTCCGACCTGTGGCGTATATTCGAACGTAGGACATTCGGCTGTGACTACGGCGTACGAGGGTGCCTGCCCCCGATTAGCCTCCGCATAGTCGGCGATGAACCGGAGGGTCTGCCTATCGCCCTCCGTCGGAAGATCCTTCGCCGTGATTCCGAATTTGGTTAACGCCTGCACGTTATTTTCGTCGATTACCTTGCTTAATAGAAGATTTCCGTATTCCATTGCGTCAGCTCCTTTCGTTTTACTCTTTAATGATATTTAGAACGGTGTACCTTCCGTCTTCCTCTTCGAGTATAAAAACCGTAAATCCTCCGTCTTCAATTACCCGCAGTGTCCCTTTCGTCCAATCTAGGTCATATTTTTTCGTAAAAATATTTAACGGATTGTATCCCATCTATTTCGCCACCTCTTCGCTAGCCAACTCCGCAAGCCTCACCATTGCATCGTCCGCGTTCTCCTTATAAACCGCATCGCCCGTCTGCTCGAACATCGCCATGTACCCGTTATACAAATCAAGCAAATCGTCAACCTTAGCCGCACGATCCTTACGGTCCTGCTTGCGTTTGGCTGCCTCCTGAGAACTTAATTCTCTCGCCGTCGGTTTGCGCTCGTTATTTTTCGCCATTTTTGTTTCCTCCATTTCGTAGTATAGTTCGCCTAATCCGCTTAGCCCGCCCATAAAGTCGAAAATGTCGATGCCTGTTCCGTCTAGCTCCGCCTCATCCACGCTGCTACCGTCCGCCAGCCGCATATCCTCCTCATCACACTCTACGTAAGCCCCCGTTTCTGTGTCGATTAAGTCGTACACAATATCCGTCCATTCTTCGCTGGGCGAGTAACAATGCTCGACGCGGTACGAATCGATTTTAAATACGCGCGGTCCGTAGCCGATGATGTGTACGAGGTCTGAAAAGCTGTATTCTGGCTTATTCATCGGCGGCCTCCTCGATCAACTCCGGATTTTCGTAAATGTTTCCGATAACTTCGCATTCCGCTGAAATGTACTCGGCATCTTCGTAAATCGGTGAATCTTCGCCAAGTAAGAATGCTCCGTAACCGTATATGATTTGCTCGTTATAATAGGTGGCCGTGGTGTTTTCGGGTGTTTCGTAAAGTTCGGGAATCCTCATAACATCCCCTTCGTAAATCTCAACGCCGTTCTTATCGGTCAGTCCGGTGAATTGCATTAGTGGCGAGTAATAAGCGTCTTCTTCTGCCGCATGTTTCATAAATTGAGGTAAATCTGGCTCCGATAATAAATAACCCCAATCCAGCATGGAAGGACCTTCTTTGCACCAAACTCGAAATTTAATCATCCCCATCAACGTCTCCCCCTTTTCGATTTTCCGTTACCTGCGTCCACGAAAACTTCCGCCGCCGAAACTTAGCACGGCACATTGATCGCGCATTCTATCGTATAAACGAGAGTCGAAAACTCGCTCCATCTCGGCCAGCTCCAAGTTACTCGTAAACACCGTAGGCATGCCATTCGTCGTCCGGTAATTAATAATCGCGTGTACATATGAGCGAAATGCCTCGGTAGCCGACCGGACCCCTATATCGTCGAGCACCGCGAAGGGCGCCGTCTGCGTCCGCTGAATAATCGATTTCACCTGCGCCATGCCTGCGTCGTCATTCGTCATCGTGGCGAGGTTGTAGTCGGTTTGGAACGCGTTGCAATCCAAGAAGTACGCCGGTCTTTGCATCGGCTGGACTCCGCGTTGTAAGGAGCCTACGTAATGGACAGTCAGCCATTCGTTGAGGATTGCGGCAGCCGTCGTCGTCTTTCCGGTGCCTGGCGATTCCGAAAACAGATACAGCGACTTGATCCGCTCGGCGCCCTCTTCGAATTGCCTATCGAAAGTGGCGACATAATCGTTAATCTTAGCGTAGATTTTCGCTTGCTCCGTCCTGGCCGGCGAATTTGCCAACGTAACCAGCCGATAGTCTGCCGGAAGCCCAGCCGCCCCGACGCGACCGCCTTTTCCGCTACGTCCGTGGAGACTAATATAGTGGCCGCATTGGTCGGTACATTGCGGACTGCCTGCGAGCTTACATCGACCGCTCAGCACGCATTTATTTTCGTTTGTCATTCGCTAACCTCCGTTCTTATTTCGTGTACTTACTTTGTGAACAACGCTTATTCGCTGCTATCGTCGATGATTTTATATTCCACGAATGGGTAGATTTTCAGAAACTCTAATCCTACTTCACACGAAGTAAAATTCGTATGTTCGACTACTGTTAGTCGCGGATATTTATCGCTATACCAAATAACGTCACCTATACGAACCTCAGTCGGAGCCGGCGCGTTGGAGTATTCCGCAGGCACTTCGAGGCCCAGCGCTCGTCGTAACGCAATAGCTTTGCCGATGTGTACGTTGAAGCAGTCGGACGGGTCGGCCTTGGCGATTCCTTTCTCGTAAACCTGACCGCTTAGATATCCACGTAATAGGACTGCGACTGTTCGTTTTTCTTTATTTACGATAAACTCGACGTCCCTATCGTCGCTCCATTTATTCGGTATTCTTCCGGAAACTTTGTACCTGCCCGCCACATCCGCCTTTGCCTTCGCCACGATTTCGTTGCGGATTTGCTGCGGGGTTTTCGGCAGAAGTGATTTACCCTTGACCACCGCCCGGAACGTGTTCTCGCCAGCCTCACGGATAGATATTTTCGCACCTTCCAACACAGCCACCTTCGACTTCAGCTCGTTTATTTCCGCCTGCATTTGTTCGATTACGCCCAAATCGCTCGCCTCCTCGTTTACTATTTCGAAATCACCTGCATCTACGAATCCTCCGATACGTACGGAAACCCCGCCCGGTCCTCCTACCGTATGAACATTTTCACGCGCTACCTCGTAAACCTTACCAATCTTATCCGCGTACCAATAAACCGGGTCGCTCGTTTTTATAATTCGAATATTCATATCGTTTCCTCCTCGTTTACTATTTCGCAATCCCCGAAAAGCACACCGCCTGTTCCACGATTCTCATTACGATTTACCGTGTATGATTTCGGCGAATTATACTCCGGGATCACCGTAAATTCTTCGCCAAGCATATCCGCATACCAATACGTAGGCTCGCTCGCTTTAGTAATTCGAATCATCATTCCGTCATCCCTCCGTTTTTAGAACCAATCCGACAATTCCTCGCCATCAACCGCTAGCTCCTGCTCTGCATCGGCCGCCACCTTCGCGCGCCTAGCCTCCCGAGCGACCTGCGAAACCGCCTCCGTAAAGTATCGATCCATGTACGAAATCATGAATGTGACGGAAGGGTACGGATACAACTCCGGCTTACTCGTGCGATACTCCCGCCAGCATATCTCGATGAACGCCTTCAGCACGCGGTTTCCGTATTTGCCCTGCGCATTCTTCAGCATGCCGCGCTCTCTACCCCACCGCGCCTGCTTCGAGCCGCCACCGCCTGGCGAATACTCGACGCCATACTTTTCGCGTGTGGTTTCCGTTATATAAGCGAGGAAAGTCTGAACGTTCCAATCCGCAATGTCCCGCGCTTGCCAGTCGGATGCTGGCGCTAGTTTCGGCTTATTCGTTGTCAACTAGACCAGCCTCCTCGCTCGATACGATGAATATTTCGTCGATAAAGTCCGCGTGTGGCTCGAGATTCTTCCGCAATATCCACTCATTTTTAACGGTATCTACCTCGTACAGCTCCGCGGCCATATCCGAAATGTGCGCAAATTGCTCTTTCAACCGCTCAACCTCCGCCAGCAACTCCGGCACATCTTGGCGTGCTGCTGCGATGAAGTCTGCGTCGGCTTTACTCGGAATACCTTGCGCGATAAGCTTACAATCCCACGCCTCTCTTACAACGATGTTCTCATATTCGTCATCGACGTACCATTCCGGTGTTTTTCCCGTCGTCGCCTTCTCCGCCCTTGCCCGAATCGCCTGCAATTCTTTTTCCGTCATACTCCCGCCCCCTCTTCGTTCTTACCTGCGATGATCCCGACCCAATACTTCGCGCCGTACTGTATGACGAATTTCGGCTCCGACTCCATTAATATCGGAAAGGGCGACTCGTTCAGCATGTGTTGCGCATCCTCGTTGCTTATTGCGAAGTGCTCCGCCAGTTCCTTCGTGACTTGCGCCGTGAATTTCGTTTCGTTTAGTCCGTTCATTTTACCGCCCCTTTTCCTTTGTTTTAGCGCTTATAGCTGCGCCTTGGGTATTCGTATTAGTTTCGTGTTAAGACGCCTGTATGGCGCTTGTATGGCGTTAGAAACGCATGTTATCATTTACTCAATAACTTCAATCGTTATCCTTACCTTCTTACCGATAAGATCATCCAAAGTATCAGATAGAGGACCGTCGTTATCGTCCCTTATTTCGGATATAAATTCATTAGAATTACCGTAATCAATCTCGCGTTCAAATACTTTGCCTGTAATCTCAATCATTAACGTAACCCCCCTTCTTTATTTACCTTTTCGGCGTTCTTTTATATAAGAGCTTTACGAAAGTGGCATATATAGTTGGCAGTGCGTTAGCGCTGCAAGTGTTTATGGTTCTAGTTATAATGGCTCTAGTTATTATGGTTATAGTTTATGTGACGTCCGCCGTGTGACATGTACCGTGTGACGCCGAAGGTAATTCAGAATATCTCGAGCCCGCTGATCGGCAGTATCGTGTACCTTACGTTATCCCACGTCTGCTTTTCAAAGTCCCTCGACTGCACCTTCTGAACCACCGGACGCCCCTGCCATCGATAATCGCATAGCGCCTTGATGCGCCGATTAGCCGTCTCCCTCCGAATATTCAACCGCTCAGCTATTGCGAATTGGGTCGGGTAGCACTCGCCATTTGCGTCCATGAAGGCGGCGATTACGCAGAGCGTCTGCCAGCGTTCTGGGCCAAGGTCGGCGATCAGTCCGGAGTGTACCGCGTCTACGTACATTTTTACGAAGATTCGCGTCTCGGACTTGCCGGAGGTCATATTGTATTCCGATTGAGTTTCTACGCTGATTAGGCGGTTTCCTGCGTTTGTTTCGGTCAAGGTGCCGTTCCTCCTTCCGTTTTATTTTCGTCAATACTGCGTGGATTTTCGTGACACCAGTACACATAATCCCGATATTCTTCCACGGTCATTTCGTTTACTGACGCTAGCCATTCGATTAGAGTATCGAAGTTTTCCTGCGATAGTTCGAATCTTTGCCTAACTGAATCGAACCATTCGAAAATGTTGCGATCACTCTTTGACATATTTAAGTCTGACCGTAACGGAGAAATATTTCCAAAAGTAGTGCCGCCATGACCTATCGCTAAAGGAATCACATGGTCTAGGTGGAAACTAATATCCCCAGTTAGCACGCAACCGTTAAATCTCGATAGGATTATATCTATTTCCTCCTCAGTTAAGTCATACGGTAGGCTCACTTTCCTCGCCCTTCTTCTTTGAGCAGCAGCTGAGGTTTTTTCTCTATTATTCTTTTGCCAGACTTGTTTGAATTTCTTTATACAACTTTTACATCTTCCGTCTACTCCTAAAAAGTTTCCAGGGTTGGGTGAATAATCTTCTAAACTTTTCTCTCTTCCGCAATTGCAGCACGTTATAAAAATTGAATCTGTTATAAACGTGAAATCCTTTACTCGGATGTAATTAAACAAATCGCCATAAGTCTGTTTACAGTACTTCGATAATCTAAAATCATCTTCGTTTCTAATACGCGAAAAGCTGTACTCCCCATTTCTCACCACCTCGCGGAGTATATCGTCTAATTTATCCTCTTCCCACAACCACTCGAAGTTTTGATACATATGCCTTTCATCCTCAACCTCATTGAATGGGGTGTATATTTCTATGCTGTATTTAGAAACAAGTCTCCCAATTGTCTTATGGTGCAATCCTAAAATTTCAGCAACTTTATTTTTTGAATATCCCTCATCCAGTAATTCTTGGATTATTTCTATTTGATTCTCACCCTGCATATAGCCCTCCCCTTCCGTGTGACTTTGCTTCCTTACTAGATAATAGGCGCGCGGTTTTAAAGTCGCGCGGTTTTCGCGAAAAAACTTCCGCCCTTATTATTAATGACGACCGACAAACGATTCTCGGACAAATTTTACGCACAAAAAAAATAACGATGCCAGTTTCAGCAATCGTCATTCAATCGTATTTTCGGTAGCAATCGTTTACGGCTTCGGCGATCTTTTTCAATACATCATTGCCCGCCTCTTGTTCTGACTTATACCAGGCTCCCCGCTCGTCTTCCGTTAAATCCATTAATGGGGAATGAATAATTATCGTTGAATTACCGCTCATGAATTCTCGCAATCTAACCCCTCCGCACGTAGTATTCGTTACTATACAATAGGCGTCGAAATGGAAAGTCGCGCAGGATTAAGGAATATTGCTAAGACGGGTAGTGTCGATTATAATACGGATAGAGGTGGTTATATGAGTCGTCCTACGGAACTCGATATCTATATATATTTACGTAAATCTCGAAAAGACATAGAAGAAGAAAAGAAAGCGCAGGGCTCCGGAGAACTTTACGATACACTCCAACGGCACCGCCAGACTCTTTTCGCAATCGCTAAAAAAGAACGCCATAACATAGTCGCTTTATATGAAGAAGTTGTTTCCGGTGAGTCCGTTACGGAGCGCCCGCGTATCCAAGAAATGCTGCGCTCAGTCGAAGCCGGAACCGTCGACGCAGTCCTCGTAATGGACCTCGACCGTCTTGGCCGCGGAGATATGCTCGACCAGGGCTTACTCGACCGCGCCTTCCGCTATTCAGCTACGAAGATACTAACGCCCACAGAATCGTACGATCCATCGTCAGAAACGTGGGAGCTCGTTTTCGGTATCAAGTCGCTCGTAGCGCGTGAGGAACTAAAAGCGATCACCCGTCGTATGCAGCGCGGTCGTGTAGCGTCGGCTGGCGAAGGTAAGTCGATTTCGAAAATTCCTCCGTACGGCTACTTGCGCGATGAAAACTTACGCCTGTATCCCGATGTCGATACCGCATGGGTCGTCAAGAAGATGTTCGAAATGATGCGCGATGGTCATGGACGGCAAGCTATTGCGCAGGAATTGGACAGGCTTGGAATCAAGCCGCCTAACACGCGCCGAGAAACGTGGTCGCCGAGTAGTATTACCGCGATCATTAAAAACGAAGTATATCTCGGCACGATTATATGGGGCCAGGTAAAATACGTTAAGCAGAACGGTAAGTACCAGAAGAAAAAGGTGCCGCGCGAAAACTGGACGATAAAGGAGAACGCACATGATCCGTTAGTTTCGACGGAACTATTCGAAGCTGCTAATCGGGCTCACTCCGGAAGATGGCGTCCTTCCACCGTAACTGAAAAACGACTGAGAAATCCGATGGCTGGCGTGCTGAAATGCGCAGTTTGTGAGTATTCGATGTTATATCAACCACGCCCTACCCGTCCGAATGACGTTATTCGATGCGTGCAGCCGAGCTGTAAAGGCGTGCAGAAAGGCTCGTCAATCAACATCGTTGAGGCTCGCTTACTCGAAGGGCTGGCGGCGCTGGTCAGTCAGTTAGAAGTGCAGGCCGAAGCTGTAACGCCTAGTAATGCTGACGATATTTCGTACAAGCGCCTGCTCATCGATAAAAAGACGCAGGAGATTTCCGAACTAGATACGCAGAAAAGTAGACTGCACGATTTTCTAGAGCGCGGAGTTTACGATATCGATACGTTCATGGAGCGCCAGAAGAATCTCACCGACCGCATTAACGGAGTGGAAGTCGAGATACGGAATCTACAGTCGGAAATTCAGAAGGATGACTTGCGGAATCAAAGTGTCGACGAATACCTGCCGAAATTAAGAAACGTTATCGAGGCGTACCAGCATGCGGACATCGAGCGAAAGAATGCGCTTTTAAAGTCCATTCTCGATAAGGCGACGTACCTTCGCAAAAAGGAATGGACGAAGCAAGACGAGTTCGTTTTGCAGTTATATCCGAAGATTTGACCGCTTAACTGGCGGTCTTTTCGCGTGTATAGCGTTTATAGTTGTATTGATTGAACTATTAACCCTATCCACACCTTCCTACTCGATAACCTCTACGCCCACCAACGTCTCGAAACGCAGTCGCTCCACGGTCCCGTCCGCCAATTTAACTCGCAGCTCCTTCGTAATCTCATCGATATAATGTAGCTCGCCGGCCACCTCCGAAGTAAATCCGTCATCCCATACCGTCAACTTGACCGGCAGGTGATACGCCATCGCGTAGTGGATACGCGCATCAAACTCCGCCAGCTCATATTCGTCAGCTATCCGTTGCGGCTGCTTTTCATCGTCCCGCAGCATTTCGTTAAACAGCGCCTTTTGTTCCGGAAATATCATCCCCTGCCACTTCTGCAGTCCGCGATCATTTAATCGTTCGTTCATCGTATGTACCTCCCGCTCCTATTATTACGTTAAGTATATACGAATATACGTTCGTTAGCAATCGCCTATCCAATCGTAAATATGGTTTTCCTTAGCGTAGATTTCACGGCTTGCTTTCGACGTTGCTTCCTGCCAAGCACGGAACAGATAGTCGGTCAGCTTGCGGATTTTACCTTGCTTCGCCTTTAGGATGGCGTTATGGAATGTCGTTACGAATGGCTCCGGATTATCCTCGATCATCAAGTCGCGTTTTATAGACCGTTTTGCCCGAAGTAATATTCCGTAATACTTATAAATATCTTCGGCTTCAAAGTATATTGACATTGCGTCATACATTTCGCTTGGCAACGCTTTTTTCAGTGCGCTGGCCGGAATTGACGTGTCTTTTAAGTTCTTGTTTTTTAATAGCTTTATAGAATCCGATGGTTCGTTTACGATTTTCGTAGGCTCATCGTTACTCTCCGTAGGCGTTTCTTCAACCTGCCGACTGGACAAGCTCGACTGGTCATCTGCGGTATTTTGAAGGCCCGGCTCGCTTTCTCCGGGCGGTTGGATTACGATTATATTCGCGCCTTTTCCTCCGTTAACTTTTCGGGATGTTGCGATTTTCTTAACGATGCCAAGCTCGGCCAGTTTCGCCAGTGCCCTTCGCGCCGTCTTCTCCGACTTTTCGATAAGTCCTGCGAGTGTGGCCGCCTTTAGGTGCGCAGCTCCTGCAAATTTAACGGCGTAGCGAGCGATGGTTTTTAACGTAAGCCGATCCGTGTCATTTAATTCGTATGTATTTCGTTTGATGTGCGTATAGATTGCGCTGTTTAATTCCTTCGTCGAGGAGAACGATTGGTGCTCCGCCAAGTAATGCATACGTTATTCCGCCTTTCCGTAATTCCGATTATAAACTTATTATAAATACGTAATTGCGTAATGTCAACGTTTAGTTTATAATGAAGTTACGGAGGTGTTTCGAATGGAAATTTACGTTAAAGTGAAGGATATTCTTGAGCAACGTAATATTACGCAACTTCAACTCGCAGAGATGACGGGGATACGTGCGGCTGGAATCAGCGATATATGCCGTAACCAACAGAAGGCAATAAACCGCGACCACATCATCCGGATTGCCAAGGCACTTAATATCGAGGATATTTCGGAGATAATCGAATTTAGATAAACGCAAATAACCCCGCTGATTAGGCGAGGTTTCTTTTTCGTCATCCGATAACTACCTTAATACCCGCATCACTTTTCGGCCTACTCTGCGCCGGCTCGCCCCTCAACGAAGAAACGAATTCCGTAAACGACTCGGCCTGGAATACTTTAAACGGGTAATCTCCGTCGATTGCATAGCGCTGGTCGGAAAGAATAAGTA
>Ga0247818_10002932_pt1 | contig 11009 bp, 12 predicted proteins | sample 13C_Glucose_Day1_FD_192424 | JGI IMG/M metagenome (GOLD analysis project Ga0247818, IMG submission 192424) | Soil microbial communities from agricultural site in Penn Yan, New York, United States - 13C_Glucose_Day1 | ecosystem: Environmental > Terrestrial > Soil > Agricultural land | place...
CAACGAGTTCTTCGTGACCATGATGACCATCAAGCAATTGATGACCAGCAAGGTAAACGTGATTCTGATTGATACCCGTGTTACGGGGTCGACTGTCATGTTCGTCTTCAGTTTCCGCGAGGCATAACACCCATGCGCCTGAGGTATTTGCTCAGTGTTGATTACCAGGCAGTCGTCAGGCATTTGTTGGAAAAGACCCCACTTCCGCAGTTACCTGATGACGTAACAGAAATCGAAGTTCGTGGAGGGTTCTACTTCGAACACTTCCGTTCCATCTTAGCTGACCACGCCGAAGGTCTGATGAGTTACGAGCCATTTAATGAGGATTGGGAACTCACCAACATCCTCTTTAAAGAGTACGCTAACCTGGGGCACGGCACCATGGAAAGCATCTCGATCTCGGACGTTCCAGGGACGGTTGTAAGGGAGGGCGGTGAATGCTACATACTGCCTTTGGTCAAAATCGAAGTTGAATTCTAGAGGTTCCTATGATCTCTCCGATGTTAAACGACATCGTCGATTTCCAACTGGTCACAAACGGTGTGCTCGGAGACGAACGGACTGACTGCACTATCATCGTACCGAGCATGACCTATCAGGCAGCTCGGTTGATGGACCCGGAAATCGTCGTAAAGCATCAAGCCTTGTACTCGTATTTCCAAAGCAAGGTTCCAGGTGATGATCCGTCGTCGTACCAGTACTTCTCAGTACAGCTCGCTAACGGCGCAATGGAAGTGATCGGTTACCCTTGGGTAAACGAACCCACCTTCAAAGTGGTGCAAGGTCGTACCCGCACCATTGTTATCACCAACTGGCAAGAGAAGATGGCCAGTCCTACCGCCAAGTTCCTCCGGGATCTCGGCGCCAGCTACACCTCGCACGACACGGTTGTCTCCTGACCCTGTTTTCATATACCACGCCCTCTATTCATTAGAGGGTGTGGTGTTGATTTTCTTTTTTGCATCTTTATTTTTTTTTTCTATTAATCGACCTGGAATGAGAGTAACAGAATTATGGGCGTTCCAGCCAAGATCGACCATCAGTCCCCGTTCCTTGAGACTGAATACAAGACCAATCGCAATTTCCTGAAGGCGTACCACTACCAAGCGGCTTACATGTTGTCGGTGGTGTACAACTACGATTACGATCACCTGCTTGATCTAATGAACGAGGTGTTCGTACCGAACGAGAACGGTTTTAAGGAAGCCAAGTTTCGGGTATTCAAGAAAGACAAGAATGGTGACCGTGTTCCATTGGTCATGACGACCCGTGAGTTCTTCAATACGGTGTCGCAGAACGGCTGGCACTTGTCGCCATCGTTGGTGGGTTATACGCACACTGATGTAGAACAATCGGTTAACGCCTTCGGTACGGAACAGTTCATTGAGTTCCGTCGTCTTTATAAAGGCAAGCGTGGTGAAGTCCCAAAAGGTTCCGATGCATGGAACGCCTTTAACGAAATCCAGAACGCCTTGAAGATCTTCAACAACGCCCAGTCGGGTGGTATGTCGTCTTCGGGCACTCCGTTGTTCAACAAGTCGGGTCACACCAGTTTGACTTCGACTTGCCGTGCTCTGACTTCCACGGCGAACCTGATCAACGAACGCCTGATTACCGGCAACCGTTTGCTGTTGTCGTACAACAAGACGGTCGAAGGTTTCATGGCTCAGCTGCAATACGCTGACCACAAGCTGGTGCAAGAGGTTATTGACGAACACAACATGAGCTATGCCACGACTGATCAAGTCATGAGCATGGTGGAACATTGTGCACGTTATTACTGGAGCAACCCAACTCGTATGGGCGCGCTTCGGATGCTGGTCAACAACATGACACCGCTGGAGAAAACCATCCTGCTGTGCACGTTGGACCTGCGTGGGTTGTACGTTACCAACCCGGAAGTCATGCGTAAGTTCTTCCACGATTGGTGTGCGGTTCCAGAACTGCCGAAAGACGCTAAAGCGGAAGACTATCCGAAACCAGCGAATGGCGACTACAAGATCCTGTGTATCACCAAGTTGGGTGTCGGCGCTACACCGGCAGCGATCAACCACCTGAACGCTTATCACGTAGGTGTGGAACAGAAGTGGGAGAAGTTCCTGCGAGCGTTCTTTAAGTCGCAGATCCCACCAACCGGTATCTTCAACGTTAAAGAGATTGTCCGTGAAAGCGTGATGACCTCTGACACCGACTCCGTGATCTACTCGGTGGACATGGTTATTGAAGACTACGCGACTGATCCAGAAACCGCGTTGCGCTTCAACGGGGTGTTGACGTACTTCATCCGTTCGATTGCCGTAGACCAGCATGCTCGTCTCAGCAAGAACATGAACGTGGCGAAGAAGTACCAGTTCCGCCTGAACATGAAGAACGAGTACCTGTTCGCTTCGTACGTAACCACGTCGATGTCGAAACACTATTACGCGCTGCAGCTGATGGTGGAGGGTGTGCTCAACTTGTGTAAGGAAACCGGGAAGTTAAAACCTGCGTTGGAATTGAAGGGCGTTCACTTGCGGGGTGTGAAGATTGCACAGTTGGTGCGTGACTTCACTGACCGCTTGATGCGGAGGGTACTGGATGCGTTGTACAAACGGGAAACGTTGGACGCGCCAGAGATCCTGAAAGAGGTAGGGGATATCGAGCGCAGCCTGCACGATGACATCACCCAAGGTGGTTGGTTGTGGTTGACAAAGAACAGTGTGAAAGATGAGTCAGTCTACAAGACCCCTGACTCGTCGATCTATTTCTACCACAAACTGTGGGAGACTTGCTTGAGCGCAAAGTACGGCGAAGCACCACAGCTACCGTATAAAGCCTACAAGGTCACACTGAACTTGGATGGTAAGAAGAAACTGCAAGCGTTCTACGATAGCCTAGAGGATCAAAACTTCAAAGCGGTTATCATGGAGTTCTTGAAAGACAAAACCAACCTGACGTCGATCTACATCCCAACGGACATGATGGAAGCAATCGGTGGTGTACCGAAAGAGTTCCTGCCGTATGTGGACGTGCGCCAACTGATCAACCAGAACCTGCGGTCGATCTATGCGATCTTGGAATCGTTGGGTCTGTTCATTCTCAATGCTAAAACCACTCGTCTGGTTTCTGACGAGCATTAATAAGGAGGTCAGATGAGTGAAGGTAACTACCCCCGTCCCTTGGGAATGATTCCTGGACTTACCCCGCCTGATGGGTTTGTCGTGGAACCCCAAGGGTTTACCAAACTACCCACTGCTGGTGAACTACACACCAGGGTGAAGAACTGGTTTGCCAACCAAGCCGGGATTGTCAGTCTTACGTTCCTCGGGTGTGTCCCTAATAAGGACTATCTGGATATCGTCGGGACGGTCTACGACGGTGATAGCTATGCTGTCATGGACGAGTCGATACAGGTGGTGTGGGTCGAGTCGAGTCGTATGTGGGTGGAACTTTACAGCATTCCGCCACCTGACTACAGCCACCTTGGTGAACCGTTCAACTCGTTGGGGCTCCAAGGATGACGGGGTTTAACAAGATCGTACCTGGGGTTATCTTCAAGGAGAGCCTCGAGCGCCACCGGTTAAACCAGATCAAGTATTACAAACAGATGGTGGCTAACCGTCAACAGGTCATGGTCAAGATTGCCGAGCTTACGGCTGACCTCTTGGACATGGCTCTGGAAGACGGTTCTGTCGTTCGTAATACGCTGGCGTTCCGCAAGGTCCAAGTGCAACTCGGGACGTTATCCGAAATGGAGGAAACGATGACTTTGCGCATCGACGAATTCATCATCGAACACGGTTACTTCTGGGAGGACTGATGGAACTTGCAAAGAAAGCGGCCCACAATATCCCAAGCCACGGAATGTTTTTATTCCAGCATGTGACGACGGGTATCCAGTTCATGGTGGAGGGTGCTGGGTTCCAGTACTACTTTAAGCACCTCCGTGCTCTGGATGAAGGGCAATGGTTCTACGCTGTATCCGATGTCTGGATTGAAACCAGTTTCGACTTCACGAACTACCGCGTCTGGGTTACCAAGAAAGAAGATGTACTAAAGCTTACTGAACTGCTTCGCGAAAAGGAGAACAGTAAGCTCAGTCGCCCAAAGGTTGTGATCTCGGAAGATTTGGCGAAGTTGCTCTTTGGAGAACCAGTTGAATGAAAAACGAAAGAATGGGTATCCAGGTGAGAGGTAAAGGATTTCCATCCCTTTATCGGCATCAGACCACGGGTTTGTGGATTGTAAACATGAGTGATACCGACGCCCTCCCAGAAGAATGTGTGGAACATCCGGGAGCGACTATCGTCAGTGTTATCAAACATGCGTGGGTGCGACACTGGTTCTGCGGTGAAGACCACAAGTATTACACCAAAAGTTTCGAAGATATCCCCAAACTGCTGGAAGTAATCAGGGAGGCTGGTGGGTGCGATGCAGTTATCTGCGTCAGTCCAGAGTACTTCGCAACCCTGCTGTAAAGCATAATAGGTCATAAGGGAGAGGGCGCGAGCCCTCTCCCTTAGGTTTACCGTTTCAAGTTCTCGAGGTTGAGCGCGTATGTCTCATCACACAGCTGGTAGAACCAACCTTTAAAGTAGCTCTCCGGCACCCGGTTGAAGTTCTGTACCCGGTTACGGTGAGTGCGGTCAATGATGGTGTTCACGTCACTGGCTTTCACTCCCATTGCCGTGCACAGCTTCAGGTAGATACTGTATAGTTTCAGGATAGACGGTTCCCAGATCCACTGAGTCTGCGAGAACAACGCAGCGCGTCCAGCCCCGACGTAGTTGAAATACGGCTGAGCGTAGATGCTGTCAATCACCACGAGGAAGTGCTCAAAACTCTGCAACCGACGGTTCTTGTAAAAGTTCACTAGGAACTCAATATATTTGACGAACTCACGCTTCTCGCTCACCGTGGTGAAAATCACGGAGTCGAAGGAGATGAGTTCTTTGATCGGCACGTCGTGAATAATGTGTTCGTAGAGGATGTTGAGGACTGACAGCTGGTTATGGATCAGCTGGGCTTGAACAAACGGGTACTGGGCGATGTACGCACCGGGACCGCCGTCCTTCTCCATCCCCATACGCTGGTACAACCACCAGCCCACGGCCAGCTCCACGAGGTCCACCCCCATGATGGCGAGATCCCCTACGGAGGAACCTTCAGCTTTATTACGGGTCAGTGGATGTGAGTACCCGTGTTGTGTTACTGTGGAACACAATGGTATTACAGGACGCAGTTCGTCAATCGACAGAGTGTCCTCGGAATAGGTTTTGGTGTTCTCGATGAGACACCAGTGCTCCCGGGCATTGTTCCTGTAGAACCCGTCCTTCTGCGCAACCCCCACCTGATGGAGGGAAGTAATTTTGAACAGGGTGCACAATGAATAGGCTCGGAAGCGAGTGTAACCCACCACGTAGTCCAGAGTCCATTCAGCATTAATGCTTAACTGCTGGAGTAATCCTACCAGGAGGTTTTCGTTTTCGACGTTAAACGGTTGTTGACGAACCCATCCGATAAATGCCTTACGGTTGTACTCGGTCTGACGACGCATGTTTGCCAGATCCGTGAACCGCAGGGTGGGGTAGAGCGTGTTGGTCGGTTTGGGAAATGACAATGTACGCATGGTCAGTATTTTCCAAATGTGAGTTTCTATTATATACACACACCTATACTCTCGGAGAAATCCGAGGGAACCCGGCGTGCGATTTAGAAACGGATGGGCTAAAAGTTTTAAGGTTTCTATAGCATTCCTCACGGAAAGCTACAGTGGCTAAAAAATTATAAGTCTATATTACTAGTATGAATCGCAGAAGGAAATTGTGTGTAGGCAAACACCAAGCGATTATTGCTAGCAAACCTTTTACTAAGAAACTGTGGAGTTCCACCATGACTGTAAAACGCGGCGCCAACCAGAACAAACCTGCTACCACCGGCAACTGGGATAACACTGAACAGCAAGCCGAAAACGGTTCCCTGGCCGGCCACCAAGACATCACCGGTCTGGCCGCCCTGTTCAACACCACCTCCATGACCTCCGACAGCCGCAACATGGTCGAAGTCGGTCAGGTCGTTGAGCTCATGAAGAAACACTACGAGCAGCTGGCTGGCTCGACCACCCCGGCCGCTCAGCTGGCGATCCTGCCGGACATCGACCTGATGACCACTTCCATCTCCAACGTCCTCCCGGGCCTGGTGATGTACAAAGTCATCAACAACGCCATGTGGGTGATGGGTGTCCTGTTCTCCAACAAGGACCTGACCATCTCCTCCGAGCCGATCCGCATCCAGAACTTCGGCGGCGCCGGTACTCAGCAGATCTCGATCCCGCTGCCACCGACTGGCTATGCCGACAAGTTCGTGATCGAAAACCTGCGTCAGCACTTCCTGCGCCTGGCCGAGCAGCAGAACATCCACAACGTCGCGATCATCAACATGACCGTCGTCGACATGGAAATGCTCAACCACCCAGAAGCTGGCGATCCGAAAGATCGTCCACAGCGCATCGCTTCCTACCTGGAAGGTCAGTGGGAAACCTCGGTGTTCGTCAAGATCACCCAGGACATTCCGGAAGCCGGCCTCGACCTGCCTTCGCCGTTCAAAGATCCGAAGCAACCGTACGGCAAAGACGGCTACGCTGAAGCTCGCGTCAGCGCCATCCAGGATCGCGTCAACAAAGGCGGTTACCTGAGCGCTGCCAACATGGAGGTGGTCGCTTCGACCATCAACAACATCAACAACCCGGCCTCGGTGCAATCGAACTCGAAAGAGATCGCTCGCGTTACCGCTACCGTTCAGCTGTCCGGTATCACTTACCAGCAGCACATGGCCAACCTGGCAGCTTCGCGCGGCCTGCACCAGAACGACGCCATCCAAGCCTTCCTGGGCATGAACGGCGGTCTGTACCCGAACGGCTACCGTCCGATGCACCCTGTGATCACCATGGAAACTGCGCAAGCAGGTGAAATGATGAACTACAACCAGGGCCTGATGCCGTACTTCTACGGTCTCTACCTGCTGATGACCACCAACGCCGACTACGTGTTCACCGAAGCTCTTCGCAAGATGAGCGTTGGCGCACGCGGCAACCTGGGTGCTCTGGAAGGTCGTATCGATTCGCTGCTGCAAGGCGTGTTCATGGGTCAGCGTCCGAAGCTGGACGACAAGACCATCACTGACACCGATCTGGTTAACACCTGGATCCGTCAGAACGTCTCGGCTCACGCCACGTTCCGTACCAACATCGTCACCAATGGTCCAGAGGCTGCCGTCTCGAACTTCCTGCTCAACCTGAGCTCGAACAAGCGCGGCAAAGAAGTCAAGACCATGATCGCGGTGCTGAACGCGCTGTCGAACGGCAAGTTCTCGGAAATCATCGAAGCGAACCGTCAGAAGGGCTCGGGCTGGACTGCCGACAAACCTGCTCTGCACCGTACGCAGATGATCGTCGTAAACGGTCTGGCCAAGCTCGGCAACAAAGAGCTGAACACCCTGGAAGTCGACGAGATGCTGCTGGGTCACGTCAAAGGCAAGAACGGTCAGCAGTCCGTTCTGAACTACCTGGCCATCCAGTACGGTATGACCCAGGAAGACTTCAAGGCGCGCTGCCAGAAGCTGCGGATGGAACTGAACCAGTCGATCTTCGACGGCTCGGTGCACATCAACACCTTCGCACAGTCCTGCGTCTGGGATCCTCTCCTGATGTCGGCAATCGCAGAAGCTCTGGATCCGATCGGTACCCTGAACGTGGCCAACACCACCGCCAGCTTCCGTCCGAACCAGCTGGTCTTCGCACCAGGCGTCGGTCTGGCCACCATGTCCTCGGCCGGTTCCAGCAACATCAACAACCTGAACGCGATGGGTGCGTTCGGCGGCGGCATGTCCTTCGGCTAAGTCGCTGTAGCAGCAACTGAATAGGGGTTAGGGAGTCTTCGGGCTCCCTAACCTTTATGCCCCTTTTGTATTTTTTGGAGTTTATTCGACATGCATTTCCCCGACTTAACTCCGAGTAACGCATTAGCGATTGCTGCGTTGACCAAGTACAGCGAAGAAGCCCTGGATCCCACTCCATGGTTCGCTGGGTACGCTAGTCGGCTTACCACTTCTCTGGTCGACGACCCTCGTTTCTCTGAACCTCTGTACCCAGATTTCGAAGACAACGATTATCAGCATGACGTCAGTATCCTGAAACATGCTTACCTCAATGACTTCGACTTCAACCTTGAAGAGGACCGGGAAGCTTTAAGCGCCCTGACTCGGATGGAGTTTGAAGGTAGTTCCTTCGACAGTATTGCGAAGTGTCGTTGTAAACACATGAAGGGTAACTACCTGTTGGGTAGTGGTCGCACCTGTCCAAAGTGTGGCGGTCAGGCTGAGATGTTTCTGGATCAGGGTGATGACACCCGCGTCTGGTTGCGCTGCCCGGAAGGTGTAAAGAAGTTCGTTAATCTCGGCTTCTTCACCACGTTCTTCAACAACATCACCATCGGAAATCCAAGTCCGAAGATTGGTGTTGCGCGTTTCTTCATCGACCCCGTCTACCGGGCGGCTGAAAAGAAGAAGCGTAACGGCTCGATGATCGCGTTGATGCAAATGATCAGCGACCTCGGCATTAAAGAAGTAAACCTGAACTCGTTCTACGATCACTGTGACGAGATCATGGAGTATCTGTTGGTTGGACCAGGCACTCGCTGGACCAAGTACAAGGCGGAAGGGGAAACCATTCTGGGGTTCTACAGAAAGTACAAGCGAATCGCTTTCTGTGACTACATGAAAGTCCCTAGCCGTTACTGCATGGTGTTGGAAAAGTCGGGCAAGGAAGTGTTGAGCTATCAGCACCACCCTGAAACGGCCAAGCTGTACCATGCCATCGCGGACACGATGAAGTCCAACAGCTGTTACACGTTGACCAGCAAAGATATCCAGAAGAACCTGGAGATCACCGGTAAGAACCTGGTAGCCTTGTCGGATCAATACCGTTCGGTAAACAACCCGAAGGCGATCTTCAACAAGCAGGGGATTAACCGGAAGCACGTCTGCGCAGGTCCTGTTCCACTGACAGGTCGTTCCGTTGTAACGTCGCACACAGGCATTATCCACGCTGACTTCTTGATCATGCCGTGGAAGATGGTTGTGACCATGCTGGAGGTTCCGATCACCAGCCACCTGTACCGGATCGGTTATACTCCGGTAACGGCCCGTGGTCTGATCATGCGTGCGGCGTATGAGATCGTTCCAGAGATCGATGCGTTCTTCAAGGACATGGAAGATAACCGTAAGGTCATCGCCCAGATCGGTCGTAACCCGTCGATTGAGTACCTGTCTCGTCGCGGGATGTTCTTGGGGGTCAACCGTGATCTCGAGGACGAAAGTATTAAGGTACCTATCCTCGCGGTAGGTGAAATGAACATGGACTTTGACGGCGACCAGTCGTACGTTATCCTACTGGTGGATAACGAGTCGAAAGCAAAAGCTTACGGCAGTTTCGGTCACCATCAAACGCTCGACAAGAACGCTCTGTTCAAAGTCAGCAAGTACGCAGGACAAACGGCTACCAACTTGATGAACCTTAATACGCTGTTAATGCAAGAACCATTGATCGACTAAGGAGGGTGAAGTTCTATGAATAGCGCTAACGCCTTCTCCTACGCGATCTCCGGGTCGTTTACGGACGAGGGTATCAATCAGTACGCTCAGTACGTTAACAACACCACAGCGATGTTGCAGAACGTCGGTGGTTGGTTAGGTCAGCAAGCAGCCAAGACGCTGGAAAGCTTCGACAACTTCCTCAACTCCCGCGCATGGGAAATGAGCAAGCGCTTGCTGGGCAACCAAGATGGTGAATGGGTGTCGCGTTACGCAATCGGTTATCTGGGTAGTGTTTATGCCCAACAAAACGCCGAAGGCTACATGCGGGACTACATCATGGCGATCCCGGAAGTTCAGCAACTGTACTTGGATGGTGAGTTCTCTGGTTATGGCGGTGACTTCAGTGCCTTCTGTACGGGCATTGGTGAAGCCAACATCTTCCATCGCCGTTCGATGCATGGTCTGTTGAACTTGACCGAAGTAGATGAGAAACCGCAGCTGCGTCACACACACTACCATGACACGTTGGGTGGTAAGATCACCTTCCGTGAACGGGTGGACGTGGATAAGACGCGTCGTGCCGCAATGCACCACCTTGCCAACACCATGCTGGACATTACCAGTGTGGAAGGTAAGTATCGTACGTCGTACATTCCGCCAACTGAAGAGTCGGCTGAATAACCACTGGATAGTTTATCCTATAACCGGGCGGGGGTAACGCCCTTCCCGGTTATTTTTTTTTCCTTTACTATAGGGGTTTTCGTTTAGTAGAGGAGGGTTTGCATGGCTCGGTATTGCGTGGCTTCTATGTCGACCGAATCGGGGTGGGAAACACAATCCCCGCAGGCGGCATTGGCGAAGCATGTAACCTATTGGTTCCAGTCTCGTGAGAACCAGGGTAAGGTGATGGGGAAGGTCCCTAGCTTTTATATGATCTTCAAAACCTTTTCTCGGGATCCCGAGAAGATGGTGGAAGAAACCCGCACCAAGTTCAAAGCGTACATTGAAGAACTCTTTGATAACGTGCTCGTTCATGTTGAACGGCAAAATATCACTGGAGAGATAAACAATTACAAGCTCATTTTGACCGCACGTGTAAATGTGGACGGTGTCAACTATGACCTTGCAGAAACCATCCTGGCGACAGGTGAACTTTACAAAGTTCTAGACACGGAGCGATTGAAACGATGATGCAGATGACCGACGAAATCCGCCAGATGATGATCGAAGAAGATCTGGGCTGGTTGGATAAGCTGGAAGTTCACGAAGTCAGTGGGCGTTTCATGCTGGGCGACGCAGGCAGCGAGCTGCCGATCAACGTCAGTCACATCATGGAAGAAGAAGAATTTACCCGCAAGTGGCTCGTGGGCTTTGCTCTGGGTACTTCTCTGGGTCGCAACTACTTCCCGCTCAAGGAGTGGTTCAGCTTCACCTACAAC
>Ga0247818_10002936_pt1 | contig 10994 bp, 6 predicted proteins | sample 13C_Glucose_Day1_FD_192424 | JGI IMG/M metagenome (GOLD analysis project Ga0247818, IMG submission 192424) | Soil microbial communities from agricultural site in Penn Yan, New York, United States - 13C_Glucose_Day1 | ecosystem: Environmental > Terrestrial > Soil > Agricultural land | place: USA...
CGTCGTCTTCATGGGCGTCGAGCTGATGCTCAACGCCGTCAACCTGATGTTCGTCACGTTCGCCCGCATGCAGGGCAACCTCGACGGCCAGGTGATCGCCCTGTTCGTGATGGTCGTGGCCGCTGCCGAAGTGGTTGTCGGTCTCGCGATCATCATCGCGATCTTCCGTGCCCGCCGGTCGGCCTCGGTCGACGACGCCAACCTGCTGAAGCTGTAGAAGGGGCCACCAGGTGACTTCTCTGACCACCCTCGCCGCCGCCGAAGGGGCCGCCACGGCGGCCACCGGCATCACGGCATCCGCGTGGCTGCTCGTCGCGCTGCCGATGCTCGGCGCCGCGGTGCTGCTGCTCGGCGGCCGCGCCACCGACAAGTGGGGCCCGCTGTTCGCCACCGCGATGTCGTGGGCTGCCTTCGTCGTGGGCTTCCTCGTCTGGATCTCGATGATCGGGCGCCCCGCGGACGAGCGGGCGATGCACCTGACCCTCTTCGAGTGGGTGCCGGCCGGATCCTTCAACCTCGACGCGGGCATGCTGGTCGACCAGCTCTCCGTGTCGTTCGTGCTGCTGGTGACCTTCGTGGGGTCGCTGATCCTCGTCTACTCGCTGGGCTACATGGAGCACGACCCGGACAAGCGCCGGTTCTTCGCCTACCTGAACCTCTTCGTGGCGTCGATGCTGCTGCTGGTGCTGGCCGACTCCTACCTGCTGCTCTACGTCGGCTGGGAGGGTGTGGGCCTGGCGTCGTACCTGCTCATCGGGTTCTGGAACTACAACCCGGCCTACGCCACCGCGGCCAACAAGGCCTTCGTGGTCAACCGCGTCGGCGACTTCGGGCTGTCCGTGGCGATCATGATCATGTTCGTCACCTTCGGGACCGTCACCTTCGCCGGTGTCTCCGAGGCCGCCGGCAACGCGAGCGAGGGCACGCTGACCGCGATCGGCCTGATGCTGCTCCTCGGCGCCTGCGGCAAGTCGGCGCAGTTCCCCCTGCAGAGCTGGCTCGGTGACGCCATGGCCGGCCCGACGCCGGTCTCCGCGCTGATCCACGCGGCGACGATGGTCACCGCCGGCGTCTACCTGGTGGTCCGCAGCGGCTTCATCTTCAACGCGGCTCCCGACGCCCAGCTCGTGGTCGTCATCGTCGGAGCCATCACCCTGCTCTTCGGTGCGATCGTGGGTTGCGCCAAGGACGACATCAAGAAGGCGCTGGCCGCCTCGACGATGTCGCAGATCGGCTACATGATGCTGGCCGCCGGCCTCGGCCCGGTGGGCGCGGCCTTCGCGATCTTCCACCTGCTGACGCACGGCTTCTTCAAGGCGGGCATGTTCCTCGGAGCCGGCTCGGTCATGCACGGCATGAACGACCAGGTCGACATGCGCCGCTTCGGCGGCCTGTCCGGCGCCATGAAGATCACCTGGGTCACCTTCGGCCTGGGGTGGCTCGCGATCCTCGGTGTGCCGCCGTTCTCCGGGTTCTGGTCCAAGGACAAGATCATCGAGGCCGCCTTCATCGGCGAGGGCTGGCGCCCGTGGGTCTTCGGCTTCACCGCCATGGTCGGCGCGGGCATCACCGCCTTCTACATGTCGCGCCTGTTCTTCATGACCTTCCACGGCAAGAAGCGCTGGACCGACGACGTGCACCCGCACGAGTCGCCGCTCGTCATGACCATCCCGATGATGGTGCTGGCCGTCGGCTCGGCACTGCTGGGCCTCGTGCTGTCCTTCGGCGGCATGTTCACCAGCTGGCTCGAGCCCGTGGTCGGCGGTCACGGCGAGGAGCACCCGGTGCTCTCCGTCCCGGTGATCACCGTGCTGACCCTGCTGCTCGTCATCGGCGGCGCCGCGCTGGCCTGGATGCGCTACTGGCGTGACGCGGTGCCGCAGACGGCCCCGGCCGGCTCCCTGGCCACGCAGGCGGCGCGCCGCGACCTCTACCAGGACGACGTCAACGAGGGCGTCTTCATGCGTCCCGGCATCCACCTCACCCGCTCGCTGGTCTTCGCCGACAACCGCGGCATCGACGGCGCGGTCAGCGGCATGGCCGCCCTGGTGGGCGGCACGTCGAGCCGCCTGCGCCGCATCCAGAACGGTTTTGCCCGGTCCTACGCCCTGACGATGCTTGCTGGTGTCGTCGCCATCTTCGCTGCTGTGTGGGTGATCCAGTAATGACGAACTTCCCCTGGCTGACGACGATCGCGCTCGTGCCGCTCGTCGGCGCCGCCATCGTCTTCGCTCTGCCGGCCAGCGTGGCCGACCGGGCGAAGCACATCGCCCTCGGGGTGTCCGGGCTGACGCTCGTGCTCACGGTGGCGGCGGCGCTGCAGTTCGAGGCGAGCTCCGGTGAGCAGTTCCAGCTCGCCGAGCAGCACGAGTGGATCCCGCAGTTCGGCGTCTCCTACGCCCTCGGCGTCGACGGCATCGCGCTGATCATGATCCTCATGGCCGCGATCCTCGCCCCGATCTGCATCCTCGCGGCCTGGGACGACGTGCCCGAGGGCGGCAAGCGCGAGAAGAACTACTTCGCGCTCATGCTCGTGCTCGAGACGTTCATGATCGGCGTCTTCGCCGCCACCGACGTGTTCCTGTTCTACGTCTTCTTCGAGGCGATGCTGGTCCCGGTCTACTTCCTGATCGGCTCCTACGGCGGCGCCCGCCGCCAGTACGCCGCGGTGAAGTTCCTGCTGTTCTCGCTCGCTGGTGGGCTCGTCATGCTCGTCGGCGTCATCGCGCTCTACCAGTACGGCCCCGGCGGGTCCGACGGCTTCCTCGTCGAGAAGCTGACAGGCCTCGACTTCGGCAGCACGACGGCCGAGCGGCTGATGTTCTTCGCCTTCTTCTTCGCCTTCGCCGTCAAGGCGCCGATGTGGCCGGTGCACACCTGGCTGCCCGACGCCGCGACCGAGGCCCGCCCGGCCACCGCCGTCCTCCTCGTCGGCGTCCTCGACAAGGTCGGCACCTTCGGGATGATCCGCTTCTGCCTCCAGCTGTTCCCGGAGGCCTCGAAGTGGGCCACGCCGGCGGTCATCGTGCTCGCGGTGATCTCGGTGCTGTACGGCGCGCTGCTGGCCATCGGGCAGACCGACATCATGCGCCTGATCGCCTACACCTCGGTCAGCCACTTCGGCTTCATCGTGCTGGGCATCTTCGCGCTGACCACGGTCGGCGGTGCCGGCTCGACGCTCTACATGCTCAACCACGGGTTCTCCACCGCGGCGCTCTTCCTCGTGGCGGCGATGCTCATCTCCCGCCGCGGCAGCAAGCGGATCCCCGACTACGGGGGCTGGCAGCGGGTGACCCCCGGGATCGCCGGTGTGTTCCTGGTGGCCGGCCTGTCCGGTCTGGCACTGCCGGGCCTGAGCTCGTTCATCTCAGAGTTCCTGGTGCTCCTCGGCACCTTCCAGCGCTACCCGGCTGCGGCAATCATCGCCACGACGGGCATCATCCTTGCCGCGCTGTACATCCTCCTGATGTACAAGCGGATGATGACCGGCCCCCGGCCCGAGCTCGTCGAGCCGGTGCGCGACTGGAACCTGCGCGAGAAGTTCGTTGTCGCCCCGCTCATCGTGGCGTTCCTGTTCCTGGGCTTCTACCCCAAGCCTGCTCTCGACCTGCTGAACCCCGCCGTGTCCAAGACCCTGACGTTCGTCGGCGTCGAGGACCCTGCGCCCACCAACGCCGCTGACGGGAGTGCGAAGTAATGACCGCCCTGATCACCAGCCTGCCGGCCCAGTTCCAGGCCGCGCAGGTCGACTACCAGGCGATCGCCCCGATGCTCATCGTCTTCGGTGGCGCGCTGCTCGGCGTGCTCATCGAGGCCTTCGCGCCGCGGTCGGTGCGCTACCCGGCGCAGGTCGCCGTGGCGGTCGCCGCCCTGGCCGCAGCCCTCGTCGTGCTCGTGACCGTCTCCCGGCACGCCCAGGGCATCACCCTGGAGCGGGCCGTGGTCATCGACGGGCCGGCGCTGTTCCTGCAGGGCACGATCCTGCTCATGTCGATCCTCGGCGTCCTGACGATGGCCGAGCGCTTCGGCGGCGAGGGCGCGGACGCCTTCACCCCGATGGGGGCGGCCGTGCCGGGCTCCCCGCACGAGGCCGCGGCGATGCGCGCCGGGCTGATGAGCAGCGAGGTCTTCCCGCTCACGATGTTCGCCGTCGGCGGCATGATGCTCTTTCCCGCGGCCGGCGACCTGCTGACGATGTTCGTGGCCCTCGAGGTCCTCTCGCTCCCGCTCTACCTGCTGTCGGGCCTGGCTCGTCGTCGCCGCCTGCTCTCGCAGGAGGCCTCGCTGAAGTACTTCCTGCTCGGCGCGTTCTCCTCGGCGTTCTTCCTCTTCGGCGCTGCGCTGCTCTACGGCTACAGCGGCTCCGTCTACCTGGCCGACATCGCCAAGGCCATCTCGGCCGCCTCGGGTGACCTCGACGGCCTGCTCATCCCCGGTGTGGTCTTCCTCCTGGTCGGCCTGCTGTTCAAGGTCGGCGCCGTGCCGTTCCACCAGTGGACCCCGGACGTCTACCAAGGCGCCCCGACCCCGGTCACCGGCTTCATGGCCGCCTGCACCAAGGTCGCCGCGTTCGGCGCGATCCTGCGCCTGGTCTACGTCGGCCTCGAGGCCAACCGCTGGGACTGGCGGGCCGGTGTCATCGCCGTGGCCGCCCTGACCATGGTCGTCGGGTCGGTGCTGTCGGTCACCCAGACCGACGTCAAGCGGCTGCTGGCCTACTCCTCGATCGCCCACGCCGGGTTCATCCTGGTCGCGGTGCTGGCGTTCGACCGGCTCGGCGTCTCAGGCACGATGTTCTACCTCGTCGCCTATGGCTTCATGACCATCGCCGCCTTCGCCGTGGTCTCCATGGTCCGCCAGGGTGGCTCCGAGGCCTCCCACCTGTCGCAGTGGGCCGGCCTGGGACGAAACCACCCCGTGGTCGCCGGCATCTTCGCCTTCCTGCTCCTCGCCTTTGCCGGCATCCCGCTGACCTCCGGCTTCACCGCCAAGTACGCGGCGTTCTCCCCGGCCATCGCGACCGGTGGGCGCTCGGGCGTGGCCCTGGTCGTCATCGGTGTCCTCTGCAGCGTGATCACGGCGTTCGTCTACATCCGCCTCATCGTGCTCATGTACTTCACCGAGTCAGCGGGTGGTGAGGTCGTGGCCGAGACGCCATCGGCCATGACGACGATCGCGGTCACGGTGGGCACGCTCGTCACCCTCCTCCTCGGTGTCTTTCCCGCCCAGGTCCTCGCCCTGGCGGAGAGCTCGTCCGTGTTCTTGCGATGACCTCGACTCCTCCGGTGCTGGCGCTGCCCTCGGTCTCCTCCGGGCTGACCGAGCGGTTGCAGCGTGGCCTGGTCGAGGTCGACGAGCGGCTGCGGCGCGAGGTCGACCACGACGACCCGTTCATCGCCGAGGCCAACGTCCACCTCGCCGAGGCCGGCGGCAAGCGGTTTCGACCGCTGCTCACCCTGCTGGCGGCCGAGGTCGGCGACGGCGTCAACGACGAGGTCGTCGCGGCCGCGACGGGCGTCGAGCTGACCCACCTGGCCTCGCTCTACCACGACGACGTCATGGACGAGGCCGACGTGCGCCGCGGTGCCCCCAGCGCCAACGCGAAGTACGACAACTCGACGGCGATCCTCGTCGGCGACCTGCTCTTCGGGACGGCGTCCTCGATCATCGCCGACCTCGGTCCCGAGGCCGTCAAGATCCAGGCCCAGACGTTCGTGCGGCTGTGCTCGGGCCAGATCCGCGACGACCGGCCCTGCCCGCCCGGCACCGACCCGGTCGACTACTACATGGGCGTCCTCGCCGACAAGACCGGTGTGCTCATCGCGACGGCCGCGCGCTACGGCGCGATGTTCGGCGGCTGCTCGCCCGAGGTCGTCGAGACGCTCCGCGAGTACGGCGAGCGGCTCGGCATGGCCTTCCAGCTCGCCGACGACCTCATCGACATCGCCTCGGAGGGCGACGAGACAGGCAAGACCCCGGGCACCGACCTGCGGGAGGGCAAGGCGACGCTGCCGGTCCTCTACGCGCGGGCGTCGACCGACCCCGCGGACGCGCGGCTCAAGGAGCTGCTCGCCTCGGACCTGCGCGGGGACGACCTGCTCGCGGAGACGCTCGGCCTGCTGCGCACCCACCCGGCCATGGACCGAGCCCGCGAGGACACGTATGCCGTCGCGCGGCAGGCCCAGGACGCCCTGGCGCCGCTCCCCGAGGGGGAGGCCAAGGAGGCCCTGCTGGCGCTGGCGACCGGCGTCGTCGACCGCGTGGGCTGACCCCGCGGCATTTCATCGCACTCATTGCCCATCACCCACCGTCGGAACGCCGTTGGGTGCCTCTGGCGGTGGGTTTCGGGCAAGAAGTGAACGACGGAAGGGGCGACCACCGTGCGGTGGCCGCCCCTTCGTGCGTGTCTGGGACGGTCAGGCCGGGCGGACCTGGATCACGCTCGGGCGCGGCTGGCCGTCGCCCTGGTACGGGAACTGGCTGGCCGGCTTCTCCGGGGAGGCGCCGTCGACCTCGCCGGGGTGCTGCACGGCTGCGAGCACCGTCTTCTGGTCCCAGGTGACGAGCGGGCCGCAGCACTCGGCGTAGGCGGGCACCGAGAGGAACTGCTGCAGGTGGCCCTTGTGGGGGCCGGAGAGCGGCATGAGGTACATGCCGTCGCAGTGGCCGAGGGCGTTGCCGTCGGTGGCGATCCAGAGGTTGCCCTCGCGGTCGAACGCGACGTTGTCCGGGCAGGAGATCGGCGAGACCTCGGAGCGGTCGTACCCGTTGAAGTACGTCGACGGGTCGGACGGGTCGCCGGCGATGAGCACGATCTTCCACGAGAAGCCGGTCGCGGTGTCGTCGCCGCGGTCGGGGGTGATCTCGATGATGTGCCCGTGCTTGTTGTTGGCGCGCGGGTTGGCCTCGTCGATCTGCGAGGGCGTGCGCTTGGTGTTGTTGGTGCAAGCGACATAGGTGCGGCCGTTGACCGGGTTGGGCTCGACGTCCTCGGGACGGTCCATCTTCGTGGGACCGACCTTGTCGGCGGCGAGGCGGGTGTGGACGAGCACCTCGGCGACGGACATGCCGGGCACGCGGCTCTCGTTCCCGACGACGAGCGGCAGCCACTCGCCGGTGCCGTCGGCCACGCCGTCCTCGAAGCCGTCGCCGGTGAACTTCGCGACGTAGAGGTCGCCGGAGGACAGCAGCGTCAGGTTGCTGGCCCTGGCCTCGGCCGATCGACCCGTCCGGAACCTGCCGTGGGAGACGAACTTGTAGAGGTAGTCGAAGCGCTCGTCGTCGCCCATGTAGGCGACGGCCCGTCCGTCGGGGGCGATGGTGACGTTGGCGCCCTCGTGCTTCAGCCGGCCCAGCGCCGTGTGCTTCACGGGCGTGCTGCTCGGGTCGGACGGGTCGACCTCGATGACGTAGCCGAAGCGGTTGACCTCGTGGGGCTCGGCGCCGGTGTCGAACCGGGTGTCGACCTTCTCCCAGCCGCGCCCCTTGCCGGTGATGCCGTAGCGGCGGTACGCGGCGTCCTGGTCGGCGGGAATCGCGGTGGCGTTGAAGTAGCCCTGGAAGTTCTCCTCGCCGGAGAGCACGGTGCCCCACGGGGTGGTGCCACCGGAGCAGTTGCCGAACGTGCCGAGCACCCGGCGGCCGCTGGGGTCGGCGCTGGTGCGTAGGAGCGGGTGGCCGGCGGCCGGGCCGTCGACCCGGAAGGGCGTGGTCGCGGTGATGCGGCGGTTGAGCGGGGCACCCTTGACGTACTCCCACGGGCGGGAGGCGCTGGCGCGGCGCAGCTCGACCACCGACATGCCGTGGGCGGCCATGGTGATGCGAACCTGTTCGGGCGTCAGCGAGGCGCTGCCGGTGTAGCCGCGGAACATCAGCTCGTCGTTGGTGTACTCGTTGTTGCACACCAGCACCGCGGCGTTCTGGTCCCTGGTGCGGATCAGCGTGGTGTAGTCGTTGTTGTAGCCGAACTGGCCCTCCTGGGCCGCCGCGCTCTGGTGGTCGAAGTCGAAGTCTGGCGCGTCGGCGAGGATCGGGTCGCCCCACGAGATGATCGTCGACCACTCGAACCCCTCGGGCACGACGACCTTGTCGAGGCCCTCGGGCTGCGCAGCGATGGGCGTGAAGCCGAACGGCGAGGTGTTCTTCGGCCCGGTGGTGCTGGCCTGCGCGCCGGCGGTCGTGGGCGCTGCGGCGGCCGGCCGGGTCCCGGCTGCCGTGGTCAGGCCGACCACGGCAGCGACCAGGCCGCCGCCCTTGAGGACGCTGCGGCGCGAGGCGCCTGCCGCGACGAGGTCGCCGAAGGTGGGGTTGTCGGTGGGGTTGGGGACCGGCTTGCTGCAGGCGTCGTCGCAGCGGTAGTGACAGGTCATCGCGGAGCGGCCGCCGGTATGGGCACGGACCAGGGGAAGCACGGTGCGCCGGGGCGCGGGTGCAGTCATGTCAGGGATCCTCCGAGGTCATGGGGGCGGGGGCGTCCCGCCCGCGCTGACGCTAGGGACGGCGGCCCAAGGGTGGGGGGCGCCGAGGTGAAGCCCGGGTGACGCCCGCGCCAACGCTGGCCCGCTGGGTACAGTCGGCGACGTGACTGCCGGCTGGGAGCGAGCGACCGCCGGCCTCGCCGCGCCGTTCGCGGTCGTCGACCTCGATGCCTTCGACGCCAATGCCGCCGACCTCGTGCGGCGTGCGGGTGGGACGCCGATCCGGGTGGCCTCCAAGTCAGTGCGGTGCCGGGCGCTGCTGCGCCGGGCCCTCGACCGGCCGGGCTTCCGCGGTGTCATGGCCTACTCGGTGCGCGAGGCGCTGTGGCTCGCGGCCGACGGCTTCACCGACATCTTCGTGGCCTACCCGAGCTTCGACCGCGCGGCGCTCGAAGCGGTGGCAGGCAACAGCCACGCCGCGGCGCAGATCACCGTGACGATCGACAGTGCCGAGCACGTCGCCCTGCTCGCCGCCGTGCATCGTCCGCACCGCCTCAGGGTCGCCCTCGACGTCGACGCCTCCCTTCGCGTGGGCCGGCTGCACCTCGGGGTGCGCCGGTCCCCGCTGCGCACGGCGGACCAGGCCGCGGCCGTCGCCCGGGCCGCCCAGCGGGAGGGCCTGGCCGTGCTGGGCCTGATGTTCTACGACGCCCAGATCGCCGGCCTGCCCGACTCCTCGCCCGCCGTGCGGCTGCTGAAGTCCCGCTCCGCGGCGGACCTCAGGCGGCGGCGGGCCGAGGTGGTGGGGGCGGTGCGCGAGGTGGCCGACCTCGCGTTCGTCAACGGTGGCGGCACCGGCAGTCTCCACGTCGCCGGGCAGGACCCTGTCCTCACCGAGCTCGCCGCCGGCTCGGGTCTGTTCGGTCCCACGCTCTTCGACGGCTACCGCGCCTTCCGACCCCGTCCCGCCGCGGCTTTCGCGCTGCCGGTGGTCCGCCGGCCCGCGCCCGGCATGGTCACGGTCTTCGCCGGCGGCTACACCGCCTCGGGGCCGCCGGGGTGGTCCCGGTCACCATCGGTGCTGTTCCCGCGCGGGCTGCGGCTGCTGCGGCAGGAGGGCGCCGGTGAGGTGCAGACCCCCCTGCGGGGAAGGGCCGCTGACGAGCTGGCGCTGGGCGACCGGGTCTGGTTCCGGCACGCCAAGGCCGGAGAGCTGTGCGAGCGCTTCGACGAGCTGCACCTCGTGCGCGGGGACGAGCTCGTCGAGGGCGTTCCCACCTACCGCGGAGAGGCGGCGACGTTCGGTTGAGAGGGCATGCTGGATGAGGTGGACCGGCAGGAGCGCGGCGCACTGGGAGAACTGGGCCGGTAACCAGTCGGCCTGGCCGGCCCAGGTTGCCCAGGCGCGCGACGTCGACGACGTCGCCCTGGTGGTCCGGTCCGCCGCCGAGCGCGGGCTGGCGGTGAAGCCCGTCGGTGCCGGTCACTCGTTCACGGCGGCCGCCGTCACCGACGGGGTGCAGCTGCGCCTCGACCACCTCACCGGCGTCACCGGCATCGACCCCACGACCGGCCGGGTGCGGGTGCTGGCCGGTACCCGCCTGCACCAGCTCAACCCCGCGCTGCAGGCCGCCGGGCTGGCGCTGCCCAACCTCGGCGACATCGACCGCCAGAGCATCTCGGGTGCGATCGCGACCGGCACCCACGGCACGGGGGCCCGCCTGCACGGCATCGCGTCCGCCGTCACCGGCCTGACGATGGTGCTGGCCGACGGGTCGGTGCTGGACTGCTCGGACGACCGGCACCCGGAGGCCCTCCAGGCTGCCCGGGTCGGCCTCGGCGCCCTCGGCGTGGTGACCGAGGTCGAGCTGCAGTGCGTGCCGGCCTTCCGCCTGCACGCCGTGGAGCGCCCGGAGCCGTTGCTGCCACTCCTCGAGCGCATCCAGGACGAGGCGGACGCGCACGACCACTTCGAGCTCTACTGGTTCCCGCACACCGACCGGGTGATGACGAAGCGCAACAACCGGGTCGAGGAGGGGACCGACGTCGCCGGACCGCTGCCGGCCTGGCGCGCCTGGCTCGACGACGAGCTGCTGGCCAACGGCGTGTTCGAGCAGGTCAACCGTGTGGCCGCGCGCTGGCCCTCCGTGGTGCCCCGCATGGCCCAGGTGACGGCCCGCGCGCAGACGGCCCGCGAGTTCACCGACGACTCGTGGCGCGTCTTCTGCTCGCGCCGCGCGGTGCGGTTCGTGGAGAGCGAGTATGCCGTGCCACGGGCTGCCGTCGGCGACGTCGTCCTCGCGCTCAAGGACTGGGTCGACCGGCACGACGAGGCCCTGCCGTTCCCGGTGGAGGTGCGCTTCCTGGCCGCCGACGACGTGTGGCTCTCCACGGCATACGGGCGGGACACCGCGTATGTCGCGGTGCACCAGTACCACCGCATGGAGCATGCGAGGTACTTCGCCGCGTTCGAGGCGATCGTCGCCGAGCACGCCGGCCGGCCGCACTGGGGCAAGCTGCACACGCTCGACGCCGGGCGGCTGCGTCCGCTCTACCCGCGCTTCGACAACTTCGTGC
>Ga0247818_10002937_pt1 | contig 10994 bp, 9 predicted proteins | sample 13C_Glucose_Day1_FD_192424 | JGI IMG/M metagenome (GOLD analysis project Ga0247818, IMG submission 192424) | Soil microbial communities from agricultural site in Penn Yan, New York, United States - 13C_Glucose_Day1 | ecosystem: Environmental > Terrestrial > Soil > Agricultural land | place: USA...
CAACCGGGCCGGCACCGAGTACGTCTGGTTCAACAACGTCGAGACCCGGCCCGGCCTCGGGTACCCACGCGGGTACGAGGACCAGGACGAGTGGCAGGGCGGCTGGGTGGTGAACAACGGCCGGCTCCGGCTGCGCGCCGGAGGCCGGTTCAAGAAGCTGCTCACCATCTTCAGCAACCCGAAGATGCCCTCGATCCACGACTACTACGAGCCGTGGACCTACGACTACGAGACGCTGCTGAACGCGCCGGCGCAGAAGAACTTCCCTGTCGCGCGGCCGCACTCGCTGATCTCGGGCAAGCCGATCAACGTCTCGTGGAGCGCCAACTGGGACGACGACCTGGGCGGCTCGCGCGAGCACGCGGCCAACGACGTGATGCTCCGTGGCATCGAGGACAAGGTGAAGTTCGAGTTCGAGCAGACCTTCATGTTCTACCTGCCGCGGATCTGCGAGCACTGCCTCAACCCGTCGTGTGCAGCCTCGTGCCCGAGCGGTGCGATCTACAAGCGGGAAGAGGACGGCATCGTCCTCGTCGACCAGGACCGCTGCCGCGGCTGGCGGATGTGCATCACCGGCTGCCCGTACAAGAAGGTCTACTTCAACCACAAGACCGGCAAGGCCGAGAAGTGCACGTTCTGCTACCCGCGCATCGAGGTCGGCATCCCGACGGTGTGCTCGGAGACCTGTGTGGGGCGGCTGCGGTACATCGGCCTGGTGCTCTACGACGCCGACAAGGTGCTCGAGGCGGCATCGGCCCCCGACGACACCGACCTGTACGAGTCGCAGCTGGGCGTCTTCCTCGACCCCGAGGACCCCGAGGTGCGCCGCCAGGCTGAGGCGGCCGGCATCCCCGGTGACTGGGTCGAGGCGGCCCGGCGCAGCCCGGTCAAGAAGCTGATCATGGACTACAAGGTGGCGCTCCCCCTGCACCCGGAGTACCGCACGATGCCGATGGTCTGGTACATCCCGCCGCTGTCACCGGTCGTCGACGTCATCAAGGACACCGGTTACGACGCCGAGGACGTCGACAACCTCTTCGGGGCCATCGACACCCTGCGCATCCCGGTCGAGTACCTCGCGAACCTCTTCACCGCCGGCGACGTGGCGCCCGTGAACGGGGTGCTGAAGAAGCTCGCCGCGATGCGGTCCTACATGCGCGACATCAACCTCGGCCGCGACCCCCGCGACGAGATCCCGGCCGCGGTCGGCATGGAGGGGGAGGCGATGTACGAGATGTTCCGCCTGCTCGCCCTGGCCAAGTACGACGAGCGCTACGTCATCCCCACCGCGCACGCCGAGCAGGCGCACGCGCTCGAGGAGCTCGCCACCGACTGCGCGGTCTCGGAGTACGGCGGCGGGCAGGAGATCTTCGGCGAGGGCTCCGGCGCCGCACCGACACCGGTCGCCGTCGAGAACTTCCGGGTGCTGCAGCAGACCCAGTCCGCCGACACGATGGAGGCGCTGCCGTCAGACAACCCGCTGCGCGGACGGGTCAACCTGCTCAACTGGGACGGGCGCGGGATGCCGGACGGTATCTTCCCCGGCTCCGGCGCGGCGGCCGACGACGGGGCCGAGCGATGAAGTGGCGCCGGCACCGCGACTCCCAGCCGGGCATCAGTGAGCGGGCCCTGGCCGACACCTGGCAGGTCGTCTCGCTGCTGCTCGACTACCCCGACGAGGTGCTCGTCTCACGCGTGCCGATGCTGCGCGGCGTGGTGGCCGAGCTCCCCGATGCCCAGCGCGAGCCGCTGACCGAGATGCTCGACACCATCGGGAGAACCGACCTCGGTGCGCTGCAGGAGGAGTACGTCGACACCTTCGACGTCACCCGCAAGTGCTCGCTGCACCTGACCTACTTCACCCAGGGCGACACCCGCCGTCGTGGCGTGGCCCTCGTCGAGTTCAAGCAGGCGTACCGCAAGGCCGGCGTGGAGTTCGACTCCGACGCCGAGCTGCCCGACCACCTCTGCGTGGTGCTCGAGTTCGGAGCCGTGCAGGACTGGGCGACGGCCTGGCACCTGCTGATCCGGCACCGGGTCGGCGTCGAGGTGCTCAAGGCCGGTCTCGCGCAGCGCGGCTCACCGTGGCTGCCGGCCATCCAGGCCCTGCGCTCGACGCTGCCCGAGCTCGACGGCGACGACCAGACGGCCCTGATGCGACTCGTCGCCGAGGGCCCGCCGAAGGAGGAGGTCGGGCTCGAGCCGTACGCCATCGACCCCCGCCTCAACCCCCGACCCGAGCCTGTCGACACCACCGCGATGCTCGGCGCGACGATTCCCGTAGGAGCTCCCCGATGACCGTCTTCCTGTGGGTGATCGTGCCCTACGTCTGCCTGGCGGTCTTCGTCGTCGGGCACGTCTGGCGCTACCGCTACGACAAGTTCGGCTGGACCACTCGCTCCAGCCAGCTGTACGAGGACAGGCTGCTGCGCATCGGCAGCCCGCTGTTCCACTTCGGGATGCTCGGGGTCGTGATGGGCCACATCATCGGCTTGATCATCCCCCAGGTGTGGACCAACGCCCTGGGGCTCAGCCCGCACGCGTACCACGTGATCGCGCTGGCCGGCGGCATCCCCGCGGGCATCGCGGCGGTCGTCGGGCTCGCGATCCTCGTCTACCGGCGGCGCACCACCGGGCCGGTGTTCCGCGCGACGACGCTCAACGACAAGGTCATGTATGCCGTGCTCGGCAGCGTCATCGTGCTGGGCATGTGGAACACGGTCGCGGGGAGCCTGCTGCAGTTCGGTGGCGAGTACAACTACCGCGAGGGGGTCAGCGTCTGGTTCCGCAGCATCTTCCTGTTCCAGCCGAAGCCCGAGCTGATGGCGCAGGCCCCTCTGGGTTTCCAGCTGCACGCGTTGCTGGCGTTCCTGCTGTTCGCGATGTGGCCGTTCACCCGGCTGGTGCACGTGTTCTCGGCCCCGATCGGCTACCTGACGCGTCCGTACCTCGTCTATCGCTCCAAGGACGAGCGCCCGGGCCGTGGTTCGGGCAACCGGGCGCCCCAGCGTGGCTGGGACAAGCCCGAGCTGAGCAAGAAGTGACCGCGCACCGCGCCAGCCCGTCGAGGTCCCGCGACACGCTGACGACAGCGCCGGGGCTTCAGCGTGTCGTGGGACCTCGAGGGCTCCCCACCGATCCGAGGAGGACACCATGACCGACCTCGCGGCGGCCGAGCGGGACTGGCACGACTGGATCGCCCACGCCTGCGTGGCGCTCGACGTCGACCCCGCCGCGGTCGACGTCACCGGCATCCACGGGCTGACCAAGGAGATCGCGCACGGCTTCGCCCGACCGATGGCTCCGGTCGGGTCCTACATCCTGGGGCTGGCCGTCGGCGCCCGGGCCGCGCGCGGTGAGCCGGTGGACCAGGCGGCCCTCAGCGAGGCGATCCGTGCAACCTTCCCCTGCCCTGCCTGACAGTTCTGTCGTGAGTGCGGAAGTGGCTGCGCCGGCAACCACCTCCGCACTCAACGCGCAGAGCTGCCCGGCTCGGGTGCCGGAATGCCCCTGAGCTCGTGGACGCGTGACTCCCAGGGCAGCAGGTCGAGGCCCTCGCGCCCCGGGTGGGTGGCCAGCAGCACCGTGGCGGCGGCGAGGTCCGGGAGGTCGGCGGCATCCACCGTGACGGGTTCGGACGAGCAGTTGGCGAGCACGACGAGCTGGTGCGCGTCGTCGGTCGCGTCGCGTCGCACGAACACCCAGAGCCGGGGGTGGTCGGGCAGCAGCAGCTCGAACCGGCCGTCGACGACGAGCGGGTTGTCATGGCGCAGCGCGATCAGTGCCCGGTAGTGGTTGAACACCGACGACGGGTCGGCTTGCGCCGCATCGGCGTTGATCTCGGTGTGGTTCGGGTTCACCGGGAGCCATGGCTCGCCGGTGGTGAAACCGGCGTGCGGGCCGGCATCCCACTGCATGGGGGTGCGCGCGTTGTCGCGACCCTTGAGGGCCAGCGCGGCCATCACGGTCTCGACGGGCACCCCGGCCTCGAGCGCCTGCGCATGGTGGCGGAGCGACTCGATGTCGCGGTACTCGCCGATCGACGCGAACGGGGCGTTCGTCATCCCGAGCTCCTCGCCCTGGTAGACGTACGGCGTCCCGCGGTGCAGGTGCAGCACGGTGCCGAGCGTCTTGGCCGACGCCACCCGGTGCTCGGGGGAGTCGTCACCGAACCGGGTCACCGCGCGGGGCTGGTCGTGGTTGTTCCAGTAGAGCGAGTTCCAGCCGACGTCGGCCAGGCCCTCCTGCCACGCCGCGAAGGTGCGCTTGAGCAGCGGGAGCGGCAGGGGCACGATGTCCCACTTGGGGCCGCCCGGCCGCACGTCGAGGTCGACGTGCTCGAAGGTGAAGACCATGTCGAGCTCGCGCCGTGCGGGGTCGGTGACCCGGCGGGCCAGGTCGATGCTCGAGCTCGGCATCTCGCCCACCGTCAGCAGGTGGCCGGCGCTCAGGCCGACCTCACGGTTCATCTCGGCGAGGAACTCCTCGAGCCGGGGGCCGCTCGCGACCGCGGCGTGTGACGACCCGAAGCGGCTGCCCGGCGCGACCGGGCCGTCCGGCAGCGTGGGGTCGCGCGAGATCAGGTCGATGACGTCCATCCGGAAGCCGTCGACGCCCCGGTCGACCCACCAGCGCATCATGGCGTAGACCGCCCGGCGCACCCGCGGGTTCTCCCAGTTCAGGTCGGGCTGCTTGCGCGAGAACAGGTGCAGGTAGTACTCACCGCTGGCCTCGTCGAGCTCCCAGGCCGGCCCGGAGAACACCGACTCCCAGTTCGTCGGCTCGGCACCCTCGGTGCCGGGTTCGTGGCCGGGTCGTGCCGGGCGCCACCAGTACCAGTCGCGCTTGGGCGAGCTCGGGTCCCGGGACTCGACGAACCACGGGTGCTCGTCGGAGGTGTGGTTCACGACGAGGTCCATCATCAGCCGGATGCCGCGCGCGTGGCAGCCGGAGATGAGCGCGTCGAGGTCGGCCAGGGTGCCGAAGAGCGGGTCGATGTCCTGGTAGTCGCTGATGTCGTAGCCGTTGTCGTCCATCGGCGACCGGTAGACCGGCGACAGCCAGAGCACGTCGATGCCCAGCCGGGACAGGTGGTCCAGGCGCGAGGTGATGCCGGGAAGGTCGCCCACCCCGTCGCCGTCACTGTCGGCGAACGAGCGCGGGTACACCTGGTAGACCACGGCGGTGCGCCACCAGTGCGCCGGCCGGGTGTCCGTGCCGAAGGGCACCTCGGGGGAGGTCAAGGCTCGCCACGTTCCTCTCGTCGGGTCGCGTCCACCCTGCCCGACGCAGGGCCTCCCGGGGGCCTCGCGGTCGGGTGGAGAGTAGAGCACTCGCCGTGTCGCGCGACGGCATCCGGGGTGTTCTCTACTCTCGACCGAGTGGGCAAGGGGAAGCACCGACGCGACACTCGCCTCAGGGCACACCCTGAGGCGACCCTGAACCGAGCCCCGGACCGCGCACCCACCTCCTTCGGCGCCGCTACTGTGACCGACGTGGAACCGGTCGCGCGCGTCGAGGGCCTCACCAAGGACTACGGTCCGGTGCTGGCGCTGGACTCGCTGACCCTCGAGATCGGCGGCGGCACCACGGGGCTGGTCGGTGCCAACGGTGCGGGGAAGTCGACGCTCCTGAAGATCCTGCTCGGCCTGATCCCCCCGACCGGCGGGCGGGCCGAGGTGCTCGGGCACGACATCGCCACCGAGGGCGAGGCCATCCGCGCGGCCGTCGGCTACCTGCCCGAGCACGACTGCCTGCCACCCGACGTCAGCGCCAGCGACTTCGTCGTGCACCTCGCGATGATGTCCGGCCTGCCCCGGGTCGCCGCCCGCGAGCGCGCCGCGGAGGTGCTGCGCCACGTCGGCCTCGCCGAGGAGCGCTACCGGCCGATGGGTGGCTACTCCACCGGCATGAAGCAGAAGGCCAAGCTCGCCCAGGCGCTCGCGCACGACCCGCGGTTGGTGCTCCTCGACGAGCCGACCAACGGGCTCGACCCGGCGGCGCGCGACGAGATGCTCGGCCTCGTGCGCCGGATCGGCCACGACTTCGGGATCGCGGTCATCGTCACCTCGCACCTGCTCGGCGAGCTCGAACGGGTCAGCGACAACGTCGTGGTGCTCGACGGCGGTCGGCTGCTGCGCGCGTCGCGCACCGACGAGTTCCTCGACGCCACCGGGGTGCTGCTCGTGGAGGTGCTCGGCCACGACGCCCAGGACCGGATGGCCGCGGCCCTCATCAGCGCGGGCGTCGCTGCGACCCGGCGCGGCGGCATGCTCAACGTCGACGCGACCGACCGCCCGGATGCCGTGCGCGACCTGATCCGCGACACCGCCGGTGACCTCGGGCTGGGTCTGGTGCGGCTCCAGGTCGACCACCGCCGCATCGAGGACGTCTTCGCCGACGCCGAGGCCGACGCCGACGCCGGGTCCACCGTCGAGCTCGACCGGGTCGGCACCGACGGCGCGGCCCACCCGGATGGAGGTGTCCGATGACCGACCCCTCGGCCGCGACGCCTGCGGGCGGCAGCGTCATCCACGACCTGGGCTACCGGCCCTACACCGGCCCCCGGCTGGGTGCGGGAGCGATCGCTCGCGCACTGACCCTGACCGGGTTCCGCAACGCCTTCGGTCTGGGCCGCTCGGGCAAGTCCAAGGTGCTGCCCTTCGTCCTGCTCGCGCTCAACCTCATGCCGGCCGTCATCGTCGGTGGGGTGCTGGCCTTCGCGGGGCTCGACGAGCTGCCGATCGGCTACGCGGAGTACGCGTCGACCACGCAGGTGCTCGTCGGCATCTTCGTGGCAGCGCAGGCCCCGGTGCTGTTCTCGCGCGATCTCAGGCACGGCACCATCTCGCTCTACCTGGCGCGACCGCTGCGGTCGAGCGCCTACGCGCTGTCGCGGTGGACCTCCCTGCTCGGCGCGACGCTGGTCTTCCTGCTGCTGCCGATTCTCATCCTCTACGTCGTCGCCCTGCTCGGTGAGCTCGACGTCAGCGAGCAGACCCGTGAGGCCGGCATCGCGGTGGGGCTCGCGGTGCTGCTGGCCCTCTCGCTCGCCGGGCTCGCCGGGCTCATCGCGTCGTGGTCCACCCGTCGCGGCTTCGCCGTGGTGGCCACGATCGCCCTGCTCGTCATCGCCAACGGCATCGTCACCGCCGTCCAGGGCATCTCCAGCGAAGAGGGCCGGTCGGAGGTCGGCGAGGTCGCCGGCCTGTTCTCCCCGTACTCGCTCTACCGCGGGCTGATGGGCGCCTGGACCGGCGCCGACGTCCCCACCCCACCGACGTCGACGGGGATGGAGCTCGCGTACGTCGCGGTGTTCGTGGGCCTCTCCGCGGCCTGCCTCGCCGCGCTCGTGTGGCGCTACCGGCGGGTGGCGACCGCATGAGCGTGCTCAGCCTGGACCAGACGTCGCGTTGGTACGGCAACGTCGTCGCGGTCAACGGCGTCTCGATGACCGTGCGCCCCGGCGTCACCGGCCTGCTCGGCCCGAACGGCGCCGGCAAGACCACGCTCATCGCCCTGATGTCAGGATTCCTCTCGCCCTCGGCCGGGGCCGTCACCCTCGACGGCGTGGCGCTGTGGCGCCACACCGACGCCTACCGCTCGATCGGATTGGTGCCCGAGCGCGAGCTGAGCTTCGGCTACCTCACGGGGCGCCAGTTCGTGCTGGCCAACGCCGAGCTGCACGGCCTCGACGACCCCGGTGCCGCCACCGAGCGGGCGCTCGAAGTCGTCGAGATGACCGAGCCCGCGGCGCGCCGGATCGGCACCTATTCCAAGGGGATGCGGCAGCGGGTCAAGCTCGCGTCGGCCCTGGTGCACGACCCGTCGGTGCTGCTGCTCGACGAGCCGTTCAACGGCGTCGACCCCCGACAGCGCCTGCACCTGATGTCGCTGCTGCGCCGGATGGGGTCAGACGGGCGCACCGTGCTCTTCAGCTCGCACATCCTCGAGGAGGTCGAGCAGGTCGCCCGCCAGATCGAGGTCGTCGTCTCGGGCCGGCACGCGGCATCCGGCGACTTCGGCCAGATCCGGCGGCTGATGACCGACCGCCCGGTGCAGTACGTCGTCGTCGCCGACGACGACCGGCGGCTCGCCACCGCGCTCATCGCCGAACCCTCCGTCGTCGCCGTCTCGCTGCGTTCCGACGGCGGGGTCGACGTGTCGGTCTCCGACTTCGGCTCGTTCGCCGTGCGGCTGCCGCTCGTCGCGCGCCGCCACGGCATCCGGATCCTCGAGCTCACACCGACCGACGAGTCGCTGGAGAGCGTCTTCGCCTACCTCGTGGGGGGTGACCGGTGAACCGCACCGTCGCCCGCCTCTCCGCGCAGGCGCTCTTCGGGAGCCGGCGCGGCATCGTCCTCATGCTCATCCCCGGGGCACTGCTCGTGCTCTCGGTCATCGTCCGTGTGCTCACCGACGCGGAGATCGGCCTCGAGGTCGCGGTCGGCCTCGGCTTCACCCTCGCGCTGCCGCTCGTCGCCCTGCTCGCCGCGACCGCGGTGCTCGGCCCCGAGATCGACGACGGCTCGGTCGTCTACCTGCTCTCGAAGCCGGTGAGCCGGCACGTCATCGCGGTCAGCAAGTACGCCGCCGCGTGGGCCGCGACGATGGTGCTCGGCGCGCTGCCGCTCCTCCTGTCGGGGCTCGTGCTCGACCCGTCCGAGATGGGACAGGCGGTCGCCCTCGGTGTCGGTGCCGCCGTCGCGGGCACCGCGTACTGCGCCCTCTTCATCGGCCTCGCGGCGCTGACGCGGCACGCGGTCGTCATCGGCCTGCTCTTCACCCTCCTCTGGGAGGGTGCGCTGGGCGGTGTCTTCGGCGGCGTGAAGTGGGTCTCCATCGGCCCGTGGGGCCGCGAGGTCGCGAGCTGGGTCAGCCCGCTCGTGGACCCCGTCGGTCTGGGCGTCACCTACGCCCTCGTCGCGACGATCCTGGTCACCGTGGCGTCGGTGTGGTTCACCGGTGACCGGCTGCGCTCGTTCACCCTGCGGGGGGACGAGTAGCCAGTCGCCGGGTTGGAGCGCGTGGCCAGGCCGCCCGATGCGCGGCAGGGGCCCCGAGCGGGTCATTGCGCCCGGCCCGCCGCGGCTGGGAACCTTCGGGGATGGCGGACCTTCACCCCCGGCGGGCGCTCGACCCCGACGTGACGGGGTCCCGGCGCTCCCGGCATCCCGGTGAAGTGACGTCGACGTGACGATGACGACGGTGGAACGCGTCGTGGCCCTGCAGCGGGTGCCGCTCTTCGCGGAGGTGCCCGGCCGCACCCTCGCCGCCGTCGCCCAGCGCGCGCACGAGGTCGAGGTCGAGGCAGGCGGACTGGTCATCGAGCAGGGTGCCGTCGAGGACCACCTCTTCGCCGTGGTGACGGGCCGCCTGGTCGCCCGCGACGGGGAGCGGGTGCTGCGCGAGCTCGCCGCCGGGTCGACGGTGGGGGAGCTCGCGGCGCTCGCCCCCGAGCCCCGGTCGGCCGGGGTCACCGCCCTGGTGCCGACCTTGCTGCTGCGGATCGACCGCCGGGTGCTCGACGAGCTGCTGGCCGACCACCCCGAGCTCGCGCGCGGCATCATCACCTCGCTCGTGCGGATGATCCGGAGCAGCGGGCACCCGTGAGTGGTGAGCCGCAGCAGCCGTCGGGCCACGGGGCCGTGCGCTGGCTGGTCGCGCAGTCGGTGGTGTTCGGCATCGTCGCCGCGCTGCTCGGGGTCGTGGCGAACACGATGTTCCTCGAGGCGTACGGCGCGCAGTGGCTGCCGTTGACCTACGTGGTCATCGGGGCTGCCGGCGCCGCGGTGTCCGTCGCCGTCGCCCGCAGCGCGCGCCGCTTCGACCTCGTGCGCATCGCCGTCGTCGTCCTCGGCGCGACCGCCCTTCTGCTCCTCGGGGCGTGGGTCGCGACCCTCGGCGGCGGTGGTGCGTGGGTGTCCGGCCCCCTGCTCGTGCTGTTCCCCGTGCTCATCCAGCTCGGCTTCGTGTTCGTGGGGGCGCAGGCAGGGCGGATCCTCGACATCGCCGGCATCAAGGCGCGGTTCCCCCGGATCATCGCCGGCTTCCCCGTGGGCGCCGTCGTCGGCGGCCTGCTCGCGGCCCCGCTCGTCGACCTGCTCGGGAGCACCGAGGGCCTGCTGCTCGCGACGGCCCTCGCGCAGGCGCTCTTCACCGCGCTCGTCGTCGTGACGGGGATCCGGTATGCCGCGTTCCTCGCCGTCGCCCCCGGCCCGCCGCCGGCCGCGACCGCCGAGAGCGGCCCGGACGAGTCGGCCGCCGCGCTCGGGCTGCGTCGGCTGTTGGCGACCCGGTTCGTGGCGCTGATCCTCGGGTACCAGGTGCTCTCGGCACTGGCGTCGCAGCTCTCCGACTACCTCGTGTTCGACCGCGCGGCGGCCCAGTTCCCGGATGCCGACGACCTCGCGCGGTTCCTCGGGGGCTACACCGCCGTGATGAACGTGGTGAGCATCGCGTTCCTCGTCCTCGTGGCGGGGCCGCTCATGCGCCGGTACGGCCTGCGCCTCGGGATCTCGGCCAACCCGGTCGTCCTGTTCGCGGCGAGCGTCGTCATGCTCGTCGTGCTCGGTGTCTCCGGGGGTGCCTCGGTGGCGCTGCTCGTGGCGGTCTCGGCCGCCCGCATCCTCGACATCGCGCTCACCGACGGGACGACGCGCACGTCGATCAACGCGATGTACCAGGTGCTGCCCGAGCGACTGCGCCTGCCGGCGCAGGCCACGATCGAGGGAACCGGCGTGCCTGTCGCGATCAGCGCCTCCGGTCTGGTGGTGCTCGCCCTCAACGCGATGCCGTCGCCACTCACCGCGATCGTCCTGGCGACCGTCCTCGTCTGCGCGGCGTGGGTCTGGACCGGACTGCTGCTCCACCGCGCGTACGGACCCGCCCTCGTCGACGCCCTTCGTGAGCGCCGCCTCCTCGACGGGCCGGTCGTGCTCGGCGGGACGGCCGCGGACCTGCACACCGCCGAGCACGACCGGCCCGTCGAGGAG
>Ga0247818_10002938_pt1 | contig 10992 bp, 8 predicted proteins | sample 13C_Glucose_Day1_FD_192424 | JGI IMG/M metagenome (GOLD analysis project Ga0247818, IMG submission 192424) | Soil microbial communities from agricultural site in Penn Yan, New York, United States - 13C_Glucose_Day1 | ecosystem: Environmental > Terrestrial > Soil > Agricultural land | place: USA...
CTTCAACGCAGCCAGAGAGTCCGGGCAATAAGGCTTTTGCTGGATTTCCAACAGGACCTGATCGATGGGGATGAAGCGCGCTTCGAGCACCTCTTCCGGCTGCAGGGTCAACGGCCCGTCCCAGACCGCCGAAAACGCTGAACACCAGAGCCGGTTGCCGGTGTCTTCAAAGAAGAAGTGATCATGGGCGATCAATTCCACACCGCTCACACCCAGCTCTTCTTCGAGTTCGCGGGCGGCCGATTCGGCGTAGGTTTCGCTGGCCAGCACCATGCCCCCCGCTGCCACATCCCAGTACCCCGGGTAAATGGCTTTGCTCAGGGTTCGCCGGTGCACGCACAGTTCACCCGCTGAATTGAACAGCATGATGTAGGTGCCGCGCCCGATCAGCCCGCGTTCGCGCAAGTCGGAACGGACCAGTGAACCGAGCAGGTTGTCCTGTTCGTCGACCCAGGCGATCTGTTCAGCATCCGAGGCCGCGCGATGGGCGGCCTCTTTGGCGTTGTCGACCATAAATCAGCCTTGATTGAGCAATTGACGCAGATCGATCACTGCAGCGTTGGCCCGGGAAATGTAATTGGCCATGACCAGCGAGTGGTTAGCCAACACCCCGAAACCGCTGCCATTGAGAATCATCGGACTCCAGACCGGCTCTTGCGAGGCTTCCAGTTCACGAATGATCTGACGCACGCTGACCGTGGCGTTTTTCTTGGCCAATACATCGGCGAAGTCGACTTCAATGGCGCGCAACAGATGGGACAGTGCCCAAGCCTGACCACGGGCTTCGTAGAACACGTTGTCGATCTGCATCCACGGGGTCTCGACGATTTCTTCGTCGACCTGTGGTACTTGCCCCGGCGCGAGGACTTCGGTTTTCAGCGCGGTGTTGAGTTTGACCCGGCCGACGCTGGCCGACAGACGCTGCGACAGCGAACCCAGTCGGGTACCCACGTCACCCAGCCAGTTGTTCAGGTTGTCGGCGCGGGCATAGAACAGTGCGCTTTTCTGGCTCGGATCGGACAGACGCGCCTGATAGCGGCTCAGGGAATTGATGCCTTCCTGATACTCGGACTCACTGGAAGGCAGCACCCAGCTTTTGTTGTCGAAGTTGAAACGCGGTTCGGCCTTGGCCAGATCGGCGTCTTCGGCCGATTGCGACTGGGAGCGGGCGAAGTCTTTACGCAGGGCACGGCTCAGGTCTCGGACCTGGACCAGCACGCCATATTCCCAGCTCGGCATGTTGTCCATCCACAGGCCTGGCGGGAAACGGTCGTTGGAAATATAGCCACCCGGCTTGGTCAGCAACGTTCCGGCGACGGTCTTGAGGGTTTCCACCGTCGTGTAGCCGACGACCATCTGCTTGCCTTCTTTTTCGGCAGCGACCTGGGCATTTTGCTGGACAGGGAAGAGCGCAGGCTCTGCACTCCAGTACCAACCCAAGGCAATCGTCACAAGCAGGTAAAGGCCGATCAGTGTGGCCAGCGCCCGGCTGAACAGCAGGCCGCCAAAGTAACTGCGGGTGGCCGATTCAGGTGCAGCGGCACGTTCAGGCGCGCTGCCCGCGCGGTTCTTCCAGTCCAGCATGGCGATATCCTTTCAATCACTTGAGTTCATCGGTTCGACCACAACCATACAACAACGTGCCTTTGGCCGGCACCCGTCGTTGGGCTTATCCAGAAAATTGGCGTAGAAAGACCAGCCACCCTTGCCAATGAACTCAAGTGTGCATGCCCGCTTTAATGCCCCCTGAGCACTATTGAAATCTGCCGCACCTCTCCCGGCGTGAAAAGATGGGCGATACCTTCGCCGTCTGTTGTGCGCTGGACAGTCTGTCCGTCCACGGTCGCGATGTAGCTGCGCTGCACCAGCGTCTCGCCCGTGAAGCTGTCGATCAGGCGGAAAATTCTGGGTGTCCGAGAGGGCTGGGGCGGCGGATTGTTCATCAATTCCATGACCTTGCAGTCAAAGGCCTGCGCCGCAATCGGCCAGTCACCGTAGTCGGCTTCAGCCCTGACCAGCCACCACTCACCCCGCTCAATCTGGTCAAGCACTTCGCTGTCGATATCGATCAGCAAACCGGCACGCAACTCGCTCAGGCCTTCGATGGGTTGCCGATCGTTCAACGCCTGACGAACATGATCCATCGCTTCCTCGCCTGGACAAGCATGCTGGCGCTCCCACGTGGTCAGATGAACGTCTTGGACCAGCCTCATGCCAGCGTCTCGGCGTTCCACTCGTCGGAGCCCATGGTCCGGCTGATTTCATGTCTCCAGTAAATGCGTCGGTAGCTGAAGTGAACCTTCTCCAGCTGGGTAATGTGCGCAGTGCCCGCATCTTGACAGTGGGGCAAAAGCACCTCGGCACCGATGATTACCGCGTCCTCAAGCTCCATCGTGTAGAAATGCTCCTGCGTGCCATGTGCCGAGGTGCGATACCACTCGACGCGGCACTTGCTGAGCAGCTCCCCGGAACACAAGGCGATGTTGATCAATGGGGACGCCTTGTCGATGGACTTGGTAATGACCAAGGGCTTGTGCATCCGGCGCCCTGCTCCTGACCCTTTGGGCACAAAAATTCCATGGCTCAGGGCTTGAATCATGATCTGGTCTTCACGACCCAGTTGGTAGACGTTGCCCACTGACGCTTCAGTGAAGGCGCCTGCGCTGATGAGGCCTTGTCGTTCGCCTTTGAGCGTCATGAAAGCGGGGGTTGGCATGATGGGGCTCCTTTTTAGTTGGGTTGCGGGGCGGGGAAGTGCTGGGGCTCGTCGTACATGTCTTCGATTTCGTCGAAGGGCGTCCAGGGTTTGGCGAGTGCGAGGGTGATGAGGTAGCGTTCTTCAGTCGGATTTCGGTAGTCCTCGAAACGCCCCAGAGCGAGCGTGACCTGATACTTATCGCTCGCTTGCCAATTAGATTGCCCATGCAGAATCCCTTTCTGCAGATAGGCCCGCCATTCAGGTGTATCGACGATCGTGGGATTGTTCCGCAGCCCCTTCGCGACCCAGCCTTTGGCAAACAACTGGTCTTGCAGGTCGATCACAACTTTCAGGGCGTCGTCGATCAGTAATGGCTCGATTTGCGGAGACATGAGGACGTCTTCAATGACGTTGTCATTAAATGTAATCGTGAAAAAACGAGCCAAAGGCGTATCAAATCCATATTGCGGGTCGATAAATCGCAAGCGAGCATCGGTCTTGGGAATTCCGCCCCAGACATGTCCGCGTATCAGTGGACTGAAAGGGGCCGTAGAGTTTTTCCGCATCTCTTCATATGTCCCGCCTATTTCCAAAGCAATTTCCGGATCATCCCAAAGAGGCTGCTGCAACTGACGTATGGCGACCACCAACAAAACAACCAGAAACAGCAGGCCTGCACCATGACGTAAGCAGGGACGACGCTGCAACAGACTCACAGGATTGCGCCGCCCGATGCGATCTCGCTGATCGATTGCACCAATGCAGTACGGTTGTAATTGTTGAGCATGTGATCAAAGCGTTCTGCTGCTCGGAGTACGAATGCCATTCTCTGGTTGATGTCCGACAAATCCGCAAACGGGCTATTGTCAAACTCGATGGTGCGATCATCTTCAACACGCTGGCATTGGCTGGTGAGCGTCAACTCGATAGCCTGAGCGACACCTGAAGGAAAACCAGTCACGTAGGATGCGTGGTTGCCGCGCAGCAACGTCACCAATTGCCGATCCTCATAAATAGTTGGCTGGAGGATGTTGCGCTGCTCGTGCCAGGCTAAATACTCGACGCTCGCGGTGATACTTCCCGCTTCTATTGCCTCGAAAGCTTGCAGTACCAGTGGGTAAACCTGTCCGAAACGAAGCTTTCTCTGGCCCACGGGCCACAACACCGGAAACTTCGAATGCCCATAAATTCCTCCCCGGGCGCCCAGGCAATTCTTAAACTCCTGCCACCCACGCTTCGCATAAAACGCATGCAACGGAAAAACATCCAGAAACAGCGTGGTATTCCCCAACGCCATCATGTCGTGCACATGCCGGAACTGCTGCTGTACCAGAGACAAGTCTTCCCCGGCTAAACGGATATCCACTGAGGGAACAGGATTGCGCGCATCCGCAGCCTTATAGTCACGCAAGGCATCTGCCTGTTCGGACATCCTGTCCGGGGTCAAAAGCCCGGACTCACGGCGACTGTCGCGCAAACGCTGGCGTGACTCATGCTCTTCGCGAATACGTTCAACACTCTGCGCCGCATGCAACAACCCGCAGCCAACCTGCTTGGAAGCAAACGCCGCCAGTCCGGCCCACTGAAACCTTGGGTCATGCAGCCACAACCGGGCGTAGGCAGCGTTGATCGCACGGTTGCGTTCCACCGGGTCCGCTATCAATTCGCCGTTCGGTGCGACGATCTCTTCTGCCTCGCGCTGGTAGCGACGCCAAAGGCATGAGCACGTAAGGATCGGCACGTCAGTGACCAAGGTCTTGCTGCCGTACAGGCGCACCTCTGTGCATTCGCAGTCAGCAACGGGAATGTTGTTGTGGTTCAGGCGCTGGTCATCGCAAGGGTGCTGTTCAAAACACTGAGTCATGATTTACAGATGGCTTCCAGGGGAATCCCTGAACCCTAACAGCCGCAATTCCCGCCTGAACCCTGCCAACGAAAAATCAGAATTCCCTGACAGATGCGGTTCGCTGGACGTAACGAAATTGCCGTGAAACGAACAGGAAAGATCGCAAGTGGCGCATTCTCGGGTGTCTGGTCGACACAGAACCGCCGAACAAGACCAACCAGTCACAAACTGAATGAGGCTGATTAACAGATAATTGCCTTACGACTCTCATCCCATTGAAAAGAGGTGCTAGCATAGGGCCACCAGTCGATCTCAGCATTTACCCTAACAGTAGTCAGGATATGACCGAGCCAGAAGACCCCAGCCGTGAGCGCCTCAAGCACCACTTTGCCCAGCGGGTAATTCATCAGGCACGTCAAATTCTTGAGATCTGGCAGCGCCTGCAACGCAGCGAGTGGTCCACCACCGACTTATCGGAACTGAGCGAGGCCAACCTGCGCCTGCTGCGGTTTGCCGAGCGTTTCGAGCAACCGGAACATACGCAACTGGCGCGTCACATCGGTCAGTCGCTGGAGGCTGTCGACGCCAATCGCGGACGCCTCAGCAGCGGGCTGATCACCGATCTCAATCGCTTGATGCAACGCCTGTCGCGCACCGGCCTGCGACATGGCGATCAGCTTGAGCAAACCTTGCTGCCACCCCTGCGCAAGCCGATCTATGTGATGCTGCAAGATCACGACCGCGCCGAGCGCCTGGCCAAGCAACTGGAGTTTTTCGGACTCAGCGCCCAGTCCCTGGACAGCGTTGCAGCCTTTCGCGCGTCGATGGTTGAGCGCCTGCCCGCCGCCATCGTCATGGACGTGGATTTCAGTGGTGCCGGTATAGGCCTGAAACTGGCCGCCGAAGCCCAGGAAGGTCTCGACCAGCGCCTGCCACTGTTGTTCTTCAGCCTGCACGAAACCGACACTCCGACCCGCCTCGCCGCCGTGCGTGCCGGTGGCCAGGAATTTCTCACCGGCACCCTGGAGGCTTCGAGCCTGCTGGAGAAAATCGAAGTCCTGACCTGTGTCGCGCAGTACGAGCCTTATAAAGTGCTGATCATCGATGACTCCCGCGCCCAGGCCCTGCACACCGAACGCCTGTTGAACAGCGCCGGGATCGTCACGCGCACATTGATCGATCCAATTCAGGCCATGGCCGAGCTCTCGGACTTTCAACCTGACCTGATCATCCTCGACATGTACATGCCTACCTGCACCGGTACGGAACTGGCCAAGGTGATCCGTCACAACGACCGCTACGTCAGCGTGCCGATCATTTACCTGTCGGCCGAAGACGATCTGGACAAGCAGCTCGACGCCATGAGCGAGGGCGGCGACGACTTCCTGACCAAGCCAATCAAGCCGCGCCACCTGATTACCACCGTGCGCAACCGCGCGGCACGGGCGCGCAATCTGAAAGCCCGGATGGTCCGCGACAGCCTTACCGGCCTGTACAACCACACGCACATTTTGCAATTGCTTGAAGACTGCAGCTTCCGCTCCCGCCGCGAGAATAAGCCGCTGTGCTTTGCAATGCTCGACATCGACCACTTCAAACGCGTCAATGACAGCCACGGCCACCCCATGGGCGACCGGGTGATCAAAAGCCTGGCGCTGTTCTTGAAGCAACGCTTGCGCAAGACCGACTTCATCGGCCGTTACGGCGGCGAAGAGTTCGCGATCGTCATGCCCGATACCGACCTCGCATCGGCTTACTCGGTGCTGGATGAAATTCGTCAGCGCTTTGCCGAAATTCACTACCCCGCCCAGCCTCAAGACCTTTGGTGCACGTTCAGTGCCGGCGTGGTGGAGCTGTGCGAGCACTCCGACAGCCTGATGATGGCCAGCCAGGCGGATGAGGCGCTATACCGTGCCAAGGACGCCGGACGGAATCGTGTTCAGGCCGCACGAACATCACGGCAAAGTGCCACTTTTTTATCAGAATCCACTGATTCGGTCACAACCCTGTAACACAAACGCAATAAATTCAGGCGCTTACCATTCTGCCCTTGGTAGATCCGCTATGCGCCTGAAATTGCTGACCAATCTCAACACCCTCCTTTTAGTCGCCGTATGCGTGGCCCTCGGCGCCACGCTGTGGTGGTCGCAAAAAGCCCTGGAGCGCCCTTATCTTCTGATGGAGCGCTATCTGGGCCTGTCCCGGCAGTTTCAGAATGACGTTGCGCGCAATATCGGGGACTACCTCGCCAGCGGCGATGCCCTGCGTCTGAGCAGCGCCAGTCAGGCCACTGATGACTTGCAAAAGGAGCTTGGCGAGTTGCCGCCGGCGCTGGCCGACACCTTGCGCCCAAGCCTGTCGAACCTCGATGAATTCAGCAAAACCGATCTGTTGGCCGCCGGCAAACTCGCGGGCGACCCACAAGCGCTGCTGCTGCAAGCCGAACGCGAACTCGGCGCCAGCCTCGACCAACTCAGCCATTACGCGAGCGGCGACGCGACTTACCTGACGCCGCTACTCACCGCCTCTCAACACCTGGGCAAATTGTCTCTGGCCCGAGACAAACTGGTGAGCAGCGGCCGCAGCGAACTGGCCGCCGACGTCGAACGCGAAGTGGCCAACATCCGTACGCAGGCGGACCTGCTGGGCCGTTTGCCATTGCTAGGCGTCACCGCCAAGGGCGAGTCGAACACCGATGATTTCGCCTCGATGATGGGCCTGGAGAACAACGAGAAAGCGGCCGCCGAAGACGCTGGAGTCGGTCTCAAGCGTGAACTCAATAGCCTGCTCTCGCGCTACCCGGCCGAACTGTCCCGCACGCGCGATCAGATCCAGAAACGCACCGATCTAAGCGTGGCCACCCACCTGAAAATCGCCGATGTACAGCAAGCCATTGCCCGACTCGAACCCGTGGTCCGTGCCCAGCACGGACAAATCCAGGGCGAAGTACGATTGATGCAGGGTCTGATGATCGGCCTCATCCTGCTGATCGCCTTACTCATCGACACCCTGCAGCGGCGCCTGGCCCGAACCCTGACCAACCTGGCGCCGGCCCTGTCCACCTGGGCAGAAGGTGACTTCAGCCGGGACATCGAACTGGGTAACACCAATCGCGAATTGCACGATATTCAGGCGTCGCTCAATCGCTTGCGCGCCTACCTGGTGGATCTGGTCGGGACCATTCGTCTCAACGCCGAGCAAGTCGCCGGCAGCAGCCGGACCCTGGCCGATTTGAGTAATGACCTGCACAGCGGCGCCGAACATCAGGCAGGCGACACGGCACTGATCCGCGACTCTCTCGGTGAACTGGAGGCGACCATCCAACAGGTCGCCGGCGATGCCAGCCAGGCAGCCGATGCCAGTCGTCATGCGGGCCTGGCCGTTGAGCATGGCCAGAAAGTCATCGGCTTGAGCCTTACCGGCTTGCATGCGCTGGTGGGTGAAGTGCAGGGTAACGCGCAGATGATCGAGCACCTGGCCGAAGAATCGGCAACCATCGGCGGCGTGCTGACGGTGATCCGCTCGATTGCCGACCAGACCAACCTGCTGGCCCTGAACGCCGCCATCGAAGCGGCTCGCGCCGGGGAAATGGGGCGAGGGTTTGCGGTGGTCGCGGAAGAGGTTCGCTCACTGGCGCAACGCACCGCCGGGGCTACGGCAGAAATTCAGACATTAATAGCTGGCCTGCAAACCGCCGCGCGTCAATCAGTGGAGGGCATGCGCGCGCAGGTTGAGCATGCCGAAGCCACGGCGAACCAGGCGCAAGCGGCCGACGGGGCGCTGGATAGAATCGTCGGGGCCATCCAGACCATTTCCGACACCGCCGTGCGCATCGCCGATGTTACCGCCCAGCAGAGCGGCGCGGTCAGCGAGATTCGCCACCACAGTGAGCGAATTCATCAATTGGGCGGGGATAACTTGCTGCGCATTGGTGAGGGGCGTGAACAAGGGGAGAACCTTTTGGTGCTGGGCGGACGGCTGCGTACCGCCGTTCAGGCCTTTCGCGTCTGAAAACCCGCTCCCATAGGGGGATAGTGATCGTTCCCACGCTCCGCGTGGGAATGCCTCAATGAACGCTCTGCGTCCGCTTTTGGGACGCAGAGCGTCCCGGACTGCATTCCCACGCGGAGCGTAGGAACGATCAAGGCAACTAACGCAACTGTCCGCTATCATGCCCCCTATTCCGATACGCGAGATTGTCATGCGCCGTTTGCTCTGCCTGCTGCTTTTAGTGCTCGCCCTGCCGGCCACCGCCGGCGGGTTGCCGGACACCCGACCCAGTTCCACCTTGGGCGCGATCAACAACAGCGCCGACTTCCTGCCGGTGCGCGAAGCCTTTCAATTGAGCCTGGTAGCCAGCACACCGCAATCGATCAAGCTGCGTTTCGTCGCCACCGAGGGGTATTACCTCTATCGCCATCGCTTCCAGTTTCGGGCTGAGCCGGCCGATGTAAGCCTGGGCGCCGCAATACTGCCCAAGGGCGAGCAGAAGCACGACGAGTACTTCGGCGATGTCGAGGTTTATCACGGCGTTGTTGACGTAGAAATACCGCGCACCGACCAACGCGCCTTCACACTGGTCGTGACGTATCAGGGCTGCGCGGACAAAGGCCTGTGCTATCCGCCGGAAACCGAGCGCCTGAGCATTGATGGCATCGGCACCCCGACCTTGGCGCAAAGCGTCGGCTGGCGCGAACTTGCACTGTTCTTCCTCGCCGGCCTGGGTTTGACGTTCACCCCTTGCGTACTGCCCATGCTGCCCATCCTTTCCGGCGTGGTGCTGCGTGGCCAGGTCGGTGGTTTGCGCGGCTTCAACCTGTCCCTGGCCTACGTGCTGCCGATGGCCGCCTGCTTCGCCCTGCTCGGCGCACTGATGGGGATGTTCGGCGCGCAGCTCAATCTTCAGGCGCGCCTGCAATCGGCCTGGGTGCTGGTGCCGTTTGCGACGTTCTTTGCAATATTTGCCCTGGCAATGTTCGGCGTATTCGAACTCAAGCTGCCGCAGGCCATCAGCAGTCGCCTGGATCGCATCGCCGGCCGCACTGAAGGCGGTTCGCTGTGGGGCGCCGCTGTGTTGGGCGTGGTGTCCAGCCTGCTGGTTTCGCCCTGCGTTTCTGCCCCGCTGGCCGGTGCGCTGCTGTACATCAGCGCCAGCGGCGATGCGTTGGGTGGTGGCCTGAAACTGTTCATGCTTGGTCTGGGCATGGGCGCGCCGCTGTTGCTGGTCGCCACCGGTGGCGCGGCCTGGCTGCCCAAAAGCGGGCCTTGGCTGGTCTATGTGAAAAACGCGATCGGGGTGTTGTTGCTGGGATTGGCGATCGGCCTTCTCAGCCGTGTATTGCCGGGCCAGATCACCTTGTTGCTGATCGGTTTGCTGGCCGCGGGTGTCGGGTTGTTCATGGGCGCTCTGGAGTTCGTCTACAAACCCCCTCGCAAACGCCTCGGCCAGTTGCTCGGGATGTTCCTGCTGTTTTACGCGTTGTCGTGCTGGTTTGGGGCTTTCAGCGGCCAGACCGATCCGTTCAATCCCATTGGCCAATCGCGGGCGATTGCGAGTAACGAACCGGCGCAAAACACCGGAACCTGGCAAACAGTCAGCACGCCTTCAGAGCTGGACCGAGTACTCGCCGATGCTCAAGCTTCCGGCACCCCGCTGCTGCTCGACTGGTATGCCGACTGGTGCATCAGCTGCAAAGTCATCGAGCGCGAAGTCCTCAACGACGCCAAAGTCGTCGAACGCCTGCAAGGCTATCGACTGGTCCGTTTCGACATCACCGCCAGCAATACCGAGCAACGCGCTCTGCTCGACCGTTACAAACTGTTCGGCCCTCCCGCCTTGATGTTTTTTGGCAAGGACGGCGTTGAACGCGCCGATGTGCGAGTGATCGGCGAGATCAATGCCGCAGACTTCGCCGAACGTGTTGCACGGGCAAATGACCAGATTTAAACACCCGGTCACATATTTCGCGCAAACATCGGCTATCGTGCTGGCTATTGCATAGAACTGGACAGTCACAAAGCCTTTGCGGCATAGTCGCCGAGTTCTGACTCTTGCTCACAGATAACAAGGAACAGCAGATGGCGACCCTATTGGTGCTGCACGGCCCTAACCTGAACTTGCTCGGCACCCGTGAACCGGGCACCTACGGCGCTACGACACTGGCGCAGATCAACCAGGATCTGGAACGCCGCGCCCGTGAAGCCGGCCACCATTTGCTGCACCTGCAAAGCAACGCCGAGTACGAATTGATCGACCGCATCCATGCCGCTCGCGGCGAAGGTGTGGACTTCATTCTGATCAATCCAGCAGCTTTTACGCACACAAGTGTCGCATTACGTGACGCGCTGCTGGCGGTGAGCATCCCATTCATCGAAGTGCATTTGTCTAACGTGCACAAACGCGAACCTTTCCGCCATCACTCTTACTTCTCCGACGTAGCGGTGGGAG
>Ga0247818_10002940_pt1 | contig 10990 bp, 11 predicted proteins | sample 13C_Glucose_Day1_FD_192424 | JGI IMG/M metagenome (GOLD analysis project Ga0247818, IMG submission 192424) | Soil microbial communities from agricultural site in Penn Yan, New York, United States - 13C_Glucose_Day1 | ecosystem: Environmental > Terrestrial > Soil > Agricultural land | place...
GTACGACACGGTCACGTCGGCACGGCCACCGGTGGCGGCGGGAACGGCATCCCCGGCATGCGGGAACGCGCACGCGCTCTGGGTGGTGAGCTGACCGCCGGGATCGGACCGGTCGGCGGCTTCCGGGTGCAGGCGACGCTCCCCTTCGGCGGGGACACGGCGGGCCGGACATGACGATTCGCGTGCTCGTCGCCGACGACCAGGCCCTCGTGCGGGCGGGGTTCGCCGCCCTGCTCGACGCGCAGGCCGATGTCACCGTGGCCGGTCAGGCCGAGAACGGTGAGCAGGCGGTGAGCCTGACTCGCTCGCTGGTCCCCGATGTCGTCCTCATGGACATCCGGATGCCGGTGCTCGACGGGCTGGAGGCGACCCGGCGTATCGCCGCCGATCCCGCGCTGTCCGGCGTGCGGGTGGTGGTGCTCACCACGTTCGAACTGGACGAGTACGTGTTCGAGGCGATGCGCGCGGGAGCAACGGGTTTCCTCGTCAAACACACCGAACCCGCCGAACTGGTGCGGGCGGTCCGCGTGGTGGCGGGCGGGGACGCCCTGCTGTCACCGTCGGTGACGCGGAAGCTGGTCGCGGAGTTCGCGACCCACGCCAAACGGCCGCCGCAGCGCACCCGTCTCGACGACCTGACCGACCGCGAACGCGAGGTGATGATCCTGATCGCAGAGGGACTCACCAACGCCGAGATCGGCTCACGGTTGTTCCTGAGCCCCGCCACCGCCCGCACCCACGTCAGCCGAATTCTGTTGAAACTCGGCGCCCGCGACCGCACGCAACTGGTGGTCATGGCGTACGAGTGGGGGCTGGTCCGGCCGGGCTGGCAGGACTGACCCCCACCACGGTCACGTCGACGCCAGGACGGCCTTGGATCGTCCCGGCATGAGGGCCGCGGCGACGACCGCGACCGCCACGAATCCGGCTCCCACGTACAGAGCGGGTGCGAGGGCGTCGACGTATCCCGTCGGCGTCAGGCTGCCGCCCGCACCGAGGAACACCGCGGTCAGCAGCGCGATCCCCAGCGCGACTCCGATCTCACGGAGTGTCGCGTTGGTCGAACTGGCCGTGCCGTGGTCGGCCTCGGGCATGTCGGCGAGGACGGCGGTCGCGTTGGGGGCGAACGTCAGACCCATCCCTGCGCCCGCCATCACGAACGCCGGAATCATGCTGCCGTACGTGGCGCCGGGGACGACGAGCGACGCCATCCACAGCAGCGACAACCCCTGCAGGACCAGTCCGGTGACGAGGAGGGTCCGGACACCCAGCCGTGGCGCAAGCAGGCCTGCGATCGGCGCCACCAGCATGGGTGCGGCGGTCCACGGCAAGGTTCGCAGGCCGGCCTCGAACGGGGAGTACCCCATGACGATCTGGAGGTACTGCGACAGGAGGAAGACAGCACCCATCATTCCCAGCGTGAACGTCAGCCCGATGACGTTGGCCAGGGAGAACTGCCGGGACCGGAACAGTCGCAGCGGCATCACGGGGAAGGGTGTGCGCAACTCGCGCACCACGAACGCCGCGAGCAACACCGCCGATGCGACGAGAGCACCGAGCACCGTGGCGCTGGTCCAGCCGTCGTCGTTGCCGTGCACGATGCCCCAGACTCCGAGGAACACGGCGGCTCCGGCCAGGACGACGCCGAGCGGATCCAGCGGCTGCCGCTTTCCCTTCGACTCGCCGAGCGCGTAGAGCGCCAACGGGATCGCGACCGCTGCAACGGGGACGTTGATCCAGAACACGGCCTGCCACGACACCCCGTCGACGACGGCGCCGCCGACCACGGGGCCGAGGGCAACGCCCAGTCCGGAGACGCCGCCCCAGATCCCGATGGCGAACGCGCGTTTGGCGAGCGGCACGGCACCGGCGAGCAGGGTGAGGGAGAGCGGCATGATCGCAGCCGCGCCGACGCCCTGGACGGCGCGCGCGGCGATCAGCATCTCGGAGGTGGTCGACAGGGCCGATGCGATCGACGCCAGCGCGAAGAGCACTATGCCCCAGAGAAATACACGGCGGCGCCCGAGGCGGTCGCCCAGCGCGGACAGCGTCAGCATCAACGTCGCGAAGGCGAGCGTGTAGGCGTTCATGAACCACTGCAACTGCCCTACCGACGCACCGAGGTCGCGCTGGATCACCGGGAGGGCACTGGTCATCACCAGATTGTCGAGTGTGGCCATGAACATCGGTATCGAGGCGGCGACGATCGCCAGCCATACCGGCACCAGCCGGCCGTGGCCCCGCCCCGAGGGAGGCGCCGCCGATTCGTGTTCCAGGCGTTCGGAGAGTGTCGTCATGACGGGTCCTCGTATCCAATTCGTGAGTACGGGAAGAAGGAACTTGTAAGCATCAGATGATTACTTATTTCGAAGACTAGTAATCGACTGATAACATGTCAACATGGCATCGCCCGTGAAACAGACCCGCATGAGCGCGACCGAACGTCGCGAACTCGTACTGGCCGCAGCCTCCCGCGCGTTCGCCAGGGACGGATATCACGGCACCAGCACCGACGCCGTCGCACGCGAGGCGGGCGTGTCCCAGCCCTACGTGGTGCGCATGTTCGGTTCGAAGTCGCGGCTGTTCGCCGACGTCTTCGACCGGGCGATGCGTCGGATCATGGACACCTTCGAGCCGTACTTCGACGATGTCGCCACAGACCCGGAGAACGACGAGTCGTGGCTCCCGATGGGCATCGCGTACACCGAACTGCTCGAGGACCGCGACCTCCTGCTCGTGATGATGCACGGCTTCACGTCCGGCGCGAACCCGGAGATCGGCGCGCTGGCCCGCGACTGGATGTCCCGGCTCTACACGCAGATCCGAACGCGCACCGGGTGCAGCCCCGAACAGGCCCGCACGTTCATCGCCAACGGAATGCTGCTCAACACCCTGCTCGCCATGCAGGTACCCGAGCATGCCGGGCAGGATCCGGCGCTCGAGGAGCTCGCCGTGTGCGCGTTCGGCAACGCCCTGGACGCGGCGGGCTCCGAGAACGCATCCGAGATCGGCGATTTCCGCTCTTGATCTTGCTCATCGGACACACGGCGGGGCACGATGGAAGCGTGCGGAAGGGGCGTCGCCGTGGACCGAGCCGTTGAGTCTCGACTGAGCTATTCCGACAGGGAGGGTCACCACCACACCGTGGACCTCTCCCCCGCTTCCGCGCGCGTCACGATCGGACGGTCGCCCGGTTCCGATCTGCTCCTCACCGAGGACGACGAGGTCTCGCGGCTCCATGCCGTCCTCGAATGCGTCGGCTCGCACTGGACCATCCTCGACGACGGGCTCTCCCGCAACGGCACGTTCGTCAACGGCGAACGGCTGGCGGGGCGTCGACGGCTCCGCCAGGGCGACAGCATCCGCATCGGCGGGACGAAGATCCGGTACCTGGAATTCGGCGGCTCTCTCGACGAGGCCACCCGGATGGGCACCGACATGCCCGAGGTCCGGTCCCTCACCGACACCCAGCGCGCGGTCCTCACGGCACTGTGCCGGCCGTACAAGCACGGCGCCGCATTCGCGAATCCCGCGTCGAATCAGCAGATCGCCCAGGAACTGTTCCTCAGTGTCGACGCGATCAAGACTCACCTCCGGGCGTTGTTCGCGAAATTCGGCGTCGGCGATCTCCCGCAGAATCAGAAGCGGGTCAGCCTCGCCGAGCGGGCCATGCGCAGCGGCATCATCAACGAGCGCGATCTCTGATCAGCCGACGGCCATCAGTTCGCGGTCGAAAGCGGCGATCTCACCGTGCGCGATGCGCTCGACGAGGCCGATGATCGCGAGGGCGACGTCGGCGGCGCGCTCGAGGATTACCGAGTGCCCGGCTCCGTCGACGCTCACGAGCTCCGAAGCGGGGAGCTTCGAGGCCATGGCGACCGAATGCTGGAACGGGGTGAGCATGTCCACCGAGCCGCACAAGATCAGCGACGGAATGTGAGCGAGTGCGGCCAGGGAGTGCCGCTCGTCGAACCCGAGCAGGGATTCGAGGAAACTCGACATGGTGACGACGGATGTCGTGTTGACCATGGCCGAGACCAGAGCGGCAAGCCTCGGATCGACGGCCCGATTGCGGGCGCTCGCTGCGCGGGCAATCGCCGTGCAGACGGTGCGTCCCACCCGCTTCGATCCGTGCACGACCCGGGGTGCCCGGCGCACCGCGGTGCGGAACAGCGACACCGCGGGGCTACGCAGGTGACGACCGAGACCGGCCTCGGCGAGATCGAACGCCGCAGTGGAGATCAGGGCCATGCCGACGATCCGCGAACCGATCGTGTGCGGGTTCTGCCGCGTGTAGGACAGCGCGGTCATGCCGCCCATCGAGTGCCCGATGAGGACGACCGGACCGTGCGGTGCGACGGCGTCGAGTACGGAGCCGAGGTCGCGGCCGAGCTGATCGATCGTGTAGGTGGCGGCCGGCGCCTCCCCCGACTCTCCGTGTCCGCGGTGATCGTAGAAGACCATACGAACATCGTTGCGCCAGAAACGAACCAGCTGTTCACGCAGTGCCCACCAGGATTCGGTGCGGAGGCAGTGACCGTGAACGAACACCACGGTGGTGGCTGCGTCGGGCGAACCGAACTCGCGAACCGCCAGCGCGATCCCGTCGTCGGTCCGGACCGTGAGGCGACGGCCCTCGTGCTCGTGTGCAACCGGGGTGTTCGTCATGATGGCCTCCTCGGTTTCTTCGCTCGCGGCTGGTAAAGCGTTACGTTCTTGCTTGTCCTCTACTGTGCCGCGCACGGTCCGGTCCGACCAGGACCCCCAGTGGTGGCTGGTGCACCCGGAGGTGTTGTGCCTTCCACCCCTGGGGTGGGTGGACGCGGGCACGCCGAAGCCCCCTCGGCGAGGGGGCTTCCGCACAGCAGATGTTCCCGCCGCAGCGTCAGGTCGTCTCGCTCGCGGGACCCGCCTCGATCGTGCGATGCTCACCGGTTCCGAGGCTGGAGACCTCGATCCGCCGCGGCTTCGCCCGTTCGGCGAGCGGGATGGTCACGCTCAGGACACCGTTCTCGTAGGACGCCGAAATGCGGTCCGGGTCGACGCCGTCGCCGAGCGACAGCTGGCGCCGAAACGTTCCGCTGAACCGCTCGGAGGCGATCCATTGCACGTTCTCCTCGGACGGCGCGCTGCGATGAGCCGTCAAGGTGAGCGTGCCGTTGTCGACACTGACGTCGACGGAACCCGGATCGACGCCCGGCAGGTCGGCGTGCAGGACGTAGTGGTCGTCGACCTTGTACAGATCCATCGGCATGAATCGTGGTACCCGCGCGGGTCCGGTTTCCGTGCCGAGGAGACTCTTGGTCATGGATTCGAGGTCATTGAAAGGATCGAAGCGAAGCACAGCAACACACCTCCCGCATCACTCGAGGCGCCCGCCACCTCGACGGGCAGCCAGATTCACTGTGCATCGCTAATTTAGCACTCGGCACCCGAGAGTGCCAGTTCGGGAGGACCCCGGAATCTTCGCCTTGTGAGGTCCGGTTCCGGGGTCCTCGCCGCGACGTACCGACCGGTCCGGGCCGCTCGCGACTGGAGGGTATTCTCTACTGCCACTTCAGAATGCGGTGCACGGACCGGCGTGGCCAGGCACCCTGGGGTGCGAATCCCGTCACCCCCAGGGTTGCCCCTGGCCGCCGCCGAAGTCGTAGCCGCCGACGCTGGCTCCGTCCGGACCGGCGTTGATGCCGTCGATCGCGATCACGGTGCCGACAGCCGCTCCGCCGATCGTCACGGTGCCGCCCTGAGGGTTCTGTCCGGGCGCGAGGTTGCTCACGGAAGGGTCGTCGGAGGGGGCGTCGGGTGCCGCCGACGCGATGCCGGCGCCTGCGGCGAGGACGAAGAATGCGGCCGCGACGGTGGCACCCGTGCGCGTCAGAGCAGTGGTGAAGTCGAAGGACATCGACATGAAAGAACCTTTCACAGTGGGTGGTGCCGGGGAGACGGGGGCAGAACTGACGCCGAGGGGCCGGCACCCGCGGGTGGCGGCCCCTCGAACTTCAGGAAGATCGCGCAATCACAACTCGGTCAGAAGCAGAAGATGAACGAGCAGTTTTCGGTGCTGTCCCCGGCGCCCGCGCCGCCGGCGCCACCCGCACCACCGGTGGCAGGACCACCATTGCCACCGTTGCCACCGTTGGCGTTGCCGCCGTTGGCGTTGCCGCCGTTACCGACGTTCGTGTTGACCGTCGCACCGTCCCCGACCGCTGCGCCACCGATGATGACGCCGCCGGAGTTGTCGACGTTGCCATTTGCGGAGCCGCCGTTGGCGCTACCGCCTGCGCCGCCGGCGCCGCCCTGCGAACTACCCGGAGCCCCGGCACCGCCGGCTCCACCAGCGGGGTCGGCCGAGGCGATTCCTGCTCCGGCAGTGAGGGCGAAGCCCGCGATGGCGAGAGCGGAAAGGGTGCGCTTGAGGGTGTGTGCCATGTGTGGATCTTTCTGTGGGGGTGGGGTTTTGCTTGCCACATAAGAATGCGCCGATCGCACCCACCCGAACAGGTACCCCAGGGGGCGCAACCGGCACCCCGAGGGATGACGCCACCCCACCCCCGTTAAGCCGTGTCTACGGCCGCATTTCGTAGGCGCCGTCGTAGTTCTCCACCTGCGCCCACACCCGGGAGAACCGCTCCGCGTCCACCACCGGGCGGCGTATCGCGCCGAGCGCCCACTTCTGCTGCGCCTCGGTGGCGGACGATTTGCCGTGCAGCGCAACGGCATAACCGGAGAAATCGCGGATCTGGAAATCGAAGATCTGGTCGATCAGATCACGGTCGATGCCGGCGATCGTGGCCTGCTCGAGAATCAGGTGCCCGTAGACCACGAGCGAGAACAAGTGCCCGAGGTCGAGCAGGAAGTCGAGATCCTTCTGCTGGGCCGCGTCGGGCGGGGCGGTGGTGAGCAGTTCCCTCAGCGCGGTCGCCTGCTCGTGGAAGCGGGCCACGTTGGGGACGTCCGAGTGCGCCTCGTAGGTCTTCGCCCAGTCGTGGAAACGAATCTTGCCGGCACCGCGGGTCGGGCCCTGGACCCAGAAGAACGCATCGTCGGCGGCGTCGAGCCGGGTGCCGATCTCCGGGTACTCCGCCGGGTTGAGCAGGTAGTTCGGCATGAACTTGAGGATGAGGCCGACGTTGACGTGCACGGTGCCCTCGAGCTTCGGCAGAGTGCCGATCAGCTGGGCGGCCTCGCGGAAGTAGGTGTTCTTCTCGTAGCCCTTCGCCGCGATCACGTCGTGCAGCAGCGCGATCACCTTCTCCCCTTCGGAGGTGACCTTCGCCTTCGTCATCGGGTTGAACAGCAGGTACCGACGATCGTCGAGACTCGCGCTGCGGAAATAGTCGACGGAGCGTGCGCTGAACAGCTTCATCGCGATCAGCCGGCTGTAGGCGTCGACGAAGTTTCCGCGCACGTGCGCGAAGTCGGTGACGGGGTTGCCGTACAGAATCCTGTTGTGCGCGTGAGTGATCGACTCGTAGAACGCGTGCTCGGAGATCCCGATGGATCCTGTGCACAGGTTGAACTTGCCGACGTTGACCGTGTTGAGCGCCGCCTCGAACGCAGCCACCCCCGTATGGAGAATGTCCTCTTCCCGCACCGGGTAGTCCTCGAGCCGGAACGTGCTGACGTACATCTGGCCGTGCACCACATTGCCCTGCAGGTGGTATGCCGGGTGGCGGCTGTCCGCGACGAAGAAGACGTACCCGTCGCTGCCCTCCACATCGGTGCGCCTGCCGAACACCGACACCATGCCCGCTACGTTGCCGTTGCCGATGTAGTACTTGTCGCCGCTCGCGGTGAACGCGAGATCCGGGTCGTTGTCGGCGGGGGTCAGCAGCATGTCCGTCGAGTAGACGTCCGCGCCGTGTTCCTTCTCCGACAGACCGAACGCCAGCACCCCGCCGTCGTCGAGGAGCTCCGCGGCCCGTTCCTTTGCGGCGCGGTTCCCGCTCATCCAGATGGGGCCGAGACCCAGGATGGTCACCTGCCACGCGTACCAGTACGCCAGCCCGTAGAAACCGAAGATCTCACTGAGGGCGGCGTTGCGTGCGGCATCCCAGCGCTTGTCCGGATCGCCGCCCGCCAGGTCGGCGGGGGTGAGGAACTTCGCGAACAGCTTCTCCCGTTTCACGAACTCCAGGAAGTCGTCGGGCCACACGGCCTCGAGATCGTCCTCGAGCAGCCGCTTCTTGCCCCGCGACTCGAACCACTCGATCAGCGCCCGCAGCAGTCTGCGCGTCTCCGGATCGAAATGCTCGGGATCGTAGGAGGTCGGATCGAACAGCAGGGAATTCGTCACAGCAGGCCTTTCGTCCGGACGTGTCAGGCCAAGCTAACAGTCCGGACGAAAGGCGTGGGGCGGTTTGATCAGCCCCTGACGGTCTCGACGATCTCGCTCAGCGCAGACTCGGCGGCCACCTCGCGGCTCTCGCCGGTGAAGCGGTCGCGGACCTCCACCTTGCCCTCGCCCCAGCCGCGGCCGACGACCACGACGAGCGGGACACCGAGCAGTTCGGAGTCCTTGAACTTCACGCCGGGCGACGCCTTGCGATCGTCGAGGATCACCTCGAGACCGGCCTTGTCGAGTTCGGCGGCGAGCCCCTCGGCGCCTTCCCGGGCCGTCTCGTCCTTGTTGGCGATCACCACGTGCACGTCGGCGGGCGACACCTCGGCCGGCCAGCGGAGGCCCTTCTCGTCGTGGTGCTGTTCCGCGATCACGGCGACGAGGCGGGAGACGCCCACGCCGTAGGAGCCCATGGTCGGGCGGACGGGCTTGCCGTTCTCGCCGAGCACGTCCACGGAGAACACGTCGGTGTACTTGCGGCCGAGCTGGAAGACGTGACCGATCTCGATGCCGCGGGCCGCGACGAGCGCACCGGCGCCGTCGGGGGACGGGTCGCCGTCGCGGACCTCGGCGGCCTCGATGGTGCCGTCCGGGGTGAAGTCGCGGCCCGCGACGAGCCCCACCACGTGCTTGCCCTTCTCGTCGGCTCCGGTGATCCAGCTGGTGCCGTCGACGATGCGCGGGTCGACGAGGAAACGAACGCCGTTGGCTTGCAGCGCCTTCGGTCCGATATAGCCCTTGACCAGGAAGGGGTTGGCCGCGAAGTCGGCCTCGGTGAGCAGCTCGAACTCCGCGGGCTCGAGGGAGGCACCGAGACGCTTGTCGTCCACCTCACGGTCGCCGGGAACACCGATGCCGAGCAGTTCCCACTTGCCACCGGGCTGCCGGGTCTTGACCAGGATGTTCTTCAGGGTGTCCGCGGCGGTGACGGTCCAGCCCAGGTCGGCGCCGTTGGCCCAGTCGACGAGCGTCGCAATCGTGGGGGTGTCCGGGGTGTCGTGCACCTTCGCGGCAGGCAGTCCGTCGAACGGGACGGCCTCGGGAGCCAGCGTCTTCACCGCCTCGACGTTGGCGGCGTAGCCCGACTCGAGGCAGCGGACGTAGGTGTCCTCACCGATCTCGCTCTCCGCGAGGAACTCCTCCGACGCGCTGCCACCCATCGCACCGGACGTCGCCGACACGATCACGTATTTGACGCCGAGCCGGCTGAAGATGCGCTCGTAGGCGTCGCGGTGCGCCCGGTACGACTCGGTGAGTCCTTCGTCGGTGAGGTCGAAGGAGTACGAGTCCTTCATGACGAACTCGCGGCCGCGGAGAATGCCGGCCCGCGGGCGCTCCTCGTCGCGGTACTTGGTCTGCACCTGGTACAGGGTGACCGGGAAATCCTTGTACGAGTTGTACTCGCCCTTGACGGTGAGCGCGAACAGTTCCTCGTGGGTGGGGCCGAGCAGGTAGTCGCCGCCCTTGCGGTCCTTCAGGCGGAACAGTCCGTCGCCGTACTCGGTCCAGCGGTTGGACGCCTCGTACGGTTCGCGCGGCAGGAGCGCGGGCAGGGAGATCTCCTGGGCACCGATGCCGTTCATCTCTTCCCGCACCACCCGCTCGACCTCACGCAGCACGCGCAGACCCAGCGGCAACCACGAGTAGACGCCGGGCGCGATGCGACGCACATAACCGGCGCGGACCAGCAGCTTGTGGCTGGGGACCTCGGCGTCGGCGGGGTCGTCGCGCAGAGTGCGGAGGAACAGGTGGGACAGGCGGGTAATCACGGGATACCAGAATAGTCGGCTGGGACGGGGCCGGGCGCGTCGGTAGGGTTTCGTGCGTGCTGGTGCTACTTCCTCCCTCCGAAACCAAGTCCGACGGCGGCGCCGACGCGCCCCTCGACCTGGCCGAGCTGTCGATGCCGCAGCTCACCGAAACCCGCGAAGTGCTGGTCCAGGCGCTGGTCGCGCTGGCGGCGGACGCGGAGGCGTCGCAGCTCGCGCTCGGCCTCGGCCCCACCCAGGCCGACGAGATCGAGCGGAACGCCAAACTGTGGGTCTCCCCCACCCGGCCCGCACTCGAGCGCTACACCGGTGTGCTGTTCGACGCGCTCGACGCGAAGTCGTTCACCAAGGCGCAGAAGTCCAAGGCGCTGTCGCGGCTGGCAATGGGGTCCGCGCTGTTCGGTGCGGTGCGCGCGGGTGATCTGATCCCCGCCTACCGGCTGTCGGGCGGATCGAAGCTCCCGGGGCTGGGCACTCTCCGGGCGTTGTGGAAGCCGGAACTGAGCCGGGCGATCGCCGCGGAAGCGGACGGCCTCGTCGTCGACCTGCGGTCGGGGACGTACCAGCAACTCGGACCGATCCCCGAGGCCGTGATCGCCACCGTCCTCACAGAGAAGCCGGACGGCACCCGCACCGTCGTCAGTCATTTCAACAAGCACCACAAGGGTCTGCTGGCGCGCGCGCTCACCGTCTCCCGCGCCGAACCTCAGGACGTGCGCGGTGTGGCGCGGGTGGCCTCGAAGGCCGGCCTGCGCGTCGAGGTGGCGTCGGACCGCGAGCTGATCATCCTCACCGACTGACCTGTGAGTACTTGTCAACCGCCCGCGGTTGACAAGTACTCACAGGGGCTTCATTCGGGCTTGACTGCCAGGACCGGTTT
>Ga0247818_10002942_pt1 | contig 10988 bp, 5 predicted proteins | sample 13C_Glucose_Day1_FD_192424 | JGI IMG/M metagenome (GOLD analysis project Ga0247818, IMG submission 192424) | Soil microbial communities from agricultural site in Penn Yan, New York, United States - 13C_Glucose_Day1 | ecosystem: Environmental > Terrestrial > Soil > Agricultural land | place: USA...
CATCAGGCGGGTCACCGCGGGCCGGTTGTTCACCTGCACCGAAGTGAAGCTGTACGCCTCGGCGGGCTGCCCGGAGGACTCCGTCAGCGACAGCGACAGCGCCTCGTTCAACGGCACCTGCTCATTCGCACCGGGGCGCAGCGAGATCTCCCGCTCCCCCTGGTAGGCGCGTCCTTCGATGTACTCGTCGATCTTGATCAGCCAGGGCAGTTCCTCGGGCTTCTTCGCGGACAGGTCGTACTGCACCATCCCGCCAGGACCCCCACCGGCGTTGCCCTGACCACCTGCGGGAGCCCCGGCCGTACCGTCCTGGCCTGCGGTGGCGGCGGGCGGGCCGCCGGTGGCGCCGTTCTCGGCCTTCTGGCCGGGTTGCTGCTCGGTGGTGCCGGGACCGCCGCCGGTGTTCTGGCCGCGGTCCCGGCCCCCGCCCGCGCCCTGATCGGCGGCGGGCGGGGCGCCCTGCTGGTCACCGGCGTTGCCGGGCATGTTCCGGCCGCCACCGGGCATGCCCTTGCCGCTGCTCCGCAGGGACATCAGGGTGGAGTTCCCCTTGAGACGGATCCCGACGTCCTCCAGATGGACGCCGTCGATCGTCAGGTCGGCCGAGATATAGTCCTTCGTCCCCTCGTCCTCGAACTCCTTCATCATCTTGTTGAAGTCGGTCTGCTCGTAGGTGAGCTGGATCGAGTGGGACACCGACGCATCGTAAAGGTCGACAGTGCCTTCGATGCTCTGTGTGATGGCGTCAGCCTCCACCCGCGAGGAGGAGGTCACGTACGGCGACACGCGGGCGTCGCCGAAGAAGTAGACCGCCACCGCGAGTCCCGCGCATAGCGCCCCGGCCGGCTTCCAGTGGTGGCGCAGCCGCACCGGCAGCCGGTCCTTCAACCGCCGCTTGCGTACCGGCACCACCACCGGGTCCCGCTTGTCGCCGGTCATCACAGGTCCGTGGTGTCGTAACCGGTCAGGACCGTCACCCGCTGCCCGGACGTCCGCTCCTGGAGCGCCGCCACCAGATCACCGGGCTCGGTCCCCTTCTTCATCCGCACGGTGTAGAAGACCTCAGTCAGCGCGCCGCCGCGGATCGTCTCAGTGCTCACCAGCTCGTACTCAGTGGTGTACTTGATCAGGACGTCGCTGATCGCCGGGCCGTAGTCCTCGCCCGGCGGGACCTGGACCTTGACGACCTGCCGCTGCACGTTCAGGGCGAACCAGTTGAACTTGAACATGACCAGGATGACGACGCAGACCACTATGGCGCCGGCCACGGCCAGCGTGTAGAAGCGGGCGCCGCACGCCATGCCGATAGCCATGGTCAGGAAGATGAAGCCGACGTCCCGGGTCTCCTTGACCGCGTTACGGAACCGGACCACCGACAACGCGCCGACCAAGGAGAACGCCCGGGCCAGGTTGGACCCGACCACCAGCATGATCAGCGCGACGACCATTCCGACGATCACGAGGGTCTGGACGTAGGACTGGCTGTAGGACACATTGCGGTGCGTGTACCGGTACGTGTAGCCGATCACCGTGCTCAGGATGAACGACAGCGCCATCGCCACCACGACGTCGGTGACGCTGAACGTCCCGCTGAGTTCCTGCAGATCGAAATTCACTGTGCTCCTGCTTTCAGCAACGTCTGCCGCTGCTGCTCGATGGGGGCGGGCGGCGGGCAGTCCGCCTCGTTGATGTGGAAGACCGAGCGCGGCGCCAGGCCGAACGCCTCGATCGACTGCACGTACTTGGAGATCCGGACCAGGTTGAGGTTCCGCCGGGCGGCCAGATCGGTGATCCAATGGGGCGTACGCTCGTTGACCTTGACCTCCATCACCGACATGTGCGGCGGTATGGTGAACCGGTTCTCCGGGGTGGGCGTGCCGAAGTGGAAGTCCCGGTCCCGGCCGCGGACGCGCCGGTCGAAGGTGACCCGCAGCCCGGTATCGGCGTCCCGGCCCACCAGGGCTTCGCGCTGGTAGCCCGTGATCGCGGTGGGCTGCAGATTCAGCCGCACGACCAGTTCGAGGACCTCCTGGATGAAGGCACTCTCCTTCACGCTGTGGTCGACCATCTCGCGGCCGTCACACAAGCGCCGCGCCACCCCGTACGGCAGAGTGATCCGCCGCTTCTGCGTGACCCGGTTGACGCGCTGCTTGATCTCCACGCACACCGGCGAGTCATCAGTGACTCCGTCGAGATCCCCGTAGTGGCGGATGCGCAGCTTGCGGCGGAACTTCAGACCCTCGATCTTCTCCCAGTAGAAACGCAGCTGAGGGGTGTCGTAGTAAAGGCTCCACACGCCATAGCCGCCCACCGGGCTGTTGAGATCGCGGTCCATCCGCTCACCCAACTCGTCCCGGATCTCCGCGGCCTGCTCGACCGGCACCAGATACTTCAGCTCGAACCGGTTGAAGGCGTGCAGTCTGCTGGCCACACGCAGCGGCCGCCCGTCCTCATCTGCTCCTGCGGCTTGTGACACCTGCGCCTCCTTGTCGTACGGCCAGGACCGGCCGACGAGAAGGAACGCAATCAACCCCACATGAGGACCCCGTGAGAATCACGGGTGCATTCCAGGAGAACTCCAGTTGCCTGTGCGGTTAATCCGAAGCGAGCGACACCCATGCGCGACCTCGGCATCACCGGCGCGATCCGGGGCAAAGGTGATCACGACAATCCCGGGCGGATCCGTCGAGCGGGCCCCGACCTCGTGGACCGCAAGTTCGTCGCGCCGGCACCGAACCGCTGCTGGGCCGCCGACTTCACCTACGTCAAGACCTGGTCCGGAATCGTCTACGTCGCCTTCGTTGCCAACACGTTCACCTCCGGATCACGGGCCGGCCCGCATCGCATTCCACGTAGACCCAACCCGTCGTGGGCGCAGTGGAGATGGCGCTATGGCAGCGCGATCGCGAAGGCCGCCCACCCTGGCCGAAGGAACTCGTGGACTACTCGGACACCGGGTTGCAATTCACCAGTTTCCGGCTTACCGAAGGCGGATGTATCTCAGCGCCCCGACCGCACCGACCGGGGCCAAGACGGCTACACCGACCTGGCCACCCGGGCGGCCAAGTGGCTCGCGGCGGCCAAGAATCCTCTCCTCCACGATGACGCGACGAACCGTACTGCGCCGTGGGTTCGAGGCTCACCTGACGCACCAAAAGAACGAGCGTCAGATGAGCGTCGAGCCCGTCGTGCACCATGCCCGACGAAGGCCGCCGCAGACCGCTTGCCCTTGCACTCTTGGGTGAAACCGCAGGTCAGAGCAGTGTGCCTGGACGGCCGCGCGCTCCACCTCGTGTCCGGTGGGAAACATGTCGAGCGCATCCCGCCATGCCCGGGAATCCCGGGAAGCTGCAGGTCAGGCACCCTTTTCGGCGGGTTCCAGGATGGCCACGCACTCCACATGGTGCGTCATCGAAAAGATGTCGGCCGGAGCACGTGATGGAAAAGCCCAGGTCAGAGACCCCTTCTCAGCTCATCGTCCTGTCCGTGGGAACCCGGAGCGTCAAACGAGCGTCACGGCTGACAGCCGCGAACGAGTGGCCAATGCCAGCTCACCCAGCGGGTCCGTCCCCGCCCGCATCGGACGCGGGGGCACACACCAAGCCCCGCACCATCTGGCCGACCGCCATCAAAAGTCATGCCCGCCAGCCGACGACATCCCACACCCGAGCGGAAACCCTTTTAGGGCACGGGCACCAAGATCTCGCGCTGTACCAGCAGAAGCCCATCACACCGGACTCCGCCTGGGCGAGAATGACGGCATGGCATGGGTCATCACGGAGAGCAGCTACCTGTGGGTGGCGGCCATGCGGGCCGAGCCCTTCAGCGCCTTGCCGTCGACGGCAATCGCTCGGCGCGGTACGGCCCTGTTCCCGGCAGCCTCATGCCGCCAGTCGGGGTCGGCAGGCAAGACGCCGACCACCCGGTCGAGGGCGTCTCCAGCGGCAGTTGCCAGCACCCGACCAATCGTGGTCCGCAAGGGGCACTGCGCCACTGGAGTGGATGGGCAGGTACCGATGGCCATCGACACGGTGCCCGCGGGCCACTCGAGGCAATCCGTCAACATTCGTCGCCCCGGACACGGCCGCGCAGACACATACAGACGGGAGCGCCCTCAGCGTGCACCAGCGGCCCGGCCGCGCGTGTCGAGTACAAGGGCCACGAAGGCCCATAGCTCAGACATCCGATGGTCATGGTCAGCGAACGGCCGGCCGAGGCGGAGGACCGGGCGGTGCCCGGCCACTGGGAATGCGACCTCATAATCGGGAAGGACAACGCCCCGCAATCGGCACTTTTATCGTACGCGCCACCCACTACGTGATGCTGGTACACCTGCCCGACGACCGCATCACCGAACACATGCGCGACGCACTGGTGAAGCCCGTGCAGAGTCTGCCCTCGAATGTGGCGCGCTCGCTGACCTGGGACCAAGGCTCGGAAATCGAGCACCTTGCCGCCGTTGCTGCCAAGCTCAAACGGCCGCCCGCGCAAAACGCTCGGCTGGGAAACTCCAGCCGAGCGCCTGCATAAACTAGTCGCCGTCTGACACGACCGACCACGTGTTGCGACGATCCCTAGAAACCATCAACGAGGGCAGGGCTTCTTGTGAAGTGGCAGGACAGCTTACTTCCCACCGTCAGAAGCTCGCGATGGACCTGAACTCATGATCCGGCAATGGGAATGAAGTGGAGAGAATCTCCGACCTGATTTCCCCCGTCAGGAGCGATACCAGAAACTCCGCACAGCCCACCTCGAAATGCTCCCACCAGGCACCCCTGGCCTCGTTCACCATCACTGTCCAGCTATCAGGGTGAGCCCCTGCCAACGCCAGCCAGTAGATGAATTCTCCGTTGTCCGTGGAGGCCCAAGGAATCAGCCTGTTTTCGGGCACCTCGAGCAATTGCGCTGGCTTTTCCTCGCCCTCCTCCCAAAGCATTTTGAAGCTTTCGTCACGCTCTTCGACAGAGGAGAGGAGGTCATAGGGACGCTTTTGGCAATCAGGCTCCAGAAGCCACAAGTAGTTGTCGAAGCATCCCCCGCCGTAGGTATCGATCAGTTCTCGATAGTCCGCTGGCAGCTGGATTCTCAGCTCTCGGGCAACGTCACCCCAGTCTCGGGGACGTGCGGCGCCTTGCAGGGGAGCCGCCAGTCGGATCAACCTTTGCATATGCGCGTTCACTGCCTTGGCCTGTTCAGAACTGTCTGGAAGATGTCAAGTCCCCCTGATCCGTTGGCTCGGATGGTCACACCGAGCGGATACGGGTTGGCCGGGCCCTCACCAATATGTTGTGCATAGATCGGCGTGACGGTGTACTGCACAGTCTCCCCATTCCTCTCGACGGCCCTCCGCACTCGATTTTCGAGACGTCGCATCCCTGGATGGTTGGCGTACTGATGCAGCGTTACAAAGTTCCGGCGGTCACTGTTCGAGCCACCGAGCTGCGCACCCCAGAGGTGGGAGCGGTTGTATCCCATTCCGCTGACCCAACCGGCCGGATCGACGCTGGGATTGGTAGTGCCACCAATATTGTCCCGGGTAAGCGTGACGCTGATGCCGGTGGCTCGCCCATGTTCGTCGAGCTCTCCGTACCCGCCACAATTGTGAACCAAGACCGATGCAGGCCCGGCCACAACATAGTACGTGTGCAGGTCGCTGACGGTCAGGTTGTAGACGGTGGCCTGCTGGGCCGTCCAGCGGCTGATGGCGGTGACCTGGACCCGGGTGCCGGCGCTGGTCTTGAGCCACTGGCCGGATTCAAGATCGGTGGCGTCGATCCACTCCCCGATATCCGGGACCCAGAAGGGGTGGTTGTGAGTGGCGGTGATGCTTGCCGTGTTAGATCCCTGGTCACCGTCGATGTCGATGGTGACCTCAACCAGGCGCTTGGTACCTTCGCCCTTTATCTCGGCAGTGACGGTCTCGATTTTTCTTTTGCCGGACTTGGGGTCGGTTGCCAGGACCTTGTCGCCGTTCTTGACTTCCTCGATCGGCTTGGTGCTGCCGTCAGCCATCAACACCTTCGTGCCGGGCACGAAGCTGTTGGGCTCACATCTCGTCTTCTTGAGCAGGCTTTTCGCTAGCCGCGCCTCGCCTACCAGAGGAACGGCGCTTGCTGCTCTCTCGCTTGCTGCTTGATAGTTCCCCTGAATGAGATCGTTGATTCCCAGGACGGCATCAGCGGCCGGCCCGAGAACGGGGACGAAGATTCCCACAGCTTCGACGACTTCGGTCCACGGAATGACCCGGGTCCTGTCGATCCAGTTCTTGCAGCCGAGACACCCATGGGTGTAGTAGCGCTTTCCGGCCTTGTTTTCGTCGTACTTCTTCCAGTACCAGCCGCTCTTTTTCTTGGTCCAGGATTCGTTGTAGGTGACAGTAGTTTTTGATACCGAGTTGCTTGGTACGCACGTGCTGCTGTTTCCGCCACAGATTCCGTCCGGACGCAGACCGGTGGGGTCGGAAAGGGTGGCCGGAGCGTTGTTGGCGTAGGTATAGCCGTTGATCTGTTGCGGGTCGGCGAGGTCCATGATCGGGTCGACGCTGATGAATCGGCCGATGCCCGGGTCGTACTCGCGGGCACCGAGGTGGGTCAGTCCCGTACTGGTGTCGGTGGTGCCGCCGACGAAGCCCTTGGTGCTGGGCCAGCTCGTCGGGACATCGCCGCGGGCACTACCGAAGGGGTCGGTGCGGCGCTGGGTGAGGGCGAGGCTTGCGGCATCGACTGCGAGTTGGCCGGTGCCGTGATGGTCGCCGATCGTGAAGGCGATGCTGCCGTTATCGTTTCGGACGGCCTGCTGGCCGTTGCCCAGGTCGATGAACCGGGTGGCTTTCGGTGCCGTGGAGCCCTTGGGCAGGACGATCTCGGTGTGGCCGAGGTAGAGCGTGGTCTCGGTGTTGGTGCGGCCGATCAAGCGGCTTCCGTCGGCGTCGTACAGATACGCGGTGGTCTTGTCAGCGGCACCCTCGACCGGTTCCGTAACCGTGGCCAGGTGGCCCTCGGAGTCCCAGCTCAGCGTCTGCGTGGTGCCGGCGACTGTGCGGCTGGTCGTGTTGCCTACCTCGTCGTAGGCGTAGGTGTCGCGCGAGGTGACCGTCGGACCGACGCTGGTCACCGAGGTCAGAGCGTGCGGCTTCTCCCCACCGGGGGGAGGATAGGCGTAAGTGCGCTCGGTGTCCTTGGCCTGGTTGCCTGTCAGGTCATGCGCGGTCTCGCTGAGGCGGTTGCCGACCTTGTCATACGTGTAGGAGTTCCAGTAGGGCGCCGGCCCACCGACCTTTCCCGCCGCGGGTGCGCTCGTGCAGGTGGAGGCCGGCTCTGTCCACTCCTGCGTCACCCGACGCAGGTGGTCGTAGGTGAAGCACTGGGTGTCGGTGCCGGCCCGGGAGACGTCCGCGACGGACTGGACATTCCCTGTCTCGTCGTAGCGGTAGGTGGCGTACTTGTCCACGCCTGCGATGTCTTGCCGGTCGACACGGCTGGTGGCCAGACGCTGAGTACCCCACTCGTAGGTGTTGGTGACCTGAGTCTGCTTACCGGTGCCACCACTGGTCATCTTCACTTGCAGCGGCTTGCCGGTGAGGCTGTAGCTGGTGGCAGCGCTGTAACCCTGTCCTGTGACTCCGGTTGGGCGCAGGATGTCGTCGTAGCTATAGGTGATGACCTCGCCCGGCAGAGAGCCTGCCTTGGAGTAGTTGACACTCTGCAGCAAGCCGCTGGGCTTGTAGACCGTGGCCGTCTGATAGGTGCCGGCCAGCGCTCCTTCCGCCGCGGGAATCGTGATTGCTGTGCGGGTGGCCCGGTAGAGCGGGTCGTAGACGCTTACGGAGCTGGTATATGCGCTGCCGTTCACATAACGGGTAGTGGAGGCCAGCTGACCCTTGGCTCCGCTGATCGTGTCGTAGGTCCAGTCGACGAGCTTTGCTCCGGTCGCCGAATCCTTGCGCAGCTCGGTCTCTCGTCCGAGGTTGTCGTAGGTGTGGTGGAGGGTGCTGCGGGCGGCCGTGGTGGAGGCGGCCGTCGTGGAGACGAGTTGCCCGCGGTCGTCATACGAGCTGTCGGTCGTGCCCTTGTCAGGGTCGGTGGTCCGCACCTGGCGGCCGAGTTGGTCGTATGTGTATGTCCAGGAGTTGCCAGCCGGGTCGGTGACCTTTTCGAGCTTGCCGCTCGGCGTGTGGGCGTAGCGGGTGGTGTCGTATTGAGCGTCGAGGGTGCGTTCGTGGTGCTGGCGCAGCTCGGTGGTCTGGTCCCGGGCGTCGGTGAGTGTGGTGGTGGCGGTGCCGCCTACAGGGGGGATGACGGTGGTGCGGTCGCCGTTGTAGACGGTGCGGGTGATGCCGAGGACTTGGCCGCCGTCACCGTTGCCCGCTATCTGCCGGGACTCGGTAATGCGGCCGAGCCCGTCGTAGAGGTTGCGGGTCTGTGTCTCCACGCTCAGCGCGTCAGCGGGAGCGAACAGTTCAGTCGACGGGGCCTGCGTGGTGTAGTAGGTGCTGAAGTTTTTAGCGGTCAGTCCGCGCTCGTTGTAGAAGGTGTCTGTGAGGAGGCTGCCGCCGTCCGGGCCCGGTGCTTGGGTCTGGCGTTCGCGCAGGAAGCCGTCGTAGAGGGTGTAGGCGGTGATCTGGCCGCCGGCGTTGTTCAGGGTGCTGGTCGTGACGGCGACCGGTTTGCCGTCGGTGATGGTGTAGGTGTAGGCGTAGGTCGGTGTTTGCGAGGTGTATCGGTTGGCGAGCCAGACTTTTGCCGAGCGGCCGAGTGCGTCGTATGCGAACTCGGTCACCTTGTCGTTGGTGTCCGTGACCCGTAGTGGTTGGCCGCGCAGAGGGTCGTGTTCCGAGGTGGTGCTCTGGGAGGTCCCGCTGTTTCCGGAGACAGCTGGTGGCGTGGTCACCTTGGTCTGCGTGGCAAACCCGGTGGCCGGGGTGTAAGTGGTGACGGTGGTTCGCCCGTCGTTGCGCACGGTTCGCACTGGTGCCGCGTCACCGCTCGCCGTGACGTTCGCGGTCAGGTCGGTCATGTTCAGCTGACGGCCGTAGGAGTCGTACGTGGCACCGCTCTCCAGGTAGGTGGCCTTGGTTCCGTCATGCTGTTTCAGCGTGGCCGTCGCGGTGGCGTCGCCCTTGGTGGGTTCGGCTCCGTAAGCGCCGCCGTCATAGGCGGTGCGCACGTCGGAGATGACGTCCTTGGCCCGGTCGGGTGCGACGTCGCATGCCTTGGCTACGGTCTCGACACGTGACGGCAGCGACAGGATGTTGTCGGTGCTGTTCGTGGCGTACGTGGTCCGTGTGCACTGATTGTCTGATGCGGTTGAGTTGTCACCGCGGTCATCGGTCTCGGTGACCCGCCCGGCCACTGTTTCGTAGGTATTGGACGTGGAGGTTATGCGCCATTGGGAGCCGGCCCCGTTGTCGAGGGAGGTCCAGGTCTTTGCGCTCGCGGTTCCTGTGAGATTGGCGGTAACGGTGCCCCAACTGCGCTTCTTCTCGGCAGTTTGGTGGTGCCAGGGCCTGTCAACCTTTTTTTCCAGAACTTTGCCACCCGGCTTGTCGAAGGTGACTGTTTTGTACGGGAAGCCGTTCGCCGACTCGTGGTCGGTTATCGGCTCCCCCTCATCCGTACCCAGGCTGACCGAGACGCTCTTGGTGCCGCCGGTGGTGGTGGCCCGGTCGCCGTCCATGCCGCGTAGGAAATAGTGGTCCTCCTGGGACTTCATTGCGGCGGCGCCTCCCTGCCCGCCGGTCTGAACCCTGACTTGGCCGTAGCCGCGCCAGTGGGACCAGGTCTTTTCCTTCTCCTTGGTCAAGCCGTCATCGTCGTCGAAGTGCCAGGCCGCATTACCGAGGTACTGATACGTGGTGACCTGGTCGGGCGCGCCACCGGTGCGGTCGGTGCTTGTGACAGAGTTGGTGACGTATTTGTTGAACCAGTGTTGTTCTGCGGCTTCTGTGTCACTGCCACCGAGGTACTGGGGGAAGCAGCGGGTGGTGTTCGTCGCTGGAGTCGGCAGCGCATTCCAGTCGCAGGCGGCAGCCGAGTAGTTCACACTGATTTGGCCACCGGACTCGTCGTCCACCGAGGAGAGGCGGTCCTTGATGAACGGGGCGAATCCGTCCCCTGTCTTGTCCAGCCGGTTGGCGAGCTGGGTGTAGGCGAAGGTGGTTTTCGGCAGGGTGATGGTCGGGGTCGCTGACTGACCCGTGTGTTGGACACTGTCGAGGAGGAGCTGGTAGTCCGTGTCGGCCATGCCCCATCGATGGCCGAGCTTCCAGGAGTCGACTTTGCCGTAGGTGCCGTCGGTCTTGAGAACCTGTGTGGTGACGTCGGTCAGTCGCTTGCGGGTCCAGAAGGATGGTGACAGCCGGCCGTTGTCACAGGTGGTCTCGGCCTTGCAGTTCAGGTCCCACGGGGTGTCGTACCAGTAGAAGGCTTTGGTGTCGATCGTATCGGCGGCGCAGGTGACACCGGCCGCTGGTATGCAGCGCTCTGTGTTGTCGAAAACGACCTGTGCCAGGGGTTTGGCCGCATACAGGTCAGGGGTTCGCTGTCCGTAGTCGATACGCGTGAGGTATCCACCACGCGTGTACGGGGTGTCGTCCTCGGACTTCAGGTTGCGGCCGTAGGAGTTGGTCTCCTTGGTGTAGTGGTAGCTGATCGCGTTGCCGTACGTGTCGACGACGTAGTCGAGGTTCCACCTCCATGCCTGCTGGCACCATGAGTCGGCGAATGTCGCCGCGTGGCATTCCTCGCCGGAGTCGTTTCCGTAGACGGGAAGCGTCCAGGTGGAGTCGGTCGTGCTCTTACCTGTGCTCCAGCCCGGCAGACGGTTGTAGCCGAAGTAGTAGCGCGTTCCGTCTGGTGAGGTGAGCCGCCAGTACTCGCCGTCGTTGTCGCCGTTGCCTCGGTCGGCCGACTCCAGACGTTTGATCCGAGTACCGTCATCGCGCTTCAGCCTGAACTCATCGTTGCCCGCGGGGACCAGTTCACCGCCGG
>Ga0247818_10002943_pt1 | contig 10986 bp, 7 predicted proteins | sample 13C_Glucose_Day1_FD_192424 | JGI IMG/M metagenome (GOLD analysis project Ga0247818, IMG submission 192424) | Soil microbial communities from agricultural site in Penn Yan, New York, United States - 13C_Glucose_Day1 | ecosystem: Environmental > Terrestrial > Soil > Agricultural land | place: USA...
GCCAGCGATACCACGAGGAAGCGCAGGATCGGGTCGCTGCGCAACTTATGCCAGGCACCCGACAGGGTCATCATGCCGTTGATCATGCCGCCCCAGCTTGGAGCCAGCAGGATCAGCGACATCACCATGCCCAGCGATTGCGCCCAGTCCGGCAGCGCGGTGTAGTGCAGGTGGTGGGGACCTGCCCAGATGTACAGGGTGATCAGTGCCCAGAAGTGCACGATCGACAGGCGATAGGAATACACCGGGCGTTCGGCCTGTTTCGGCACGAAGTAATACATCATCCCGAGGAAACCGGCAGTGAGGAAAAAGCCCACGGCGTTGTGTCCGTACCACCATTGCACCATGGCGTCGGTGGCACCGGCGTATACCGAGTAAGACTTGGTGAAACTCACCGGCAACTCAATATTGTTGACGATGTGCAGGATTGCCACGGTGACGATGAACGCGCCGAAGAACCAGTTGCCCACATAGATGTGTTTGGTCTTGCGCTGCATGATCGTGCCGAAGAACACGATCGCGTAGGCGACCCAGACAATGGTGATGAGGATATCGATCGGCCATTCCAGCTCGGCGTATTCCTTGGACGTGGTGTAACCGAGCGGCAGGGTGATCGCCGCCAACAGGATGACTAGCTGCCAGCCCCAGAAGCAGAACGCAGCGATTTTTGGCGCGAACAGTTGCGCCTGGCATGTGCGCTGTACCGAATAGAATGAACTGGCGAACAGCGCGCAACCGCCGAACGCGAAGATCACCGCGTTGGTGTGCAGCGGGCGCAAACGGCCGAAGCTGGTCCATGGCAGATTGAAGTTGAGTTCGGGCCAGACCAACTGGGCGGCGAGAAAAACTCCGAGCCCCATGCCGACGATGCCCCACACCACCGTCATAATGGCGAATTGGCGGACCACCTTGTAGTTGTAGGCGGTACTGATAGAAGTGTTCATGGTTCCCCATCCACGGTTCAGCCGAAGTGATCGCGCTCGCGCAATGCAGTGCACCCTTCGCCTGGAGTTATAGGCAGACTAAAAGCGAGGCAAGCATGGACAAAGAGCACAAGGCCAGTATTGACGGGGATCAATGGGCGCAGTGCGTGCGGGATCATGGATGGTTGTGGAATGCCGCTGCAGCGCCGGCCTCGGCTACGCTTATTCTCGCCCATGGCGCCGGCGCACCGATGGACAGTGACTGGATGAGCGACATGGCTGCGCGCCTTGCCGCGCATGGCGTCAACGTGTTGCGCTTCGAGTTTCCCTACATGGCTCAGCGGCGTGTCGATGGCGGTAAACGCCCGCCGAACCCGGCAGCGAAACTGCTGGAGTGCTGGCGCGAGGTGTATGCCCAGGTGCGACGTCATGTCGCCGGGCGTCTGGCCATTGGCGGCAAGTCCATGGGCGGGCGGATGGCCAGTTTGCTGGCGGATGAGTTGGGTGCTGATGCCCTGGTGTGCCTGGGGTATCCGTTTTATGCAGTGGGCAAGCCGGAGAAGCCGCGGGTCGAGCATCTGGCCGGCTTGCAGACGCGGACGTTGATTGTGCAGGGTGAACGGGATGCGCTGGGCAATCGGGAGGCGGTCGGGGGTTATTCGTTATCGCCAAGTATCGAGGTGATGTGGCTGGTGGCGGGGGATCATGATTTGAAGCCGTTGAAGGCTTCGGGGTTTAGTCATGAGCAGCATTTGGCGACAGCAGCGCAGTCTTTAGCTCAGTTCCTTTAAATAGTTATGACTGAACAGTTGGCAGTCACGCTTTTTCATTGAAATGCTCGAGCTTCCCTGGTCCAAGTCGAGTAGGGAAGCGTCGAGCGACGTACTGCCTGATATTGCTAATGATTCAGATCTTTATAATGAAATACTATTTACTGCTGTAATGTCAGGTTGAATTTCCCTGTTATGGAAACTCGACGCTTTTTGAAATCTGCAATGAAATTTCCTTCAGCTGTTCCCTTTCTTGGGTCGAGCCGGACAGTCAGCTCTACGTTGTTGGCTTGATCGCTGCCGATTACATCAAAGCCCGGAAAAGGAGGTAGCCAGTATTGATGGAAAGATTCCAGGCCCTGTCCGTCCCCGAGCTTGTAGGTGCGTTCGAATAACTCCTCGCCGTTGTAAGGGATCAACAATGTGACTGAGAAGTTGTTTTCGCTTGAATAGGATCCTGTCCGACCTGTGAAGCTCCAGGAGGTGCGGCCCCCATCTATCGTAAATAGGGAACTCTGCGCAGTAATCAGTTCGCCATTGCGCATCCATTGGAAATTGTCGCCTGGTGGCTGGATACATTTTCCATTGCTTGCCAAAAAAAAATGCGTACTCATACTGAAGTCCTTTTTATGATTGAAAGACAATTCCAGCAAGTCAGCTGGTTTCTTTTTATGTGCTTTACGTTGCGGAATGTCTACTGTAAAACTTGTCAGCTTGACAGACTCATGTAGGTGTGGTTTTTCTTGTTTGCGAATGGGTCGGCGTAGTTGTCATGCGGTTGTAGGTAGCGTTTGCGGGACTTGAAAGTAGTTGTCGCCAGCAATCACGGCGCGTTATTCGGTCAGACTCGCTCCCGCATTGGGCAAATAGTAAAACGGGTTTGGTGCCTGATGAATATTTGTGAAAACCTGCTCGCCACAGTGGTCTGTCGGACATCATTGGTTTTAAGCCGCAAATAAAAAACCCGGAAGCTTGCGCCACCGGGTTCTTTGTCCCTCCAGAGCCATCAGCGGTTAAACCGCTCCACCAGCGAATATTGGGTGTTCGCCGTCTTGGTCAGCTCTTCACTCAACAACGCCGAGTTCTGTGCCTGCTCCGAGGTCTGGTCCGCGAGGTCGGAAATGTTGCTGATGTTGCGGCTGATTTCCTCGGCCACGGCACTTTGCTCTTCGGTCGCGGCGGCAATCTGGGTGGTCATGTCGGTGATGTTGGCCACCGCTTCGCTGATCCCCACCAGCGCCTGGTCCGCTTCCAGTACCCGCGCTACGCCTTCTTCCGCCTGGCGATGCCCGGCTTCCATGGTCTGTACGGCGGTGCCGGCGGTTTGCTGGAGCTTGGCGATCAGGGCGTGAATCTGCCCGGTCGACTCGCTGGTGCGTTGCGCCAGCTGGCGGACTTCATCGGCCACCACGGCAAAACCGCGTCCCATCTCGCCGGCACGGGCCGCTTCGATGGCCGCGTTCAGTGCCAACAGGTTGGTCTGGTCAGCGATGCCCTTGATCACGTCGACCACGCCGCCGATTTCATTGCTGTCCTTGGCCAACTGGGTCACGGTCACGCCAGTTTCACCGACCACCACCGACAGGCGCTGGATGGCTTCGCGGGTTTCCCCGGCAATTTCGCGACCACGACCGGTCAGGCGATTGGCTTCCTGCGTTGCATCGGCCGTGCGTTGCACGTGGCTGGCGACTTCCTGGGTGGTCGCGGCCATCTGGTTGACGGCGGTGGCCACTTGCTCGGTCTCCACCCGTTGACGCTCAAGGCCGGTGGAACTGTTGTGCGCCAGGGCGTCGGACTGTCTGGCCTGGTCGTTCAGGTGTTCGGCGGTGTCCTGCAGGCGGGTCAGGCAAGTTTTCAGACGGGCTTCCTGACTGAGGATCGACATCTCCAGGCGCGCCTGGGCGCCACGGCTGTCGGTGTACATCCGGGCGATCAGCGGGTCGGAGGTGGTTTGTTCGGCCAGGTGCAGCAAGCGCTTGAGACCACGCTGTTGCCAGCTCAAGCCCAGCAAACCCAATGGCACCGAGAGGCCGGCAGCCAGGGCAAAGCCCCAATGGGAATTGAGTGACGCACCGATCATGAAGCTCAGTTGGCTGACCAGAATGAACGGCAGCCAGTCTTGCAGGATCGGCAGCCATTTATCGCTGGAAGGAATGGCCGACTTGCCCTGGTTGATGCGTTGGTAGAGCGCTTCGGCACGGCGGATCTGTTCGGCGGTGGGCTTGACCCGCACCGACTCGTAACCGATCACCTGATTGCCTTCGAAGATCGGTGTGACGTAGGCGTTAACCCAGTAGTGGTCACCGTTCTTGCAGCGATTCTTGACAATGCCCATCCATGGCAAGCCTTGTTTGAGGGTGCCCCACATGTGCGTGAAGACCGCGGCCGGCACGTCGGGATGACGAACCAGGTTGTGCGGTGCACGCATCAGTTCTTCCCGGGAGAAGCCGCTGATTTCGACAAAGGCGTCGTTGCAGTAGCTGATCACGCCCTTGGCATCAGTGGTGGAAATCAACCGTTGCTGAGCCGGGAAAGTCCGCTCGCGCTGGGTAATGGGCTGGTTGTTACGCATGGTTTATTAGTCCGCAAGGCTTTCAAGTGCTGTATCGGCAACCTCGGCGATTTAATGAGATTTTTTTCGAAAATCAGTGGTGCGTCGCAAAACGACCCTTGCGTCAGCTCGCGAGCATCGGATAGGTGAACAGTGCGAAGTGCAACACATTCAAGCCGAAATGAGTGGCGACGGCCGCCGCCAGGCCGCCTAAACGGTAGGCCAGGCCATAGCCGACTCCCGCCAGACTCGCCAACAGCACCCAATGCCAGCCCGCTCCCGCATGCACCAGGCCGAACAGCAGGGATGCAAGAAGCAGGGCGAGGTTCTCGCCGTAGGCCAAATCTTTAAAGCATCGAGTCAGGCCGCCCTGGATATAGCCACGAAACAGAGCCTCTTCAACCAGGGTCACCAGCAACAGATTGTTGAGCAGCCACAACCAGGCGTGCTCCGGCCATTTTGGTGCCCATTCGATGACGCCCAGCAACAGCGCGCCACCCAGAGCCAGCACGGCGCTCAAGGTCAGGGCCAGCGCACTGGCATACAAGCCGCGTCGTAGCGAGCGGCGACTGATAATCCATGGGCAGGCCAGCAACAGCCAGAACCCGATCAGGGGTTTGTCCAGGTTCAGGTACATGGAAAACGGCACGGCATTGTCGGTGAAGCGCTGGGCAGGAATGACGCGACCATTGTAGAAACCGGGCAGCCAGTGCATCGCCAGGGCCAAGGCCAGAAAGATGAACAGGCCATGGCCGAGCCAGCGGCCGAACTGAAGTTGTTGTTGGCGCACGGCAAAGCCTGCGACCAACAGCAAAACCACGGAAATCGCCGCCAGCCAGCCGAGATGGCCGTACGCCAGGGCCATGCCATAGCCGAGGGAGAGCAGGGTCAGGCAGGTCCATGGCAGGGCAATCATTCAAAGTCCTTGGGTCAAAAACTGCGGTCGAGTTGATCTCACCGGGTTTGGTGAGTCTTCGCTTGCCCAGCAAAGGCGCGATTATAGAGCGGCCCACCCCAACAAAAACACCGCCCGAAGGCGGTGTTTGTGTCAGTGCAGGGTCAGGACGCAATCAACTGACGCAACACGTAGTGCAAAATCCCTCCCGCCTTGAAGTACTCCACTTCATTGAGCGTATCGATCCGGCACAGGACCTCGATTTTCTCGAGGCTGCCATCTACGCGTTTGATGACCAGCGTCAGGTTCATTCGTGGCGTCAGCTCGACACCGCTTAACCCGAGGATATCCAGGGTCTCCTTGCCGGTCAGGTTCAGGCTCTTGCGATTCTGATCCAGCTTGAACTGCAACGGCAGCACGCCCATGCCCACCAGATTGGAGCGGTGGATACGTTCAAAACTCTCGGCAATGACTGCCTTTACACCGAGCAGGTTAGTGCCTTTGGCGGCCCAGTCGCGGCTCGATCCGGTGCCGTATTCCTGCCCGGCGATCACCACCAGCGGTGTGCCTGCCGCCTGATAACGCATGGCGGCATCGTAGATCGGCATTTTTTCCATGGTGGGAATATAAAAGGTGTTGCCGCCTTCCTCGCCACCGAGCATTTCGTTACGAATGCGGATGTTGGCAAAGGTGCCGCGCATCATCACTTCATGGTTGCCGCGCCGGGAGCCGTAGGAGTTGAAGTCCCGTGGTTCCACGCCTTTGTCGCGCAGATAGTGGCCCGCCGGGCTGTCGGCCTTGATGTTGCCGGCCGGAGAGATATGGTCAGTGGTCACCGAATCTCCCAGCAGGGCGAGGACGCGGGCACCGGCTACATCCTTGACCACTGGTGGCGGGCCACCGATGTCATCGAAGAAGGGCGGATGCTGGATGTAAGTCGAATCCGCCTGCCAGACGTAAGTGGCGGCTTGCGGCACTACGATCGCCTGCCACTGCTCGTCACCGGCAAACACTTCGGCGTACTCCTTGTGGAACATCGCTGTGTTGACGCGTGCCACCGCCTCGGCGATTTCCTGGCTGCTCGGCCATATGTCGCGCAAATAAACCAGCTTGCCGTTCTGGTCGGTACCCAGCGGCTCGCTGCTGAGGTCGATGCGCACAGTGCCCGCCAACGCATAGGCAACCACCAGTGGCGGGGAAGCCAGCCAGTTGGTTTTTACCAGGGGATGCACCCGGCCTTCGAAGTTGCGGTTTCCCGACAGCACTGAGGCCACTGTCAGGTCGGCTTGCTGGATGGCTTTTTCGATCGGTTCCGACAGGGGGCCGGAGTTGCCGATGCAGGTGGTACAGCCGTAACCCACCAGCGCGAAACCAAGCTGGTCGAGGTATTGCGTCAGCCCGGCCGCCTTGTAGTAGTCGGTGACCACTTTCGAGCCCGGGGCCAGGGAGCTTTTCACCCAGGGTTTGCGTTGCAGGCCTTTTTCCACTGCTTTTTTGGCCACCAGCCCGGCCGCCATCATCACGCTCGGGTTGGACGTGTTGGTGCAGGAGGTGATCGCGGCAATCACCACGGCGCCGTTTTTCAGCCGGTGGGTCTGGCCTTCAAATTCGTAGTCCGCCTCGCCCGCCATGTCCGCATTGCCCACTGCCACGCCGCCACCGCCTTCGCTTTCCAGGCGACCTTCTTCCTTGCTGGTGGGTTTGAGCTGGACGCCGAGGAAGTCGCTGAACGCTTGTGCGACATTCGGTAGCGCCACACGGTCCTGCGGGCGTTTCGGTCCGGCGAGGCTGGCCTCTACGCTGCCCATGTCCAGTTCCAGGCTGTCGGTGAACACCGGTTCCTTGCCCGGCAGGCGCCACAGGCCCTGAGCCTTACTGTAGGCCTCGACCAGTTTCACGGTCTCGATTGGGCGGCCGGACAGACGCAGGTACTCCAGTGTGATGTCGTCCACCGGGAAGAAACCGCAGGTTGCACCGTATTCCGGCGCCATGTTGGCGATGGTCGCGCGGTCGGCCAGCGGCAGGTCGGCAAGGCCGTCGCCGTAGAATTCGACGAATTTGCCCACCACACCTTTCTTGCGCAACATCTGGGTAACAGTCAGCACCAGGTCGGTGGCCGTGATGCCTTCCCTGAGTTTGCCGCTGAGCTTGAAGCCGATGACTTCCGGAATCAGCATCGATACCGGTTGCCCGAGCATGGCCGCTTCCGCTTCGATGCCGCCGACGCCCCAGCCGAGTACGCCGAGGCCGTTGATCATGGTGGTGTGGGAGTCGGTGCCGACCAGGGTGTCGGGGAAGGCATAGGTGCGGCCGCCCTCGTCCTTGGTCCAGACCGTGCGGCCGAGGTATTCCAGATTGACCTGGTGGCAGATCCCGGTGCCTGGTGGCACCACGCTGAAGTTGTCGAAGGCGCTCTGGCCCCAGCGCAGAAAGGCATAACGTTCGCCATTGCGCTGCATCTCAATGTCAACGTTCTGCTCGAAGGCGCTGCTGCTGGCGAACTTGTCGACCATCACCGAGTGGTCGATCACCAGGTCCACCGGCGACAGCGGGTTGATGCGCTGCGGATCACCGCCGGCCTTGGCCATTGCTGCACGCATGGCGGCCAGATCGACCACGGCCGGGACGCCGGTAAAGTCTTGCATCAGGACCCGCGCCGGGCGGTACTGGATCTCGCGGTCGGAGCGACGCTCCTTGAGCCATGCGGCGATGGCTTTGAGGTCGGCGCCGGTGACGGTTTTTTCGTCCTCCCAGCGCAGCAGGTTTTCCAGCAGCACTTTCAAGGACATCGGCAGCTTGTCCAGGTCACCAAGGCTCCTGGCAGCTTGCGGCAGGCTGAAATAGTGGTAAGTCTTGTCATCGACTTGCAGGGTTTCAAGGGTGTTCAGGCTATCGAGGGACGGCATTACGATCACTCCTTTGAGTCCGCACGGCTACGGACTGAGGGGACGGACAGAGCATTAAACCTAGCCCTGTTTTCATTAGCTGGCTAATAACTGGACTCTATCGACAAGTCCGGGGTTGCGAAGTCGGCTATCATGCGCGGGTTTTCGTGACAGGCTTTGCTTCAACGCAACGTCTGGGCATCGCGCAGCGGCGTAATTTATCGCCATCTGCCCAGGAGTAAGAATGAACACCCTCTTTATGCATTGCCGGCCGGGCTTCGAAGGCGAAGTCTGTTCCGAGATTTCCGACCTTGCCGCACGGCTGAATGTGGCCGGGTATGCCAAGGCCAAGACTGCCAGCGCCTGCGCCGAATTTGTCTGCACCGAAGAAGACGGCGCCGAGCGCCTGATGCGCGGTCAGCGTTTCGCCGAGCTGATCTTCCCGCGCCAATGGGCCCGGGGGATTTTCATCGATCTGCCGGAAACCGACCGTATCAGTGTAATCCTTGCGCACATGGCGGACTTCCCGCTGTGCGGCAGCCTGTGGCTGGAAATGGTCGATACCAACGACGGCAAGGAACTGTCGAACTTCTGCAAGAAGTTCGAAGTTCACCTGCGCAAGGCGCTGATGGCCGCCGGCAAACTGGTGGAAGATGCGCACAAACCGCGGCTGCTGCTGACCTTCAAAAGCGGCCGGGAAGTATTCATGGGCCTGGCCGAGTCGAACAACTCGGCGATGTGGCCGATGGGCATCCCGCGCCTGAAGTTTCCCCGCGAGGCACCGAGCCGCTCAACCTTGAAGCTGGAGGAGGCCTGGCACCACTTCATTCCACGGGATCAGTGGGACGAGCGCCTGCACGGCGACATGACCGGCGTCGACCTGGGTGCCGCCCCCGGTGGCTGGACCTGGCAACTGGTCAATCGCGGCATGCTGGTGACCGCCATCGACAACGGCCCGATGGCCGAAAGCCTGATGGACACCGGGCTGGTGCAACACTTGATGGCTGATGGTTTTACCTTCAAGCCCAAGCAGCCGGTGGACTGGATGGTTTGTGACATCGTCGAAAAACCTGCGCGTAACGCGGCGATGCTGGAAGAGTGGATTGGCGACGGGCATTGCCGCGAGGCAGTGGTCAACCTGAAACTGCCGATGAAGCAGCGCTATGCCGAAGTGAAGCGTTTGCTGGAACGGATTGCCGACGGCTTCAAGGCACGGGGCATCCGGGTCGAGATCGGCTGCAAGCAGCTGTATCACGACCGTGAAGAAGTGACCTGCCACTTGCGCCGCCTGGACGTGAAGAAGCCCAAATCCCGCTGATTCACACGGCTCCCTGTGGGAGAGCCTTTGTGGCGAGGGGGCTTGCCCCCGTTGGGCCGCGAAGCGGCCCCAAAACTGTTATGGGTCCAAAACTGCGATGGGACTACTGCGTAGTCCAACGGGGCGATGTGGCGTTCCGACAAGCCCCCTAGCCACGATACAGATGACCGAACACCCGGCTATGCGCGACAATGCCGGCAAGTTTCAGGAGTAAATCATGAGTGAAATGCTTGATACGCCGGTAGACGGCACCCTCGACGCCACCGGCCTCAACTGCCCGGAGCCGGTGATGATGCTGCACCAGCACATCCGTGACCTGGTGCCCGGCGGCCTGCTCAAGGTGATCGCCACCGATCCGTCGACCCGTCGCGATATCCCCAAGTTCTGCGTTTTTCTCGACCACGAGCTGATCGCGCAGCACGAAGAGGCAGGCACCTACCTCTACTGGATTCGCAAGAAGTCTGGGTAACGAAGCCAAAAAAAGGCCTGCATTTGCAGGCCTTTTTTTGTGTGCGCTCAACCCGCCGAATGGCTGATGCGGATCCGTTTGCGTGCACTGCGCGTCAGGCGAATAGACAGCATCAGCGCCGCGCAACTCAAGCCCACGATCAGTCCCTGCCACAGTCCGCTCGGGCCGCTCGGTGCGCCGAACCAGTCGGTCAAGCCCAGGGCGTAACCCACCGGCAAGCCGATCCCCCAGTAGGCAAACAGCGTCAGGATCATGGTCACCCGCGTGTCCTGATAACCACGCAGTGCGCCGGCGGCTGTCACCTGGATCGCATCGGAAAACTGGAACAGCGCCGAATACACGATCAGCATCGCCGCCACCTGGATCACCGTTGGATCGGCGGTGTAGATCGCGGCGATGTGCTCGCGCAGCAACAGCATCAGGCTCGCGGACAGGCAGGCATACGCCAGCGCCGTGCCCATGCCGACCCCGGCGGCGAAGCGTGCTTCGCGCGGTTGCTGACGGCCCAGGGCCTGGCCGACCCGAACGGTGACGGCCATGCCCAGGGAGTAGGGGATCATGAACACCAGCGAGCTGAAGTTCAGGGCGATCTGGTGTCCGGCGACTACAGTGGCACCAAGGCTGCCGATCAGCAGGGCAATCACGGCGAAGATGCTCGACTCGGCAAACACCGCAATCCCGATCGGCAGACCGATCCCCAGCAAGCGCTTGATCACCGACCATTGCGGCCAGTCGAAGCGGCTGAACAATTGGCTCGACTGATAGGCCGGTGCCCAGCGCTCCCAGCCGGCCATGCCCAGGGCCATCACCCACATCACGATGGCGGTGGCCCAACCGCAGCCAACGCCGCCCATGGCCGGGACGCCGAAGTGGCCGTAGATGAAGATGTAATTGAGGGGAATGTTCAAGGCCAGGCCGCACAGGCCCAGCACCATCGCCGGCCGGGTGCGGCCCAGGCCGTCACTGAAACAGCGCAGCACATGATAGAACGCGACGGCAGGCAAGCCACTGGCAATGCCATGCAGGTATTGCATGCATGGGCCGATCAGTTCGGGATCGACCTTCATGACGTGCAGGATCGGTTCGGCGCTGAACAGTGCGCCGGTCGCCAGCAGGCCGACGACCAGTGCCAGCCACAGTGCCTGACGTACGATCGGGCCGATTTCACTGTGGGT
>Ga0247818_10002945_pt1 | contig 10985 bp, 8 predicted proteins | sample 13C_Glucose_Day1_FD_192424 | JGI IMG/M metagenome (GOLD analysis project Ga0247818, IMG submission 192424) | Soil microbial communities from agricultural site in Penn Yan, New York, United States - 13C_Glucose_Day1 | ecosystem: Environmental > Terrestrial > Soil > Agricultural land | place: USA...
ATCCCCGTCTCATCGCCATCGGCCAGGAGCTCGCGCGCCTGGCCGGGCGCAAACTGGACGAGTACGAGTTCCAGATGCTGTACGGCATCCGCAGCGAGGAGCACGTCCGGCTCGCGGCCGAGGGCCACCGGATGCGCGTCTACACGGCGTACGGCACCGACTGGTACGGATACTTCATGCGCCGCCTCGCGGAGAAGCCGGCCAACCTGCTGTTCTTCGGCCGGTCCATCCTCACCAAGGGCTGAGCCACCGCGCTGGACCGAGGTCCGGACCAAGGGCCGCACCCCGGCTGAACAAGGGCTGACCTGCCCGGCCGACCACCCACCTCAACCAAGGAGACAAGGCACTCATGGATGCTGTCACCCAGGTCCCCGCGCCGGTCAACGAGCCGGTCCACTCCTACGCCCCCGGCACCGCGGAGCGCGCCCGTCTGGAGGCGAAGCTCAAGGAGCTCGCCGAGAACCCCATCGAGCTGCCGATGACCATCGGCGGCGAGAAGCGGCTGGGCGGCGGCGCGCGCTTCGACGTCGTGCAGCCGCACAACCACAAGTCCGTCATCGGTACCGGCGCCGCCGCCACCGAGGCCGACGCGCAGGACGCGATCGACGCCGCCCTCGCCGCCGCCCCGGCCTGGCGCGCCATGTCCTTCGACGACCGCGCCGCGATCATCCTGCGCGCCGCCGAACTGCTCTCCGGTCCCTGGCGCGAGACGCTCGCCGCCTCCACCATGCTGGGCCAGGGCAAGACCGCCCAGCAGGCCGAGATCGACTGCCCCTGTGAGCTCGTCGACTTCTGGCGCTTCAACGTGCACTACGCGCGCCAGATCCTCGCCGAGCAGCCGCCGGCGAACTCCCCCGGCGTGTGGAACCGCATGGACCACCGCCCGCTCGAGGGCTTCGTCTACGCGATCACGCCGTTCAACTTCTCCGCCATCGCGGCCAACCTTCCCACCGCGCCCGCCCTCATGGGCAACGTCGTGGTGTGGAAGCCGTCCCCGACGCAGACCCACGCCGCCGTGCTGCTGATGCGCCTCCTGGAGGAGGCCGGACTCCCCAAGGGCGTCATCAACCTGGTCACCGGCGACGGCATCGCCGTCTCCGAGGTCGCGCTGAACCACCGTGACCTGGCCGCCATCCACTTCACCGGTTCGACGCCCACCTTCCAGCACCTGTGGAAGACGGTCGGCAACAACATCGCCAACTACCGCACCTACCCGCGGCTCGTCGGCGAGACCGGTGGCAAGGACTTCGTCGTCGCGCACCCCAGCGCCGACCGCGCCGTCCTGAAGACCGCGCTGACCCGTGGCTCGTTCGAGTACCAGGGCCAGAAGTGCTCCGCCTCCTCCCGTGCCTACGTGCCGGCCTCCATCTGGAACTCCGGCTTCAAGGAGGAGTTCGCGGCCGAGGTCGACGGCATCACCATGGGTGACGTCACCGACCTGTCGAACTTCATGGGCGCCGTCATCGACGAGCGTTCCTTCGCCAAGAACAAGGCCGCGATCGACCGCGCCAAGGCCGACCCGACCTGCACGGTCATCGCCGGCGGCACCTACGACGACTCCGTCGGCTACTTCGTCCGCCCCACGGTCATCGTCTGCGACGACCCGGCCAACGAGGTCTTCACGACCGAGTACTTCGGCCCGATCCTCGCCGTGCACGTCTACGAGGACGAGAAGTACGACGCGATGCTGGAGCAGATGGAGTCGGTCAGCGACTACGCCCTGACCGGATCCGTCATCGCGGGTGACCGCGCCGCCGCCGCGTACACGATGGAGAAGCTCCGCTACGCCGCGGGCAACTTCTACATCAACGACAAGTCGACCGGTGCCGTCGTCGGCCAGCAGCCCTTCGGCGGCGGCCGTGGCTCCGGCACCAACGACAAGGCGGGCGCCCCGCAGAACCTGCAGCGCTGGACGCTGACCCGCGCCATCAAGGAGACGCTGGTCCCGCCGACCGAGTACACCTACCCCCACCAGGGCTGACGCCCAGGGGCGCCCGTCACGGGCGCCCCGCCCCGCACTCCGCCTCCCGGCCGGCTCCCCCCGCCTGCCGGGAGGCGGTTTCCATTTCCGGGCCCTCGCTGCCTCGGAGCGCGCGCGGCTTCGGGCGGTGGTGTCCGGCCTTCCCGGCCCCAGGGCCGGCGGGTCGTCGCCCCCGTGTGAGCGGCTCCGGGCGGCCGACGCGCCGTCGCCGGCCCGCCCGGCCGCCCTACGGCGTGACCGGCGGCTGTCCGCCCGCGGCGCCCGGTGCGGGCAACTGGGCGGTGGCGTCCGCGTACTTGAGCAGGAGGCGTGCGAATTCGAGCCGCTCGGCTTCGGGCCAGTCCCGGGTGATGAATTCGAATGCCTGCCGCTGCTGGTGGCGGAAACGACGGAGGAGGGCGGTGCCCTCCTCCGTGAGGTGGAGCACCGTACGGCGGCCGTCCTGCTGCGAGGCCGCGCGGACCAGATAGCCGTGCGAGATGCAGTCGCTGACCATGCGGCTCGCCACCGACGGGTCCACCAGCAGGTGGTCGGCGAGCCCGCCGACCGTCATCTCCGTGTCCGTCTCGGCCGCCTCGTCCACGATGTTGAGGACCAGGTTGCGCTTCAAGTCCTTGGGGCCCGTAGGCGGGTCGACCGGCGCCTGCATGGTGCGCCGCCGCAAGCGGGCGAAGGCCGTGCCGACGGCGTCCAGGAGGGCCTGGCCCTGCGGCATGGAGGCGTCCTTGTCGGTCACCCCCGCAGCCTATCGCATGTATCTGCAAGCAGCAGATGCATGCAAGTCTGCATGGAATTGCAACTTGCATTAATGTGGTCGACGCGGTGGGAGAACTCGGCGCCAGCAGAGCGACGTGCCCGCCCGGAGGAGAGGGTCATGATCACAGCCATCATCAACGGCCGGGTGTTCGACGGTGAGCACGTGCTGGAGGACACCACCGTCGTGCTGGACGGCACGCGGATCGCGGCGGTCGGAGGCCGGCCGCCCGCCGGGGCGGACATCGTCGACGCCAGGGGCGGCACGCTCCTGCCGGGCCTGATCGACGCCCATGTGCACACCTCCGACGAGGCGCTCTCGCTGGCCCTGCGGTTCGGGATCACCACCGAGCTGGAGATGCAGGGACTGAACACCAGGGACCGCCGCGCGCACATCACGGAGAACGACTCCCTCGCCGATGTCCGCTCCGCGGGGTTCGGCATCACACCTCCCGGTGGCCACCCCAGCGAACTCATGCCCAAGGGCTTCAAGCCGGGCGGCCACGCAGAACCGGACGGCCACGGCGATCGGCCCGCTCCGCGTGAGATGCCCCTGATGCCGTTCTCCACCACGCCCGAGGAAGCGGTCGCCTTCGTCCCCCGGCTGGTCGCCGCGGGCTCGGACTACATCAAGTTCATGGTCGACGACGGTACGGTCGAGGGGCACCCCGGTCTGCCCATGCTCGACCAGGCGACGCTGACCGCCGGTGTCGCCGAGGCCCACCGGCACGGGATGCTCGCCATCGCCCACACCCTGACCGTCGATGCGACACGGATGGGGGTCGAGGCCGGCGTCGACGGCTTCGCCCACCTGTTCATGGACCGGCCGCACACCGGGGAGATCATCGAACTCATCGCCGCCTCGGGTGCGTTCGTCGTCCCGTGCGTCGTCCTGAACGCCTCCATGACGGGCGTCACCGGATCGTCCCTCGCCGAGGATCCGCGCGTCGGATCACGCCTGGACGAGGCCTGGACGAAGACCTTGGTCAGCAGCTACGACCGCTATCCGCAGGGAGAACTGGAGGATGTCCTCGCCTCGGTCAAGGCCCTGCACGACGCCGGCGTCGACCTGATGGCGGGCACCGACGCGGCCCCCATGCCACTGCCGTTCCTCGGCGGCATGGTCCACGGTGCCAGCGTCCACCAGGAGCTGCAGTACCTCGTCCGGGCCGGTCTCACCCCGGTCCAGGCCCTGCGCGCGGCGACCCTCACCCCGGCGCGCCGCTTCGGCCTGGAGGACCGTGGGCGCGTCGCCGAGGGCCTGCGGGCCGACCTGCTGCTCGTGGACGGCGACCCCACCGTCACGATCGGCGACACCCTCAACCTGCGTGAGGTGTGGCGCCGGGGCACCCGCACCACGCTGGCGCCCTCGTAGGGATCGGCTGCCGTCGAGCTGCGGCTGCCCGCCCTGTCCTCCGTCGGCGGGCAGCCTTCCGTCGGCTGCCGCACCCGGCGCGGTGCACACGCGTGCCGGGTGCTTTCCGCGTGGCCTCAGCCCTTCACGGTGAAGCCCGCCCGCTGGAGGGCGTCGTCGCGCGAGGACGGTCCGACGAGCAGTTCGAAGGCGCCCGGCTCCACCACGCGGCGGCCGGCCGCGTCCACCAGGGTGCAGTCGGCGACCGGCAGTTCGAGGAGCACCTCGCGCCGCTCACCCGGGGCGAGCGTGACCTGCCGGTAGCCCTTCAGCTCCTTCTCCGCCCAGGTCACGGACGTCACGCTGTCGCTGATGTACATCTGCACCGTCTCCATGGCGGGCCGCACCCCCGTGTTGTGGACGGTGACACGCGCCCGCAGCGTGTCGCTCTCGCCGACGCAGGCGGTGAGCACCTCCAGACCGGAGTACGCGACGGTCGTGTAGCTCAGGCCCTCGCCGAACACGAAGGCCGGGCGCTGGGTGAGGTCGGCGTACCGGGAGCCGTGCTGACCCCTGACCTGGTTGTAGTACGTGGGCTGCTGGCCCGCGTGCCGGGCGAAGGAGACGGGCAGCCGGCCCGAGGGTTCGACGAGGCCCAGCAGCAGTTCGGCCACCGCCCTGCCGCCCTGCATGCCCGGGTTGAAGGCGTGCACGATCGCCGCCGCGCCGTGGGCGGACGGCGGCAGCACCAGGGGCTTGGAACTGATGACCACGACGACGAGCGGCTTGCCGGTCGCGGCGAGCGCGTCGAGCAACGCGACCTGGTCTCCCACGAGTTCCAGGGTCGCCGTCGAACGGCCCTCGCCGACCAGCTCGATACGGTCGCCCACGACGGCGACGACGTGGTCGGCGGCCTCGGCTGCGGCCACGGCCTCACCGATCAGGTCGGCGGAGGGCTCGGCCGGCACGACGACCTCGGGGCGGGGCTGTCCGTCCGGGAAGAACGCGCCCTCCGGGTCGGGGCCCACGGAGAGGATCTCGGCTCCCCGGGCGTAGGTGACGGTCCAGTCGGCCGGCACGTGCTCGCGGAAGCCGTCGAGCACGGTACGGATCATGTGGCGCGGGTGGCCGTCCGGCAGCCAGTCCGCCTGGCCCGAGGAACCCGCCCAGTCGCCCAGCTGGGTCTGGGCGTCATCGGCGTTGGGGCCGACGACGGCCACCCGGCGGGGAGCCGAACCGTCCTCGGCGACGGCGCGCCCGTCCGGCCCCGGCACCAGGCCGCCCGCCAGCGGGAGGGTGCCGTCGTTGGTGAGCAGCACCAGGGAACGGCGCGCGGCCTCCAGATTCAGCTCGGTGTGACCGGCGCTGCCGATGACCGCTGCCTGCCGGGCGACGTCCGGGTGGCGCGGGTTCTCGAAGAGGCCGAGCTCGAACTTCAGGGTGAGGACGCGCCGTACCGCCGCGTCGATCTCCGCCTCGTCCAGGGTGCCTTCGGCGACGGCGTTCTGCGCGCCCTCGAAGAACTGCGGGGTGGTCATCACCATGTCGTTGCCCGCGCGGACGGCGGCGGCCGCCGCCTGGGTGTGGTCGGCGTAGACCTTCTGCTCCCACACCATGCGGCCGACGTTGTCCCAGTCCGTGACCAGCGTGCCGGTGTAGCCCCACTCGCCGCGCAGCACCTCGTTGAGCAGCCAGTCGTTGACCGTGATCGGCACGCCGTCCATGGACTGGTAGCCGAGCATGAACGTGCGGCAGCCCTCCCGGGCCACGCGCTCGAACGGGGGCAGGAACCACGAGCGGAGTTTGCGGCGGGAGATGTCCGCCTCGCTCGCGTCACGGCCGCCCTGCGTCTCGGAGTAGCCCGCGAAGTGCTTGGCGCAGGCGAGGACCGCCGTCGGGTCGGCGAGCCCGTCGCCCTGGTAGCCGCGCACCATCGCGGAAGCCAGTTCGCCGATCAGGAAGGGGTCCTCGCCGAAGGTCTCGCTCACCCGGCCCCACCGCAGGTCCCGGGTGATGCAGAGCACCGGCGAGAACGTCCAGTGCACGCCCGTGGCGGCGACCTCGACGGCGGTGGCGCGGGCGACGCGCTCCACGAGGCCGGCGTCCCAGGTGGCCGCCAGGCCCAGCTGCGTGGGGTAGATCGTGGCCCCCTCCCAGAAGGAGTGGCCGTGGATGCAGTCCTCCGCGACCAGCAGCGGGATGCGCAGGCGGGTCCGCTCGGTCAGCGCCGCCGCTTCCAGGACGCGGTCGGGGGAGGCGTGCAGGATCGAGCCCGCGTGCAGGTCCTCGATGAGGTGTCGCACCCCGTCCTTGGCGTTCAGCTGGAGCATCTGGCCGGCCTTCTCGGCCAGGGTCATGCGGCCGAGGAGGTCGTCGACCCGCTCGGCGACGGGCAGCGTGGGGTCGAGGTAGGGCAGGGAGGGGGCCACGGCGGGTCCTTTCGCGACACGGTTCGCCTTCACCATAGAGTGAATCCCGACCACCTGGTAAGTATCTCCGGAGCCGAATCTCCGGCTGGAATTCCCTGGAGGCCGCATGGCGATCCGACGCACCGAACAGCCGGCCCGCCCCGCGCCGGCGGACCGGGGGAGTGACGAGTGACGGCCGAAGCGCCGCGTGGATACGCGAAGGGCCGGGCGAAACGGCTGGAGATCCTCGACCAGGCCATGTCCCTGTTCGGCGAGGCCGGTTACCGGGGTGCGTCGCTCCGGGTGCTCGCGACCAGGTGCGGCATCTCGCACACCGGACTGCTGCACCACTTCCCGACCAAGGAGGCGCTGCTGCTCGCCGTCCTGGAGCACCGTGACGAGGTGGACGGCGAGTGGCTGTCGCTGGGCGGCACCACGGGGGTCGGGCGGCTGCGGCGGTTCGCCGAGCTGGCGGCCCTGAACTCCACCCGGCGCGGGATCGTCGAGCTCTTCTCGGTGGTGTCCGCCGAGGCGACGGCCGCGGACCACCCTGCTCACGGGTACTTCGTCCGCCGCTACGAGAATTCGGTGGCGGGCGCCCAACTGGCGTACGTCCAGGCGGGCCGGGACGGCGCACTGCGTGCAGGGATCGCCCCGGACGACGCGGGCCGGCAGCTGATCGCCCTGATGGACGGCCTCCAGGTGCAGTGGCTGCTCAGCGACCGTGCGACCGACATGGCCGGCGTCCTGCGCGCACACCTCCAGGCGCAGCTCACCGTGGATCTCTGAGCCAGGACGTGGTGAGCCCTCGCGAGGGGCGCGGGACGAGGGGCGCGGCGGGCCCTCGCGAGGGGCGCGGCGCACGGCGGAAAGCGGGCCGCGCGGTCCGGCCGCCGCCGCGCCGTCTCAGATAGTAGGAAGTCCGAGTATCTGTGGAGACAGATGGCCTCAGCTGCCCTAGCTTTGTAGGAGCCGAACGAATCGCATGACCAGCGACCGGCGGAAGTGAGCGCGCCCCGAAGCAGGCAACCCCTGCGGCATCCGCTCCCCGCCCCTTCCGGCGCCTCGAAATCCCGATCTCGACATCCGTTGCGCGAAGTCCCGATCTCGAAATCCACGCGATCTCAAGGAGTCGATCCGTCATGGCCGAGACCACCGCCCGCCGCGTCCGTCACACCCCCCGCACCGCCGAGCCGGAGCGCAAGAACGCCGCCGCCGCACTGCAGCGTGCCCTCGACCGCAGGGACAACGGCGGGTCGACGGGTCACTGAGGCCGGCCTCCCGCCCCAAGGCTGCCGACGCCGGACCGTGTCCGCATGATGGACGTCGGATGTCATGGGGTGGGACGGGGGCTAGGGTGCATGCATGTCTCGCAGCATCGATCTCGCAGTGATCCCCGGCGACGGTATCGGCCAGGAGGTCGTCACCCAGGGCCTCAAGGTCCTCAACGCTGTTCTCCCGCAGGATGTGAAGCTGGAGACCAAGGAGTACGACCTCGGCGCCCAGCGATGGCACCGCACCGGTGAAACCCTCCCGGACGCGGAGCTCGAAGCCCTCAAGGGCCACGACGCCATCCTGCTCGGAGCCATCGGTGACCCCTCGGTCCCGTCCGGCGTGCTGGAGCGCGGGCTGCTGCTCAAGCTGCGTTTCGCCTTCGACCACTTCATCAACCTGAGGCCGTCGAAGCTCTTCCCGAACACCGTGACGCCGCTCGCCGGCCGTCCCGAGATCGACTTCGTCGTCGTCCGCGAGGGCACCGAGGGCCCGTACACGGGCAACGGCGGTTCCCTGCGCACCGGCACGGAGCACGAGGTCGCCACCGAGGTCAGCGTCAACACCGCCTACGGTGTCGAGCGCGTCGTGCGTGACGCCTTCGCGCGTGCCGCCGCCCGTCCGCGCAAGAAGCTGACGCTCGTCCACAAGAACAACGTCCTCGTGTACGCGGGCCACCTGTGGAAGAACACCTTCGACAAGGTCGCGGCCGAGTACCCCGAGGTCACCACCGACTACCTGCACGTCGACGCCGCGACGATCTTCTTCGTCACCCAGCCGGAGCGCTTCGACGTCATCGTCACCGACAACCTCTTCGGTGACATCCTCACCGACCTCGCCGCTGCCGTGACCGGCGGTATCGGCCTGGCCGCCTCCGGCAACATCAACCCGACGGGCGCCTTCCCGTCCATGTTCGAGCCGGTCCACGGCACTGCCCCCGACATCGCGGGCCAGGGCAAGGCCGACCCGACCGCCACGATCCTCTCCGTCGCCCTCCTGCTGCGCCACCTCGGCTACGAGACCGAGGCCGTGCGCATCGAGGACGCCGTCTCCGCCGATCTCGCGGAGCGTGACGGAAAGCACCCGCGCACCACCGACGAGATCGGCGACGCGCTCGCGGTACGCGTAGCAGGCTGACCCGACGTCTCCACTTCGAAGCCGCCGGGCAGCAACCGCACCCGGCGGCTTCACCTTGCGGTCCCCGGGTGCCACCATCGACCCCAGGACCGCGTTTTCGCGTCGCCGTAGCGATACCGTCGACGTCACCGCAAACACGTCATTTCGTGCAGAGCCGCCCGCGAGAGATAATCGAACGGGACCGCGGCTCGCGGTAGTGCTCGGACGTCCTACAACCTTTCCGGCCGGCGCCGGGCGAGGGCGGGAGCGAGCGCGGTCCATCAGACACAAGACCGGTGAAGGACACGCACTCATGACGACGCCCACGATCGAGCTCAAGCCCTCCTCGCATCCGCTGTCCGACGCGGAGCGCGAGGCGATCCTGGCCAGCCCCGGCTTCGGCCGCCACTTCACCGATCACATGGTGACGATCAGCTGGACCGAGGGGCGCGGCTGGCACGACGCCCAGCTCGTCCCGTACGGTCCGCTGTCCATCGACCCGGCCAACATGACGCTGCACTACGCCCAGGAGATCTTCGAGGGGCTCAAGGCCTACCGGCAGCCCGACGGCTCCGTCGCCAGCTTCCGCCCGGAGGCCAACGCCGCCCGCTTCCAGCGCTCCGCGGTCCGCCTCGCGATGCCCGAGCTCCCCGTCGAGACCTTCATCGAGGCCTGTGACGTGCTGGTCCAGCAGGACCAGGCGTGGGTCCCGGCGCACGGCGGCGAGGAGTCCCTCTACCTGCGCCCCTTCATGATCGCCTCCGAGGTCGGTCTGGGTGTCCGCCCCGCCAACGAGTACCTCTTCCTCGTCATCGCCTCGCCCGCGGGCGCCTACTTCCCCGGCGGTGTGAAGCCGGTCTCCATCTGGCTCTCGCAGGACCGCGTCCGCGCCGTCCCCGGCGGCATGGGCGACGCCAAGACCGGCGGCAACTACGCCGCGTCCCTGCTCGCCCAGGCCGAGGCCGCCGCCAAGGGTTGTGACCAGGTCGCCTACCTCGACGCCGTCGAGCACAAGTGGGTCGAGGAACTGGGCGGCATGAACCTCTACTTCGTGTACGACCAGGAGGACGGCGGCAAGCGGATCGTCACCCCGTCGCTCACCGGCTCGCTGCTCGCCGGCGTCACCCGTGACTCCCTGCTCACCGTCGCCCGGGACCTCGGCTACACCGCCGAGGAGGGCCGCGTCTCCATCGACCAGTGGCGCGCCGACACCGAGAACGGCACGCTCACCGAGGTCTTCGCCTGCGGCACCGCCGCCGTCATCACGCCCGTCGGCACCGTGAAGTGCGCGGACGGCGAGTGGACGCAGGGCGACGGCACCCCCGGCGAGGTGACCCTCAAGCTGCGCGAGCGCCTGCTGGACATCCAGCGGGGCATCGCCGAGGACACCCACGGCTGGATGCACCGGCTCGGCTGATCCCCGGACCGTACGGATGCACCGGCTCGGCTGATCCCCGGACCGTACGGATGCACCGGCTCGGCTGATCCCCGGACCGTACGGATGCACCGGCTCGGCTGATCCCCGGACCGTACGGTTCCACGGCTCGGCTGATCCCCGGGCCGTGCGGCTCCACGGCTCGGCTGATCCCCGGGCCGTACGCGCCGCTCGTACACGTAGGCCGCGTCCCTCGCGAGGGACGCGGCCTACGCGCGTTCCCGGAGCACCTCGCCCGAGTCCCTTCGCTCCTGCCTTCCGCCCCATCCCTGCGGCCTCCGCGTGCCCGCGGACTTCCGCGCCCCACGTTTTGAGCGCCGCTCGAAACTGGTTAGAGTGCTGCTCAAAACCAGGAGGTGTGGTGACGTGCGACTGACCCCGACCGAACGCGACCGGCTGCTGCTCTTCGGCGCTGCCGAGCTGGCCAGGGCCCGGCGCGCCCGTGGCCTGCGGCTCAACGTCCCCGAGGCGACGGCCCTGATCGCCGACACCGTCTGCGAGGCGGCCAGGGACGGGCGCAGGCTCGCCGAGGCGATCGAGGCCGCCCGCGCCGTCCTGGGGCCTGACGACGTGCTGCCCGGTGTGGCCGACGTGGTCACCGAGGTCCAGGTGGAGGCCGTCTTCGACGACGGCTCCCGGCTCGCGGTCGTCAGCCGCCCCCTCGAC
>Ga0247818_10002946_pt1 | contig 10983 bp, 9 predicted proteins | sample 13C_Glucose_Day1_FD_192424 | JGI IMG/M metagenome (GOLD analysis project Ga0247818, IMG submission 192424) | Soil microbial communities from agricultural site in Penn Yan, New York, United States - 13C_Glucose_Day1 | ecosystem: Environmental > Terrestrial > Soil > Agricultural land | place: USA...
CTACTGCACTGTTATTGGTTCTCGGGTTGCCAGTCCTGCGCAATGCAGAAGCAGTGTACGACGGGTAAGGAGCGCCGGATAAAGCGCAGGGAACATGAAGCCGTAGTCGATGCGATGCAGGTACGGCTGGAAAATGATCCAACGATGATGAGGCGTCGCCGACAGACCGTTGAACATCCTTTTGGAACGCTCAAATACTGGATGGGAAGTACCCACTTCCTGACCAAAACCCTTCCGCGGGTAAGCACTGAGATGAGCCTTCATGTGCTGGCCTACAACCTCAAACGAATGATGAGCATCTTCGGCATCGCAGGACTGCTTGAGGCGATCAGGGCGTGAATCCCGCCGTTTGATCGTCCGTGAGCGGCTGTTTGGGCCGCTGGCGCGGCCCAAACAGCATTACGAACACCTATGTAGCTTACTGGGGCAATTCGCGCTTCCGTCTGCTGGTTTCGCAGGCAATCCAAGCAAATCCCGGTTTTCAATGAATCCAGCGTGTTTTCACACAGCCTGGACCCATAGCTGCCGTTTGGCCAAAGGTAGAAACGGCTTTAGATTCAACTGGTCAATGCGGTTTTGGGTTCGCCCGTTGCTTGTCCATGACAACACCAGCACGACGGCCATTGGCAGGATCGATATACGATCGGCGCCCGGATGATTACCGCTATGATCGCCGTTAAGGCGAAGTGACTTCACTAAAGGGGAAAGATTTTTCTGAATGTACATCTGTCCCTTTCCTTTCAATCCGTTCCCGCTGTCGCTCCCTTCATTTTTTGCATTGTTATCGACGTTCGCCCCAGTGAATCACGCAGCCAGGTACCGGCTTTACCCGAGCGCAAACTTGAAGACCAGACGAGGTCGACGCCCACTTTCCAGTCAGTGCACGGGTAAGCCTGCAGCTGCAGTTCCACAAACTCCCCATTGCGACCCAGGGTCTGCATTAATTGCCTGGGCACCGTGGCCCAGCCCATGCCGGCGCGCAGCATGTCCATCAAGGTCAAATAGCTTTCGACGCGCCAATGGTTGGGAGAGTTGAGGTATTCGCTGGTGGGCAAGCGGTCCTGGAAGGGCAAGTAGATCAACTGACGGTAGTTGCTCAACTGGTTGAAGCTGACCGTGGGCATCCCGGCCAGCGGATGGTCTTGGCAGGCGACGTTGCTGAAAGTGATGCTGCCCAGGCGTATGAACTGCAGGTTCCTCGGGTAATGGGTGCGCGTGCACATCACCCCAAGCAAGACCTTTTTCTCCTCGATCATCGCCAGGGCGTCCGGCCCGGAGGGGTGCAGCACGGTCAGGTCGACGTGGGTGAAGCGCCGGGAAAACTCCTCCAGCACAGGCGCCAGCGACTCATAGGGAATCGCCTCGTCGATGCTGATCACCAACTCAGTCTCCAGCTCCTCCGCCAGGCTGCTCGCACGATTCTCCATGTTGAAGCACTGGCCCAGGATGGCCTCGGCATCGCGCAGTAAAGCCCGGCCTTCATTGGTGAGTTGCGGATAGCGCTGGCTGCGATCGAACAGGGTAACCCCCAGATCGATCTCCAGATTGCCCACGGAAATGCTCACCGCCGATTGCGACTTGCCCAGTTTGCGTGCCGCCGCCGAAAACGAGCGCTCACTGACCACCGCTGAAAATGCCGCCAGTTGTTCGAGGGACAACCTCATCGCTGCTCCATTAAAAAAATCAATAGGACCCATTTTTACAACGGGTACGGCCAGGCGCATGTTGGCTGCGCGCTACCCATAACCACAATAACTATTTACCTCATCACTGCCTCGACAACACTTTTCAGGAGAGGACACATGACCCATAGCGTGCACCCAGTCGATCAGCGCCTGCCGCTGGTTCAAACAGCCGTACTCGGTTTCCAGCATGTGCTGGTTATGTATTCGGCGTGCATCATCGTGCCGCTGATTCTCGGCGCGGCACTCAAGCTTCCCAAGGACCAGTTGACCCTCATCATCAACGCCGATCTGTTCGCGGCGGGTGTGGCCACGCTCTTGCAGTGCGCGGGCAACCGCTTCTTCGGCATTCAACTGCCGATCATGATGGGCGTCACCTTCGCCTCGGTAACGCCGATGATCGCCATCGCCCTGACCCCCGGCATCGGCCTGCCGGGCGTCTATGGCGCGATCATCGCGTCGGGGCTGTTCGGCCTGCTGTTCGCGCCCGTAATGGGCCGGCTCATGCGCTACTTTCCGCCGGTGGTGACCGGGACGGTGCTGCTGGTGATCGGCATCAGCCTGATGCGCGTGGGCATCGACTGGTCCGCAGGGGGCCAGCCGACCCTGGCCAATGGCGGGCCCAACCCGGATTATGGCAACCCGGTCTACCTGGCCATCTCCCTGGCCCAGTTGCTGCTGATCTTGGGGCTCAACCGTTTTGCCAAGGGCTTCATTGCCAACATCGCAGTGTTATTGGGTGTCCTGGTCGGCTTCGTCATTGCCTTCATTCGCGGCGACATCGTGCTCGATGGCATCGCTGAAACCCCTTGGTTTTCCACCATCGCCCCCTTCGCCTTTGGCGTGCCAACCTTCGATGCCGTGGCCGTGATTTCCATGTGCATGGTGATGCTGGTGACCATGGTTGAATCGACCGGGATGTTCCTCGCGCTGGGCAACATGGTCGGCCGGCCGACCACCCGCGAGCGCCTGGTGCGCGGTCTGCGGGCCGATGGCATGGGCGCCATGGTAGGCGGCGTATTCAACGCATTTCCTTACACCTCGTTCTCGCAGAACATCGGTCTGGTCACCATGACCGGGGTCAAGAGCCGCTACGTGTGCATGGCCGGCGCGCTGATCCTCATCGGCCTCGGGCTGTTCCCCAAACTGGCCTATATCGTCGCCTCCACGCCGCAATACGTGCTCGGCGCCGCCGGCATGGTGATGTTCGGCATGGTCACACTGATGGGCGTGCGCATTCTCGCTACCGTCGACTTCGAGCAGTCGCGCTACAACCTGCTGATCGCTGCCACCAGCGTCGGCATCGGCATGATCCCGATGGTCTCGCCGATGTATTTCCACCACCTGCCCGAATGGAGCCGGGTGTTCACCGAAAGCGGGATCATCCTCACCGTGCTCACCGCGCTGATCCTCAACCTGGTGTTCAACGGCCCCGCCCAGCCCGAAGAAGCCGAGGCCAGCGCCGCTCGGTCCGCGGTCCTGGGCGAAAGCTGATAACTCTCCTTCAAAAAACACTCAAAAAAAGGTCAAGCATGATGATCAGTGAACTCCTGCGGGCAGATTTGGTGCTCACCATGGACACCCATAACACCGTCATCGAAGATGGCGCCGTATTAATCAATGACGGCGTGATTGCCGATGTCGGCCCGGCGAGCGAACTGCTCGCCCGGCATCCCCAGGCCAAGGTCCGGCGCCTGACCGACCGGCTGCTGATGCCTGGCCTGGTCAACACCCATTGCCATTCCGGCATCCTTCGCGGCACGGCGGAAGGGCTGCCGGTGTGGGACTGGCTGCAGCAATACATCGACCCCATGCACCGCGTGCTGCTCCCTGCCGAAGCGCGGCTGGCGTCCATGCTCTGCTACAGCGAGGCGCTGCTGTCCGGCACCACGACCATCGTCGACATGTGGCGCTACATGCACGGCAGCGCCGAAGCGGCCAGCGAGCTCGGCATCCGCGCCGTGCTGGTGCCCTACGTGGCGGAGCACCCGGACCACGACTATTTCGAGACACTGGACAGCAATGAAGCCTTGATCGAAAGCTGGCACGGCGCAGCCAACGGTCGCATCAACGTGTGGGTCGGCCTGGAGCACCTGTTCTACGCCGTGCCCAAGGCCTGGCAACGCATCGCCGATATCTGCAAGGCCAACCAGGTGGGCTTCCACACCCACAGCAATGAAAGCCGTTTCGACGTCGAAGAAACCCTGCGCCGCCATGGCATCAGACCAGTACAGGCGCTGGAAAAATTTGGCCTGCTCGATGCCAGAAAGGTCTTGCTGGCCCACTGCGTCTGGGTCGACGACGGCGAAATAAAATTGATGGCCGAGCGCAACGTAGGCGTGGCGCACAACCCGGTCAGCAACATGAAACTGGCGTCCGGTGCCGCCCCGGTGGAAAAACTGCTGGCGGCCGGTGTCGCCGTAGGCCTGGGCACCGACGGCGAAAAGGAAAACAACAACCTGGACATGTTCGAGGAAATGAAAGTCTCATCCCTGCTGGCCAAATTCGCCAGCCTCAACGCCGCAGCCCTCGACGCCTGGTCGGTGTGCCGCATGGCAACCATCGACGGCGCGCGCGCCCTGGGCATGGACAAGCAGATAGGCTCCCTGGAAAAAGGCAAGGCAGCGGACATCATCGCGGTGCGCGTTGACACGCCAAGAATGACCCCGCTGATCACCAAGGGGCCGCTGGCCAACCTTCATCACAACCTAGTCCATGCCGTTCAGGGTGGCGATGTCGACATGACCATGGTGGCGGGGCGGGTGTTAGTTGAAAACGGCCAACTGAAAAACGCCGAACTGGACATGTTGATTACAGAGGTCAACGTCAGTGCTCCCGCCTTGTTTGCCCGACGTAAAATCTGGCTGGACCAAATCGGCGTATCAGTTAACGAGCTTGGTCGAGTGGCTGCTTCATAAGGCCTATCTCCGCGATGCAGGAAAGGGGCGCGTCAATACAGGCTCCGCCCATTTCCTGACCGTGGGAAGCCCTCCTGTAGGAGCTAGCATGCTCGGTTGTCGGCCTGGAAAATCCCTCTGATTTAATCCGCCGCTTTGTAACTATGACCGTCAAAGAACGACCCATAGCTGCCCTTGGTAGAGAGTAGCTATGGGCATCCCGAGGGTTTTCTAGACACTCTCCAAGCTTGCTGTGTAGCGCTTTTCAAACTCTACCGGTGACAGCTAATTGTTGAAATAGTGACGTCGTTTGGGGTGTAAAACATCTCGATGTAATCGAACACATCACTGCGAGCATCCTGCAGCGTTTTGTAGGTTTTTCGCTTGATCCGTTCCCGCTTTGGAAGCTGGAAAAAGCTTTCGGCTAGAGGAGGTGGACGGAAACACCATCATGAGCACTAGCTACGGGTGGGGCTCAGGTCGAAGCGTTAGCTATTGCGTGATGCCGGTTGGAGCTTTGAGATCTAGAAGCACCCATCGAAGTCCTCAAGGACTGTTACAGGTGGATGACGGCAGCATTGGCTGCGCAGTCGTAGTGGTTCGAGCGGCCCGATTCAGATCAGCAATTGCAAGGCATCAAACAGACGTCGGTCTTCGGCCTTCGACGAGCGTGAGCGGCGACGCACCACCTGCAGGATGCATTCGATGAAGCACTGCGCGGCGCTGCCCGGCTGGCTGTTGCGCTGGGTGACGATGCCGATGGTGTCGGTGGCGAATGATTCGGTAAGGTTCAACCGGGTCACGCGCTCGCCGAAGACCGGCACGGTCAGCATCGGCTCGGGGCAATAGCTAAGCATGTCCGTCTGCTCGGTCAGTGAAAGCATCAGTTGCAACGAATGGGCACGCTGCACATGTTCCACGGCGATCTGCGCGCCGTGTTGCCCGAACAGTTCGTGCATGAAACTGTCGTGGTTGGCGTCCGGATAGTTGACCACCCAATCCTGATCCAGCAAGTCGTGGATCGAGCGGCAATCCTGCCTGGGATGGCCATGGCGAGCAATCACCGTCATTTCGTAGGAAAACAACGGGTCGCAGGCGAACTCCGGGCGCGGCATCAGTGCTGACACCAGGCCCACCGCCAGTTCCATGGTGCCGTCCCTTAGCCGCGGCAAGGTGACTGCCATCAAACCCTCGAAAATCTCCAGCCGAACTTGTGGCATGTGCTGGCGGAACAACTGCACCACCTCGGGCAGCAGGGTCATGCCCATCCACGGCGAAATGCCCAGGCGCAGGTGACCTTCAGCCTGGCCCCGCAGGTGAGTCAGCTCCAGCTGTGCCAGCTCCAGTTGGCCTAGCATTTGCCTGGCGTGCAGCAGCAACGAGCGCCCATATTGGGTGAGCAGCACGCCACTGGCGTTGCGCGTCAGCAGCGGCAGTTGCAGGTGGCTTTCCAGTTCCCGCAGCGACTTTGCCACGGCGGTCTGCGAGACTCCGATCTTGCGGGCTGCAGCGCGGATGCTGCCGCAATCGGCGATCGCCACCAATGCCTGCAACTGATGCAATTTCATGTCTTATTCCTTCGTCAGGCGTAAACCAATGGTTTTCAGTACAACCATTTTGCGACTGCCGGCGGATGGGCCGGCTGCCTATTATCGGACCCGCAGCATGCCCGTTAATAACAACAAGGAAAACCCATGACCCAGCCATGCGTATTATCCGGTATCGCAGCGCTTGAAGAAGAAATGATTGCGTTGCGCCGACACCTGCATGCCCATCCCGAATTGAGCTTTGAAGAGTTCGCCACCAGCGACCTGGTCGCCGCCCGGCTAAAGGAGTGGGGCTACGAAGTGCACCGTGGTCTGGGCGGCACGGGCGTCGTCGGGCGCTTGCGCCAGGGTTCCAGCAACCGCGTCATCGGCCTGCGCGCGGATATGGACGCATTGCCCATCGTCGAGCAGACCGGCCTGCCGTATGCCAGCCGCAATGAAGGCGTGATGCATGCCTGCGGCCACGATGGCCACACCGCAATCCTGTTGGCGGCCGCCAAGCATCTTGCGCAGAGCCGTGAGTTCGACGGCATCCTGGTGCTGATTTTCCAGCCGGCCGAAGAGGGCGATGGCGGCGCCCGGCGAATGCTCGAGGACGGTCTGTTCGAGCTATTTCCCTGTGACGCCATATTTGCGATGCACAACATGCCGGGACTTCCAACAGGCAAGTTCGGTTTTCTGCCCGGCCCGTTCATGGCGTCCACCGACACCCTGACCATCACCGTCAAGGGCGTGGGCGGTCATGGGGCGATGCCACACAAGGCCACCGACGCCATCCTCGCCGGCTCGGCAATTGTCCAGGCGCTGCAGAGTGTCGTCTCGCGCAACGTCAACCCGCTGGATTGCGCAGTGGTCTCGGTCGGTTCCTTTCACGCCGGCATCGCCCCCAACGTGATCCCTGACCACGCCGAGTTGCAACTGAGCGTCAGGGCGCTGAAGCCCGACGTCCGTGATCTGCTGATCGAACGCATCACTGCGGTGGTCCAGGGTCAAGCCGCTAGCTTCGGCGCCACGGCAACGGTCGAGGTCGATGAGGCACAGCGTTTTCCGGCGTTGATCAACGATGCCCGAAGCTCAGCATTTGCCCGTCAGGTAGCGCTGGATTGGCTGGGAAGCGACGGGGTGGTCAGCGACATGTCACCGCTCACCGGCAGCGAAGACTTCGCGGTGATGCTGGAGCAGTGTCCGGGTTGCTACCTGGTGATTGGCAACGGTGAAGGCGAGGGCAGCTGCATGGTGCATAACCCCGGTTATGACTTCAACGATGACTGCCTGGCATTGGGGGCGAGCTACTGGGTGCGCCTGGTTGAATCCTTCCTGGCCTGATCGCCCACTGTCTGTCGGCCGGGGCAGTTGCTGCGCCTGGCAAAGGAGTAAGCATGTCCGTTACTGCAACCGCGCAGGGGGGCGAGGCTCGCGCCTGTCGTCCTGCCCTGAGTTCCCGTGCAATCGCCGCCATTACCTTCGGCTCGGCGCTGGAATTCTTCGAATTTTCGGTATTCAGTTTTTTTGCCACTGTGATCGGTCGGCAGTACTTTCCCGCGCAAAGCGAGCTCGGCCAGTTGTTGCTGGCTCTGGCGACCTTCGGCCTGGGCTTCGTCATGCGCCCGCTGGGCGGCCTGATCATTGGCGCCTACGCCGATCGCGCCGGACGCAAACCGGCGATGTTGTTGACCCTGTGCATGATGGCGCTGGGTTCAACGGCACTGGCGTTGACCCCGACCTACGCGCAGATCGGTCTGGCGGCGCCGCTGTTGATTGTTGCGGCGCGGCTGGTGCAAGGCTTTGCCATCGGTGGTGAAGTCGGCGCCTCGACCGCAATGCTCATGGAGTATGCCGATGATCACAACCGCGGCTTCTATGGCAGTTGGCAGTTCTTCAGCCAAGGCTTGAGTTTTCTCATGGGCTCGCTGGTGAGCTTGGCCTTGAGCGCTGGCCTCAGCGACGCTGATCTGGAAAGCTGGGGTTGGCGCATCCCTTTCCTGGTGGGGGTGCTGGTGCTGCCGGTCGGCGTGTATATCCGTCGCCACCTGCAGGAAACCGCAGCCGAGTCCAGCGCGCATCAGGCGTCACCGCTGCGACAGATATTCACCCATCATCGCCGCGTACTTATCGCCGGGGTACTGATGGCGATCGGTGGTACCGCCAGCAGTTACATCGTCCTCGACTACATGACCAACTACACCGTTGCGGTGTTGCATCTGCCGCTGCAGGTCGGTATTGGTGCGTCCTGCCTCGGCGCCCTGGTGCAGATCATTCTGTCGCTATGGGCCGGCAAGCTCAGTGACCGGATCGGCCGGCGTCGCACCATTGTCCTGGGCAGCGTGCCGATGCTGATCCTGATTTACCCGGCCTTCCTGTTGATGACCCATTTCCCGACGCTTATCACGCTGATGCTGGTATCGATGTTCAACACCTTCCTGCTAGTGATGATCACCGTACCGTCGGTGGTGATGCTGACTGAGATGTTCCCTCGCGCCATCCGCGCCACTGGCCTGTCCCTCGTCTACTGCCTCGGCGTCTCGATCTTTGGCGGTTTCGCCCAGTTCTTTGCCACCGGCCTGATCAGTCTGACCGGGGACAATCACGCGCCTGCGCTGTACGTGATGATCTGTCTCTGCGCCACCCTCATCGGCGTGACGATGTCCAGGGAAACCGCAGGCAAACGCCTCGACTGAGCAACCCCCGACGGCCGTGGCACCGATCCACGGCCGAATAATAAAAACAGGCGCTCGAGCGCTCTTAAATCTGATGGATTTGTGCATGTCCCATACTTCGAAGTTGTGGCCGTTGGCTGTTGCCTGCACGGCGATTTTTTCCGGAATCTGCGTGGCCGATGAGCAGGGCTTCCTCGCGGACAGTCATCTGACCCTGGTCAACCGTTTCAATGTCTTGAACACTCGGATCTCCGGCGACGGTCATGATCAGCGCCAGCACAATCGGCGCGATCCCCGCGACGTCACTCTGGGAGAACGCCTGAGTTTTGCCTCCGGTTTTACCCAGGGCCCGGTCGGGCTTGGCGTCGATGCGTTCGGCTACGCCGCATTCAAACTGGACGGTGGCGCCGGCCACGCCGGTTACGGCAACATCCAGATCAATGACGAGAGCGAGCCCAAAGATGCCTTTGGCCGCGCTGGCGCCTCGCTCAAGCTGCGGTACGCGCAAAGCCAATTGCGCTACGGGCAAATGGAAGTGCTGAATCCGGTGTTCGCCACCGCGGACTTACGGGTTTTACCCAGCACCGCGACCGGCTTTCTGCTGAGCAGCAAGGACGTCCAGGATTTGCTTCTCGAAGGCGGGCATTTTACCGCGGGCACCGAGCCGGCCTCGACCAGCAGCCGGGGCGGGCTGTGGGCCAACTACGCCAATGTGCAGACCGCCGCTGTCGACTTCGCCGGTGGCCGCTATGCGCTGGGCGAGCAGGGGGCCGTCAGTCTGTACGGCTCTGAGTTCGAAGATCTGTGGCGCCAGCAGTACATCGGCAGCAGTTATGCCTGGAAGCCCAGCGCAGGCAGCCGCTTCGACCTGGAGGGCAACCTCTACCACTCACGGGACCAGGGTCAGGCCAATGCCGGCGCGATCGACACCACGGCCTGGTCCGGCCTGATGGCCTACTCGCTGCTCAATCATAAGCTCACCGTCGCCTTCCAACACGTCATCGGCGATACCCCGTTCGACTACATCGGCTTTGGCAACAATGGTTCCGGAGCCTTCGGCAACTCGATCTTCCTCAGCAACGCAGTCATGGCGTCCGACTTCAACGGCCCCAACGAAAAGTCCTGGCAAGTGCGCTACGACCTCGACTTGGCGCCCTACGGCGTGCCCGGCTTGAGCTTTATGGGGCGCTATGTCTACGGCTACGACATCACCAGCTCGCCCAATACGCACTACGGAGCCTGGGCCAATGCCGACGGCGCCTCGCACAAGGAGCTGGACCTGGAAGCACGCTACGTCGTGCAAAGCGGTCCGGCCAAGGACATGCGCGTGCGCCTACGCCGGGGCATGCACAACGCCATTGGCGGCCAGCCGGATGGCGACATCACCATGAACATTGTCGTGGTCGAGTGGCCGTTGCGGATCTTCTGACCGCAGTGCTGCCGATCCAAAACCGTTTCCAACATCAAAAAACAAAAGGGATACCCACCGATGAAATTTCCAGCCCCTCTTGGCCTCGCCATATTCGCGGCCATGGCTTCCACGCTGTGCAGCGCCGCCGATGCACCCTGGGTGAATCCGGCCGTCGCCGCAGCTAGTGCGCAAGTGATCGACCTGCGCCACAGCATTCACCAACACCCGGAACTGGGAAACATGGAGGTCCAGACCTCCGTGCTGGTCGCCCAGCAACTGAAATCCTGGGGTATCGAAGTACGCACCGGCGTGGGCAAGACCGGTGTAGTCGGGGTATTGCGCGGTGGGAAGCCTGGCGCTGTAGTCGCCCTGCGTGCCGACATGGATGCATTGCCGGTCAAGGAAATGACCGGCCTGCCATTCGCCAGCAAGGCCGAGGGCGTGCGCCTGGGCAAGACCGTGCCGGTGATGCACGCCTGCGGCCATGATGCTCACACCGCGATGTTGCTGGGCGCTGCCCGGGTCCTGGCCGAACACCGTGAGGATGTGCCGGGCACCGTGGTGTTCCTGTTCCAGCCGGCGGAAGAGGGCGCGGCCGACGTCGACGACTTCGATACTCACGCGGTGATCGGCGCCAAGGCGATGATCCGCGACGGCGCGCTCGATTCACCGAAAGTTGAAGCGGTGTTCGGCGTGCACGTGATGTCCGGCTACCCGAGCGGGCACCTGTACTACAAGCCAGGCACCGCGTTGAACAGTGCCGACGATTTCCGCATCACGGTCAACGGC
>Ga0247818_10002948_pt1 | contig 10974 bp, 8 predicted proteins | sample 13C_Glucose_Day1_FD_192424 | JGI IMG/M metagenome (GOLD analysis project Ga0247818, IMG submission 192424) | Soil microbial communities from agricultural site in Penn Yan, New York, United States - 13C_Glucose_Day1 | ecosystem: Environmental > Terrestrial > Soil > Agricultural land | place: USA...
AGCTCAGTCGGTAGAGCAGGGGATTGAAAATCCCCGTGTCGGCGGTTCGATTCCGTCTCTGGGCACCAAAATACCGAAAAACCCCAAGCGAAGATGATTCCTTGGGGTTTTTTATTGCCTGCGATTTAACGGCCGCCGGACCAGGTCCCTCACACTTTCCCCTTGACCCGTCATTCCAGCCATTCTCACTCCCGCCTCTCAAAAACAGATAGCTTTCGAAATGCTTGAAGCTATCGCCGAGAACTCACCCAAGCCGCATCCACTGACGCAGGCTCAGTTGCCGGGTTCAAAACACAGCTGACAGGGGCAAACAGCCTGGAGCTACCGATTTGATCGTCTGACTGATGGCAGTTTGACGCCATCGTTTTGCCCTGTAGACTGCCAGGCACTTCCGCTTTCTCTTTGCATAAAAGGAATTTGCAATGCCAACCCTGGGCGAAATTCGCGTCAACCCTACGACTGGCTATCACTCCGAGCCCTCCCTCACGGCTCTGAAAGATGGTGGATACATCGTGGCGTGGAGCGATCAGGGAACAGGCTCCACCGATTACATCTACACCCAGCGCTATAACGCCAGTGGCGTGAAGACAGGCGGGCCCGCCCTCGTCAACAGCGTTACGAACAGCGCACAGGAAGATCCCACCATTACCGCACTGGCCAACGGTGGCTACGTGGTCGCCTGGCAATCGGACAGCTTTGACGATATGTCGGACATCGCCGCCCAGGTCTACAACGCCAATGGCGCCAAGGTTGGAAGCGAGTTCATCGTCAACACAAGCAGAAACGGCATCCAGGACAGTGCGCAGATCACCGCGCTAAAAGATGGCGGTTTTGTGGTGTCCTGGGCTTCGTACGGCCAGGACGGCAGCGGTTGGGGCGGTTACCTGCAGCGCTATAACGCCAGCGGCGCAAAGACTGGTGCAGAAACACGCGTCTCTACCACCACTCAGTACGACCAGGATGGCCCTACGGTCACCGGTCTTGCCGATGGCGGCATGATGGTGGTTTGGGAGGGTAACGGAACAGGCGATACATCCGGTATTTTCGGTCAGCGGTTCAAGGCCGACGGCAGCAAATCGGGTGGAGAAATTCGCATCAACACCAGGGTTGCCGACGATCAGACAGACCCCATGATCAAGGTTCTGAGTAACGGTAACTATGTCGTCACCTGGCAATCAGCTCCCGACGATGGCGATGGCGACGACGAAACCGATGCCCCTGGCGACGTCTACGCGCAGCTTTTCAATGCCGCCGGCGTAAAAGTGGGCGCAGAAACCCGGGTAAACACCACCACCGCAGGCAATCAGGAAGAGCCTGATGTCACCGCCATGACGGGGGGCGGTTATCTGGTGACTTGGGCAGGCCAGGGCACCGGTGATGTAAATGGCATCTTCGCCCAACTCTTCAATGCCAGCGGCGTCAAGGTTGGGAGCGAAACCCGCATCAATACCACCACTACCGGCAATCAAATGTTCACCCAGGTGACTACATTGGCCGATGGCGGTTATGTGATTGCCTGGGAGTCCTCTGTGGTCAATGGGCAAGTTGACGTTTATACCCAGCGTTTTGACGCGAACGGCAACAAGGTTTCCAGCCTGACAGGCGATACCTTGGCCAACACCCTGACCTGGACCGGCGCCGGCAGCGTGATCATCGACGGCGGCGCGGGCAACGACACGCTTACAGGTGGCCGCGCCAACGATCATCTAAACGGCGGCGCCGGCAATGACTCGCTCAACGGCGCTGCCGGTGCCGACCGCCTGATCGGCGGCGACGGCTCCGACCTCTACTACGTCGACAACGCCAGCGATATCGTCAGCGAAACCAATGCCACGGCCAGTACCGGCGGCACCGACAGAGTGTATAGCTACCTCGGCGCCTACACCCTGGGTGACAACGTCGAGAACCTGCGCCTGCTGTCGACCGGCGCTGCCAACGGCACCGGTAACAGCCTCAACAACGTCATCGACGCAGGTGCCGGCAACAACATCCTCAATGGCGGCGCCGGTATCGATACCGCGTCTTATGCCTACGCCACCGCGGCGGTCACGGCCAACCTGGGGCTGACCACCGCGCAAGCCACCGGTGGTTCCGGTTCAGACACCCTGTTGAACTTCGAAAACCTCACGGGCAGCAACTACAACGACAAGCTGACCGGCAACGCAACCGCCAACACCCTCATCGGCGGTGCCGGCAACGACACGCTCACCGGTGGCGCCGGCAACGACCTGCTGATCGGTGGCACGGGCCTGGACAAGCTGTATGGTGGCACCGGGGCCGACAAGTTCGACTTCAATGCCTTGAGTGAAATGGGCCTGGGCGCCGCCCTGCGCGATGTCATTGGCGACTTCAAGACCAGCGAAGGCGACAAGATCGACCTGTCGACCCTGGACGCCAACCTGGCGACGGTGGCCAACGATGCGTTCAGCTTCATCGGCTCCAGCGCCTTCAGCAGCAATGCCGCAGGGCAGCTGCGGTTCGCCGGCGGCATTCTCTACGGCAGCACCGACGCCGACACGGCCGCTGAGTTCGAAATTCAGTTGCTGGGGGTGAACACACTGAAAGTTACCGACCTGATTGCCTGATCAGTCAGACGTTGCCTATCCGATGTTCCATGGTTGTCCCGAAAACAAACTGACAAGAAAGTTTTAAATAAATGACAGGGGTGTTGATATGGCTAGCTTGATAAACGGACTTGGTGGTACATCGGGTTTCGGGGAGAACCAGCTGACTCGAAACGATGACAGCTACACCTCTTACATTGATATCAGCACTGTTTTCGGGGCTGCCGGACTCAATTTCTTCGGCACCAACTACACCGACATTTCCGTCAACAACAACGGAAACATCACATTCGGCGGCGGTCTTTCCACCTATACCCCCTACGGCATGCAAGATTCCAGCAGGCCGATGATTGCTCCCTTTTTTGCCGACGTCGATACCCGTGGCACAACGGTCAGTGCCACGCCGGGTGGCACATCGACGGGCAGCAATCTGGTCTATTACGACTTCAATACCGCAGGCAATGGCACGCTGACCGTTACCTGGGATGACGTCGGTTACTACAACAGTAAGGTAGATAAGCTCAATGCCTTCCAACTCCAGCTGGTTGGAAAGGGCAACGGCAACTTCGATGTCATCTTCAGATATGAAACCATCAACTGGACGACCGGTAGCGCCAGTGGCGGTACCGACGGCCTGGGAGGAACCGTTGCCCGTGCCGGTTACTCGACCGGCGACGGTTCCTCCTGGTATGAACTGCCACAATCGGGCAATGAATCCGCCATTCTCGGGCTGGAAACCACCCTTGGTAACACAGGGGTAGCCGGTTATTACAAGTTCAGCATCGTCAGCGGCACATCCGGCAATGACAACATGCAAGGAACGGCCGGGAATGACTCGCTCTATGGCTCATCGGGCAATGACGTCATCAATGGTTTCGCCGGAAATGATGTGCTCTACGGCGCAGCGGGCAGCGACAGGCTCTTGGGCGGCCTGGGAGACGACACCTATATCGTGGATGCGCTGGATACGCTTGTTGAACTTGCCAACCAGGGTACCGACGTCGTTCAGGCAGAAATCAGCTATACACTCGGTGACAACCTGGAGAACCTGATACTGACTGGTAGCAGCAGTATCAACGGCACAGGTAACGCCCTGAACAACACCTTTGTCGGCAACACATCAAACAATGTATTCAATGGCGCGACGGGCACCGACTTTGTTTCATATGCCTACTCCAACTATGGCGTCAGCGTCGATCTGTCCAACACCAACTCACAATATACGTCCCAAGGCTACGATACATTCGTGTCTATCGAAGGCATCATCGGTACCGATGATTCCGACACGCTGACCGGCAATGCCCTGGCCAATATCCTTATCGGCGGCGCAGATAACGACACCCTCAATGGCGGGGCCGGCAACGACACCCTCGATGGCGGCAGTGGCGCCGACCAGATGACTGGCGGCGATGGCTCTGACGTGTACTACGTCGACAATGTCGGCGATATCGTCAGCGAGACCAATGCTGTCGCCAGCACCGGTGGTACCGATACCGTTAACAGCTATCTCGGGACCTACACCCTGGGCGCCAATGTCGAGAACCTGCGCTTGTTGTCGACCGGCACTGTCCACGGCGCCGGTAACAGCCTCAACAACGTCATCGACGCCGGGGCCGGCAACAACATCCTCAATGGCGCCGCCGGTATCGATACCGCGTCCTATGCCTACGCCACCGCGGCGGTCACGGCCAACCTGGGACTGACCACTGCGCAAGCCACCGGTGGCTCCGGTTCCGACACCCTGTTGAACTTCGAAAACCTCACGGGCAGCAACTATCACGACAGGCTGACCGGCAATGCGGCCGCCAACACCCTCAGCGGTGGCCTGGGCAGCGACCAACTCAACGGCGCTGCCGGTGCCGACCGCCTGATCGGCGGCGACGGCTCCGACCTCTACTACGTCGACAATGCTGGCGATATCGTCAGTGAAACCAATGCTGTCGCCAGCACCGGTGGCATCGATACCGTTTATAGCTACCTCGGTGCCTACACCCTGACTGACAATGTCGAGAACCTGCGCCTGCTGGCGACCGGCGCTGCCAACGGCACCGGTAACAGCCTCAATAACGTCATCGATGCAGCGGCCGGCAACAACATCCTCAATGGCGGCGCCGGTATCGATACCGCGTCCTATGCCTATGCCACGGCGGCGGTGACGGTCAACCTGGGATTGACCACCGCGCAAGCCACCGGTGGTTCCGGTTCCGACACCCTGTTGAACTTCGAAAACCTCACGGGCAGCAACTATCACGACAGGCTGACCGGCAATGCGGCCGCCAACACCCTCAGCGGTGGCCTGGGCAGCGACCAACTCAACGGCGCTGCCGGTGCCGACCGCCTGATCGGCGGCGACGGCTCCGACCTCTACTACGTCGATAACGCCGGCGATATCGTCAGCGAAACCAATGCTGCCGCCAGCACCGGTGGCATCGATACCGTTTATAGCTCCCTCAGTGCCTACACCCTGACTGACAATGTCGAGAACCTGCGCCTGCTGTCGACCGGCGCTGCCAACGGCACCGGTAACAGCCTCAACAACGTCATCGACGCCGGGGCCGGCAACAACATCCTCAATGGCGGCGCCGGTATCGATACCGCGTCCTATGCCTACGCCACCGCGGCGGTCACGGCCAACCTGGCGCTGACCACCGCACAAGCCACCGGTGGTTCCGGTTCAGACACCCTGTTGAACTTCGAAAACCTCACGGGCAGCAACTACAACGACAAGCTGACCGGCAACGCAACCGCCAACACCCTCATCGGCGGTGCCGGCAACGACACGCTCACCGGTGGCGCCGGCAACGACCTGCTGATCGGTGGCACGGGCCTGGACAAGCTGTATGGTGGCACCGGGGCCGACAAGTTCGACTTCAATGCCTTGAGTGAAATGGGCCTGGGCGCCGCCCTGCGCGATGTCATTGGCGACTTCAAGACCAGCGAAGGCGACAAGATCGACCTGTCGACCCTGGACGCCAACCTGGCGACGGTGGCCAACGATGCGTTCAGCTTCATCGGCTCCAGCGCCTTCAGCAGCAATGCCGCAGGGCAGCTGCGGTTCGCCGGCGGCATTCTCTACGGCAGCACCGACGCCGACACGGCAGCGGAGTTCGAAATTCAGTTGGTGGGGGTGAGCAACTTGCAAACTACCGACCTGATTGCCTGATAGAGGGTCGTCTCTGACACTAAAGTACCAAGAAACCCTGAATCGCAGGATTCAGGGTTTTTTATGCCCGCGGGAAAGTGAATGTGCAGGTTATAGCCGGTGGTCTGCTGGATGACCTTGGACTCATCCTCGCCGATACCGCCCGACAGGTAGGTGATGCCGTTTTGTTCCTGGCTTTGCACCTGCACCCCCTGGCTGTCGATGGGCTCAAGGCTGGCCATTCCTGGTTGCCCCCCCGGCCTGTCAGAACGCTCCGCCTGCTTTAACGGAAATGGATGACATACGACGATTAACAGTTTGTGCAGAATTAAAGGAGGAGCTGCCGCATAACCGGCAGCAGATACACAGCAGGGATGTAGAAAATGACTGACGCCGCTCAACCAGACGTCGAAACCGCAGAGCTTTTTACCGAACAAGAAATCGGAACTTTCAGCTTTGATATTCCGCAGTCAACGTTGCTTCACACATTCGCCGAAGAACTGGCCGCCATCGGTGGGCCACAGGCACCGGGAGCCAAGTCCAAAGCCGCTTTGGCGGCTATTGAATTGAAGTTCTCGTTCTCGAAAGACCAATGCGAACTGTTGAGTGCCTATTCCGATGGCCTTGTTTCCGTATTGATCTTTGATGGGTTGCAAAAAATCTCAGACGCCAGCCCTCCAGATGAACTACCAGATCAGACTTCCCTGGAAAACCGAAGCGACGTCCTTTGCCTGGCCGCCCGCAATCAGATCCTGTTGAAACTGGTAGATAACAGGGCCTTTGCCTACGACATGGACAATGACGGAAAACTGGTTCGACTGGTGGCCAACTTCAAGGGCGGCGGACTGACCAGAATCCCTGCAGAGCCGGACATCAAAGAATTGAGCTCCCACTCCGGCCTGGCGCTAGGCCCACACACTGAGGCGCCCTACTGGTGCGCCATAAACGCGAAAGACGGACACTCACCCTCGCCGTCGTCGCTGATACTCTCAGCTTTGTGGAACCCGAGCCTGGAACCGATACGAGTCATTCCACTGCCTCCCATACTCGAAAAAATCGGCATAACCAACTGCCTCGCGCTGACTACGGGGAGCTTTCAGTTCACCCGCAGTGACTCCTTTGTCAGAGGCAAGGGAGAGGATGGTCACAATGTTTCAATTCTGGAATTCGATGACAACGTCGGGTTCGCGGCCCGTTTCAACTCATACCGATTTTCGGTTAACGGCAATGCCTCACGTTTCGTCAAAACGGCCTATGCCGCCCTATGCCAGGGTGTGCGCGAAGCAACGCCAATCGAATACACGCTGACGCAAGAGTCCGCCTTGCTCATCAATAACGTTCGGGCGCTGCACGGACGGGACATCATCCAAGACAACAGACGGGTGCTAGTTCGCATTTTTGGCCTGTCGAAATTTTCGTCTCCTATCGTTATTTCAGAAGACCCGCTGAGGCTGCAGGGCTGACTTTTGGATGACTTGCCAGTAACTGTAAAAGAGGAATCGGAATGTCTTGGGATGTAATTAGCCTATTAGCGCTCGTCGCATTTTGCGCCGGCTTTTTTGATGCAATAGCAGGTGGCGGAGGATTAATAACCTTGCCTGCACTGTTTCTGGCTGGGGTGGATCCCATCAGTGCGATTGCCACGAACAAGTTCCAGGCCGCTTCGGCAACCGTTTCGGCAACGGTAACCTTTGCTCGCAAAGGAATGATCGAGTGGCGCGAAGGCCGCTTCCTGGTTGTCTGCGGATTTATTGGCGGCGCCAGTGGAGCCTTGCTGGTCAGCTCTATTGATAAGCGCTACCTGGAAGTTTGCGTACCTATCATGCTGATTCTGGTAGCCATCTATTTTGCGCTTTCTCCAAAGCTGGCCAATGAAGATCGACGCAAGAGAATTGGCATTCTGCTTTTTTCGTTTAGCGTTGCGCCGATTCTGGGCTTCTACGACGGTATATTTGGCCCCGGTGTAGGCTCTTTCTTTATCGTCGGATTCGTACTGCTCTGCGGCCTGGGCATGATGCGGGCCATGAGCTTTACCAAACTTGCCAACGCCTCATGTAATCTCGGTTCCCTGTCGGTCTTTATCACCAAAGGTGTGATTATCTGGCCGGTAGCCATAGCCATGGCTTTGGCGGCCTTCGTCGGTGCTCAATTGGGTGCACGGGCCGCTGTCCGGGTCGGACCACGGTTGATCAAACCTATGTTGATCGTGGTCTGCTGCGCGTTGGCCATCAAACTGCTGAGCGTAGAAACCAACCCTTTACGCGTTGCACTCATCCAGACATTGGCGTCGTTATGATCATCACGTCGAAAATGATCGGCGCCCCAGACGGGTCTGTACGCCGTTCATGACACCACATACAAGAAACCCTGAATTACAGGATCCAGGGTCTGATTGCGCTTCTTGATTTACAGCCTCTCGCTAACTCGCATCATTCCAGTGGAAAACCAGGTTACGGGCTGCACCACTGCCAACATCGGCAACCTCCTGCCGTGTTTCGCCGTTATGCGTCGCAATGACCGTGTATTTGCCGGCCGGCAGTTTCACGTAGACCAGCGGGCCGGCGCCATTGAGCGTCAACACGGTCTGCCCCGGGGCTTTCTGAATAACCACATTCACGTCTGGAGTGTATTCATTTCCCGTCCCGACAGAGAATGTCATGTGCAGGTTATAGCCGGTGGTCTGCTGGATGGCCTTGGACTCATCCTCGCCGATACCGCCCGACAGGTAGGTGATGCCGTTTTGTTCCTGGCTTTGCACCTGCACCCCCTGGCTGTCGATGGGCTCAAGGCTGGCGGCAGGTGTCATCGCTGGATACATCAGCATGCCTACAGCGGTGAGGGGCAACAGGAGTGTATGGAGGTATTTCATGATGACGACTCCCGGGTTCTGCAGAACCCAATCGTTACACTCTTTGGATTTCCAGCCGGAGGGAGGGGTTTAGATTGATTTGGCCTGAGTACGAAACGTACTACGCCATTTGCTCCTCAACCCTCGCTTGCCATCAGACCCGTCCTGCCGGACAACCCGGTATTTCCTGTCTGTTTTTCAGTAATCCCCGGCATCTTCGAAAGGTGCACACTTGTCATTCTCTTTCGCTGTTCAACCTGCTGCGGAAGACCTCATGACAACCCCCACCCCCAGCGACACTCACGACCCACATCTGGCATCACTGCTTGGCAACCTTGGTAAATTGATCCATCAGGCACGTCAGAAAGTGCTTCGGGCGGTCGATACCGTGCAAGTGCAAACCTGCTGGCAGATTGGCCGGCACATTGTTGAGTTCGAACAGAACGGCGCGCGACGGGCCAGGTATGGCAAAGAGTTACTATCGACCTTGGCCAAAGTGCTAACTGCGGAGTTCGGAAAGGGATTTGACGCGTCCAACCTTCGGTATATGCGTCTGTTCTATCAAGCCTTTCCAATTCGTGACGCACTGCGTCACGAATTGAGCTGGACCCACTACCGCCACCTGCTTCGGGTCGACAACGACAGCGCTCGTCTCTGGTACATGAACGAATCAGCCACCCAAAACTGGTCAAGCCGAGCGCTGGAGCGCCAGATCAATACGCTGTACTACGAACGCCTGCTGGCGAGTCGCGATCGCGGCAGCGTCAAGCAGGAGGCCGCCACCCACATTCAAAACATGAAGGCCAGCCCTCGGGATTTCATCCGTGATCCGGTGGTACTGGAGTTTCTTGGTTTACCCAATGCCGGCAAGCTTCAGGAAAGCGAGATCGAACAAGCGCTGATCGAACAATTGCTGGCCAGCAAGTACAAGCTTGTCCTGCCGAGTGAAGAGGAACTGCGTGATGCACTGGATCGGGAGCGAGCAGCACTTGAAGAGCGCTTGACCAATCAACAACCGCGTTGAATCGAACGGATTGTCCATCAACGGCATCAAGACTATCGTTGGCAGCTACCCGCAAAGGACTGACGCCGATGAATTTGCAGGACACGCCTCCACTGGCCCCCACGCGCATCGGGCTGCCGCGGCCGGATACCATCCCTGGCAAGCCGTTCAAGGAAACCGCCGCGGACGGCTTCATCCTCGGTGGCTTCACCTGGCGACACGCATCTCAAGACGCCGCTCGTCCGGTAGTGATCATCAATGCCGCCACGTCAGTCCGTTGCCGGCATTACTCACGTTTTGCCGACTACCTGTTCGCCCACGGCTTCGATGTCATCACCTATGACTACCGCGGCATCGGCGAGTCGCGTCCGGCATCGCTCAAGGGGCTTCAAGCCTCGTGGACCGATTGGGGAGCGCTGGATTTCGAAGCGATGCTCAAGCGCGCACAGCGTGAGTTCCCGGGGCAGCCTGTCGATGTGGTCGGCCACAGCTTTGGCGGCTGTGCAGCGGGCCTGGGGGCGTCCGGGCACCTGATCCGGCGCCTGGTGACGGTCGGTGCGCAATTCGCCTACTGGCGCGACTATGCGCCGGCCCATCGCTGGCGCATGTTCGGCAAGTGGCATGTGCTGATGCCACTGGTGACGATGATCTACGGCTACTTTCCGGGCAAACGCCTTGGCTGGCTGGAAGACACGCCTGCTGGCGTGGTCCGTGACTGGAGTCTCTCCACTGCCCGTTACGAGAAACGCGCCAGCGGCCGCACAATCAGCAAAACCACCGGGCAGTTGCCCTTTGCCAACGTCACCGCGCAAACCCTGGCCATCAGCATCAGCGACGATCCCTACGGCACGGTCCCTGCCATCGAGCGCCTGCTTGGCTACTTCACCGGCAGCTCAAACTCTCACCTGCGCATCCATCCCGAAGACATCGGCGAAGAAGAAGTCGGACATTTCGCCTTTTTTCGTAGCGCATACCAAGCCACACTATGGCCCATTGCATTGGCCTGGCTGCAAAACGGCGAACTGGCCCCCGATACCCCCGGGCGGCGAGTGCCACGCAGTTAGGGGGCGTTCTCAATTAGTTTTCACGCCGCGCCGGGTCTGCTGACGGGAAAACTAATTGAGAACGCCCCCTAGGCCCTTTGCCCCTTCAACGAATACGGAACGACGCCCATGGCCTCCGCCAACAAGCAGCAAAAACGCGCCTCCCGCGCCAAGGCCAAGGCCAAGCAGAACCGCACCCAGCGGGCAGCCGCGCCGGTGGAACTGGACCCGAACGACGATCGCATCGACTTCGAATCGGTGGACCTGACCGACATGTTCAAAGAGATGATCGACGCACAAAAGATCAGCCAGCAGGCCATGTGCGCGGCCTTTCTGGAACATCCGCTTATCGCACTGGTACTGGAACAGGAAGG
>Ga0247818_10002954_pt1 | contig 10965 bp, 13 predicted proteins | sample 13C_Glucose_Day1_FD_192424 | JGI IMG/M metagenome (GOLD analysis project Ga0247818, IMG submission 192424) | Soil microbial communities from agricultural site in Penn Yan, New York, United States - 13C_Glucose_Day1 | ecosystem: Environmental > Terrestrial > Soil > Agricultural land | place...
CGGCTCCGGCGAGACCGGGCAGGCGCCGCACGCCGGCTTCTTGGCGTGGCAGGTGCGCCGGCCGTGGAAGATGACGACGTGGCTGAGCATCGTCCAGTCCTTGCGCATGAAGAGGCGGCCGATCGCGTGCTCGACCTTGACCGGGTCCTCCTCCTCGGTCCAGCCGAAGCGGCGCACGAGGCGGCCGAAGTGCGTGTCGACCGTGATGCCCGGGATGTCGAAGGCGTTGCCGAGCACGACGTTCGCCGTCTTGCGCCCGACCCCGGGCAACGTCACGAGGTCCTTGAGGCGCGGCGGCACCTCGCCGTCGAAGTTCTCGACGAGCGCGATCCCCAGCTTGATGAGCGAGTCGGTCTTGGCGCGGTAGAAGCCGGTCGGCTGGACGATCGACTCGAGCTCGGCGCGGTCGGCGTTCGCGTAGTCGGCGGCGGTGCGGTACTTCGTGAAGACGATCGGCGTCACCTTGTTGACCCCGACGTCGGTCGTCTGCGCCGAGAGGATCGTCGCCACGAGCAGCTCGAGCGGGTTGGTGAAGTCGAGCTCGCAGTGGGCGTACGGGTAGCGCTCGTGCAGCGAGCGGTACATCTTCCTGGCACGACGCGTGCGGGAGATCGCCGTCTCGTCGGCGGTCACGATGGCGCGGGGGGACACGGACGACACTGTATGCCGCGTGGCTAGGTGCCGCCGTCCCGGCCGCGGCGCACGGACAGGGTGGTCTGGGATGCGGGGCCAGCAGCGCGGGTGGTCCGGGTGGTGCGCGAAGTGCGCCCGGCTGGGTACGGAGTGGCTGTACGGGAGGAGTCCGACATGTCCACGGAAACACGCACCGCGTCGCCGACGCACGAGTCCGACGGCACGGGGCTCGAGCCGACCCTCAACCTGCTCGCCGACATGGACCTGGCACACGCGACCGACGACGACATCGTCCGGGCACTCGAGCTGATGGTGACCCACGTGGATTTCCCGTGTCTGGGAGCCAAGTCCGTCTTCCGCCGCGGCAGCGTGGCCCATGCCGTGCTCGACGACATGGACGACCCGGACCTCCCCGCCGACCTGCTGGGCCGGTTGACCGCGTTCGCCCGCGACATCGACGGCCAGGAAGGCTTCCACTCCTTCATCGCGACCTTCCGCGCGCCCCTGCCGGCGGACGAGGCGACGTTCGAGGCCTCGCTCTTCCGGCTGCTCCAACGCCTCCATGACGCGGACGACGAGACGTGGGCTGCCGGCGTCGGCTCTGATCCCAACGACCCGCACTTCGCCTTCAGCGCCGGCGGCACCGCGTACTTCATCGTCGGCCTGCATCCCGCGGCCTCGCGGGTCGCGCGGCGAGCACCGTTGCCGACGCTCGTCTTCAACCCGCACGAGCAGTTCGAGGCGCTGCGCCAGGAGGGGCGCTTCGACGGGATGCGCACGACGATCCGACGACGGGACGAGGACCTCCAGGGCGCAGTCAACCCGATGGTCGCCGACCACGGCGACGGCTCCGAGGCGCTGCAGTACTCGGGCCGCGTCCACGGCCCCGGCTGGGAGCCACCGCTCGAGGTCCGCGAGCCAGGGGACGAGTCATGACCATCTCGCAGGAGACGGGAGGGGTCGGGCCCCGACACTTCGGGCCGGGCGGTCCCGTGCCGCAGCCCCACCGTGTCGCCGTGTCCCTGAACCGACTCGAGCCCCAGACCGGCACGGCCTTCCTCCTGCGAGCGGGCCAGCGGCTCGTCGTCGTCGACCCCTTCGGCGAGCAGGTCAGCGACTTCTTCGCCGTCATGGCTGACGACCGCGACGAGTGGATGAGCTCCGGCCGCACGATCGACTACGCGAACTCGACGGCCGTGACGACCGGGTCGGTGCTCTACAGCAACCGCAGTCGGCCCATGGCCACGGTCGTCGAGGACACCTGCGGTCACCACGACCTGCTGCTCACGCCCTGCTCGCAGCAGACCTTCGACCTGCTCTACCCGGAGTTCGAGGGCGCGTACCACCCCAGCTGCTTCGAGAACCTGTCCACCGCCATGGCCGAGTTCGGGATCGACCCCGACCGCATCTCCACGACGCTCAACATCTTCATGAACGTGTGGAACGAGCGCGGCGGCGAGCTGCACATCGACCCGCCGACCTCGCGGGCCGGTGAACGCTTCGTCCTCCGGGCCGAGGCCGACCTCGTGGTCGGCCTCACCGCGTGCTCCGCCGAGAAGTCCAACAACGGCGTCTGCAAGCCCATCGACTACGCCGTGGAGGACTGAGGGCGCAAGGGTGCGGCACCACGGCCACCGACGTGACGGGCGTTGCACCCGGTGGCGGGGCACGGGCACACCCGACGTGGCACACTGACCCCGTGGATCTCGACGTGGTGCGGCGCGCCCCTCTGTTCAAGGCTCTCGACGACGAGGCGGCCTCGGCGCTGCTGTCGGAGATGGGCCGCTCGCACATGGAGCGCGGCGACGTGCTCTTCCACGAGGGCGACCGCGGCGACACGCTCTACGTGATCGCGGAGGGCAAGATCAAGCTCGGCCGCACCAGCCCCGACGGCCGCGAGAACCTCGTGGCCATCCTCGGCCCGGGCGAGATGTTCGGCGAGCTCAGCCTCTTCGACCCCGGCCCGCGCACGATGACCGCCACCGCGGTCGCCGAGGTGCAGCTGCTCGGGGTCGGCAACGAGTCGCTGACCGGTCTGCTGTCCGGCCGGCCCGAGGTCTCCAAGGCGCTGCTCGCGGCCCTGGCCCAGCGCCTGCGCCGCACCAACGCGCACCTGGCCGACCTCGTCTTCACCGACGTGCCGGGCCGCGTCGCCAAGGCGCTGCTCGACCTGTCGGAGCGTTTCGGTCGTCCCGTCGAGGGCGGCATCATGGTCAGCCACGACCTCACCCAGGAGGAGCTCGCCCAGCTCGTCGGGGCCTCCCGTGAGACGGTCAACAAGGCGCTCGCCGACTTCGCGACGCGCGGCTGGCTGCGCCTCGAGGCGCGCGCCGTGCTCCTCCAGGACGTCGAGCGTCTCAAGCGCCGCGCACGCTGACGACGCGAGATCGCTTGGGCCGCATACCCGCTCACTCAGTGACTCGGTAACTCGACGATTCGGTGAAGTACCAGCCGTCCGGGCCGTTGACCACGCACTTGTCGGCGCGGTCCCGGGTGGCGGCGACGAGCGCGGCGTTCGCCTCGTCGCTCGACGCGACCCAGGCCTCAGCGGCCTCCGGCTCCTTGCCGAAGGTCACGTGCCGACCGACGAGACGTGACCGGCGCACGTCCTCGTCGTCCACCGTCACGAACCAGGCCTCGGTGAGCTGCGCACGAGCCCGCTCCCACCGCTCCTCGGCAAGCAGCAGGTAGTTGCCCTCGGTCACGACGAGCCGCGCCGACGGTGGGATGACCAACGCGGCGGCGAGCGGCTGCTCTAGCGTGCGGTCGAAGCCGGGCGCGTAGACCCACGAGTCGGGCTCGGCCACGACGCGGTGCAGCAGGTGCGCGTAGCCGTCGGCGTCGAACGTGTCCGGCGCGCCCTTGCGTGAGCGTGACCGCAGCCGGTCGAGCTGTGCGTCAGCGAGGTGGAAGCCGTCCATCGGCACGTGCGCCACCCAATCGGGACCCTCACGCTCGGCGACGCCGTCGACGAGGGCCTCGGCAAGGGTGGACTTGCCCGCCCCCGGCGCACCCGCGATCCCGAGCACGGCCCGTCGGCGGCCATCGACGAGATCGACGGCCGCCGTCACGAGCTGTTCGAGGCCCAGGTGGTCCATGGCCCCATCCTCGCCCCCGTCAGCGGGTCAGATGCCGCACTGCGAGGCGCTCCACACCTGTCCCGAGCGGATGTCGACGTGGGTGTGGTCGGAGTGGCCCGGGTAGCCCGGTCCGAAGATGCCACCCATGCCGGCATAGCGCGCGTTCTGCGCGATCGTGCAGAACGTCGTGCCGCTGTCGGCCGGGACGAGGTCGAGCGCCGTTCCGTACGTGTGCTGCCCGCCTCCGGACCCGCCGACCCCGGCGTCGCATGCCGTGTCGCGGAAGCCGGAGGTGACGCGGAGCGGGTGGTCACCCATGCGGTGACGCAGCGCCTCCGCCCGCCACATGACGCGCTTGAGGTTCTCCCGGGCGGTCGCGAGCGACACCGAGCCGTTGCCGTTGAGGCCGCGGCCGCAGTTCTCGCTCGCCTCGGCATAGGAGAAGTGGGCCGGTGTGCAGTCCGGGTCCTGCAGCTCGTAGATCTTCGCGAACGTGCCGGGGCCGGCGACGCCGTCGGCGCCGAGGCCGTACGCCGACTGGAAGTTGCGCACCGCCGTCGTCGTCTGGCCGCCGTACTGCCCGTCGATCGCCATGTTGACGCCGTAGCCGGCCCAGCCCGCGACGCGGACCTGCAGCTCCGACACGTCGGCGCCCGTCGCGCCCGAGCCGAGCGTCCGGCTCCACGTGTAGCACTCGTCGGCGTGTGCGGCCGGGGCCGACACCGTCACCGCGGTGGCGGTGAGGCCGGCCGCGGCGAGGACGAACGTCAGTAGTGCCCTGAGAACTCTCTGACCACGCATGGTTTCCCTGTCCCGTGTGAGTCGTGCCCGGCCGGTCGACCGACGCGTCTCCACCTTCTCGGGTGCTCCACGACCCCGCATCTCGAAAGGGCGGGTGGCGAAGATTCTCAGTGGTGCGTGAAGAGTCTCAGTGGTGCGTGCGGAGGTACTCGAGCTGCGCCTGCACCGACAGCTCGGCGGCCGGCCAGACGCTCTTCGGCACATCGGCGTAGACGCGCTCGACGACGTCGTATGCCGTCTGCGCACCTCGCGCGACCGCCTCACGCACCTGGCCCAGCCGCTCGGCCCGGTGCCTCAGGTAGAAGGTCACCGTGGCGGCGGCGTCCGCGACGAACGGCCCGTGCCCGGGTAGCAGGCTCGTGACCGTGCCTGCGCGGGTGAGGGACTCGATGCGCTCGAGCGAGGCGAGGTAGGCCTCGAGGCTGCCATCGGGCCAGGCGACGACCGTGGTGCCTCGTCCGAGGATGGTGTCGCCGGTGAGCAGGGTGTTGTCGCCGGGGAGCACGAAGGAGAACGAGTCGCTCGTGTGGCCGGGGGTCTCGACGGCGAGGATCTCGAGGCCGCCGACACGGATCGTCTCGCCGGCCCACAGGTCGTCGTGGCCTCGGCCGAAGGCTCGCACCGGGGCGCCGGTCAGCTCGTGGAACCGGTCGGCGCTCTCGGCGTGGTCGTCGTGGCCGTGCGTGAGCAGGGTCAGGACGACGCGACGGCCGGTCTCGGCGACCCGATCGAGCACGTGCTGCAGGTGCCCCTCGTCGAGCGGCCCGGGGTCGACGACGACGACCTCGTCGGACCCGGGCTCGCCGAGCAGCCACGTGTTCGTCCCGTCGAGGGTCATGGGCGACGGGTTGGGGCAGAGCACGCACTCGGCCCGCTCACCCATCGCCCCGCCGACCCACTCGGGATCGGCCGCCGAGCCGATCATCTCTCGACGATCTCCATCGCCGCACCAGAGGGCCCGCTCACGACCTCGGGCATGACGAGCGGCAATGCCTCACTGTGCACGACGAAGTCGGCGGCAGAGGCGGACTCGCCGACCTGCTCCACGCACATGACGGTCGGCGGCAGCATGAGCGCCGACCCGGCGGCATACTCCCGGAGCAGCTCCGACGGCACCACCCAGTCGGCCTGGTCGGCCTCGGTGGTCTCGCCGTCGGCCACCTGGAACGGCGGCATCAGCGCAGCGAAGAACCACGTGTCGTAGCGACGGGGCTCGAAGACCGGCGTCAACCAGTGCGCCTTGGCGACGATGAGGTCGGAGCGGAGCACGAGGCTCTTGTCGCGCAGGACGTCGGCGAGCGAGAGGCGTCGGTCGACCAGCCCGTGCCGGATGTCGAGCCACTCGGGGCCGTCGACCATTGCGAGTGGCCCGCTGGCCGACGGGCTGGCCAGCAGGACGCCGCACTCCTCGAAGACCTCGCGCACCGCCGCGGCGACGAAGCCCTGGGCATCCGCGGGAGAGCAGCCGAGCCGCTCGCCCCACTCGCCGGGCGACGGGCCACCCCAGGGCAGCGCCGCCTCGACGTCACGCGGGTCGACCGAGCCGCCGGGGAAGACCATCATGCTCGGCGCGAACTCCATCTCGGAGACGCGCCGGAGCATGAAGACCTCTGGCCCGGTGGCCCCGTCACGGACGAGCATGACCGTGCTGGCGCTCCGTGGTGGGGCCTCGTCCCAGCGCTCGCCTGCGAGCCAGCGGGTCGCTGCGTCCGAGATGCCGGGCGTGGTGGTCAGCGGGAACCGTCGTGCCGATGAGCTGTCCACGGCGCCGTTCACGAGCAGATCACCTGACATCACGGGGCGACGGAGACGATGACCTCGACCTCGACGGGTGCGTCCAGCGGGAGCGCACTGACACCGACGGCCGAACGGGCATGGATCCCCTTGTCACCAAAGGCTTTGACGAGCAGCTCGCTCGCGCCGTTGATGACCCCGGGCTGGCCGGTGAAGCCCGGGTCGGAGGCGACGAAACCGACGACCTTGACGACACGGCTCACCGTGTCGAGGTCGCCGACCTCGCTCTTGATCGCCGCGATCGCGTTGAGGGCACACGTCTCGGCGAGGGTCTTGGCGGTCTCGGCGTCCACCTCGGCGCCGACCTTGCCGGTCGCGGCGAGGGAACCGTCGACCATGGGCAGCTGCCCGGAGGTGAAGACGAGGTCGCCCTCACGGACGACGGGGACGTAGGCCGCGACGGGCGGGACGACCTCGGGCACGGTGAGGCCGAGCTCGGACAGGCGGTCTTCGACAGCAGACATCAGCAGGCTCCTCAGGACTTCGGGCGCTTAAAGTAGGCGACAAGGCTCGACCCGTCGGGTCCGTTGACGATCTGGACGAGCTCCCACCCGTCGGCCCCGAAGTTGTCGAGGATCTGCTTGGTGTTGTGGATCAGAAGAGGTGCGGTGAGGTATTCCCACTGGGTCATGGCCATCACCCTACTCAGTGTCACCACGGCGCTCTCGGGGTGCGTCGGCGGCGCTGGTGACACCATGACGCCCATGACGAGCACCCCCTCGAAGGCGTCCTCCGCGAGCGCCGGCACGCGCTCCTACGGCAGCGACCCGGCGCAGGTGTACGACGTCCTCCGACCCGCGGCCGGGGCTCCCGCAGCCACCGGGACGGTCGTCGTCGTGCACGGAGGCTTCTGGCGGGCCGAGTACGACCGCGAGCACGCCGTGCCGGAGGCGGAGGCGTTCGCCGGGGCGGGCTTCCACGTCGCGATCGTCGAGTACCGCCGCGTGGGTATGCCGGGTGGTGGCGTCCCCGGGACCCTCGACGACGTGCGCGACGCCCTCTCCTCGATCGCGGCCCAGACCGACCTGCCCAAGCCGCTCGTCCTCGTCGGGCACTCGGCGGGTGGGCACCTCGTGGCGTGGGTGGCCGGGCAGCGCTGGGCGCGCCAGCGCGGCATCGCCGGTGTCGTGTCGCTCGCGGGCGTCGTCGACCTCGGCGCTGCCGACCGGCTCCACCTCGGCGACGACGCGACGCGCGACTTCGTCGGGACCGGACCGGGCACGGCGGCCTGGACGACCGCCGACCCCATGGGCTCCCTGCCGCCGAGGGTGCCGGTGCGCCTCGTCAACGGGTCCGAAGACGACACCGTCCCGCTCGGCGTCGCCGACGACTACGTCGCGAGAGCGACGGCCGCCGGGGGCGACGTGACCGAGAAGGTCGTCAAGGGGGCCGACCACTTCGCCGTCATCGACCCCGACGCGCCGGCCTTCGCCGAGGTCCTCGCTGCGGTCCGCGCCCTGTCCGAGGCCGGCTGACGCAGGGAGCGATCCCGCGCCGACCGCGTCACTGCTCCGCACAGCGCAACAGTGACGTACCGGCCGGGACCCTGCGCCCGCCAGGTGACCTGGCCCCGCGCCCACGTCAGTGGTGCGTGGGACGCAACACTGACTCAGCGGAGCCGGCCGGGGACCGCCGGCAAGTGGGCTCCGGACCGGGCCAATAGGCTGGAGTCGTGACGACCGGCCGCACCGACCCCCCGTGGGACCGCGTGCGGCTGCACGTCGTCACGGGCAAGGGCGGCACCGGCAAGACGACCGTCGCCTCCGCGCTCGCTCTGGCCCTCGCGTCGACTGCGTCCCGCGTGCTGCTCTGCGAGGTCGAGGGCCGCCAGGGCATCAGCCAGACCTTCGACGTCCCCCCGCTCGGCACCGACGAGACCCGCATCGTCCGGCTCCCGGGCGGTGGCGAGGTCATCGGACTCTCCATCGAGCCGAAGGCGGCGCTGCTCGAGTACCTCCAGCTGTTCTACAAGCTCGGCCGCGCGGGCAAGCTCCTCGAACGATTCGGCGCCATCGACTTCGCCACGACCATCGCCCCCGGTGTCCGCGACGTCCTGCTCATCGGCAAGATCTACGAGGCCAACCGGCGACGCCGCGACGGCAGGCACAAGGGTGACGCTCCCCCGGCCTACGACGCCCTCGTCCTCGACGCCCCGCCGACCGGGCGCATCGGCCGCTTCCTCTCGGTCAACGCGGAGGTTGCCGACCTGGCCCGCGTCGGCCCCATCCACTCGCAGGCCGGCGCGATCACCCGCCTGCTCGAGTCCGACCAGACCGTCGTCCACCTCGTCACCCTCCTCGAGGAGATGCCGGTCCAGGAGACCCTCGAGGCCATCGACGAGCTGCACGGCAAGGGCCTCCTGCCGGGCGCGATCATCGTCAACATGGTTCGCGAGCCGCTGCTCGACGACCTCGCCCTCGACCAGGCCCGCGCCGGGCGGCTGCACAAGGCCTCGATCCGCGCCCAGCTCACCGAGGCAGGGGTCAGGGTGACCCCCGAGCTCGTGAACGGTCTCCTCGAGGAGGCCCGTGACCATGCCCAGCGCGTCGACCTCGAGCGCGAGCAGCTGGCTCTGCTCGAGGCGACGGGCCTGCCGATCGTCCAGCTGCCCGCCCTGCCCGAGGGTGTCGACTCGGGGTCGGTGCGCGAGCTCGCCGACCTGCTTGTCCCGATCTTCGTGGAGCACGTCGAGAGGGCTGGGTCGTGACCCCGGGCCCCGTCGCACGGAATGCGCCCGCGCTCGACATCGACGCCCTGATCGGCGACCCCGAGACCTCGATCATCGTCTGTTGCGGCGCCGGAGGCGTGGGCAAGACGACCACCGCCGCCGCACTGGGCCTGCGTGCTGCCGAGTCCGGCCGGCAGGTCGTCGTGCTCACCATCGACCCGGCGCGTCGGCTCGCCCAGTCGCTCGGACTGACCGAGCTCGACAACACCCCGCGCCGGGTCACCGACATCGACACGTCCGAGGGCGGCAGCCTCCACGCGATGATGCTCGACATGAAGAGGACGTTCGACGAGGTCGTCCTCGCCCACGCCGAGCCCGACAAGGCGGAGCAGATCCTCGCGAACCCGTTCTACCTCGCCGTCAGCAGCTCCTTCGCCGGCACGCAGGAGTACATGGCGATGGAGAAGCTCGGCCAGCTCAGGGCGGTCGCCGGCACCGTCGACGCCCCGTGGGACCTCATCGTCGTCGACACGCCGCCGTCGCGCTCCGCCCTCGACTTCCTCGACGCGCCGAACCGCCTCGGCAGCTTCCTCGACGGGCGCTTCATCCGGCTGCTCACCGCACCGGCCAAGGCCGGCGGGCGCGCGGGCCTCAAGGTCTTCGGCGTCGGCGTCCAGCTGGTCACCTCGACCATGACGAAGATCCTCGGCGGTCAGATGCTCACCGACGTGCAGACCTTCGTCAACGCGCTCGACACCATGTTCGGCGGCTTCCGCGAGAGGGCGGACGAGACGTACCGGCTCCTGTCGGAGCACGGCACGGCCTTCCTCGTCGTCGCGGCACCCGAGCGTGACGCGCTGCGCGAGGCGTCGTTCTTCGTCGACCGCCTGGAGGCCGACCGCATGCCGCTCGCCGGGCTCGTCGTCAACCGCATCGGACGCGTCTCGGCGACCGGCATCACCCCGTCGCGGGCCCTTTCCCTCGCGGCGTCCTCGAGGACGCCGGTGGCCCGAAGTCGGCGACCAACGCGGCCGGCCTCCTCAGGCTCCATGCGGCGCTCGTGCGCACGGCCGAGCGACAGCGCGAGCTCGCGCAGCGCTTCTCACGGTCACACCCCGGCATACCGGTGGTGCAGGTGCCGGCTCTCGGGCGCGACGTCCACGACCTCGACAGCCTGCGTCAGATCGGGCACGCGCTAGCGGGGTCGTGACACCACTCGGTGCACGGCCCCGCTCACGTGTGGAGCTGTCGGACTCGACGTCCGGTCGGAACCGGGCTCAGACGGGCTTGACCTGAGCGGCCATGCCCGCGCGAAGCGCGGACTTCCACGAGGTGATGTCCGGCCGCTTGCGCAGCAGGGCCCGGCGCTCGCGCTCGGTCATGCCTCCCCAGACACCGAACTCGGTCCTGTTGTCGAGGGCCTCGGCCAGGCACTGCGCGAGGACCGGACACGTCTTGCAGACGGCCTTCGCGTCGTGCTGGGCCTTGCCCCGGACGAACAGCGCGTCGGGATCCTGACCGGAACAGTTGGCCTGCGTGGCCCACTCCTCGACCCACGGATCGACGATTGCGACTGCACTCATGATGTTTCCCCTCCCCGCCCGGCACCCCATGACACCGAGCCGACCCGGACCGTCCCACCGGCCCTGACCATGTGGACCCCCCTAAGGCCCAAACGAGACATTACGAGCGGTGGACCCGGGCGGACATAGCCTTTATGGACCATTTCGCTGGAGGGGTGACTAGTCACTCCGACACCGTCGTCGTGGTCACAAGAGGCGCGAACCGGACGTTTGGGACATCGCTCGACCGTCGCTCGTGCGTAGAACCGGTGGCCAGGGGGTGAGCAGTTACCCTTGGCCCATGTCTTCACGCACTACCTCGATCGGCGGCGTCATCAGCCTGCTCGGCGCGTTCCTCGCGTCCGCGCTGGTGCTCGGACTGCTCGCCGCCGGCCTGGTGATGCCCGCGGTGGGCGCCACAGGCGCC
>Ga0247818_10002956_pt1 | contig 10962 bp, 5 predicted proteins | sample 13C_Glucose_Day1_FD_192424 | JGI IMG/M metagenome (GOLD analysis project Ga0247818, IMG submission 192424) | Soil microbial communities from agricultural site in Penn Yan, New York, United States - 13C_Glucose_Day1 | ecosystem: Environmental > Terrestrial > Soil > Agricultural land | place: USA...
TGAAGCCCGTGCATCGTCGCGTTCTCTATGCGATGAGCGAACTGGGCAACGACTGGAACAAGCCGTACAAGAAATCCGCCCGTGTGGTCGGTGACGTGATCGGTAAGTACCACCCGCACGGCGACACCGCTGTCTACGACACCATCGTGCGTATGGCCCAGCCGTTCTCGCTGCGCTACCTGCTGGTCGACGGTCAGGGCAACTTCGGTTCGGTGGACGGCGACAACGCCGCAGCCATGCGATACACCGAAGTGCGCATGGCCAAGCTGGCCCACGAGCTGCTGGCCGACCTGCACAAAGAGACCGTCGACTGGGTGCCCAACTATGACGGCACCGAGCAGATCCCGGCGGTCATGCCGACCCGTATCCCCAACCTGCTGGTCAACGGTTCCAGCGGTATCGCCGTGGGCATGGCGACCAACATCCCGCCGCACAACCTCGGCGAGGTCATCGATGGCTGCCTGGCACTCATCGACAACCCCGAAGTCACCATCGATGAGCTGATGCAGCACATCCCTGGCCCGGACTTCCCGACTGCCGGCCTGATCAACGGCCGCCAGGGCATCATCGAGGCCTATCGTACCGGTCGTGGCCGCATCTACATGCGCGCCCGTTCCGAGATCGAAGACATCGACAAGGTCGGCGGCCGCCAGCAGATCGTGATCACCGAGCTGCCGTACCAGCTGAACAAGGCGCGCCTGATCGAGAAGATCGCCGAGCTGGTCAAAGAGAAGAAGATCGAAGGCATCACCGAGCTGCGCGACGAGTCCGACAAGGACGGCATGCGCATCGTCATCGAGCTGCGTCGCGGCGAGGTGCCGGAGGTGGTGCTGAACAACCTCTACCAGCAAACCCAGCTGCAGAGCGTATTCGGCATCAACGTGGTGGCCCTGGTCGACGGCCGTCCGCGCCTGCTCAACCTCAAGGACCTGCTCGAAGCGTTCGTGCGTCACCGCCGTGAAGTGGTGACCCGCCGTACCGTGTTCGAGCTGCGCAAGGCCCGCGAACGCGGCCACATCCTCGAAGGCCAGGCGGTCGCGCTGTCCAACATCGACCCGGTCATCGCCCTGATCAAGGCCTCGCCGACCCCGTCCGAAGCCAAGGAAGCGCTGATTTCCACCGCCTGGGAATCCAGTGCCGTGCAGGTCATGGTCGAGCGCGCCGGCGCCGATTCCTGCCGCCCCGAGGACCTGCCGGAGCAGTACGGCCTGCGTGAGGGCAAGTACTACCTGTCGCCGGAACAGGCCCAGGCCATTCTCGACCTGCGCCTGCACCGCCTGACCGGCCTGGAGCATGAAAAGCTGCTGGCCGAGTACCAGGAAATCCTCGAGCAGATCGGCGAACTGATCCGCATCCTCAGCAGCGCCGAGCGCCTGATGGAAGTGATCCGCGAAGAGCTGGAAGCCATCCGCGCCGAATATGGCGATGCCCGCCGCACCGAAATCCTCGATGCGCGCCACGACCTCAACTACGGCGACATGATCCCGGAAGAAGAGCGCGTGGTGACCATCTCCCACGGCGGCTACGCCAAGACCCAGCCGCTGTCTGCCTACCAGGCCCAGCGCCGTGGCGGCAAAGGCAAGTCGGCTACCGGGGTGAAGGACGAGGACTACGTCGAGCACCTGCTGGTCGCCAACAGCCACGCCACCCTGCTGCTGTTCTCCAGCAAGGGCAAGGTGTACTGGCTGAAGACCTACGACATTCCCGAGGCGTCCCGTGCCGCACGCGGCCGGCCAATGGTCAACCTGCTGCCGCTGGAGGAGGGTGAGCGTATCACCGCCATGCTGCAGATCGACCTCGAGGCCCTGCAACAGAGCGCTGATGCCGACGAAGAGCTGGAGGATGCGGATGACACCGTGCTCGAAGGCGAAGTGGTCGAGGCCGAGGAAGTGGACGAGGAAGAGGGCGACACCCCTGAGTGGGTTGCCGAGCCGACTGGCGCCTACATCTTCATGGCCACCGCTTCGGGTACCGTGAAGAAGACCCCGCTGGTGCAGTTCGCCCGTCCGCGCTCCAACGGCCTGATCGCCCTGAAGCTGAAGGAAGGTGACACCCTGATCGCCGCGGCCATCACCGACGGTGCCAAGGAAGTCATGATGTTCTCCGACGCCGGCAAGGTGATCCGCTTCGCTGAAAGCGTGGTCCGCGAGATGGGCCGTAACGCCCGTGGCGTGCGCGGCATGAAGCTGGGCAAGGGCCAGCAGATCATCTCCATGTTGATTCCGGAATCCGGCGCGCAGATCCTCACCGCCTCCGAGCGTGGCTTCGGCAAGCGCACACCGCTGTCCAAGTTCCCGCGTCGCGGCCGTGGTGGCCAGGGCGTGATCGCCATGGGTACCAAGGGGCGCAACGGCCTGCTGATCGGCGCCATCCAGGTGCAGGAAGGCGAAGAGATCATGCTGATCTCCGACCAGGGCACGCTGGTGCGTACCCGCGTTGGCGAAGTGTCCAGCCTGGGCCGCAACACCCAGGGCGTGACCTTGATCAAGCTGGCTACCGACGAGACGCTGGTGGGCCTGGAGCGTATCCAGGAGCCTTCCGAGGACGAGCTCGATGAGGTGATCGAGACGGACGAAGAGGGTGTCGAGGCTGAAGCGCCAGACAACGAAGAAGCTGCTGGCGCCGAAGAGGCCCAGCAGGAGTAAGCAAGCGTAAAACCCGAACGGGGCGACCAAGGTCGCCCCGTTTGACTGATCAGGCCAGGCAATGCTCTCGAGGGTGATGCATTGCCCTGTGGGAGCGGGTTTACCCGCGAAGAAGGCACCGCGGTGGATGGCAAGGGCTTCGCCCTTGTTCGCGGGTGAACCCGCTCCCACAGTGTTCCTGGCAGCATTGAAGATTGACGATTTGTACCATTTGGCAGAGCGAGAGTGGATGTGAGCAAACGAGCCTTTAACTTCTGCGCAGGCCCTGCCGCGCTTCCTGACGCTGTCCTGCAGCGCGCCCAGGCCGAGATGCTGGATTGGCATGGCAAGGGCTTGTCGGTGATGGAAATGAGCCATCGCAGCGACGATTACGTGGCCATCGCCGAAAAGGCCGAGCAGGACCTGCGTGACCTGCTGTCCGTCCCCTCCAACTACAAGGTGCTGTTCCTGCAGGGCGGCGCCAGCCAGCAGTTCGCCGAAATCCCGCTGAACCTGCTGCCGGAAAACGGCACCGCCGACTACATCGAGACCGGCATCTGGTCGAAGAAGGCCATCGAGGAAGCGCGCCGCTTCGGCAACGTCAACGTCGCCGCCAGCGCCAAGCCCTACGACTACCTGGCCATCCCTGGCCAGAACGAGTGGAAGCTGACCAGCAACGCTGCCTACGTGCACTATGCGTCCAACGAGACCATCGGTGGCCTGCAGTTCGACTGGGTGCCAGAAACCGGTGACGTGCCACTGGTGGTCGACATGTCGTCCGACATCCTCTCGCGCCCCATCGACGTGTCGCAGTACGGCCTGATCTACGCCGGCGCGCAGAAGAACATCGGCCCGAGCGGCCTGGTAGTGGTGATCGTGCGCGAAGACCTGCTGGGCCGCGCCCGCAGCAGCTGCCCGACCATGCTCGACTACAAGGTTTCGGCCGACAACGGCTCGATGTACAACACCCCGGCCACCTACTCCTGGTACCTCTCGGGCCTGGTGTTCGAATGGCTGAAAGAGCAGGGTGGCGTCGATGCCATGGAGCAGCGCAACCGCGCCAAGAAAGACCGCCTGTACGGCTTCATCGACAGCAGCGAGTTCTACACCAACCCGATCAGCCACAACGCCCGTTCGTGGATGAACGTGCCGTTCCGCCTGGCTGACGAACGCCTGGACAAGGCCTTCCTCGCCGGCGCCGATGCCCGTGGCCTGCTCAACCTCAAGGGCCACCGTTCGGTAGGCGGCATGCGCGCCTCCATCTACAACGCCCTGGGCCTTGAAGCAGTCGAAGCCCTGGTGGCCTACATGGCCGAATTCGAGAAGGAGCACGGCTGATGTCCGAGCACGAACTGAAGGCGCTGCGCGTTCGCATCGACAGCCTCGACGAAAAGATCCTCGAGCTGATCAGCGAGCGCGCCCGTTGCGCCCAGGAAGTGGCCAAGGTCAAGACCGCCTCGCTGGCGGAAGGCGAAAAGCCGGTGTTCTACCGCCCCGAGCGTGAAGCCGCCGTGCTCAAGCGCGTGATGGAGCGCAACAAGGGCCCGCTGGACAACGAAGAGATGGCGCGGCTGTTCCGCGAAATCATGTCGTCGTGCCTGGCCCTGGAAGAACCGCTGAAAATCGCCTACCTCGGCCCTGAAGGCACCTTCACCCAGGCTGCGGCCATGAAGCACTTCGGCCACGCGGTGGTCAGCCGGCCGATGGCAGCCATCGACGAAGTGTTCCGCGAAGTGGCGGCCGGTGCCGTCAACTTCGGCGTGGTGCCGGTGGAAAACTCCACCGAAGGCGCGGTCAGCCACACCCTGGACAGCTTCCTCGAGCACGACATGGTGATTTGCGGCGAAGTCGAGCTGCGCATCCACCACCACCTGCTGGTGGGCGAGAACACCAAGACCGACAGCATCACCCGCATCTACTCCCACGCCCAGTCACTGGCCCAGTGCCGCAAGTGGCTGGACGCGCACTACCCGAACGTGGAGCGCGTGGCCGTGTCGAGCAATGCCGAGGCGGCCAAGCGGGTCAAGGGCGAGTGGAATTCGGCGGCGATCGCCGGCGACATGGCGGCCAACCTGTACGGTTTGACCCGCCTGGCCGAAAAGATCGAAGACCGCCCGGACAACTCCACGCGCTTCCTGATGATCGGCAACCAGGAAGTACCGCCGACCGGCGACGACAAGACCTCGATCATCGTTTCGATGAGCAACAAGCCGGGTGCCTTGCACGAGCTGCTGGTACCGTTCCACCAGAACGGCATCGACCTGACCCGCATCGAGACCCGCCCGTCGCGCAGCGGCAAGTGGACCTACGTGTTCTTCATCGACTTCGTTGGCCATCACCGCGACCCGCTGATCAAGGCGGTGCTCGAGCAGATCAGCCAGGAGGCTGTGGCGCTGAAGGTGCTGGGCTCTTATCCGAAGGCGGTGCTTTGATTTGAGAGGGTTGGGGCCGCTTCGCGCCCCATCGCGACACAAGGCCGCTCCTACAGATACCGCGCAAGCCATGAGGTTTGTGCAGTCCCTGTGGGAGCTGGCTTGCCGGCGATGGGCTGCAAAGCAGCCCCAATGGCCCTCACAGGCTGCCTAGATTTCTGAACAGGGTTCGCACCAGTGGTAAAAGCAGTAACAACCAAACCCGCGCCAATCATCAACCGCCTGGTTGTGGTCGGCCTCGGCCTGATCGGTGGCTCGTTCGCCAAGGGCCTGCGTGAAAGCGGCCTGTGCCGCGAAGTGGTCGGTGTCGACCTGGACGCCCCCTCGCGCAAGCAGGCCGTGGCCCTGGGCGTGGTCGATCGCTGCGAGGAAGACCTTGCCGCCGCCTGTGTCGGTGCCGATGTCATCCAGTTGGCCGTGCCGATCCTGGCCATGGAAAAGGTCCTGGCCCGCCTGGCTCAACTCGACCTCGGCGATGCCATCATTACCGATGTCGGCAGTGCCAAGGGCAACGTCGTCCGTGAGGCGCGAGCCGTCTTCGGTGCCCGCCTGTCGCGCTTCGTCCCCGGCCACCCCATCGCCGGCTCCGAGCAGAGCGGGGTAGAGGCCTCCAACGCCACCCTGTTCCGCCGGCACAAGGTCATTCTCACGCCGCTGGCCGAAACCGACCCGGCCGCCCTGGCCCTGGTCGACCGCCTGTGGCGCACGCTGGACGCCGATGTGGAGCACATGTCGGTCGAACGCCACGACGAAGTGCTTGCCGCCACCAGCCACCTGCCGCACCTGCTGGCCTTCGGCCTGGTCGATTCACTGGCCAAGCGCAATGAAAACCTCGAGATCTTCCGGTACGCTGCGGGAGGCTTCCGCGATTTCACGAGAATCGCTGGCAGCGACCCGACCATGTGGCACGACATCTTTCTCGCCAACCGCGACGCTGTCCTGCGCACGCTTGATACATATCGCAGCGATCTCGACGCCTTGCGCGACGCGATCGCTGAAGGGGACGGGCACCAGCTGCTGGGTGTATTCACCCGCGCACGCGTTGCCCGCGAGCATTTCAGTAAAATCCTGGCCCGCCGGGCCTATGTGGACGCTATGAACGCCAACGATCTGATTTTCCTGGCCCAACCGGGTGGCCGCCTGTCCGGGCGGATCCGCGTACCGGGCGACAAGTCGATTTCCCACCGCTCGATCATGCTCGGCTCGCTGGCCGAAGGCACCACCGAGGTCGAAGGCTTCCTCGAAGGTGAGGACGCGCTGGCGACCCTGCAGGCATTCCGTGACATGGGTGTGGTCATCGAAGGCCCCAACCACGGCCGCGTGACCATTCACGGCGTTGGCCTGCACGGCCTCAAGCCGCCACCCGGGCCGCTTTACGTGGGCAACTCGGGTACCTCGATGCGCCTGCTGTCTGGCCTGCTGGCCGGCCAGCCGTTCGACGTGACCATGACCGGCGACGCTTCGCTGTCCAAGCGCCCGATGAACCGTGTGGCCAACCCGCTGCGCGAAATGGGTGCCGTGGTCGAGACCGGCCCTGAAGGCCGCCCGCCGCTGACCATTCGCGGTGGCCACAAGCTCAAGGCGCTGACCTACACGCTGCCGATGGCCAGTGCCCAGGTCAAATCCTGCCTGCTGCTGGCCGGCCTGTACGCCGAAGGCAAGACCACCGTCACCGAGCCTGCGCCAACCCGTGACCACACCGAGCGCATGCTGCGCGGCTTCGGCTACAGCGTCGACAGCAACGGCCCGGTGGCCTCGCTGCAGTCCGGCGGCAAGCTCACTGCCACCCGTATCGAAGTACCGGCCGACATTTCCTCGGCGGCGTTCTTCCTGGTGGCGGCGTCCATCGCCGAAGGCTCGGAGCTTGTGCTGGAGCACGTTGGCATCAACCCGACCCGTACCGGCGTGATCGACATCCTGCGCCTGATGGGCGGTGACATCACCCTGGAAAACCAGCGTGAAGTCGGTGGCGAGCCGGTGGCCGACCTGCGCGTGCGCGGTGCCAGGCTGAAAGGCATCGACATCCCTGAAGAGCTGGTGCCACTGGCGATCGACGAGTTCCCGGTGCTGTTCGTCGCCGCTGCCTGCGCCGAAGGGCGTACCGTGCTGCGGGGTGCCGAAGAGCTGCGGGTGAAGGAATCCGACCGTATCCAGGTCATGGCCGACGGCCTGATCACCCTGGGCATCAAGTGCGAGCCGACCCCGGACGGCATCATCATCGACGGCGGCCAGTTGGGCGGCGGCGAAGTGCATGGCCACGGTGACCACCGTATCGCCATGGCCTTCAGTGTTGCCTCGCTGCGCGCCAGTGCGCCGATCCGCATCCACGATTGCGCCAACGTCGCCACCTCGTTCCCCAACTTCCTGGCGCTGTGCGCCGAAGTGGGCATCCGCGTGGCGGAAGAGGGCAAGTCGTGAGTGCCCTGGCGCCGGTCATCACCATCGACGGGCCAAGCGGTTCGGGCAAGGGCACGGTTGCCGGGCTGCTGGCCCGCGAGCTGGGCTGGAGGCTGCTGGACTCTGGCGCGCTGTACCGTTTGCTGGCGTTCAATGCCAGCAACCATGGCGTCGACCTGACCAACGAAGAGCTGCTGACCAAGCTTGCCGCCCATCTGGATGTGCAGTTCGTCGCCGCCGAGCCCGGTAAGCTGCAACAGATCATCCTCGAGGGTGAGGACGTCAGCAACGTCATCCGCACCGAAACCGTCGGTGCCGGTGCCTCGATGGTCGCTTCGCTGCCGGCCGTGCGTGATGCGCTGCTGGTGCGCCAGCGCGAATTCCGCGAGGCGCCGGGCCTGATTGCCGACGGTCGCGACATGGGGACCGTGGTGTTCCCGGACGCGCCGTTGAAGATCTTCCTCACCGCCAGTGCGGAGGAGCGGGCACGTCGCCGCTACCTGCAGTTGAAGGGCAAGGGTGAAGATGTTAGTCTGTCGAGTCTGCTGGATGAGATTCGTGCGCGTGATGAGCGCGACACCCAACGTGCAGTGGCCCCGCTGAAACCAGCGGTCGATGCCATTCAGTTGGACTCTACCGAGTTGTCCATCGAGCAGGTGTTGCAACGTATCAGGAGCGAGATCGCGCTACGCGACCTTCTCTGATAGCCAGGAAAGCAGGCAGGGGCACCAGTCAACGTCCTGCCGGCTTTCCTTTACTTAAAACAAACCCACATTGTCTGGAATGTGGCGATGGGCGTCTGTTTCGCCCGAATCTACAGGAATTAAAATGAGCGAAAGCTTTGCAGAACTCTTTGAAGAAAGCCTGAAAACCCTCAATCTTCAGCCGGGTGCCATCATCACCGGTATCGTTGTCGACATCGACGGCGACTGGGTTACCGTACACGCTGGCCTGAAGTCCGAGGGCGTCATCCCGCTCGAGCAGTTCTACAACGAAGCTGGCGAGCTGACCATCAAGGTCGGTGACGAAGTTCACGTTGCGCTGGACGCGGTCGAAGACGGCTTTGGCGAAACCAAACTGTCCCGTGAAAAAGCCAAGCGCGCCGAGTGCTGGATTGTTCTGGAAGCAGCTTTCGCCGCCGAAGAAGTGGTCAAGGGCGTTATCAACGGTAAGGTTAAGGGCGGCTTCACTGTCGACGTTAACGGCATCCGTGCGTTCCTGCCGGGCTCCCTGGTTGATGTCCGCCCTGTGCGCGACACCACCCACCTGGAAGGCAAAGAGCTGGAATTCAAGGTCATCAAGCTGGACCAGAAGCGCAACAACGTTGTCGTTTCCCGTCGCAGCGTGCTGGAAGCCGAGAACAGCGCCGAGCGCGAAGCCCTGCTGGAAACCCTGCAGGAAGGCCAACAAGTCAAGGGTATCGTCAAGAACCTCACCGACTACGGCGCCTTCGTGGACCTGGGCGGTATCGACGGCCTGCTGCACATCACCGACATGGCCTGGAAGCGCATCAAGCACCCATCGGAAATCGTTAACGTTGGCGACGAAGTCGACGTACGCGTTCTGAAGTTCGACCGCGAGCGCAACCGCGTTTCGCTGGGTCTGAAGCAGATGGGCGAAGATCCGTGGGTAGCTATCACTGCCCGTTACCCAGAAGGTACTCGCGTACAAGCTCGCGTTACCAACCTGACCGACTACGGCTGCTTCGCTGAGCTGGAAGAAGGCGTTGAAGGTCTGGTACACGTTTCCGAAATGGACTGGACCAACAAGAACATCCACCCGTCGAAAGTCGTTCAGGTTGGCGACGAAGTGGAAGTTATGGTTCTGGACATCGACGAAGAGCGTCGTCGTATCTCCCTGGGCTTCAAGCAGTGCAAGTCCAACCCATGGGAAGACTTCTCCGGCCAGTTCAACAAGGGTGACAAGATCACCGGTACCATCAAGTCGATCACCGACTTCGGTATCTTCATCGGCCTGGACGGCGGCATCGACGGTCTGGTTCACCTGTCCGACATCTCCTGGAACGAAACCGGCGAAGAAGCCGTACGTCGTTTCAAGAAGGGCGACGAGCTGGAAACCGTCATCCTGTCGGTCGACCCAGAGCGCGAGCGCATCTCCCTGGGCATCAAGCAGCTGGAAGACGATCCGTTCTCCAACTTCGTTGCTGTCAATGACAAGGGCGCTATCGTCAAGGGCATCGTGAAAGAAGTTGACGCCAAAGGCGCCATCGTCACCCTGGCCGACGACATCGAAGCTACTCTGAAAGCTTCCGAAATCAGCCGTGACCGCGTTGAAGACGCGCGTAACGTCCTGAAGGAAGGCGAAGAGATCGAAGCCAAGATCATCAGCGTTGACCGCAAGTCCCGCGTTATCAGCCTGTCCATCAAGTCGAAGGACGATGCTGAAGAGCGCGAAGCCATCCAGAGCCTGAAAAACGCTCCGGAAGCGGCTGCCGACACCACCATGGCTGCGCTGCTGCGCGAAGCAATGGCCAAGCAGAACTGAGTTCTGTTTGATCGGTAAAAAAAGGCGACCTTCGGGTCGCCTTTTTTTTATGCTGAAAGAAAGCCATGTCGGGGGATTGTGCGATGTTGATGTTTGGCGACGTCATGGAAGGTCGCGGGCGCGATAACAATTTCCTGATCATCAGGCTGCTGGCGGCAACTGCCGTAGTGGTGGGGCATTCCTTTGCGCTCTCCTATCGGGAGTGCCTGAGTTGCACCGACCCTGGGTTGCAGTTGGGTATGCCGGTGCCCGTTCACAGTTTGGGCGTGGAAGTATTCTTCATGGTCAGCGGTTTCCTGATCGCCGCCAGTGGTGAAAAGAATAGCGCCCGGGACTTCTACCTGGCCCGCGCATTGCGGATCTTGCCTGGCTTGCTCGTGTGCCTGCTGCTGATGGCCTTTGTGCTAGGGCCCGTCATTACCTCGCTGCCGCTGACCGAATATTTTGCCCAGCGTCAGGTTTACAGGTACGTCTATAGCCCATTGCTGGTTTTCAAGGATGCCCAGTTCCTCTTGCCTGGGGTGAGCTTTACCCCGCGGCCCTATGGGGATTCGATCAATGGCAGCTTGTGGACCATCCCATTGGAAATGCGCATGTACGTGGTGCTGTGGCTATTGGTGCTGGTGGCCAAGGTATGCCGGTGGCCGATGATGGGGTTGGCGCTTGCCGCGTTGGTTATTGCACTGGGGCTGCATACCCTGCATCCAGCCTTTGCGGAGTACCCGTTCAAGCTGGTGGTGTGCTTCCTGGCCGGGGCGGTGTTCTATTCGTACCGGGCGGTGATCCCGTATACCGGCTGGCTGTTGTTTGCCTGTGTTGCGTTGTTCTTGTTGGCCAAGGGTGGGCGCCTTGAGGTTTTTGCGTTTGCCGTTCTGACGATGTACGGCACGTTGTATGTAGCTTATCGCTCGCAGTTGAAGCTTCCTTCGTTTGTGGAGGATTACTCGTACGGTATCTACCTGTATGCATTTCCGATCCAGCAAGTGTTGGCGTGGGCGATGCCA
>Ga0247818_10002957_pt1 | contig 10962 bp, 14 predicted proteins | sample 13C_Glucose_Day1_FD_192424 | JGI IMG/M metagenome (GOLD analysis project Ga0247818, IMG submission 192424) | Soil microbial communities from agricultural site in Penn Yan, New York, United States - 13C_Glucose_Day1 | ecosystem: Environmental > Terrestrial > Soil > Agricultural land | place...
GTTCGAAGTCCGTTCCATTTGGCTCACGCTCATTGTCTGATTGCACGAAACTCATCCTATGAGCGACTATCGATACAATCAAAAAATTGTCATGGATACATCTCGACATGCCTCGATCCCGCTACAAAACCCTGGTGGATGCCTTTGCCGCCGACATCCGCTCCGGGCGTCTGCCGCCCGGCACGCGCCTGCCGACTCACCGGCAACTGGCCACCGAGCACGGTCTGGCGCTGGTCACCGCCAGCCGGGTGTATGCCGAGCTGGAGGGCATGGGCCTGGTCAGCGGCGAAACCGGGCGCGGTACCTTTGTCAGGGAAACCTCGCTGCCGCCGGGGCAGGGCATCTCGCAGCACGTGGTGGCGGCGGGGATGATCGACCTGAATTTCAACTACCCGTCATTGCCCGGTCAGGCCGACTTGTTGCGCATGGCCTTGCGTCAGCTGGCGTTGTCCGGGGACCTGGAATCGCTCCTGCGCTATCAGCCCCACGCGGGACGCCTGCATGAGCGGGCCTCGGTCGCGCGTCATCTGCTTGACCGCGGGCTGAGCGTGCCGGCCGAGCAGGTGTTGATCGTCAGCGGTGCCCAGCATGGCCTGGCGGTGGCGATGATGACGCTGCTCAAGCCCGGCGATGTAATTGCCGCCGATGCGTTGACCTATCCCGGTTTCAAGACCTTGGCCGAAACCCTGCATCTGGAAGTCTTGCCGATTCCGGTCACCGATACCGGGCCTGATTTGCCTGCCCTGGAAAAACTCTGCCGCAGCCGATCGGTACGGGCCGTGTACTCGATGCCGACCTTGCATAACCCGCTGGGCTGGGTGATGGATCTGGATCAGCGCGAGCAGTTGGTAGCGATTGCGCGTCGGCATGAGTTGACGATCATCGAGGACGCTGCCTACGCGTTCCTGGCCGAAGACGTACCGCCACCGCTGGCCGAGCTGGCACCGGAGAGAACGGTGTACGTGTCCGGCCTGTCGAAGAATGTCGCCACCGGGCTGCGCGTCGGTTTCATCGCCGCACCCGCGCAATGGGTCGCCGCCTTCGAGCGCACGATCATGGCGACCACCTGGAACACCCCGGGCGTGATGACCGCCATCGCCACGGCCTGGCTCGACGACGGCACCGTCAGCCAGTTGGAGGCGCAAAAACGCGCGGATGCCCGGGCCCGGCAAACCCTGGCCCGCGAGGTGCTGGCCGGGCTCAGGACCATCAGTCACCCGAACTCCTACTTCATCTGGCTGCCGTTGGCGGAAGACGCCCGGGCCGACCAGATCGCCATGGCGCTGATGCGCGAGCAGGTGTCGGTGTCGCCGGCCGAGCCCTTTGCGATTTCGGCCTATGTACCGCACGCGATACGCCTGGCCCTGGGTTCGGTAGACATGGACTCGCTGCGTATTGCCCTGGGCAAGGTTGAAAAGATCGTTGGCTATTACTCATAGCGCTGCAGGGCAGTTTTCTTCAATACGCGAGCCGCTGGGCTCTTTACCTTGGGGCCTTGTTCAATCCGATGGAAGAAGGTGTGCAATGAATCTGATGATGTCCATGGCGGCGTTTGCGCTGGTCGCTTCCATCACGCCGGGGCCGGTCAACATTGTGGCGTTGAGCTCCGGCGCACGCTTTGGTTTCCGGGCCAGCCAGCGTCACGTGGCCGGGGCGACGCTGGGGTTTGTCTTGCTGTTGGTGCTGATGGGGTTGGGCCTGCATGAGGTGTTGCAACGCTGGCCGGCACTGACCCAGGTGGTGCAATGGGCGGGGGTGGCCTTTCTGTTGTACATGGCCTACAAGCTGGCGGCCGACAATGGGCAGGTGCAGGCCAGTGAGTCGGCCCAGTCGCCATCGATGCTGTATGGCGCCATCATGCAATGGCTCAACCCGAAGGCCTGGCTGGCCTGCGTGGCCGGCATGGGCGCGTTCGTCGCCGATGGCGAGGCGCGCCTGGTCTGGCAGTTCGCCGCGATCTATCTGGTGATCTGTTATGTGTCGGTCGGTTGCTGGGCGTATGCCGGGACGTTTTTACGCGGCTTCCTGAACAACCCGGCGGGTATGCGCCTGTTCAATCGCGCCATGGCGTTGTTGCTGGTGGTGAGTGCGGTGTATCTGGTGTTGCCGTAACGGCAGTCACCACGGTTTTGTGGCGAAGTTACAGCTTTTGTGGCGAGGGAGCTTGCTCCCGCTGGGCTGCGAAGCGGCCCCGCTTTCCTTCAGACAAATCTTGCATGCCGGTTTTGCGACGGCTTTGCCGCCGAGCGGGAGCAAGCTCCCTCGCCGCAGGTTCAACCAAATCACAGGTTCTGTAAGGCCACAGACTCATACAACGCTTCACCCCCGATACTGCCCCGGCGTAGCCGCCAGATGCTGTTTGAAGGCCCGTTGAAAATGCGCCTGATCGGAGAACCCCGCTTCCAGCGCCACGTCCGCGATCAGTTTGCCGCTGCGCAATTGATCCTGGGCGTACTGGATGCGCCGGTTGACCAGGAACGCGTGGGGCGTCATGCCGTAATGCTGTTTGAAGGCGCGGATCAGGTAGGACGGTGACAGTTGCGCCGCCTCGCATATGTCTTCGAGCCTGAGGGTTTGCGTGCAGTGGTCGCGGATGTAATCGGCTGCGCGTTCCAGCTTGAAATTGGGTTCGCGCAGCGGCGGGTTGGCCGGGTTGAGTCGTAGCTGAACCTCGGTAAAGAACTCCACGGCCACGCTGTGTTTGCGCAGCACGTCCTGCTGGGGATCGACCAGCACCTCATGCAAGCCCGCGAGGCCGGCAAACAGTTGGGCGTCCCGGGTGTGGGTCAGCGAGAAGCGGCGAAACGCCGCGTCATCGCTGAAGCCGAGCTGATGCTGCAAATCGGTCAGCCATGGCGTATCGACGTACAGCATCAGGTACGACCAGGGTTGGTCTTCGATCGGGTTGCAGGCGTGGACGTCGCCGGGGTTCATCAGCACCACCGTGCCGACGCCGACCTCGAACGCCGACTGCTCATGCAGATAAGTACTGCGCCCGGCGGTGATCGCCCCGATGGAAAAGTGCTCGTGGGCGTGCCGGGTGTAGCAGACTTCGCGCCCGTCGGCAATGGAGCGGGCTTCGATGAAGGGCAGGGCATCATCACGCCAGAAGCGCGGGGCCTTGTCGGCGTTCTTGGCAACGGCGTGCTTCATGCTCACTCCTCGGCAGGTCAGCGCCCGAGTGTATTAGCTCTCGCCGTCAAAGGCTCGTTGCAGTGTGGCGATATCGAGTTTTTTCATCTGCATCATCGCCTGCATGGCCCGCTGGGATTTCTTCGTGTCGGGGTCCTTGATCATGTCCATCATCGCGACGGGGACGATCTGCCACGACAGCCCGAACTTGTCCTTGAGCCAACCGCATTGCTGGGCTTCGGGCGCGCCACCGGCCGACAGGTTGCCCCAGTAATGATCGACTTCATCCTGTGTCAGGCAATTGACCTGAAACGAAACCGCCTCGCTGAACTTGAACAAAGGCCCGCCGTTGAGGCCGGTGAAACTCTGCCCGTCGAGCTCGAAGCTGACGGTCATGACCGAACCCTCGGGCCGGCCGTGGAACTCGAATCCGGCGTGGCCGTAATGGGTGATGGCAGTGATTTTCGAGTGGTCGAAGATCGAGCAATAGAATTTCGCCGCCTCTTCGGCCTGATCGTCGAACCACAGGCAGGGCGTGAGTTTTTGTACGCGTAGCATGGCGCCAGCTCCTCTGCAGGTAACGCATGTTCCGGACTTTCAGCGTAGTCAGCCTCTGGTCGTCTGGCCGTACCGTAGATCGAGAAAATTGCCGCAGGGTAGCGTGGCGGTAGTCAAAATGACTTTAAGTGGAGTCAAACAGACTATTTTTGCCGTGGGTCTTTATGACTCGTATATGCGCAAGTGCCTGGATTTAAAGGGGCAAAAAGCTGGCACGGGACTTGAAGAGGTAAAGGTGCAACTGAACGCCTTCAGGAGTACGCACAATGTTCAACTTCTTCAGCAACCCTCGGAACGTTCTTCAATGGTCGAGCCGTATGCTCGGCGCGTATCGCCTGAGCCAGTTCCCGGCTCGAGTGGTGGCTTGATGCGTCGGCTTGCCGTTGCACCAGTCTTCAGCCTGGGCTTTCGCCCCTTCTTTCTGGCGGGGGCCGGGTTCGCGGCCCTCGCCATCGCGATCTGGGCCTTGTGGCTGTACGGCCGCTTGCCCGCTGCGCAGCCGGTGGGCGGCATGCTCGCCTGGCATCGACATGAAATGCCTTTCGGATTTGCCACGGCCATCATTGCCGGGTTCCTGCTCACGGCGGTGCCCAACTGGACCGGCCGGCCAGGGCTCAAGGGTTGGCCGCTGATCGGCCTGGTGCTGGTGTGGCTGCTGGCACGGCTGGCCTGGTGCCTGCCGATACCTGCGCCCTGGCTGCTGGCCTTGCAGGTTCCGTTTCTGCCGTTGCTGGCGTGGGCGTTGGGGCGCGATCTGCTGGCGGCGGGCAAGCGCGAGAATTATCCGATTCTGTTGATGGTGACGCTGCTGGCCGGGTGTCAGGCGTTGACGTTGCTGGGGCTCGCCGTTGAAGACGCCAATCTGCAACGTCATGGCGTGCTGGCTGCCTTGTGGCTGGTGGGTGCGCTGATGAGCGTGATCGGCGGGCGGGTGATTCCGTTTTTTATCCAGCGCGGCTTGAACCGTCCCGCAACGCCTGCTGCCCATCCATTGCCGGGCAAGGTGTTGCTGATCAGCGCCATGCTGGCAGCGGTGTCCTTTGCCGTCGGTTTGAATGACGTCCCACGGGTGTGGCTGGCGCTGATGTTTGCGTTGATCAGCGGTTTGCATCTGCTGCGATTGTGGCGCTGGCATGATCGCGGCCTGTGGCGCGTACCGCTGCTGTGGTCGCTGTACCTGGCTTACGCCTGGCTAGCGGTGGCGACGCTGGCCATGGCGCTGTGGCACCTGGGTTGGATGCCGCAACAAAGCCTGGCCACCCATGCGCTGGCCGTCGGCGGCATCGGCGGGCTGGTTCTGGCGATGATCGCCCGGGTCAGCCTGGGGCATACCGGGCGCTTGTTGCAGCCGTCCAAAGCGATCGTCGCGGGGTTTTCCCTGTTGCTGCTGGCGGGTGTACTTCGGGTGTGGTTGGTGCCGTTTTCCAGTCATGGCCTGGCGCTGTCGGCGTTGCTGTGGTGTAGCGCTTTCGGTGTTTTTGTCTGGCGCTACACCGGCATTTTATTGGGGCCGAGGCTCTAGCCAAGACCTTCAGGGCCGCCTTTCGAGGCGGCTTTTTCATGACCGGTGGTCGATGCGCCACGGCCTGCCGGCAAATTTGCGCTTAGCTGAAGGGATAGCCTGAGGCGCGCGCAGGTTTTACAAGGCCGCAGCGACGCCCCTTCAGATCACCCTGAGTCTGAGGAACTGCGCCATGCTGACCCTGAACATCAATGGCCAGGATCAGGAGCTGGATGTCCCCGCCGACATGCCGCTGCTCTGGGTCTTGCGCGATGTTGCCCACCTCACCGGCACCAAGTTCGGCTGTGGCATTGCCCAATGCGGGGCTTGCACCGTACACGTCGATGGCGCGCCGCTGCGCTCGTGCATCACACCGGCCACGGCCGTGGCCCATGGGCAAAAAATTCTCACCATCGAAGGCCTTTCCGCGGACGGCTCGCACCCGGTGCAACAGGCCTGGGCGGAGCTTGACGTGGTTCAGTGTGGTTACTGCCAGTCCGGGCAGATCATGTCGGCGGCGGCATTGCTGGCGAAGATTCCGAAGCCAACCGACAACGACATCGATCAGGCGCTGTCCGGCAACATCTGCCGTTGCGGCACTTACCCGCGGATCCGCGCGGCGGTCAAACGCGCCGCCGAGCTGGGTTGAGGTGGCCATGAACATCATCAACGCATTATCCCGTCGTGGTTTTCTCAAGGGCAGTGCCGTGCTGGGCGGTGGACTGGTAGTCGCGTTTGCCATGCCCGGTGCGCACCGTTTCGCCATGGGCGCGGAGAACCAGGGCAACGTGTTTGCGCCCAACGCCTTCCTGCGCATTGGCAATGACAACAGTGTCACCGTGTTGCTCGGCCACTCGGAAATGGGCCAGGGCATCTGGACCGGTCTGACCATGCTGATCGCTGAAGAACTGGACGCCGACTGGACGAAAATCCGCGTCGAGCATTCCCCGGCCTCGGCCGCCGACTACGGCCTGCCAGGCTTTGGCGGGATGCAAATCACCGGCGGCTCGACGTCCACCTGGATGGAGTTCGACCGCTATCGCCAGGCCGGCGCGGCGGCGCGCTTGATGTTGATCGACGCGGCGGCCAAGCGTTTCAGCGTCGCGCCATCCGAGATTCATACCGAATCGGGGGTGGTTATTGCCGGTGAACACCGTGCCACCTATGGCGAATTGGCCGATGACGCCGGGCAGTTGCCACGGCCAGATCCGGCTTCGATCAAGCTCAAGGACGCGAAAGACTGGCGGCTGATCGGCAAGCCCACCAAGCGTCTGGACACACCGGAAAAAATCACTGGCCGTGCGAAATTCGGCATGGACGTGCAGTTTGACGGGCTGATGACTGCGATGGTCGCCCGCTCACCCACCTTCGGCGGCAGCGTCAAATCCTTTGAGGGCGCCGAAGCGCTGGCGATTCCGGGGGTGCACAAAGTGGTGCAAGTACCGACGGGTATTGCGGTGATTGCCGATCATTTCTGGGCGGCGAAGCTGGGGCGCGATGCGCTGAAAATCGAGTGGGATCCGGGACCGAACGCCGGGCTCAATAGCCAGGCGCTGCTGGAAAGCTTCCGCAAACTCGCCACCACCTCAGGCACCAACGCCGGTCAGGCGGGGGATACCCAGGCTGCGCTGGCGAAAGCGACCAGGAAGATCGACGTTGAATACAGTGTGCCGTATCTGGCCCACGCGCCGATGGAACCGCTGAACTGCACGGTGAGCATCACCCAGGACAAATGCGAAATCTGGACCGGCACCCAGTTCCAGACCCTGGACCAGATAGTCGCCGGGAAAATCACCGGTCTCAAACCGGAACAGGTGGTGATCCATACCGAGTTTCTCGGCGGCGGCTTCGGGCGCCGGGCCAATCCGACGTCGGATTTCGTCAGTGAAGCGGTGTATGTCGCCAAGGCCGCCGGTGCGCCGGTGAAAACCGTGTGGGCGCGGGAGGACGACATCCGGGGCGGCTATTACCGCTCGGCGTTCCTGCACCATGCGCTTATCGGGGTGGGTGCCGACGGCCTGCCACTGGCCTGGAAACATGTGATGGTCGGACAGTCGATCATGGCCGGGACCTCGCTTGAAGCGACCATGGTCAAGGACGGGATCGACAAGACCTCCGTCGAAGGCGTGGCCGACAGCCCTTACTTCGAAGGACTGGCCAATCACCAGATCGAACTGCACTCCCCGCAAACCGGTATCAGCGTGTTGTGGCTGCGTTCGGTGGGGCACACCCACACCGCGTTCGTCATGGAATCGCTGATCGATGAGCTGGCCACGGCGGCCGGCAAGGATCCGGTGGAATATCGGCGCACCTTGCTCAAGGACCATCCGCGCCACCTCGGTGTGCTGAACCTCGCGGTGGAGAAGGCCAACTGGACGGCGCCACTGCCGGACGGCCATGCCCTGGGTGTGGCGGTGCATGAGTCGTTCGGCAGCTACGTGGCCCAGGTGGCCGAGGTGTCCCAGGACAACCTCGCCATCCGCGTGCACCGGGTGGTCTGTGCGGTGGACTGCGGTATTGCAGTCAATCCGCAGAGCATCGCCGCGCAGATGGAGTCGTGCATTACCTTTGGCCTCAGCTTCGCCTTGCACAGCAAGCTGACGCTCAAGGACGGGCAGGTGGTGCAGTCCAACTATCACGACTATCAGGTGCTGCGGCTCAACGAAATGCCGGTGGTCGAAGTGCATATCGTGCCCAGCAGTGACAAACCCGGCGGTATCGGCGAGGCCGGTGTGCCACCCATGGCGCCGGCGGTGGCCAACGCGGTGTTTGCCTTGACCGGGCAGCGCCTGCGGGAGCTGCCCTTGCAGCTGTCGGGGGTGTGAGATGAAACGACATCACTGGTTGGTTGGGACGGTGATCCTGATCGTTCTCGTCGCCTACGCCTCCCACGTGTTCGCCGATGACCGCGAGGCCTTGCAGGCGTTCGATACTGTGCAGAAGGTCTTCCAGAGCCCCCGTTGCCAGAACTGCCACATTCCGGGGGAATCGCCGCTGCAATTCGATGCCGGCGTTCCCCATGCCATGAATGTCGTGCGGGGCATGGACGGCAAAGGCTCGGCCGGGTTGCCTTGTGCCACATGTCATGCCGAAAGCAATCCGCCGGCCAGTTACGGACCTCACGCGCCACCGGGTGCGCCGCACTGGAGTTTGCCTGCGGCCGCGCACCGCATGGCCTGGATCGGCCTGCCCGCCGACCGGCTGTGCGCGATGATCAAGGATCGCTCCAGCAACGGCGATCGGGATTTTGCCGCGCTGATCAAGCACGTCAGCGATGACAAACTGGTGCTGTGGGGCTGGAACCCCGGCGGCAATCGCGCGCCGGTGCCGGTTCCTCACGATATTTTCGTCACCCGGTTCAAGCGCTGGGCCGATGCGGGAGGACCGTGTCCGGTGGCGGGTAGCTGACCAGCGGCACGCTTACAGGGAGTCAATGTGGGTATGGGCGACTCTAACGTACATACCCGCCAAGGGAGTGAACGATGTTGATCTCAGGCAAAACAGGCAAATCGGGCCGACCAGCCAACCCGCTGCTCACGCCACAGCAAGAGCGTGAACGCTTGCGCGAACTGGCTCGCCAGGCAGAACAAGAACTGGCAGGGGTGCAGATGGCGAGCATGGACGAGTTGACGTTGCTGTCCAATCGCCATGGTTTCATTGCTCTGGCCCAACTCGGGCTGGACGTCTGTCGACAGCTGGAGACCTCGGCGACGCTGCTGTACTTCAGCCTCGATGAATTCAAGCTCATCTGCTATCTGTATGGCCGGGACAAAGGTGACGACGCACTCAGGACGTTCGCCGATGTCCTGCGGATCGGCTTTCGTGAAAACGATGTGGTCGGCCGACTCGACGGCGACCGGTTCGTGGCGCTGCTGACCGGGTCCAGCGCCGTGGAGATTGCGGCGATCAAGGCACGGCTCGCTGAGATGCTCGATGAGCGCAACGCCACGGCGCATCGCAGCTATGACATTCGGTTCAGCGTTACCCAGGTCGAATATGACCCCATTGTTCATGACTCAATCGAGGAGCTGCTTGAGGAGGCCGAGCGGGTGATGAGCCGTTAGGGCGGTGTTGTATTAGCGGGCCTCTTCGCGAGCAGGCTCGCTCCCACACAGGCCAGTATTGTTCACTCAATCCCTGTGGGAGCGGGCTTGCCCGCGAAGAGGCCCGAACAGGCACCACAACTTTCACTTGGCAAACAACTGCCCAATGTCCTTGAACGCCTTGAACTCCAGCGCATTCCCGCAAGGATCAAACAGAAACATCGTCGCCTGTTCGCCCACCAGCCCCTGAAAACGAATCCCCGGTTCGATCACGAAGCGCGTCCCCAGTGACTTCAACCGCTCGGCCAGCACCTCCCACTCGGCCATCCCGAGCACCACGCCAAAATGCGGCACCGGTACATCGTGACCATCCACGGCATTGGTGTGCGCGGCTTCTTGCGCGGGGTTTTTCGGTGCCAGGTGAATCACCAGTTGATGGCCGAAAAAATTGAAATCCACCCAATGCTCGCTTGAACGACCTTCTTCCAGGCCAAACACTGAACCATAGAATTGTCGGGCGGCCGCCAAGTCGTAGACCGGGATGGCCAAGTGAAAAGGGGACAGTTGCATCAGGCTTACCTCGGTGTGGCTGGGAATGTGTCGAGTTTAGTCCTGTGATTCTTGATTGAAAGACGATAATTTTTGCATCGAGCTCAAATTATTTCGATCAATCGAGGTCGCCATGCTGCGAGAACTGAAAACCTTTATCGCCGTGGCGCGTTACGGAACCTTCGCCGCCGCCGGCATGCACATCGGCCTGACACAGTCGGCGGTGAGCGCGCAGATTCGCAACCTGGAACAGGCTCTCGGCATCCGTCTGTTCGACCGCACCGGCCGCCAGGCGCTGCTCAATGCGGCGGGGCAGCGAGCGTTGCCGATGGCCAGGGAAATGCTCGAGACCTTCAGCCGCATGGCCGTCAGTGACGATGTCAGCGAGTACCGTGGCGAACTGAAAATCGGCGCAGTGGCCACCGCCCAGACCGGGCTCCTGCCCCAGGTGATCCGCTGCAACTGCTCGCCGAGCACCCTCATGTGCGCTACGACCGCAATTCATTCGACGGGCGGCTGGTGACGCGGTTTCTGCGGGAGCGGCAGATCGAGGTAAAGGTGGCGCTGGAACTGGATGAACTGGAGGCCATCGTGAAAATGGTCGAGTGTGGCTTGGGGGTTTCCATGTTGCCGGAGGCCGGGTTGTGGCTTGAGCATGGGGCGAAGGTCAGGGTGATCCGATTGGGCGAGCTGACCTTCTTTCGAGAGATTGTCTTGTTGCAGCGTTACAGCCAGCGTAATCAGCCGATTCAGCGGTTGTTTGCAAACTGCTTGCTCTGAAGGTCAAAAGATCGCAGCCTTCGGCAGCTCCTACAGAGATCTGTGTAGGAGCTGCCGAAGGCTGCGATCTTTTGATTGTGGTGCCCATAAAAAACCCGCCAAAACAGGCGGGTTTTTTATGGGCTGACCGAAGATTACTCTTCGATGCTGCCCATGGCCGTGGTGTTGAAACCACCGTCCACGTACATGATTTCACCGCTGATGCCGGACGCCAGGTCCGAGCACAGGAAGGCGCCGGCGTTGCCGACTTCTTCGATGGTGACGTTGCGGCGCAGTGGGGTTTGCGCTTCGTTGGCGGCCAGCATCTTGCGGAAGTTCTTGATGCCGGAAGCGGCGAGGGTGCGGATCGGACCTGGCGTCCGGCATCAGCGGTGAAATCATGTACGTGGACGGTGGTTT
>Ga0247818_10002958_pt1 | contig 10962 bp, 12 predicted proteins | sample 13C_Glucose_Day1_FD_192424 | JGI IMG/M metagenome (GOLD analysis project Ga0247818, IMG submission 192424) | Soil microbial communities from agricultural site in Penn Yan, New York, United States - 13C_Glucose_Day1 | ecosystem: Environmental > Terrestrial > Soil > Agricultural land | place...
ATAGTGAACTGCCCACCGCCATGCCGGGCAGTAGCCGAAGATCGCAATTCCGAACATGCAAGATCTGTCAAGCTCGTTCGACCGGTTAGGAGATCGGATTACCGAACGGAATGCTTCGAATAGTCTTGATATGTTCGGCAAACCGGTCTATCGTTGCAGTCAAGATACCTCGATGAATGTCATCTAGTCCCAGCGCGTGAAGCGCGGGATTGTCCGCCATGGCGGACAGCCACACTCCGACCAGCTGATCGCTGTCGCGGCGATCCACGATGCAGACAAGGCCCAAAATGATCGAGCTAATCGCCATGCTCACGCACAACGACAAGACCGTGGACAACGCACGGGAGGTCTTCGCGCAGTCCGTCGACGCGCCCACGCAGCACTGGGGGTTCAAGGACACCGGCCTCTCCTCCCCGGAACTGGCGCTACTTGCGCGAGACATGAAGGACGCGGGTAAGACTGTGCACTTCGAGTCGCTGGAGGAGGAGGAGTCACGCTGTGTGGCAGCCGCCCAGTTCGCGATCGACAACGGGTTGGACTTCCTTATCGGCATGGCCTTTCACCCGTCTGTCGCCAAGCTGCTCGCGGAGGCAGGGGTTGGGTACCTGCCGACCTGTGGCGGCCGCAGTGGAATCCCGCGGATGCTCCACGGCAGCATCGCGGACATCGTGGGAGATGCGAACCGTATTCGCCCCCAAGCCGATGGGGTCGCGCTGTCGCTGTACCGGTGGACTGACGGCGATCCCGGACTGCTCGGAAAAACCTTCATCGAAGAAGTCAAGTCCCCTGTCGTTGTCACCGGCTCAATCAACAGCACCGACCGCATGGACGAAATCGCCCGCCTGTCCCCGTGGGGCATCACAGTTGGCTCCGCACTGTTCGACGACGTATTCGGCGCCGGGAGTTTCGCCGCCGGTCTGGAATGGATGCGCAACTACTTCGACCGCGGCTGACCGGCACACGTGCGGTCGCAGGGGGCCCAGGACCGAGGTGCCGCCAAGAGTGTTCCCAGCTTCCCGCGGCGGGCAGCCACCGACATCCTCCTACACGTTCTGCGGACGCTCTTTGGCTGACCGGCGACGAGGCCTGGATCGGCTGGTCGCGGGGGAGGGAACCAGCGATCGTAGCCACGGCCACAGTCCCGCCCTCGCCGCGAAGTGTTGAAACTCGTTGAAGCACGCGGAGATCAGGGGTGGCAGCCGCGCGGATGCTGACGAGCCGCCCGGTGCCGATGACCAGGACGCTGCGAGCGACGACCACGGAAGCGACCTCCCTGAACACCGCACAGCCGCCGAGAAACACTGACTGACCCGTCGGCGACTGCATCCCAGCGTCGCCGACGGGTGCTGCTCACCCACGACATCGATGTACGACCACACCCAGATGAGGAGCCACTGATGACCGCCACCATTCCTCGCGAGCGTGTCGGACAGTTCGTCCGTCGCAGCAACCAGCACGGCTACCGCACCGGACAGTGGGCACAGATCCTGATGACCGTTCCGTCACGCGGCCACGACTGCTGGCTGGTCGCGTATCAAGACGCCGAAACCGACGTGATCCCGATCGACAACCACACCGACCAGTACACATTCCGCTCCGGGCCGGCCGACTGGCGGTCCTGACCCTACAGTGAGGGTGGCTCCTATGGCTCGCCGATTTCGGCTCCCGTGGCATCTCCCACTGACTGCTCGAAATCCATGGTCCTGTGGGTAATGTCGACTGTCAGTCGAGTTGGCATACGCGACCTGTGGAAGTGCCAACTCTGTTGACGAGAATCGAGGCTTTGACGGACAGCGTAGTTGGCACTTCCGGAGCGATTCAGCGGGGTCCGCTGCGAGCGCCGAGTGGCGTTGAAGGTGGGCGTCGATGCTGTCCGGGCGAACAGCACCTCCCCGGTCAGATCGACGTAGTCGGTTCCGGCGGCGACGCAGGCGTTCGCGAGCTCGGTCCCGTATCCGGTCACTGGGCGGCCGTGGTCGGTGACCCGATCCTCGGCCTGCTTGCCGCCGCGACGGTCGCCGCGATCGCGACCCGCCTCTGGCCCTGCGGGGGAACAACTTCTTACTTCGCATATCGACGATCAGGGGGAAACGGACACATGGCAGTTGAGGTCACGCAGGCGGAGCAGGACGGCGCGAAGAAGTGCAGCCCGATGGTTCTGGCCGCCTACGACACGTTCGTGCTGCAGTGGAGCAACACCTACGCCTGGCGATGCCCCCCGCGAACGGCTCCTGACTCACTACGACACCCACCTCGGCGCCCGGCGCCTCAACATCGGCCCCGGCACCGGCTGGTACCCGCTACGGCGTGAACTCCTGCGCCAATCGGTCGTAGGTCTCCCGCTGCGCCTGCGCGCGAGCGTGCGCGACCCGGCGGACGACAGTTTCCTGGCCCGGCCGGATCACCCGCGCCGAGATCAAGTATTCACACGCCAACCGAAACAACAAGCGTCCGTGATTCGTGCTCCATCGCCCGCGCCAACAGGAACTCATCCAGCTCCTTCAACTCCATCACACCGGCCGACCGCCAACCCACATACTGCGCCACCAGCCGCAGATGCTCGGTACGCGTTTGCGCACGTTTACATACAAACGAATCTGCGCTGCATCGACGTTCAGCTGACCCGCCAGCCGGGCTACCGCCACCGACGGCGCCGACGACACCTTGTCCGGCACGAACCCCAGCTACGGCAGGGTGCACAACGCCACCGACAGGCCAAGACGGACCGCCGAGCCCCGGCCACGGAGAGCAACGAACGCCATATCCGCCGAGGTCAGCATGAAGTACCGGAACAACTCCTCCCGACTGATCTCCGGGAACTCCCGCAGACGCGCCAACTCCTTATCCGCGAACACCCGCGTTGCCACGACCCCCAGCCTCCAACACGCCGACCAACCCTTTCGGCAGAAGCCAAGCACCAACCACACGGACCCGCAGCCCGAACTGAGAATCCCTACCGACCAGGCGCGATGCGAACTTCGTTGGTCTGCGCCATTACTACCGGAATTCCATCGTCCCGAACCCACCCGGCGGCGTTCCTGCGCCTGGCGACCGCGTGGTCATCGAACAGCACGACGGGTGGCAGGTCGCCGCCGGTACGTCTCGGACGTGAGCATGTACGAACATCGTGCGGTGATCGCCGCGAAAGGGACACGCTGGTCGATCCGGCGTTACCGTTGACCGGTCTGAACGAAACAGCATAGGATTCAACATGACTCGCTGATTGCTACATGCATCGTCGCCGATCCGAAGTCCACCACTTCACGGGGCACTATCAACCAGTGACGACCCAAACCGGATCACATCGGCTCAACCTCCTCAAGCCGCGTTCAGCCGCAGCGCCGCAGCGCCGCGGATCGCCATGAACCGGCTGACCTGGTCTCGGCGGACTTGGTAACCAGTGCCTTTCATCGACCGTCACATTGCCTGCACCCCTTGCAGGCGCCGACTAGCGAGGTAGCGGCGTTGGCGGACTTCGCCACGTACCCCATCGTCTGCGGTTTCGGTCAGATGACACGCGGGTCCGGACCGTACCGATCCGGAACCCCCAAATTTTCGCGCAGAGTGGATCCGACGTAGCTCTGTGAGTAAATCCCCCGTGCACGCAACAACGGGACAACCTCGTCCACGAACGCGTCCACGCCGTCCTCGTACACATCCGGCAGCAGCCAGAACCCGTCCGTGGCGCCCGCCTCGAACCACTGCTGCATGTGGTCGGCGTGTACCTCGCCCGGACCCACCGTGACCGGGTGATAATCGATGACTCCGTGGGCGAGGATGTCTCGTACCGACCATCCTTGACGCGCAACCGACAGCGCGATGCCAGAGCGCGGGTCGCCGGGGTGAGCCCTCGCCGTGTCGAGTAGATCGACCGGAATCGGTTCGCTCCACAGGGCAGGGCTCAGGTGCACGCCGAGCATCGAACCCAGTATGTGCACCCGAGACTTCAGCAGCTCCTCAGACAGCGCGAGCCGGCGGTCGAGACCCTCCCTCACACTGGGCGCAACAGTGGGCATCAGCCCGGTGAAGTATTTGATGTCATCAGGATTGCGGCCCGCTTCCCGGGCGGCTTCGCGCACCATGTCCCGCTGGGCGCGAGCTTCCTCCACGGTCCACACCTCGGCGATGAACCCGTCGGCGTAGCGACCGGCCAGCTGAAGAAGATGCGGGCTAGATCCCCCGGCGGTGAAGATCACCGGCTGCCCCTGCGCAGACGGAGGTATCGGCAACGGGCCCCGCGAGGCGACATGTTGGCCGCTCAGATTGATCGGCCGCACCTTAGCGGGGTTCAAATACTGCCCGGTGTCCTTGTCCAACACCCACGCGTCTCGCTCCCAGCTTCCCCACAGCGACTGCACGATCTGAACTACCTCATGCGCGCGTTGGTAGCGTTCGCCTCGGTCTGCGACGGGAGCACCGTAGTTCGCGGCCACCGTAGGGTCGCTCGTGGTGACGGCATTCCAGCCTGCGCGACCGCGGCTCATCACATCGAGCGCTTTGAATTGACGCGCAGTGGTGTAGGGCTCCTGAAAAGTCGTGGACCCGGTCGCCACCAACCCGATGCGGCTCGTAGCCTGCGATATGGCCGCCAACTCCAACATCGGTTCCATGATGTTCTGAATACCGTCGCGTCCCGCGTCGCCGCGAAGACCCGCGAAATCGGGCAGAAAGAGAAACGAGAAGCCCCCGCGCTCGGCTGCTTTCGCGTATCGAATGTTTGCGTCGACATTCGCATAGTTCGCCGGATTCACGTGTGGCGCCCGCCACGAGCCAGGTAGAGTTCCGTACCCGGACGTCAATCCCATCCCGAGTATCAACTGCTTGTGCAACAACGTCTGAGCCTTTCAGCCGGGAGCCAACGGTGCGGATTCTGCGTTTTCGACCTCGAAGCCACTCGACCGAACTTGGTGGGGGCGTCCGTCGATCGGATTGCTCTGTCCGGTCACGGGCATTGACCTTGATATGGCTGATGTATGCACGGCGCACTAGATGCCGTATCCGTTCTCCAGAACCCCTCGCAGCCTGACAGTAGTGGCTTCGTCGACGGCGCCCGTGCTCCTCATCCAGGCCAGCGAGTTTGCGGCGAGAAACAAGTCGCGGCCGAGAATCCCTTCACGGGCGTGGCCGTCGCGCTGGGCTGCCAACAAGAAGTCGCTCGTCGCAGAAATCAAGTCATCGCAGGTTCGAGCGAGGGGGTTGTTCGGGTCCTGCTCTCGGATGGCGGACAAGTGCGGTTCAGATAGACCGATGTACAGGCTGAAGTAGTCCTCCACCGCAAGCAACCATTGCCGCAGAGCTTCACCAGTGTCGTCGAGATCGCCTAGACGCTGCCCAAGTTCGACCAGATCGGTCCGCCGTAATTCGAGAACGCTCGCCAACAATGCATCTCGATTCGGAAAGTGACGGTACAAGGTACCCGGTCCCACACCGGCATCCTTGGCCACCGCCTCGAGCGATGTGCCGACCCCACCGGCGAAGAAGTGATTTTGTGCCACTTCGAGAATTTTGGCCCGGTTGCGAACGACGTCGGCGCGCTGCTTACGGGCCGGCGATTGTGCGCTGCTCATCCTGTGCCTGCTCCTTGCTGCGAATCCCGAAGTTGACAATACGGAGTCCGGCTCCATATCGTCAACTCAAAATGGACTTACCCTCCGCTTACGGGATGGTGCTGAACGAAAGCACAATCCTACGGATCGTTGCTGGTGCATGTCGGCTCCGCCAGGTCATCAAACTCGCGATAGAAAGAGACTTGTCATGGGCGAAAACTCGATGCTGCTGGGAGCGGTGTTGGGTGAAATGCACGGTAACCACCCCGGGGCGTGGCGGATGCCATCAGCCGACCCCCACGCCTACACAGACGTCACAACCCAGGTCCGGGCCGCCCAGATCGCCGAACGCGGCGGACTGGACTACCTCTTCTACCCCGACCGGGTATACGTGTGGGGCAACCTCGAATCGAGGCCACCGATTGTGTCGATGGAACCGATGATGACGTTGGCCGCAATAGCCCACGCCACACGGCGAATCGGGCTGGTCGCTTCGGCGTCCACTTCTTTGAGCGAGCCATATACCCTCGCCCGCCAACTCAGGGCCCTCGACGTGATGAGCCATGGGCGCGCCGGATGGAACGCTATCCCCAGCTACGAGCCCGAGGCTTTCGCCAACTACGGACTCCCCGTTCCGCAGCGCGAGGAAAAGTACGAACGACTTCATGAAGTCGTGCAGATCACGCAGGCGCTTTGGGGAAGCTGGGAGCGAGCCGCTGGAATCCCCGACAAGCGCACGGGCCGTTTCGCCAACACCTCGTTCATTCGCCCCGTCAATCTGCAGGGTCGTCATGTTGCTTCCCGAGGGCCACTTCAAATACCGCCATCCGAACAGGGGCAGCCGGTCATCTTCATGCCCTTCGCCAGCGGTCTCGGCGTGCAGGCAGCTGGCATGTACGCGAACGGCGTCATCGCCATGCCGCCATCGATCGAGCAGGGCAAGGCACAGCGCGACATGATGCGTTCGGTAGCCGTCGATGCCGGTCGCCGCGCGGACGAAGTAAAGCTCCTTGCCTTCGTCACCGTCGGCGTCGGCGCCACAGTTCAAGAAGCTGTCGAGCGGCGCATGGTGCTCGAGGAAGCCGCCGGCATTCAAAGCCGCTTGGCGAAACTGTCGTCGGTCCTCGGCATCAGGCTCGACCCAGCAGATCGTGACAACCCGCTGAGCAGCGTCCAACTGAGGGCACTTCACCCGAACCCTGCAGCGCCGCAGGGACTTCGTGCACTCGAACTTGCCTCACAGGGCCTGACGCCCCACGAGATCCTCGGTCACGGTGTCCTCGACCCCTCCCCATCCGTGGTCGGGAGCCCAGAACAAATCGCAGATATCCTCCAGAACTGGATGAACGCCGGCGCCGCCGACGGTTTCACCCTCAATATCGACGACCTACACGACGGACTCGACAACTTCGTCGACCAAGTCATTCCCATCCTCCGCCGACGCGGTTTGCGTACCGACAATTACCAGGGGGCCACGCTCCGTGACCATCTGGGCATACCCGAGCAGCTTGGTATGGACCCACGCCTGACGGGACTCGATCGACACAATTTCGAAGGCACTCGCTGAACCGGGAGAATGCCGACTGCTGTGCTGCCGCTGGCGGTCATGAACTTCTGCGCCCTCGGAGTGACCTGCCGACTATTGGAGATTGATCGTGCCCCCAGGTCGGCGAGGATACGAATGAATGCTGATGAGCCCGTGCCATTAAAGCGCCTATCTATCAGGTTTCCATCGTCGATCATCGAAGAGCACCCGACGAACCGGTGCCGCGGAACTTGGTGGAGTGGCAAGTGGACAGGCAGTGCACGACGAGAAGGACACGGAGTCATCGGACGGACAAGACGCTCGACGCATCCGCGTACCCGCTGTTGAAGCAACCAGGACGAAGACGCGCGTAACGGCCAGAAGTAGACCCGCGTCTCGCCCGGGATAAGCTGAGAGAAATTCTCAAGGGAGCATTGGTATCTGCCCGACCCGGTGCCCCAAAATCGGAAGTGAAGAAGACATGTCAGTCATGCAATTCGACGACGAAGCCGCGGCCGACGCCGGACTTGTCGCGGTGGAAACCGGCAGCGCCTTCGATCAGCCTCGCGCGGAAGCAGCGGTCCGCGAGTTGCTGATTGCGGTCGGGGAGAATCCAGACCGGCCCGGTCTGGCGGACACACCGGCGCGCGTGGCTCGCGCGTACAAGGAAATTTTCGGCGGTCTCTACGTCGACCCCGATGCGGTACTGAACATTACCTTCGACGAGGGTCACCAAGAACTCGTGTTAGTGAGGGACATTCCGATGTTCTCGACGTGCGAACACCACCTCGTGTCGTTCCACGGTGTCGCCCATGTCGGATACATCCCAGACACGACCGGCAAGGTGACAGGCCTGTCGAAGCTGGCGCGCGTTGTGGACCTCTACGCCAAGCGCCCGCAGGTGCAGGAACGTCTGACGAGTCAAATAGCCGACGCCGTCATGCGCAAACTCGACCCGCGCGGCGCGATCGTCGTTGTCGAAGCCGAGCACCTGTGCATGGCGATGCGTGGAATTCGCAAGCCCGGAGCAAGCACGACGACGTCGGCCGTCCGGGGTCTGCTGCAGTCGAGCGCCGCGTCGAGGTCCGAGGCATTGGACCTGATTCTGCGTAAATGATAAATACGCGTACGAGGATCCGGACAGGCGGTGCACACACTTCCCGAAATTGGAGGAAGCGCCCGCGATGACCAATCCTTCGAGATCTGACGCTCGTGAAGCGGTATTCGGTTGCTCAACAGGTAGTCGGCCGTGGGAGACCCCGGCGAATGGTCCACCGGGATCCCTTCGTACGAGTCGATCCTCGGCGATCCCTGCGGTACGCCCTTCGTGTGACGACGCGGAAGGTGCCATCCGTCTCTGACAGTGAAAGGCGAAGGACCCTCTGCACCGCAGGTCGCGCGACTACGCGGCGGTTCTCTGCCCACGCGGTCGAGGGCCTGGCGAGACACCAAGAGTTGCAAGTGGGCCACGCTCATCGTCAGGTAGCACGTCGGCTCGCCACTTCTTCACCGCCCGATAGAGCCACTGGCCTACCTGTTCGCCGTCAGCGTCGAGGTAGTTCGCTGGAACGAGTGCGTTGCCGTGTTGCTCGCGGTACGCGGCGATCTCGGCCAGCATTCGACGTCGCTTGCTATCGATCCAGGGCACGGCTTGCAGCGGCATATCGTCCGTGCTCCACGCGAATCCCCCGGGATCGTGTTGATTATGCGCTCTGCCGGGAGGGTGCCGAGCATCCGATCGACGCGCGGTCAGTACTGCCAGTGCCCGAGCCGGAAGCCGCAGTGAGTGACGAAGTTCTCAGGGAAGTTCTCAGGTATCGCGGTATGCGGGTGCTGTTGCCGGACGGCCGAGTACAACTCCAGCTCCAGCGCCGAGGGGCCCGCACTCCGGGCAGTATAACGAGGTGCCAGCGGTGGAGGTGAGCGATGGATCCGTTCGAATTCGTTGCTCGTATTCCCTGCCCGTCCTGTCGTGTCGGCATCGGTGAACGGTGTGTCACCACGGACGGCTACGTGCATCAAGATGCCTGCCTTCATCGCGTGAAGCTCACGAAATGGCCGGACGCGGATACACTTCCAGATTCTCATCCGGATTCTGAGCAGGATGACGGCGATTATGGGAGATCGGTTAACGAGTGAAGGTGCGTCGACGACTCGACTCCCATGTGGAGTGCGACGACGAACCTCCGGAGGGTCGAATCCTTTGTCCGGCGTGGAGGAGCACCGGATCCACGGCCCGCACAAGGTGCTCCACGCTCCTCGGCCTTCCACCTCGCTGTGGACGCGGAAGCCCGCAATACGGCGGTCGCCGCGAGGCTGCGGTCAACGAGGTCGGCGCACCGCTCGCGAACAACTGTCGCAACACCGCGAGCACCATCGGAGGGACCACAGTCGTCAGTGCATTTGTGGACGGGTGCACTGCGGATTCTCCTCGATGTTCGTGGGTACGGACAGTAAGTGGGATCGACACGTCGATCATTGGTGGGAGTGGGGGCATCATAGCTGGTCTAAGAGCAAAAAGGTCGTCGATGCGATCGTGAGTAGGGACGAAGATCGGTACCGGAACGGGTGGAAAGACACTCGGTCAGGCCTGTGGCGCCGACTTCACTGGTGCCGGTCACTCGCTACAGGCACCGCGAACGATCCGGTGTGGACGCTCCCGGGCGCCTCGGTCGAGGATCGGCGCATCCACGCTTGTCCCGAACACCGTGCCGACGACCTGCTTTCGCCCGAATCCCGCCGTGGCAGAAGTACCTGCGCACTTCGTATGCACCCGGACCGTGGATGTCGAGATGACGATGCGCCGGTCGATCGAGTGCAGCCGCTCGAGGCGCCTACCCACCGATCGAACGGGGACGTGGGTAGGGGCGGCCCATGGAAGAGAGCCGAGTTTGGAAGTTACCGGCCGAGATTCGCCGCCGGGTCCAGCGTGATCGTCGCGACCGCGCCGTCCCGGCCGATTGCCACACCCGGCGGGACGGTGACCTCGGAGGTGCTCACTCGCCGCGCCAGACGGGAGCGCGCTTCTCGGCGAACGCGCGGGCGCCCTCCTGAGCGTCGGCGGACGCGAAGACCGGGTCGATGAACTTTCGCTGGGCGGCGAACTCGGCCGGGTCGGTGTACCGGACGGCCATCGACACCACCTGCTTTGTGGCGCGGACGGCGAGGGGACCGTTGGCCGCGACGCGGGCGGCGAGTTCTCTGGCGACAGCGAGGGCTTCCCCGGGCTCGGTGATCCGGTTGATCAGGCCGTGTTGGTGCGCGACGTCGGCGGTGAGCGGATCGCCGGTGATGGCGATCTCCATCGCCAGCGGGTAGGGCAGCACCTTGGGGAGCCGCAGCAGACCGCCTGCGGCGGCGACCAGGCCTCGCTTCACCTCGGGCAGCCCGAACTTCGCCTCCCGCGACGCGACGATCAGGTCGGCCGACAGCGCCAGTTCGCAGCCGCCTGCCAATGCCCAGCCCTCGACCGCGGAGATCAGCGGCTTCGTCGGCGGGGCCTCGGTGAGCCCGCCGAAACCCCGCCCGGGCAGCGACGGCCGTTCGCCGCGGGCGAACGCCTTGAGGTCCATGCCGGCGCAGAATGTGCCGCCGGCACCGGTGAGGATGCCGATCGTCAGGTCGGGCCGCGCCTCGAACTCGTCGATCGCGGCAGCGAGCGCCTTGGCGGTCTCGAGGTCGACCGCGTTCTTCGCTTCTGGACGGTTGAGGGTGAAGACGGCGACGCCGTCGGCGAAGTCGGTGAGAACGGTGCTCATGTCTCTTCCTTGGTCAGTGTGGGAGGGTTTCGGGAACGGGGCGGGTTCAGCGTTCGGGTACCAGCCGATCGAGCGGACGGGCGCCAGGCGTCCGGAGTCCGTGTGGTGACTGCTCAGGGTCTCGACGCCTCGG
>Ga0247818_10002959_pt1 | contig 10962 bp, 10 predicted proteins | sample 13C_Glucose_Day1_FD_192424 | JGI IMG/M metagenome (GOLD analysis project Ga0247818, IMG submission 192424) | Soil microbial communities from agricultural site in Penn Yan, New York, United States - 13C_Glucose_Day1 | ecosystem: Environmental > Terrestrial > Soil > Agricultural land | place...
GCGTCAGCCCGTTCGGCGCCCGTCATCCTTCCGGGCCCGTCAGCGCTTGTCGGGCGGTACACCGACCGCCGTGCAGACGCCCCGCCACACGTCCTTGGCCTCCCACCCCGCGGCCAGGGCCTCGTGCACCGTGCGGCCGCCGAGCTCGGACATGACGTGGTCGCGCGCGAAGGAATCCGCGTACGCCTCGCCGAAGTGCTCTGCCATCCGTTCCCAGAAAATCGTCAACCGCATGCCCCCAGTATCCCGCTCTACGGGTGCAGCCGGGCCGGGAGCCCACTGCGGAGGGCGCTTTCCCCTCTACGGTCTGTCCATGGCTGGAACCGGAGCACATGCCCTCGCCCGCGCCGAGCAGTTCGTCTGGCTCACCGCACGTGTCCTCGAACAGCGGCGGTTCGCCCATCTCTTCCTGGAAGGTGGTGCGGATCCCGTCGAAACCGCGCTCGCCGCCTATCTGAACGACGACGGGGGCTACGGCCATGCGCTCGAACCCGATCTCCGGGGGCCCGTGAGCCAGCCGCTGCACACCGCTCACGCGCTGAGCGTCCTCGACTCGATCGGTCGTTGCGGTGGCCCGCGTGTGGAGCGGGTCTGCCGCTACCTCACCGACGTGTCGACCAAGGAAGGCGCTCTGCCCGCGCTGCACCCCTCGCAACGCGGCTACCCCGCGGCGCCCTTCGTCCCCGTGGTGGACGACCCGCCCGCCGAACTGCTGGCGACGGGCCCGGTGGTGGGGCTGCTCCACCGCAACGAGGTGTGGCACGCCTGGCTGTTCAGGGCCACCGACTTCTGCTGGGCCGCCGTCGACTCACTGGTCCGGTCCCATCCGTACGAGATCGAGGCGGCCGTCGCCTTCCTGGACGGCGTCCCCGACCGGGCCCGTGCCGAGGCCGCCGCCGAACGGCTGGGGCAGCTGGTCCGTGACCAGCGGCTGGTGGTGCTGGATCCGAGGCACCGCGCCGACTACCCCGTGGCGCCCGGTTACGCCCCCGGCGAGCACCACTTCCCTTACGACTACGCCAGGACCCCCGGCTCCCTCGCCCGTCGCTGGTTCAGCGAGGCCGAGCTGGAGCGCTCCCTCGACCATCTGGCGGCCGAGCAGCAGGCGGACGGCGGCTGGCCGGTCAACTGGCGTCAGTGGGCGCCCGGGACGGCCCTGGAAGGGCGTCCGATCGTGACGCTGAAGGCGCTGCAGACACTGCGGGCGTACGGGCGCGACATCAGCTGACCCGAAGGCCGGAGCCCGCAGCCCGGACTGTTCTCACAGCACGGCGCGCAGCACCGCCGTGACCACGACGGCGGAGCCGACGACGACCAGGAACGGGGCCCGCAGCATGAGGGCGACGGCCGCGGCAGCGAGCCCGGCCGCTCTGGCGTCCAGCACCTGGTGCTGCCCGTCGCCGAAGGTCTGCTGGGCGGTGAGGGCCGCGAGCAGCGCCACCGGCAGGAGCGCGGCGAGCCTCTGCACGAGAGGGCGTTCCAGCACTCCCGCGGGCACCAGCAGTCCCAGGAGCTTCGCGAGATAGCAGCCGGCCGCGGTGAGCCCGATGGCGATCCAGATGTTCATCGCGCTTCCCGGGGTGTCGTGGGGGCTTCGGGGCGCGTCTCGTCAGGGTCCTTGCCCCGGCCCCGCAGGAAGAGGACGACGGGAGCCGCCAGCGCGGACACGAGTACGGGCGCGCCCGCCGGCAGCACCGGCAGGAGGCCGAGGAGCAGCAGAACCGCCAGTCCGGCCGTCACGCGCTCCGTGCCGCTGCGGAGCATCGGCGCGAGCAGGGCGAGGAAGACCGCGGGACCGGCGGCGTCCAGCCCCCAGGCACCGGTGTCGCCGAGCGCCTCGGCCCCGAGCGCGCCGGCCAGTGTGGTCAGGTTCCACAGGACGTAGAGGGTGAACCCGGTGACGGTGAAACCGATGCGTGCGGCACGGCGGGTGGGCTGGGGCAGGGTGACGGCCGTGGTCTCGTCGATGACCCACTGGGCCGCGAGGGGGCGCAGTGCGCGCGGCAGCGCGAGGAGCTGGGAGAGCCTGAGTCCGTAGAACGCGTTGCGGATGCCCAGGAAGAACGCCCCGGCCGCGGCGGTGTAGGGGTTGCCCCCGGCGGCGAGAGCTCCCACCAGGGCGAACTGGGAGGCGCCGGTGAAGACGAAGAGGCTCAGCGCGCAGGTCTGGAGGAGGGTCAGTCCGGAGCCTGCCGAGGTCACTCCGAAGGCGAAGCCGGAGAGACCCACGGCTATGCCCACGCCGAGTGCGTCCCGGACGACCGCGGAGTCCGGCTTGTCCGGGCCGGTGACCCGCGCGTCGGGGACGCCGGTGCTCTGAGGGGGTGCTGTCTGTTCTGCCACGCCCGGAACGCTACGGGGAGGGGGCCGGGCCGGTCTTGTACGTTCTTGCACGGTCGCGCTGGTAAGCGCCCGGAGGCACCCCGACGATCCGGGTGAAGTGACGGTTGAGATGGGGCTGGTCGGTGAAGCCGACGGCGGTGGCGGCTGCGGCGGGCGCGGTTCCGGCGTCGAGCATGCGCCGGGCACGGCGCACCCGGGCGTCGGTGAGCCAGGTGTGCGGAGGCATTCCGTACTGCTTCTTGAAGGCCCGCAGCAGGGCGAACGGACTGGTGCCCAGCTCGGCGGCGAGCGTCGCCAGGGTGGGGGGCCGGTCCATCCGCTCCTCCAGTACGGCCCGGGCGCGTGCCGCGGCGCGGGCACCGGCGGAGTGGGGCGTCCTGGTCGGCAACACGCTGCCGTGGCGGTCGAGCAGGCGGGCGACCAGGACACGCAGGACGCTGTCGGCCGCCAGGGCGTTGCCCTCCTCGGCGGCCCGGTGGACCTCGGTGATCAGCCCGGCGGCATGCGGGTCCCGTACGCCGGTCTCGGCGAAGCCGACCGTACCGCGCAGGCTCTTCAGGTCCGCCGCGATGTCGTTGATCACCTGGGCCGAGGGATAGAGCGTGGCGTACACCCATCCCTCGGGCACTCCGGCGCGGGCGGTGTGCGGTACCTCGGGGTTGATCATGACCACGGTGCCGGGGCCCGCGTGCACGGTGCCGCCGGGGAGTCCGACGTCCTCGACGCCGCTGGTGATCGTGCCGAAGACGAAGCCCTCGTGACTGTGCCGGGGGAAGGTGTGGCGGACGTAGCGTGCGCGGAGCAGGTCGAGGTCGGGCAGCTCCGCGTACTGCCAGTACCTCGCCCACTCGCGTTCCGCGCCCGCCGTCATACTCGACATTCTCGCAGGTCCGGGCGGGTGACCGCAGTCCGGACAGGTGGGCAGCCGGGCACGTTCCCGGCCGTTGTCAGTCCCGGGGTGCACGATGGGGGGCATGGCCGGTTCCGCACTCGATTCGTTCTCGCCCGCGACCCGCGGATGGTTCGCGGGCGCCTTCGACGCGCCCACGGCGGCGCAGGAGGGTGCGTGGCGGGCCATCGGCGAGGGGTCGGACGTGCTGGTCGTCGCCCCGACCGGTTCGGGCAAGACGCTCGCGGCCTTCCTCGCCTCCCTGGACCGGCTGGCGGCCGTCCCGCCGCCCGCCGAGGCCAAGAAGCGCTGCCGTGTGCTGTACGTGTCGCCGATGAAGGCTCTGGCGGTCGACGTGGAGCGCAATCTGCGTTCGCCGCTGACCGGGATTCGTCAGGAGTCGGTGCGCCTCGGCCTGCCCGAGCCGGAGGTGCGGGTGGGCATCCGCTCCGGGGACACCCCTGCGGCGGAGCGCCGTTCCATGGCGACGAGGCCTCCGGACATCCTCATCACCACACCCGAGTCGCTGTTCCTGATGCTCACCTCCTCCGCCCGTGACGCGCTGGCGGGGATCGAGACGGTGATCGTGGACGAGGTGCACGCCGTGGCCGGCACCAAGCGCGGGGCTCATCTCGCCGTGTCGCTGGAGCGTCTTGACGAGTTGCTGCCGCGGCCCGCGCGGCGTATCGGGCTGTCGGCGACGGTCCGCCCGGTCGACGAGGTCGCGCGGTTCCTGTCGCCGCAGCGGAAGGTGGAGATCGTCCAGCCTCCGTCGGCGAAGGAGTTCGACCTCTCGGTCGTCGTGCCGGTCGAGGATCTCGGCGAGCTGGGCGGGTCCCCGGCCACGGAGGGCGAGAGCGGCCAGGCCGAGAAGCCGTCGATCTGGCCCCATGTCGAGGAGCGGATCGCCGATCTCGTCCAGTCCCACCGCTCCACGATCGTCTTCGCCAACTCCCGGCGGCTGGCGGAACGCCTGTGCAACCGGCTGAACGAGATCGCCTACGAGCGGGCGACCGGCACCGCGTTCGAGGAACAGGCCGCGGGTGGCACCCCCTTGCCGGAGGCCCATTCGCCCGCCGAGATCATGGCGCAGTCAGGGGCCGCCAAGGGGGCCCCGGCGCTCCTCGCCCGCGCGCACCACGGTTCGGTGTCCAAGGAACAGCGCTCGCAGGTCGAGGAGGACCTCAAGGCGGGGCGGCTGCCCGCCGTGGTGGCCACCTCCAGTCTGGAGCTGGGCATCGACATGGGCGCGGTCGACCTGGTGATCCAGGTCGAGTCGCCGCCGTCCGTCGCCTCGGGACTGCAGCGGGTCGGCCGCGCGGGGCACCAGGTCGGCGCCGTGTCCACCGGTGTCGTCTTCCCGAAGTACCGCGGCGACCTGGTGCAGGCGGCGGTCGTCACCGAGCGGATGCGTGAGGGTGCCATCGAGGCCCTGCGGATCCCTTCCAACCCCCTGGACGTGCTGGCCCAGCAGATCGTCGCCATGGTGGCGCTCGACAGCTGGCAGGCGGACGACCTGCTGGCCTTGGCCCGCCGTGCCGCGCCCTTCGCCTCGCTGCCGGAGTCCGCCTTCACCGCCGTGCTCGACATGCTCGCCGGGCGCTATCCGTCGGACGCTTTCGCGGAGCTGCGCCCCCGGGTGGTGTGGGACCGCGTCTCCGGTACGGTCACGGGCCGCCCCGGCGCCCAGCGGCTCGCCGTCACCTCGGGCGGCACCATTCCCGACCGCGGGCTCTTCGGCGTCTTCCTGGCGGGCGCCGACCCGAAGAAGGGCGGCGGCCGCGTCGGCGAGCTGGACGAGGAGATGGTGTACGAGTCCAGGGTGGGGGACGTCTTCACGCTGGGGACCACGTCCTGGCGGATCGAGGACATCACCCGGGACCGGGTCCTGGTCTCTCCCGCCCCCGGGGTCCCGGGCCGGCTGCCGTTCTGGAAGGGCGACCAGCTGGGGCGCCCGCTGGAGCTGGGCCGTGCGCTGGGAGCGTTCCTCCGTGAGATCGGGGGGCTGCCCGCCGAGGACGCGAGGCTCCGGCTGCTCGCCGCGGGGCTCGACGCCTGGGCTGCGGACAACATCCTGGCGTACCTCGACGAACAGCGCAGAGCCTGTGGCCATGTGCCCGACGACCGGACCGTCCTCGTCGAGAGGTTCCGGGACGAGCTGGGCGACTGGCGGGTGGTCGTGCACTCGCCGTTCGGCGCGCAGGTCCACGCCCCCTGGGCGCTCGCCCTGTCCGCTCGGCTCGCCGAGCGTTACGGCATGGACGCCCAGGTGATGCACGCGGACGACGGCATCGTGCTGCGGCTGCCCGACGCAGATCTGATGGGCCTCGACCTGCTCGACTTCGATCCGGTCCAGGCGGACCCGGGCGGTGCGTCCGCGGGCGGCACCTCGGCTCCTGTCTTCCCTGCCGCCGGCTACGACAGCGAGCAGCCCCCCGTGAGCGCTGCCGATGTGGTCTTCGACAAGGGCGAGATCGCGCAGGCCGTCACCGAACAGGTCGGCGGCTCCGCCCTGTTCGCCTCCCGGTTCCGCGAGTGCGCGGCGCGCGCCCTTCTGCTGCCGCGGCGCAGCCCGGGAAAGCGCACGCCCCTCTGGCAGCAGCGCCAGCGCGCGTCCCAGCTCCTCCAGGTCGCCTCCGAGTTCGGCTCGTTCCCGATCGTCCTGGAAGCCGTCCGGGAATGCCTCCAGGACGTCTTCGACGTCCCGGGCCTGACGGAACTGATGGGGGATCTGGAAGCGCGCCGCGTCCGCCTGGTCGAGGTGACCACCCCTGAACCGTCACCGTTCGCCCGCTCGCTCCTCTTCGGCTATGTCGCCCAGTTCCTGTACGAGGGCGACTCGCCGCTCGCCGAGCGGCGAGCGGCCGCTCTGTCGCTCGACTCCCACCTGCTGGCCGAGCTGCTCGGCCAGGCGGAGCTGCGCGAGCTGCTCGACGCCGATGTCCTCGGTGAACTGGAGCGGGAGCTGCAGTGGCTGACCGACGACAGGAAGATCAAGGACGCGGAGGGCGTCGCCGATCTGCTGCGTGTCCTCGGACCGCTCACAGACGCCGAGCTGGCGGAGCGCGGTGCGGAACAGACCTGGGCCCCGGAGCTGGCGACGGCCCGGCGGGCCATCCAGGTCCGCATCGGCGGGTCGGCGCACTGGGCGGCCGTGGAGGACGCCGGGCGACTGCGCGACGCGCTCGGCACCGCGCTTCCCGTGGGGGTCCCCGAGGCCTTCACCGAGCCGGTCAAGGATCCGCTCGGCGACCTGCTCGCCCGCTATGCCCGTACGCACGGCCCGTTCACGACCACCCAGGCCGCGCATCGCTTCGGTCTCGGCACCGCCGTCACGGACGGGGCCCTGCAGAGGCTCGCCGCGTCGGGTCGTGTCGTCCAGGGTGAATTCCATCCGGCCGGCATCGGACAGGAATGGTGCGACGCCACGGTTCTGCGACGGCTGCGCCGCCGTTCGCTCGCCGCGCTGCGTCAGGAGCTGGAGCCGGTCCCGCCCGCCGCCCTGGCCGGCTTCCTCCCCCAGTGGCAGCACATCGGCGACAACAGCCTGCGCGGGATCGACGGGCTGGCCCGCGCCATCGAGCAGTTGCAGGGCGCACCAGTCCCGGCGTCCGCACTGGAGAAGCTGATCCTCCCGAGCCGCGTCATGGGCTACACCCCCGCCATGCTCGACGAGCTCACGACCACCGGCGAGGTCGTCTGGGCCGGCGCGGGCGCCCTGCCCGGGAAGGACGGCTGGCTCTCGGTCTACCTCGCCGACAGTGCTCCGCTGCTCCTCCCACCGCCTCTGCCGCTGGAACAGAGCGCCCTGCACGAGTCGTTGCTCACCGTCCTCGCCGGGGGGTACGGCCTCTTCTTCCGTCAGATCGCCGATCAGGTCCGTGCCACCACTCATCCCGACTGCACCGATCCACAACTGGCGGACGCCCTCTGGGATCTGGTCTGGGCCGGACTGCTCACCAACGACACCCTCGCCCCGCTGCGTTCGCTCCTCGGTTCGGGGCGCACGGCCGGTTCCACGGCGCACCGGGCGAAACGCAATGTGCCGCGCGGCCGTTACGGGTCCTTGACCGCGGCGGCACGTCCCGCCTCCCGCACGGGTCCGCCCACGGTCTCGGGGCGCTGGTCGCTGCTGCCCCAGGCCGAGCCGGAGCCGACCCACCGGGCCCACGCCCTGGCCCGGACCCTCCTGGACCGCCATGGCGTGGTGACGCGCGGTGCGGTCCAGGCCGAGGGTGTCGAGGGCGGATTCTCCGCGGTCTACCGAATCCTCGCCGCGTTCGAGGACAGTGGACAGGCTCGCCGTGGTTACGTCGTCGAAGGGCTGGGCGCTGCCCAGTTCGCGATGGACGGTGCCGTGGACCGGCTCAGGGCCGCCTCGACGGCGCGCGACCGCGCCGACCCCGGCACGGTCTCCCGCGCCCTGGTCCTCGCGGCGGCCGACCCCGCCAACGCGTACGGCGCTGCCCTGCCCTGGCCCGAGTCACCGGACGGCGCGGGGCACAAGCCGGGCCGGAAGGCAGGCGCACTGGTGGTACTCGTCGACGGCGAGCTGACGCTCTACATGGAGCGTGGCGGCAAGTCTCTTCTCGCCTGGCCCACCGACCCCGCCGACCCAGCGCTCCGTGCGGCGGCGGAGGCACTCGCGTCGGCCGCCCGCGCGGGGACGCTCGGCACGGTCACCGTGGAGCGCACCAACGGCGCCTCCTCCCTCACCTCCCCGCTGGGCCGCACTTTGGAAGAAGCCGGCTTCCTGGCCACTCCGCGCGGTCTGCGGCTGCGCGCCTGACGGACTGCCGGAGGCGCGAGGACGCGGAGAGGCGTCGCATTCCTGCCTGCGCGGGCGCACCCACACCGGGCCCCGGCAGCCACTGGCAGACGGCAGACGGCAGACGGCATCACAACAAAAGGCACACGGCACACGGCGACAAACAGCAGGCGGCGGGAGTGCACGGGTGCACGACCCCGCACCGGAGTCCCGGACCGTCCACCACGCGGTCCCGGTGACGGACACGGGCGGCTCCTTCCGCGCATGATGGAGGCATGCCCGAAGGTGACACCGTCCTCCAGACCGCCGCTCGCCTCCACGCGGCGCTCGCGGGTCAGGTGCTGACCGTCTCCGATCTGCGGGTTCCGAGGTTCGCCACGGCCGATCTGACAGGCCGGACGGTTCTGGAAGCGACCGCACGCGGCAAGCATCTGCTGACCCGTTTCGAGGGCGGCCTGACGCTCCACAGCCATCTGCGGATGGAGGGCGCCTGGCGCATCTACGATCCCGGCGAGCGCTGGAGGGGCGGCGCGGCCCATCAGATCCGCGCCGTCCTCGCCACCGCCGAGCACACTGCGGTCGGATACCGGCTGCCCGTCTTGGAGCTGCTCCGCACCGAGGACGAGGAACAGGCAGTAGGTCATCTCGGCCCCGATCTACTCGGGCCCGGCTGGGATCCGGAGACCGCTCTGCGTAATCTGCTCGCCGACCCGGCACGCCCCGTGGGGGAAGCACTGCTGGACCAGCGCAACCTGGCGGGCATCGGCAATGTCTACATGTGCGAACTCTGCTTCATGGCCCGGGTGACGCCCTGGGTGCCCGTGGGCGAACTGCCTCCGCTCCTCGCGACCCGCCTGGTCAGCACCGCCAAGCAGCTGCTGGAGGCCAACCGCTTCCGTCCTGTGCGGACCACCACCGGCACCACCGAGGCCATGCGCCGCGCCCACGGGCGTGAACGGATGTTCGTCTACGGCAGAGCTCGCCGGCCCTGCCTGCGGTGCCGTACGCCCATCCGGGTGGCGGACCGCGACGGCCGTCCCGCCTACTGGTGCCCGCACTGCCAGTCCGGGCCCACCGCCTGAAGCAGCCCTCGACCTTGCCCGCCCCGTCCGTCGAGAGAGGTCAGGTGGATATGTCCGTCCGGTCGGGGCCCGGCTCGTCGACAGCGGGTTCGGCCCGCGCGGCCCGGGCGGCGGCTGTCACGTGCACGGGCAGGAGGCTCAGCCCCCATCCCCCGGCAGCGACCGCGCCCTCGACCAGTCCCGCGTGTTCCGGCTCCAGGAGCAGCCGCATCACGGCCCACCACCACAGGCCGCCGAGTACGAGCGCCGGTATACATCGCCGCACCATGGCTGCCTCCTCCGGCCGACGTTAGTACGGCACGATCTCCCGGCGGGAGGGCGCATCGACGCACCACCGGCGTGCACGGTGGGAGCGGACCGCCAGAACGCGCGCTCCCGGGAATTCCGTCGGGAAGGGCACCCGGCCCTTCCTCGCAGTCTCCCCCGGGCCGTCACCGACTGCATCCGCTCCGCGCCCGGCAAGGACAGCAGCCGGCGCGTACTCCACCGGCACAGGCCTGTGCCCCCGCCGAAAGCGTCGGCGGGGGCACACGGGCGGACACCAGGCGCGAGCGCCCGGCAGAACGGCCGGTCGTTCAGCTCCGGTCGTCCTTCATGGAGTCCTTCACGCCCTTGGCGCGCTCACCGGCGCTGCCCATGGTCTCCTCGGCCTTGGCCTTCGCCTGGTCGGCCTTGCCCTCGGCCTCCTTGCGGCGGTCTCCGGTGAGCTTGCCGGCCGCTTCCTTCGCCTTGCCCTTGATCTTGTCCTTGGCCTTGTCGTCAGTCATCTCGAACTCCCTCACTGGTTGCCAGGTATCTGGACCGGGTCCTCTTCCGGAGATCCGCTCCGGCGGGACACCCGCTGGGTCGCGTCAGGCGCTCTCGGCCTGGAACATCCAGGCGTGCTTCTCGAGGTCAGCCGTCAGGGTGATCAGGATGTCCTGGCTGACGGGATCCGGGTCCGCGGTCGCCTCGATCCGCTCCCTCATCCGGTCGATGACCACGCGCAGCGCCTCGACCAGCGCCTTCACCGCGTCGACGTCCTTGATCCAGCCGTCGGGCACGGAATCGATCGCCGTGGTCCTGGCGAGGGTCTTGGACCGCCCGTCCGGGTTGACGCCCACCGCAGAAGCCCGCTCCGCGACCGTGTCGGAGTGCTGCCGCGCCGTGTCGACGACCTCGTCGAGCTGCAGATGGACTGACCGGAACCGCGGGCCGACGACATTCCAGTGGACCTGCTTGGCCGCCAGGGAAAGGTCGATCAGGTCGACCAGCGCACCCTGCAGTGCGTCTCCGACGACCTTGCGATCGTCTTCGGTCAACGCGCTCTTCACGACAGACATGCAATTCTCCGATCGGATAGCTGCTCAGCTGTTCGGGCCTACCACCCGTCCACGATGGCACAAATGACGCAAAACAGTCATTCGGATGGGTTCCCGGTAAGGACTTCCACCCGGCCTGAACTTCGCCTGCCCGGCTACACGCCTCGCACACACCACATACGCAAAAGCCCCGGCCGGCCCCCGAGGGGGTCCGGCCGGGGCTTCCTTCACCACAAACCGTGCGGTCAGGCGGCGACGACATCCACCGCTTCCGCGGGCGCCTTGATGGTCACCCGTCCCGTCGGTACGCCGGCGACCGACGCAACGGAGACGGAATTGAGCATCGGGCGTACCGGTACAGGCACCGCATCACTGGCTGCTGCCGACTCGGCCAGCTCGGCCAACGACAGTTCATCGCTCACTTCACGCATGAGCTCGGACATCCGTACGTCCAGCGCGTCGCAAATGGCGGAGAGCAGCTCGGAGGATGCCTCCTTCTGCCCCCGCTCCACCTCGGAGAGATAGCCGAGCGAGACTCGGGCGGACGAGGAGACTTCGCGCAGAGTACGGCCTTGGCGC